>Ga0164318_10001705_pt1 | contig 19835 bp, 19 predicted proteins | sample GuaBasSedimGuay9_FD_113734 | JGI IMG/M metagenome (GOLD analysis project Ga0164318, IMG submission 113734) | Subseafloor sediment microbial communities from Guaymas Basin, Gulf of California, Mexico - Guay9, Core 4571-4, 0-3 cm | ecosystem: Environmental > Aquatic > Marine > Hydrothermal vents... | reverse complement strand
TTGCTTTTGGCAAATTGAATATCAGAGGCTGAAGGGTATGAAATGCCTAAATTTAAATGATAGCCACTGTTGGGGTTTTTATCATTAATTATGTATTGTCCTTCGGGTGTTTTGTCGTCACCTTCAAACTGTTTGGCACCAACAGGTTCTCTTCCCAAAGATATTTTATAGGTTTTAATGAGTTTACCTTTATTAAAAACCTGAAGCTGCCTTTTACTTTTTAAAACCAATATTTTATCAATTATTTTGTTCTCATCCAATGGTTTTCCAGGGAAAAAGTAATACGTCACAAGTACACTTACAATTCCCGAAAAAATAATTCCTAATTTTCTCATGCTATTTTATTTTACATAAGTTCAAAGTGTTTGATAAGAAAGTGTCAAGTTTAAGGCTTGTGAAGTTATGAAAAGCACAGTTTACTATTCGTAAATGCATTGTACTGAGCATGTCGAAGTAAGCATTTTTATAACGAGTATAACGAAGAAATTGGCACTTTTTTGCAAATACTAATTATCTTTTTTATTGATTTTATAAATTAACCAAATAATACCAAATAATATGTGACCGATAACAATTGTCGCAACAATAATTAAAGTCATTTTTTCATTACTCATAGCTAGTTTGTTTAGTCAGTTAAGGACGAAAATACAAATTAAATCTTTTGGAATTTTAAATATTGTACATTTTTACTACATTTGTTTAATAAATTCCAAATAAACATTACTTTAATCATAAAATTATGCTCATTAATTTTAGAAAAATAAATAAATCTATTCTGCTATTGTTTATACTTGCAGTCGTTTCATGCAATCGGTCAGAGCCCGATAGGGCAATGGTAATTAGCAAGTTGAAAAATTCAGCAAAGCTATCAACTGTCGAATACATTGTTACAAAAGTTATTTCGTCAAAAGACAATAACTGGTTTGCTAAAGATGCTTACTTTTTTGCGGAAACAGAAGCGACAATAAAAGCAGGAATTGATTTGGATAAATTAAAAGATGAAGATATTAAAATTGATGGTGTTAAAATAAGCCTTTTGTTACCGCCGGTTGAGATCCTTAATTTCTCATATCCATCTGAGGGGTTTAAGGTGATTGAAAAATACTCTGATGAGGCTGCAATATTTAAATGGAATTCAATAGATGTTGCCACTAAAGATGACCTGTATAGGCAGGGCGAATCTGATATCAGGCAAAATATTGATGATTTGGGAATCGTAAATACTGCTCAAAAGAATACTCGGTTATTGTTGACAAAAATATTAAGCTTGTCAGGTTTTGACGAGATTTATATTGATTTTAAAGAGCAGGAAAGTTTATCAACACCAGATGAAAAATTATTAAAAGAACTAGAAGAATTTCTAAATAAAAAAAAGTAAAACTATGATTTTCTTGACAATTGCTAATTTTATAAAAAAATATTGGTTTATATTTCTGCTTATAATTGTATATATTTTAATAGCAGGATTAAATTTGTTACCTCGTAGCTTGAATGTGTTTAAAAAACAGCGCTTATTAATTGATGAAACTCCTATTGTTGTTAAAGAAGTTAGGGAAATAGGTGAATTAACCACTTCTGAGTTTTATGGAGAGGTTTATGCAGATTTAAACGAGGTTTATAACGAGATGTTAGTGGAGTTTAAAGACTCACTAAATTTTAATCCTACTGCATTATATGAGAACTATCCTGGTTTAGAAAGATACAGGAAGGATGCCCGGGAATTTAGAGCTGATGAATTGTTTTTTAAGAATAAATCTGAAAGTTACGAGTTGTTCCTTACTGAATATTATCTGAAACTTGAAGATTATAGGAGTAAAGAGCTTGAATTGAAGAAAGAAATAAGTTCATCTGGTTCAAAAAGTGAAAGAAAAAAGCTGGAAAGGAGATTAAGCGATTTGAAAGATAAAACAATTGAAGAGAAAAAGGCTTTTGTGAAGCGAAAAGATAATTTTAATAAAGATGAAAAAGCCTTTAGAGGAAAAAAAATTGATTTTAGAAAAGAAAGAAAAACTAGGAATCTTGTGTACATTGGCCGTGGATGGGTTAAAGCAGGGGTAAATTTGAAAGGCTTGACTGACGAGGAAATTTTTATTGATGATTCTGATTCCTTATATATCCATATTCTTATACCCGAACCTGAAATTCTGGATGTAGACATTAATCCATGGTTCATATATACAGAGAAAAAAAAGATTAAAGGGTTTGAATTGTTTATTGCTAAAACAGGGAGTATGCTAAGCTCAGAAAACTTTACGGATGTTGAAATTAACTCTGTTAAGCATAAATGTAAACTAAGACTTGAGCAGAACGCAATTGAAAAAGGTTTGTTGAGAAATGCAAAAAGCTCAGCATCAAGCACATTAGTGAACTTTTTTCACCTGCTAGGTTTTGATAAAGTGAAAATAAATTTTAAAACCAGCGATCATCAGGTTGTTTTGAACAATTAGAATTTAAATTTGACAAAGTATTGTGAAATTGTCATTGTAAAATAAGTGTTTTTGAATTCCTAATCAGTTTTATTAGATTTGTACTGCTATTTAGGAGCTGTAAACAAATAACTACTACTTTTGCCGTTATTATTTGCCCTTTTACTACTTCAAAAAAACTCTTAAATAGTTCACTATTTGCGACTTATTTTGATTTGTAAAAGAACAAAAAAAATAGATAAAATAAGCACTTATTCATTTACAACTCCTTAATAAAAGAAAAATGATTATTAAAACATCAAACTTTGTTATCAGTAATACCGAAATGAAAAAATGTCCGGAACCAAAAATTCCGGAATATGCTTTTATTGGTCGTTCAAATGTGGGTAAATCCTCATTAATTAATATGCTTACCAAAAGAAAAAGTTTGGCCAAAATTTCAGGTCAACCTGGTAAAACCCGTTTAATTAATCATTTTATTATTAATAATGAGTGGTATCTTGTTGATCTTCCCGGTTATGGATATGCTAAGATTTCAAAAGATCAGCGGAATATATGGAAAGGGTTTATAAAGGAATATCTTACTAAGCGTGAAAATTTGGTTTGTACTTTTGTTTTAATTGATGTTCGGTTGAAACCTCAGAAAAATGATCTGGATTTTATGATGGAAATGGCACTAAAATCCTTACCCTTTGTAATTGTATTTACAAAAGCAGATAAAATATCAAAAGTGCAATTGTCAAATAATCTTCAAATCTATCGAAAAACTATGCTGAAAAGCTGGGAGGCTATGCCCATCTATTTTGTAAGTAGTGCTGTAAAACATGCCGGTCGTGAAGAGATTCTTGACTATATTGAAAAACTTAACGCTTCCCCTGTTGCTGAAAAAATAAAAGCAAGAGTCTATTAATTATTCATGTCTTTAAACAGGCTGCCAATAGTGGTGAAACTATCATCGCTTTTTGGACTGTAATAGGTGAGCTTTAGCTTAAGTATCCACCCCTCTTATAATTTTTTTGTTGCTTTAATAATTCATGAAATTTTATTAATAATTAGTGTTAATATTTTATACTTTTGCGCAAAATGTTAATCATTAAATTGTAAATTTATAATATGGAAGCTCCTATTAAAATTTTTAGCGGTTCAAAATCGAAGTATTTAGCTGAAAAAATAGCCAATAGTTATGGTATTCCTTTAGGTAAAACCTCTGTGTTAAGATTTAGTGATGGTGAATTTCAACCAAGCTATGATGAAACAGTACGTGGGAATTATGTTTTTATTATACAGTCAACATTTATGCCCACTGAGAATCTTTTTGAATTGTTGTTGATGATTGATGCTGCTCATAGGGCATCTGCGTATAAAGTAATAGCTGTAATTCCATATTTCGGTTTTGCGCGACAGGACAGAAAAGATAAGCCACGAGTATCAATAGGAGCAAAAATGGTTGCTAATCTACTTGGGGCTGCTGGTGTTGATCGTGTAATTACTATGGATTTACATGCCGACCAGATTCAAGGCTTTTTTGATATCCCGGTGGATCACCTTTATTCATCAGCTATATTTGTCCCTTATATTCACAGTTTAAATTTGGATAACTTAGTAATAGCTTCACCTGATATGGGTGGAGCAAAGAGAGCAAATGCTTATGCGAAATTTTTGAAGACTAGTATGGTTGTAACTCATAAGTCGAGGGGGAAGGCCAATGTTATTAGTGAAATGACCGTAATTGGTGATGTGGAAGGTAAAAATATTGTTATTTTAGATGATATGATTGATACGGCAGGTACTATTACAAAAGCAGCTGATATAATGATGGGGAAAGGAGCCATTAGTGTGCGTGCTATTGCAACACATGCTGTTCTTTCAGGTCCGGCCTATGATCGAATAAATGAATCTGCATTGGAAGAAATTATTGTTACGGACTCTATACCATTGCAACAACAGTGTGATAAGATAAAGGTATTGTCTGTTGCAGATTTGTTTGCTGATGTAATTAAAAAGGTTTATAATTATCAGTCAATTAGTTCTAATTTTATTGTTTAGAATTATTTAGTTGTAAATTGGTGAAAAGCTTTTTTTTTACTATTTTTGCAGCCATTTTAAAATATTTTTAACGTGTGATGGAAGTTTATAACTTAAGTAGCACATAAATTAAAAGGTAATGAAGTCTATAGAGATTAAAGGCGAATTAAGAACGTCAGTAGGAAAAAAGGAAAGTAAAAAACTAAGAAACGAAGAAAAAGTTCCATGTGTTTTATATGGTGGTGAAGAAAATGTGCATTTTGCAGTATCTGAAAAAGAACTTAAAAGTCTTATTTTTACTCCAAATGTATACCTTGTTGATATTGATATTGATAGCAAAAAGAAAAAAGCAATTATTCAAGATCTTCAATTTCATCCGGTAACTGACCGTGTAATTCATATTGATTTTTTTGAAATATTTGAGGATAAAGAGGTAGTAATTAATATTCCTGTTGAAATGCATGGATTGGCTGAAGGTGTTGAAGCCGGTGGTAAATTACAGGTTATTAATCGTAAATTAAAAGTTAAGGCGTTATTTAAAAATTTACCTGACGTATTAGAAGTTAATGTAGAAAAAGTTGCTTTGGGTAAAAACGTTAAAGTTGGTGATCTTTCATATGATAACTTAGAGCTTTTAAACTCTGCAAATACGGTTGTTGCAACTGTTAAGCTTACAAGAGCTGCTAAAGGTATGGAGCTTGATGAAGAAGGTGAAGGAGAGGAAGGTGAAACTGTTGAAGGAGAAGAAGGAGCTACTGAAGAAGCAGAGGCAAAAGAATAATTTTCAACACATAAATAACATTGATTATGAAGCACTTTTTGAAATTTGTTCAAATTTTAAAAGGTGCTTTTTTGTATAAAAAGCTTAGAAAAGAGCAGGAAGTGAAGTATTTAATTGTTGGTTTAGGAAATATTGGCGCAGAATATGAAAGTACAAGGCACAATATTGGTTTTCAAGTGTTGGACTTTATGGCTAAACAAAAAGCTTTAAATTTTGAGCAAAAAAGATTAGCTTATATTGCCGAATCAAAATTTAAAGGTCGTAAACTTATTTATTGTAAGCCTACAACTTATATGAACCTCAGTGGTAAGGCAGTAAACTACTGGTTGCAAAAAGAAAAGATTCCAATAAGCAATTTGTTAATAATTGTTGATGATTTAGCTTTACCTTTTGGTGCGATAAGAATGAAAAAGAAGGGTGGTGATGCCGGTCATAATGGTTTGATTGATATTGCTCAAACTCTTGGTCATCAGAATTTTAATCGTATGCGGTTTGGGATAGGTGATGAGTTTTCAAAGGGGCATCAGGTTGATTATGTACTTGGGAAATGGGCTGGAATTGAAAAAGATAAACTTCCTGAAAGACTTGAAAAAATGTCGGAAGCTATAAAAAGTTTCATCTCGATTGGAATTGATAGAACGATGAATATTTATAACGGGCAGTAGTTTTAAAATGAAATTATAAGGTTATGAAAGTTGTAGCTTCAGTACGTATCGATAAATTTCTTTGGTCGGTAAGATTGTTTAAAACTCGTAGCTTAGCAGCTGAGGCATGTAAAAATAACCGTGTCTTAGTAAATGAATCACCTGTTAAACCTTCGCGAGAAATAAAAGTTGATGAGATTTTTAAACTTAAAAAAAATCCAATAATTTATAAATATCGTGTTAAAGAATTATTATCGAACAGGGTAGGGGCTAAGTTAGTTGAAAATTATATTGAAAACATAACTTCGGAAGAAGAACTATTTAAGATTGAAGTAAATAATAAAATGCCTTATTTTAAGCGTGATAGGGGAGCAGGAAGGCCAACCAAGAAAGAGCGCAGAGATATTGATAAGCTAAAGGAATAATAATATGTGCCTTTGGTTTAATATTCTGTGATACTTATTTTTTAGTGTTTCGTATTAAATATCAGGCAATTAGAAATTAGTAATTAAGAATGAATACGATTTTTAAAAATTACTAATTGCAAGTATAATAATTACTTGTTAATTTTAGGGAATGCAGGTTTATCAAATAGCTCAGCTAATTTGAACTTGAGTGTAAAATATTAAAACGATGCTGGTAGCAAAAGATAAAAAACGGACAAATATTGCTGAATATGTAATTTATATGTGGCAGCTTGAAGATTTGGTGCGAGCTTTAAAGTTCGATATTAATCTGTTAGAGCAGCATGTGTTTGGTTTATTTTCTGAATCTGATGAATTAAAATTAGAAATTAAGAACTGGTATTTGGATATTATTCAAATGATGCAAATAGAGAAAATTGAAAATTCTGGTCATTTGCAGGTAACAGAAAATGTAATTCTTGATTTGGAAGGATTACATCGTTCAATTATAAATGATGATAGCCAGAAAAAATATGCTGAATTATACCATAAAGCCGGTCTGAATATCTTTGAACTTTCTAAAAAGTTGAAGTCTGAGTCTGAAAGTGAAATTCAGATAATGTTTCATGGATTATATGCTTTGTTACTTATGCGAATGAAAAAACGTGAAGTCACTGACGAAACTGTTGCTGCTATGTCAACTTTTAGTGATTTACTTGCGCTATTAGCAAAAAAATACCACGAAAGAGAAAAAAAGGAAAGAACCCAGTGGGATGGTTAAAGTAGAATATATTCTTCATATTACAAATTTTAGGTTCTATTCAAAATCCAAAATTACATCTACCTAAGCTTATCCGTAAGTAGTTTTATTTCAAATGAGGGTGGTTTATTGTTGTAAATAATATTATAAATTGCTTCGGTAATAGGCATGTAGATATTGAATTTCTTGTTTATTTCGTATATGCAATTTACAGCATAATAACCTTCAGCGACCATATTCATTTCCAATTGAGCACTTCTTACTGAATAACCCTTGCCTATCATCATACCAAAAGTGCGGTTTCGGCTAAATTTAGAGTAGGAAGTGACTAATAGATCCCCAAGGTAGGCAGAGTCCTTAATGTCGCGGCTAATTGGATGAACGGTGTCAACAAATCGTTTAATTTCCTGAATTGCATTTGATATAAGTACCGCTTGAAAATTATCACCATACGAAAGCCCATGGCAAATACCGGAAGCAATTGCAAATACATTTTTTAGTACAGATGAGTACTCTGTTCCATAAATGTCATCAGATATTGTTGTTTTTATATATCTGGTTTCTAACTTGTTCGCTATGAATTCAGCTTTTAGCAAATCTTGCGAGGCAATGGTTAGGTATGATAGCCTTTCCAGTGCAACTTCTTCTGCATGGCAAGGTCCAGCAATAACCACGATTGAGCTTAAAGGAACATCAAAATTTTTGTTAAAGTATTCGCCAATAATATTGTTTTCATCAGGAACAATTCCTTTAATGGCAGAAACTACCATTTTTTTGCTCATATCTGTAGATACTTCTGCCATAGCTTTTTTTAAAAAGGCTGATGGTATCACAAATATTAGTACTTCCGAATCATTAATGGTTTGGTTAATATCTGAATGTAAATTAACCTTGTCAAGATCAATTTCTACACTGCTTAGGTATTTTGGATTTCTTTGTGTTTCTTTTATTGAGGCAATTACTTCTTTGTCACGAATATACCAGTTTATTTTATTGTCAGGTGAAACATTTTCAAAAAGCATTTTTATAATTGCTGTAGCCCAACTTCCGCCACCCAAAACTGCTATTTTCTTATTTGTGTCCATTTCAAATAATTGAATTTCTTAAAAAGTAAAAGTAAAAAAATAAATAAAAATAAAAAAGGCCGATGTAATTTTCATCAAGCCCTTTGTATCTCTTCAATTTTACAAAGTCATCAGATGACTATAAATAGGGCTTTTTGATAATATGCAGATTTATAGTAAGTCTATACGCTGTTTTATTCTGTCCATTTTTTTATATCATCTAAAGAAGGGTTTTTAAATCCCAGCTTATTTTTTTTGTTGTAACCACATAAATCCTGATGTAATTTCCCTGCTTTGGCTTCTGATAAACTGTCAACTGTTTTAAAGCCCATGCCCTGAACAATACTTACCCATTCATCAGCTATTCCAAGTTCAATAAATTTCTCTTTAGTATCAATCTGCTCTTTTTTATCCGGTCGCATTTGTGGGAAAAATAATACATCTTGTATTGATTGAGAATTTGTCATAATCATCGCTAAGCGGTCAATACCAATACCTAAACCTGATGTTGGTGGCATACCAGTTTCAATAGCACGCAAAAAATCTTCGTCAAGCATCATTGCTTCCTCATCGCCACGTTTACCTAATTCAAGCTGTTCTTCAAACCTAGCACGTTGGTCAATAGGGTCGTTTAACTCTGAGTATGCATTGCAAATTTCTTTACCGTTAACAATTGCCTCAAAACGTTCAACAAGGCCTTCTTTGCTTCGGTGCTTTTTAGCAAGAGGTGACATCTCAACAGGATAGTCTGTAATGAAAGTAGGTTGAATAAGCTTTGCTTCACATGTTTCACCAAAAATTTCATCAATAAGCTTGCCCTTGCCCATGGTGTCATCTGTGGGAACATCTAATTTCTTTGCAGTTTCCAGCAATTCTTTCTCATCCATTTTTGATATGTCAATACCCGTGAAATGCTCTATCGCTTCAAACATTGTGAATCGCTTCCAGGGTCTTTGAAAGTTTATGATGTTTTCACCAACCTGAATTTTTGTAGTTCCGTTTAAATCCATGGCTATTTTTTCAACCATCTCTTCCACCAAATCCATCATCCAGAAATAATCCTTGTATGCAACATAAAGCTCCATTTGGGTGAATTCTGGATTGTGAAACCGATCCATTCCCTCATTTCTGAAATCTTTGGCAAATTCGTAAACACCATCAAAACCACCAACAATTAGTTTTTTTAGATAAAGCTCATTGGCAATTCTTAAATATAAAGTTTGATCGTGTGTGTTATGATGTGTTTTAAACGGACGCGCAGCTGCACCACCATAAATCGGTTGTAAAATAGGCGTTTCTACTTCAAGGTAGTCTTTTTCGTTAAGAAACTGACGCATTGAGTTAGTCAGTTTTGTTCTTTTTATAAACGCTTCTTTTACCTGAGGATTTACAATTAAGTCAAGGTATCGTTGTCTGTATCGTTGCTCCGGGTCAGAAAAGGCATCGTAAACTTTACCGTCTTTTTCTTTAACAACCGGTAAAGGCCGAACGGATTTTGTTAAAAGAGTTAATTCCTGAACCCGAATAGAAGTTTCGCCCATTTGGGTAACAAATACATCACCCTTTATACCTATAATATCACCAATATCCAGTAATTTTTTGAATACAGTATTGTATAAAGTTTTATCCTCACCAGGGCAAATAATATCTCTGTTTATATAAGCCTGAATTTTTCCATGAGCATCCTGAATTTCTACAAAAGAGGCTTTCCCCATTATTCTTCTACTTGTAATTCGGCCAGCAATACTTATGTTTTGATAATTTGCTTTTTCAGTATCAAAATTTTCTAAAATTTCAGTGCTTTTAGAAGATATTTCATATTTGGCTGCCGGATAAGGATTTATGCCTAGTTTTTTAAGTTCATTTAAGGAGTTTCTTCTAATTGTTTCCTGTTCGCTCAATTCCATAATAATCCATCTAAAATTTGAATTTGCAAAGATAGATTATTATAAATAAATGACAAAAGGTGCTTTAATAAATTTTATCGCTGAAACTTTCTTAAATTGCGAACTCACTTTGTTACACTCAGGTAATAAGTGATCTGTAAAAAATATTGCTAGTCCTTAACCTGGAGAATATTCCTTGATTGTCAGGTAGTTAATTGTTTCTGCTGTTGGGCTCTTTATGACGCCTGGAGTAATTTTTTTAGTTTTTTTAGCTTTTTTTTCGAAAAATTTATTGTTATAGCTTCGTTACCTAAATAAAATCGGAAAGATAATTCTTCGGAATTTAAAATTTCTTTTGCCAAATCGTTACTAATATCAAAGTAAACTAAGTTTGCTATCTCAGTACTGTTTGTAATTGTACTTGTATATGTTTCTGTTGTGTTATTATCTTTATCATCACTATCTGTATTTTCAGTAATTACATGTTCTGTTTTTACTTCACTTTCAATTATTTCTCTGGTTTCGATATCATAAAATGTGATATTGTGAAAATTTGTTTCTGTTTTAATTTTAAGTCTATTATTAAGTTTTCCGTGTTCAGGTAAAGATGAAAAATATAGTTTAGCAGTTATTGATTTTTTTGAAGAAGAGCTTATCGTTTTGTAATATTGAATTGTTACATGCTGCCTACCTTTAAATTCATTTTTTGCAAGATAAGTTTGTTTTAGTTTGAATTTAACCTGATTCTCAAAATCATCATATTGTTTATTAACGGTTCTAAATACACATGCTTGTGAAAATATAAGCAGTAGTATAATTAATGTATATGTTTGTTTCATTCTCTTTGAATTTAATTTATTGATACAAAAATAGAGTAATAAAGTTTGTTCTAATGATTGTTGTGTTGGTTTAAATATGACTTTAATTATGTCTTTATTCCGATTAAATTCGAAACAGAATCTGAAATTTTAATTGAATTACTAATCAGATTTCCTCTTATATTGTTAAATTCGCTAAAAATTAAATGATTTTGATAATATGGAATCAAAATGGCTGATAAAACCGGAAGGTAATTCTGAAAAGGTGGAAAAACTTAAGGAAGAATTAAATATAAGTGGAACAATTGCGAATATGCTTGTTCAACGTGGTATTGAAACTTATGATGAAGCAAAAACATTTTTTAGACCTGAAATAAGTGACTTACACGATCCTTTTTTAATGAAGGATATGGATGTGGCAGTTTCCAGATTGAACAAGGCAATTGAAAATAAAGAGAAAATTCTTGTTTATGGTGATTATGATGTTGACGGAACTACTTCGGTTGCACTTGTTTATTCTTTTTTAAAAGAACTTCATCCTAATATTGATTACTATATACCAGACAGATATGGTGAGGGCTATGGAATATCTAATAAGGGAATTGATTTTGCTGCTGAGAATGATTTTAAACTGGTGATTGCCCTTGATTGTGGAATAAAAGCAGTTGATAAGATAGATTATGCGAATAGTAAGAGTGTTGATTTTGTAATTTGTGATCATCATACTCCGGGTGAAAAAATCCCTGATGCAGCTGCTGTACTTGATCCTAAAAGAACAGATTGCGAATATCCGTATAAAGAACTTTCAGGTTGTGGTGTTGGCTTTAAACTGTTGCAGGCATTAACTGTTAAAAACGAATTGAGTTTTGATAGTTTACTGAAATATATTGATTTGGTAGCCGTTAGTATTGCTTCGGATATTGTGCCTGTTACGGGTGAAAATCGGGTTCTTGCCTATTACGGATTAAAAAGGCTAAATGAAGCACCGGGTTTGGGTTTGAAATCTATAATTGAAATGAATGGATTAAAAAACAAGGAAATTAGTATTTCAGATTGCGTGTTTAAAATTGGCCCGAGAATCAATGCAGCAGGTAGAATAGAATCGGGTAGGAGCTCTGTTGAGCTTTTAGTTGCAGAAAATAAGGAATATGCATGGCAAATGAGCCGAAAAATTAATGATATTAACGAAACCAGACAGAACCTTGACAGAACGATTACTGAGGAGGCTTTATCTATGATAAATGATAATGAAGCATATCAGAAAACTAAGTCAACTGTTTTGTATAAAGAGGATTGGCATAAAGGAGTTGTAGGAATTGTTGCTTCACGGGTAATTGAACATTATTTTAAGCCTACCATTATACTAACTAAGTCAAATGAATTTGCTACTGGTTCAGCACGTTCGGTGTCGGGTTTTGATTTGTATGCGGCTATTGATGCCTGTAGCGATTTGCTTGTCAATTTTGGTGGACATAAACACGCTGCAGGGCTTACTATAAAACTAGAAAATGTTGATGAGTTCAGAGCAAAATTTGAGCTAGAGGTTGCACGTACTATTACTCCTGACCAGCTTGTTCGTAAATTAAAAATTGATGCAGAAATAAAACTATCAGATATTACGACTAAATTTTACAGTATAATAAAACAATTTGCTCCATTTGGTCCGGGGAATATGTCACCGGTTTATATAACTGAAGGTGTTAAGGATAGTGGATACACAAAGGCTGTAGGACAGGAGAGTACCCATCTGAAATTAGATGCTATAGATGAAAATAATAAACGTATGCAGGGGATTGGATTTAACCTGGCAGAAAAATATTTATCTTCAATAAAACAAAAGAAAAGTTTTGATATTTGCTATTCGGTTGAAGAAAATGAATATATGGGTAGGAAAAGTTTGCAAATGAGAATTAAAGAGATGAAAATTAATGAATAATAGAAAAATGCAGTTTGTTTATTTGTGATAAATATGCAGTTTTTTCTTGTAGAGACGCACGGCCGTGCGTCTCTACAAGAAAAAAAAATCGTACGTTTTTGTTATTGAATGTTATGGCAAAATTTGGGAATAGATATAGGATAGAATCAAACCGAATGCCAGGATGGGATTATGCCGGAAATGGTTATTATTTCATTACTCTTGTAATCCAAAATAGAGAATGTTTATTGGGTAAGATTAAAAATGGTGAGGTAACTTTATCAGATTTTGGCAAAATAGCAAAAGATGAATTGCATAAATCATTCGAAATAAGACAGGAATTATTTTTAGATGAATTTGTAATGATGCCGAATCATTTGCATGCAATTGTAATTATTGATAAATCTAAAGTTACAAATATGCTTATTGAAACGGATGTTCTACACGTAGAGACGCACGGCCGTGCGTCTCTACGTGTAGAACAGTCTAACCAGTTGTTGCAAAATGACTTACAGACTGGGTTTTGTCGAAAACCAAAATCATTGTCCTCATTTATTGCGGGGTATAAATCATCTGTTACCACAAAGGTTGATGATTTTATTGATCTGTATGACTTGTCTATTGTAAAATATAATCGTAGGAATAAATTCTGGCAAGCGAATTATAACGATCATGTTATACGAAATGAGAAAGAATATTGGGAAATAAAAAATTACATTAAAAATAATCCTGCAAATTGGGTGGAAGATAAATTCTATAAATAGAGTTTCAATCAATAAAAAAAACTGTATATAATTTGGTTTTTCTAGTAAAGACACATGTCTTTACTAGAAAAAAGTCGTGTCTTTTTATCAGAAAAATGTCACCTAATATTGTTTAATAATTGTGCAAATGTTAGCAGTAAATCACAGATTAGCACTACCCATTAAATCGTAACCATTTCCATAAGTCTTTATAGCTGAATTTTTTACCGTAAATAAGAATGCCAATTCGGTAAATTTTTGCAGCTACCCAGGTTGATCCAATAAATGTTACAATAAGAACAGACATTGAAAGGATGATTTCCCAAGCAGGAACTCCGTATGGAATCCTCAACATCATTATTACTGGTGAGGTTAGTGGTAATATTGAAAACCAAAAAGCTGCAGGGCCTTCGGGGTTTTGAATAATTGCCTGGGCAATCATTAAAGCAAAAATTAGTGGGATAGTCAAGGGTATCATAAATTGCTGAGTATCTGCCTCGTTATCAACTGCACCACCAATGCCTGCAAATAGCGAAGCATATATTAAGTAGCCACCAATAAAATAGAAGATAAAAGAAAAGATAATTAAAGCAATAGGTAAGTTCATAACCGATTCCAAAACATCATTTAGAACTTTATTGTCATTATTTATGTTTTGAATTTCCTGAGGTAAACTGCCTTCCTGCATTACTTGTTCAGTTAATTGGTTGTTTGGAACAGAATCTACACCAACAATTGTTTGCGTAATACTAATTATAATAAAACCCAAAACTACCCAAAGTAAAAATTGTGTTAAAGCAACAAGGGCAATACCTAATATTTTACCCATCATTAACTGAAAAGGTTTTACCGAAGATATAAGGATTTCAACCACACGGTTGGTTTTTTCTTCAATAACACCACGCATTACCATTGCTCCATAAATGAATATGAACATATAAATTAAAAAAGCAGAAATATATCCGATAGCTAAGGCTGCCTCTGTAGAACTAAGCTCTTCACTACCGTCAGCTTTTATTTTTATAGTACGTATGTGTACGTTGGGATTTATTGCATCAATGGTTTCAACTTCAATACCTAATTCTTTTAACTTATCTGAACGTATTTTTTCTTCAATACGTGAACTGATATACATTTTTGTATTAATGTCTGACTGGTTTTCAGAAATTAGTTCAATATTTTCATTTTCAGGGTCTTCTGGTATTATTAGTAATGCGTAATAGTTGCCATCTGAAAATACTTTTTTAATACTCTCGACATTCGTGTTTTTAGCAAATGTAAATTTAATACTTTTATTGTCTTTTAAACTTTCTTCAAACTTATTAGAAGAATCTTTTACCAGTATATATCTTAGTTGATCACTTTCAAGTTGTGTTATAAATACTGTAACTGCAACCATTGCTGCCATTAATGCCGGGGCTAAAAGTGTAAGAATGATAAAAGTCTTTTTTCTAACCCGGGTTAAATATTCTCTCTTAATGATTAAAAGTATTTTGTCCATCTTTATTCAATTGTTTTTTCTTATCTGAGGTTTGGAGATTTTATGCAAGACTATTTAACTTGTTCAGCAACTTGCAACTTGTTTTCGTTTTCTACAACACGTATAAATATATCGTTAACGGATGGGATAACTTCGTTCATTCCAACCAGTTCTCCATGAGGTAGCATTGAGCTAATTAATTGATTTGTTGTAGAACCATTTAAAAGTTTTGTTCTGCAAATGGTGTGTCCATTTTCCTGTCTTACTTCTTCAATCTTGTAATCAGTAGAAATAGATGCGGAAAACTTGTCAAAACGCCCTTTAAAATGTAAGTCAAAAACATTTAATTTAAACTGCTGTTTGATTTCCTGCACATCACCATCTAAAACTTTTTTTGAGTTGTTGATTAAAGCAATATTGTCACATAACTCTTCAACCGAAGCCATGTTATGAGTTGAGAAAATAATAGTAGAGCCTTTTTCTTTAAGATTAAGAATCTCTTGTTTCAATAAATTGACATTAATGGGGTCAAAGCCACTAAAAGGTTCATCAAAAATTAGAAGTTTAGGCTCATGCAAAATAGTGACAATGAATTGTACTTTCTGCTGCATTCCTTTTGAAAGCTCTTCTACTTTTTTATTCCACCACGATTCAATCTCAAATTTTTGAAACCAATATTTGAGTCTTTTCATCGCTTCATGGCGCTTAAGACCCCGTAATTGAGCAAAGTATAATGCTTGTTCGCCCGTTTTCATTTTTTTATATAAACCACGTTCTTCCGGTAAGTAACCAATGTGTTGAACGTGTTCAGGTTTTAGCGATTCACCATTAAAGAGAATTTCTCCTGTATCAGGTAAAGTAATATTATTAATGATACGTATAAGTGTTGTTTTTCCTGCCCCATTTGGACCCAGTAATCCGAAGATTTTCCCTTCGGGAACTTCTAGGCTTACATTGCTGAGTGCCTGGTGGTTAACGAATGCTTTGCTAACTTCTTTAACTTCTAAAAAGTTCATTTATTTGTTTATTATTATTTCGAGTGGCAAATGTAGCTAAACTTTGAGGAGAATGTGTATTGTTTTATGATATATTTCATTTAGAACTTATAAAAAAAAGATAACAGTGAGACTAAATAAGAGTGTGTCCATAAAGTGAAGAGTTTGAACTATAAAGTCATGTGTTTCGTTCAGAATATTTGAGTTCGAGGCTTGCGTAGTCCTGAAAATCAGGAGTTTACTTTTGTAAATACGATGTACTGAGCTTGTCGAAGTAACTGATTTGAAAGACAAGTATAACGAAGAAGTCGGACATTATGGAGGAACACTAAATGAAAAAGATTCAGAATTCAAATACTGTTTAACATACTTGAAACTTGAATCTTTTTATCAAGAATATTTAGTGCTTGCGAGTTAATTGATATTGTTAGATGACATCAGTTTATCCGCCATAGGTTTCATTTAAATAGTAGACCGTTGCAATAATTGCAATAATCATAAGAACGAACAGGGCGATTTTTATCCAACTATAAGGTCTTTCTCCCTGAACTTCACCAGTCCGGCCATTAACCATAAACCTGTAAGCTTTTTGATTGTATCTGTATGCACTAATCCAAATAGGTAATAAAATGTGTTTAAAGGTAACTGCATCAAAATCAGTATCCATTGAGTCAATTGTTTGCCTGTCACCACCAATATCTCTGCGTACATCTTCTCTAATTATATCTTTCATTTTGTCACGAGCGGCAACAAAGCCATCTTCTAATCCTTTCTGATAACTTTCTGATTTAAAACCACTAAGGTATTTGGTGTCATAAGGAACCAGATTGTTTAAATCCCATGGCTCAAGTCGCTCCACATACTTAATAGGTAACGAGTTGCTTGCTGGAATTAGGATGTCATCGAAATCTCTGGATACTCTCCCTCTTACATTTGACCAACGAGTTTTGGTGACAGAGCGTTCTTTTGATTCTCCATTTTCAGTATATCTTTCTGTTTCTTCATAATCATCACCACGTTCACCTGTGTAATTCGTGTTTGTTTTTGAGTCAAAAGTCCAGTATGGGATATAGATGCCTGCTAATTTTTCAGACTGCCGCGCATATTGTTTTAATTTATTAGGTGCAAACCAAAGTTTTTTTAACCAGTTTTGATAAAGTTCAAGTCCTTCTTTATCTTTAATTTTAAAAGGCAGCATTCCTTTCGGTTGAATAATACTTGATTTATGACCTTCTTTTGATGTGAGAGGACTGTCACAGAAATCGCATGAGTCTGAAATTACATTTGGGTCAAATGTTGTTTCTGCACCACAGCCGTCACATTTTATTGTGAGAATTTCAATCTTGGGTGCAATATCCATTTGATTGTTTACAAAATCATGAAAATCAATTTCTTGATGGGCTTCAGCTCTTTCATGTTCATCTACTTCAATCGTATTTAAAGCACCGCAAAATTCGCATTTAAGACTGTCTGTTCCTGGGGCAAATGTTAGATTTGCGCCACATTGTACACATGCAATTTCATCCTGATTTGAGCTTTTATTATTATTCATTCTGATGGTTTTAAGGTTAAAGGCAAATAGTATTAAAAAAACCTGGCAGATTTTATTATTAAATCTGTCAGGTTCAAATGTCTAATGTTAAGACAAATGTATTATTGAGGTGGTGGAGGTGGAGGCGGAGTTGCACCAAATAGTGTCGCAACATCAGGAACTTGTCCTGCAGCCAGCCAACCTTGCATCCCTTGTTTCCATACAAACGATTCTTTTGTTAATTGTCCTTGTCCAATCATTTGTTGAAGAACATTCATGTCAAAAGGTCCTGTTTGTTGACCATTAACCGAAACGAAATATTGATTCGTCGGTGGTGGTGGCGGAGGATTATTTGTGTTTTGTTGATTCGTATTTTGCTGATTTGTATTTTGATTCTGGTTTTGATTCATCATTTGCTGCATCATGGCCATGCCCATCATGTTTTCCATTCCGCCACCGCCGCCGCCAGTATTTCCTGCAGCTTTTTCCATCGCATCAGCACCTTTCATTTGTGAGTACTTATTCATATCACCTAGCATATTCATGCCAGTTCCTTCATCTAACTTTTTCTGAAGTTCATCAGGTAAACTAATACTGGAAATAAGAAACTTAGTTATTTCTAGACCATATTCTGCAAATTCTTCACCAAGTTTAGATTGACAGAATTCTGATAGATCTTTATAGTTTTGAGCAAAATCTAAAAGTGCTAACTTACTTTCACCTATTGCGTCAATAAATCGGGTAACCATCATGCTTCTTAATTCACTACTAATTTCATCTGTAGTAAATTCGCCATCTGTTCCTGAAACCTCTTTGATGAACTTAACAGGATCTGTAACTTTCATGGTATATGTACCAAATGCTCTTAAGCTTACCCTGCCAAAATCAGCATCCCTAATATAAAATACATTTGGAGTTCCCCATTTCATGTTGGTGAACTTTTTGGTGTTTAAAAAGTATACCTCTGCTTTAAAAGGGCTGTTAAACCCGTATTTCCAGCCTTTAATAGTTGTTAGCAGAGGTAGGTTTTGGGTTGTTAGTTCGTATCTTCCCGGAGGGAAAACGTCAGCAATTTCACCCTCGTTAATAAATACAGCAACCTGTGATTCACGTACGGTAAGTTGTGCTCCATTTTTTATTTCATTTCCTTGTCGTTCGAAACGATAAACCATTGTGTCGCTGGATGAGTCTATCCATTCGATTATATCAATTAATTCACCTTTTAGTTTGTCAAATAATCCCATATGTTTTTAGTTTAAAATTTTGTAGAAATATAAGTTAATTATAAGAAAAATCAAAATGTTTTTGATTAGAGCGTATTATAGGTACGACTTTAATATTTTGCTGCGAGATCGTAAAACTTTAATGACTTTTCCTTTAATCTGTCGAACCCTTTCTCTGGTAAGGTCAAATTTCTCGCCAATCTCTTCTAAGGTAAATGCATTTTTGTAGCTTAAGCCGTAATATAATCTAATTATTTCAGCTTCTCTGTGTGTTAATGTTGAAAGAATTCTCTCAATCTCCTTATTTAAGGATTCTTTTAATAAATTCTTTTCTGGACTTATGCTGTCTTTGCTCAACATTATGTCGTAAAGATTGTTGTCTTCATCCTGAAGTAAAGGGGCATCCATTGATACGTGGTGTCCTGTATTATTCATTATTTGCTTTATTTCCTGAGGTGCCAAATCAAGTTCTTTCGCAATTTCTTCCGGTGTTGGTGCTCGTTCAAATTCTTGTTCTAAACGTGTGAATACTTGATTGATTTTGTTGATTGAGCCTATTTTATTCAATGGTAAGCGAACAATTCTTGCTTGTTCAGCCAAAGCCTGCAATATTGATTGCCTAATCCACCATACTGCATACGATATGAATTTGAACCCTTTTGTCTCGTCAAATCGTTTTGCCGCTTTTATTAGACCAAGATTACCTTCATTAATTAAATCTGGCAAAGTGAGCCCTTGATTTTGATACTGTTTTGATACAGAAACAACAAACCTTAGATTTCCTCTTATTAATTTATTGAGGGCAATATAATCATCTTGTTTAATTCTGCGTGCCAACTCAACTTCCTCTTCAGTGGTTAATAAATCAATTTTTCCAATCTCCTGGAGATATTTGTCCAAAGATGCGGCTTCGCGGTTGGTTACCTGTTTTGTGATTTTTAGTTGTCGCATACTAAAAGATGAATTGAGTTTTGACTGTGAAAATAATCAAATTTTATTAAATTTCATTGAAAATGAAAAAAAATGTTAAAATTTTTGAAATATATTTGTAGATGGCAATCTATTTTTTACTTTTGCATCGCTTAAAGGAGAGGTGGGAGAGTGGCTTAATCCACCAGTTTGCTAAACTGACGTACCTGT
>Ga0164318_10001704_pt1 | contig 19843 bp, 14 predicted proteins | sample GuaBasSedimGuay9_FD_113734 | JGI IMG/M metagenome (GOLD analysis project Ga0164318, IMG submission 113734) | Subseafloor sediment microbial communities from Guaymas Basin, Gulf of California, Mexico - Guay9, Core 4571-4, 0-3 cm | ecosystem: Environmental > Aquatic > Marine > Hydrothermal vents... | reverse complement strand
TGATCGGGAATCTTACAATGATTATTACTTAACAATGGGTGTGGATTCCCGCTTTCGCGGGAATGACAAAAGAATCGCGGGAATGACAGAAGAAGTATGGGAATGACAACGCCCACAACTGTCATTCCCAGCTTGACTGGGAATCTTCAAACTGTAATAAAGAACTAGGTTTACCTATCCTTTTATAACGAATATAATCTTAATAATTATTTAAAATTTCAATAGCGCAAAAATCAATTAGGGTCATAAATCTGACGATAATAAAGCATACAATAAGTTTTGTAATGGGTTTAGAAAAGAAGTATAAACTAAGGTTTTATAGCAGGGGTTAGGCTTTACAGCCATTTTAGGATGTTGACTGAATTGAATATATAAAGTATAGTTAAATTAGAATAATTAAGTGTTTATTAAATTAAAAAAGTTGAAATTAGAAATAAGGTTTTATTCATAAAAATCATGGTATAGCAAAGCTATATCTTTATCATTTGTACCAGCATTTTCTGGTGTCTTTAATGACAGTATTTAGTATTTAACAAAATTACGAAATATCTATGGAAACTTAATCCAAATTTTTAAAAGGTATCAAACGAATAGGCAAGGTAAGGTTTTTATTATTACCTAAACTATAATTGAATATTCTTTGAGAGTAAAGCTTTAACCATATAATTTTAAGAATAGACCAGTATAAGCAAAAAAAAGCGTAAAAAAAGATGAAGGTTAACAAAGTAAAAAAGGTATCATTCCCTGCAGAGAGCAAATACCTCGTTAAAGTAAGGAACTTTGTGGTAAAGTACGGGAGCAAGATGGGTTTAACCCCCAAGCAGATAAGCGAAGTGAAACTTGCCGTTGATGAAGCCGTCTCAAATATTATAAGGCATGCATATGTAGGGAAGAAGGGTAATTTCCAAATTGAAATGGTAAAGAGAGAGGATTCTTGCGAAATTCTCATTAAAGATCAGGGTATAGAGTTTGATTGGAATTCAGTTATAGAACCTGATCTGTATAAATATGTTGAAACGAGAAGAAAAGGTGGACTTGGAATATGGCTTATCAAGAAGTTAATAGATGAGGTTGAGTACAAAAGAGTGGATGGAACCAATATCCTTACCATGAGGGTCTTTATTGAACCCACTAAGTCTGAAGGATTTATTCAGGATATCAAAAATAGATTTTCAATCAGAATGCGTTTTGCTGTCTATGCTGTTGGTTTTGTTACCCTGATAATAGTGACTGCCTACGTTATTGGTTCTAAATATCAAGTTAAAACCATAAGGAAAAAATTCTACGATAGATACAAGTCCATTGCTACCCAGATTGCAAATACCTCCACGGATCTCCTATTAGCAGGAAATGATCTGGATCTGGAAAACCTGGCTGTATCGGTGAAGAATAGCGAACCCGCAGTTAGCTATGTGATAATCGTGGATTCCAATGATGAGGTTCTAGGCCATACTGTTGTGAGAAACCTGTTTAAAAAATACACGAGACCACCCGGAGTAAGACCTTTAAGGCCACAAGATAAGGCAAAATTTTTTATCTACAGGGGAAATGGAGGAAAACTGTACAATGATTTTTCAGCCCCCATAACTATAAATAATACAAAACTTGGAGAGGTTCATTTAGGAGTTCCTGATGAAAAGTTCGCCGAGGTGACAAATCTCGTAAATCAAAGAATGAGTATTGTATTCGTGGCATTGTTTTTCTGGAGTACTACCATTATAGGAATATTTGCACTCGGTTCAACTTTTATTGTTCCATTTAGAAAATTAGCTGATGAAATATCGAGAATAAGTGTATCAGGACAGGTAAGAGAGTTAAGACTGGATACAAAAAATCCAGAGGTTTCAAGAATAGGGGAGGCTTTTAATGAAATTATGAGAAACCTTCGTATTACCCAGGGGCAATTGACCGACCAGACAAGATTGAGGAGAGAATTACAACTTGCACAGGAAATACAAAATGCTCTTTTGCCAAAAGAAGTCCCAAAACTGGAAGGTTTTGAAATAGATGCTGCATATAGGGCAGCCTTAGAGGTAGGTGGTGATTACTATGATTTTTTTGAAGTGGATAAGAACTCCATTGGTATAGTTGTTGCGGATGTGTCCGGTAAAGGTATTGGCAGTTCTATGGTTATGACAATGATAAGAACCTCAATGAGGTTGGAGGCAAGAGGTAATAAAAGAGCATCAGATGTTCTTTATAAGGTACACAAGGTCGCTGTTGGTGATATTAAAAAGGGCATGTATGTAACCATGTTCTATGTAATACTTGATGCTAAAAAGAGAATGGTTAATTACGCCAGCGCAGGTCATAACCCAATGATACTTTATAGGGATGAAACCAAATCCATTAGTTTTCTTAATCCTTCAGGAATTGCCGTGGGTATCGATCTTGGTGACCCTGAAGAATTTAAAAAAAGAATAACCAGTGAAAAATTAAAATTGAAAAAAGGAGATCTTCTCTTTCTTTATACTGATGGAATTACAGAAGCTATGAATGACATACGTGAGCAGTTTGGGGAAAAAAGGCTGGTTGAATTCATTAAAAAGTATCATCATTTACCCGCATCAGATTTCAAACAAAAGTTGAATGATGAAATAACGGCATTTACAAAGGGTTATCCTCAGAGTGATGATATAACCTTTGTTGTAATTAAACTTGAGATGAGCCTTGCAGAGATAGAATACTCAAAGAGGCTGTTGCTTTTCCAGATGCTGGACGAAGGGAAATCACTTGAAGATGCACTTGAGAAGACCGGAATTTCCTACGAGGAATACATTGAGCTTAAGGAGAAAAGGGAAAAATATGGTGATGAGGGATTGAAAGTTGCTTCTAAGGTTGAAGAAGAGGAGATACAGTTGACACATGCAACACATGAACAGATTAAATCGATAGTTAAGATTGTGCGGGAGCATCCTGAGTATGGGGTAAGCAGAATTACTAAACTCCTTAGATCCGAAGAGTTTGGAGGCCATGATATTAAAGAAAGTGTTGTAAGACGTGAATTAATAAGGATGAAATTGGATACCAGGGAAAAGAGGGAGGCATTCGCAAAGCGGGAATTACCGAGCTGGGCTTCTTATCAATAGTAAAAATGATTTGATTCATTTATATTTATTGCTGTATTCTTAGATGAAAAATTTTTATTATTAGATGGTATTTAAAGATGTTTGAAATTACAAAATAAAGTTATATAATATAAAAATATTAATGCATAAAGTGATGTGTGGGAGGGATAGATGCCTGATATTCAAGTAGACGTTTCTTATGCCGGTGAAAACAATGAGATAGCTATAATTTCCGCTAGGGGTTTTATTGATACAACTACAGCGCCAGAACTTGAAAAAAAATTAGAAGAACAGTTGGCTCTCAATAAATACAAAATTATTGTGGATCTTGAAAACATTGATTATGTAAGTAGTGCCGGATGGGGTGTATTTGTAAGCGAGATTAGAGAAATAAGAGAAAATAATGGAGATTTGGTTCTGGTTAATATGTCTCCTGATGTATATGATGTATATGAACTTATGGAATTTTCATCCATATTGAAGGCTTTTGACAGTGTTGAAGATGCCATATCTCATTTTACAGGAAAGCAACCGGTTGAAGTGAAAAGCACATCTTCCAGAGTACAGGCTTCTTATTCAAAGCCAGCCACTATTCAGGACAAAAGAAATAGGGTGGAGACCACTTCTCAAACAACCGCACCTTCCGATGTTCATAAAAAGGAAGAACCTGGTTCCAGGGAATCTGGTATATATTCCTATGCAAATTCAGAACTTGGTCGAATGATAATCAACGTTATATTGGATAATCCATACTATGAAGTAAAAGAGATAGCGAGGGCTCTTAAGCTTCCCCGGTATGGAGGCCAGAAGGTAAGCCCCAGAGCGGTTAAACAGGAATTAAAACAAATGGGTCTATTTGATAGGCAGAAGAGATTTGAAATTGCATTAAAAGGTAGGGGATAAGCTATCCAATATTGCTTTTATTTGAAAGCAGAAAGATGTGTGGAATATTAATTCCATGCGATGCGTCTCTTTCAACGAGAATTTTGTTTTCCTCTATATCCTGTAAAATAGCCATAATTCCGGTTCAAAATAGATTAAATACCCAGAATTAGAAATATTGTAATGCATTAGAATTAAGTTGACATCGTAATTAGCTATAATTAACAGTTTTGTGTCCTGTGGTATAGATTAATTGTGATTTTATTTCGAGCGAAGCATTCAAACGGAGCAAATAAATATTTTTCGTTTTCGAACGCAAAGTAGTGAGGTACACTTTTAATCGAAGTGATAAAATCTTTAATATATAAGGAATTAAATATTTCTTGTATTGATAATCAAGTTGATTAATCAAGGTCGAAATTGCTTTGTTTTACCTTTATTATTTGCTTTTTATTGCCAAAAAGTTGTTATAGTGAAGATGGTTTTGTATAATGTGCTGGATGTAAGGATATTTTCTAATTATAATTTATTGTAATTATAGTTTTACTACAGGAAAAATTAAAATGGATGAGAAATCTGCATTTTATCTGGAGTTGCTTGATAGAGCCTCAGAAGAAATACAACTTGCGGAAAATATAAGACGTGTCATCCATGTTTTGTCAAAGTATATATCCCAGAGCTTGGAGGATGATGTCCAATACGCTTATATTGATCGATTGGATAATAAGATATATGAATCTGCTGTAATAAACAGTAGTGTTAGGCACATACTTCCATTTTTCCTTGACAATAAATTTATAGCAGAATTGATGAAATTGGATTGGAAGGTTATTGATCCAAGGGGAGCAAGATTGTTGTTTCAAAAGCTCTCTAACCAGGATATTGACTTTGAAACCTCTTTTTTAATTATTCCAAAAAAACGTGGTAAGTTTATATCTCATTTCTCTGTACTATGGGGTGGGAAAAAACTTGAAAAAATAGAAAAAGAGGATATTGAGTTTATCAAATCATTATGCAATTTTGGTGAACTCAAAATAAGAATTCTTATTCAATTAAGTGAGAAAAGTGGATTAAAAGATTTAAAAAGGTCTGCCTTTGAATTAAAGGATCTTTCAGGAATTGGTGTTGATCTAACAGCGCTTGGCAAAGAGGATTTTTTTGGCAGTATGCTTTTGAATGTTATGGGAAGAGCCCTTTGTAAGTCGGCAGTGATTATGCTATCAACAAATGAAAATAACACTGAGTATAGGGTTGTTGCATCAAGAGGTATATTAAAGCAGTATATCGAAAAACTGAAGCTAACGAACAAAATGCTAATTGTTAGAGAATTGAAAAGAACAAAGGATGCAATAGTTGTAATGGATATTCTTGATAAGCTTACTGAAGATGAGAGAGAGACTATCAATAAACTTGAAGCTGTCATTTTTGTTCCTCTCGTATCTAAAGGTGAAGTAATCGGTATCTTAACGCTTGGAGAGAGGATGAATTTTCAACCGTACAGTGAGAAGGTACTGGAATCCATAAAAATACTTTCCAATCAAATGGTTATGGCTATTGAGAATTCTCGTTTATCGAATATTCGATATGCATTCTCGAGATATGTATCCCATCAGCTTGTTGATAATATAATTTCAAATCCTGGCAGTATAAAGTTAGGCGGCGAAAAAAGAAGAGTTGCAGTTCTTTTTGCAGATATTCGTAGTTTTACGACCATGACAGAAAAGATGAAACCAGAGGATGTTGTAGATCTATTGAATACATATCTTTCTGGACTTTCCGAGATTGTTTTTAAGTATGAGGGAACTGTTGATAAGTACATTGGTGATTGTGTAATGGCAGTTTTTGGTGCACCTATTGCTCATGACAACGATGTTGAACGTGCTATATTTTCCGCAATAGAGATGCAGGTGTTTGTGGAAGATATTAATAACCAGAGAGAAAAGTTGAATCAGGAAAATGTACGGATTGGTATTGGAATTAATTATGGAGAGGTTATTGCAGGAAATATGGGGTCCATGGATAGAATGGACTATACTGTTATAGGTGATGTTGTGAATACAGCTTCAAGGCTTGAGGGCCTTGCAAAAGGAGGACAGATACTTGTGACAAGACCTGTATACGACGAGGTGAAATATCTGGTTGAAGGTGGTTTTGTAGATAGGATGACAGTAAAAGGGAAAGAAAAGCCCATAGATGTATATGAAATCCGGGATCTTCTTGCACGAAAATATTTGAAAGCCCTTGAAAAACGTGAACCCTACATTATTGGACATTTTTTGAATATAGCTGAGGATGCAGCTAAAATAGCAAAAAAGCTATCCTTTAAAAGGGAGGACATAGCAAAATTAAAAGCTGCTGCTATGCTTATAGATATTGGAAGAATAGGTCTGGATGAAAAGATATTCAATAAAAAAGGAAAATTTACCCCAAAAGAATATGAAATAGTTAAAAGCCATGTTCTCAGAGGGGCAGAGTATGCAGAAAAAAGGCTTAAGCTATTTAAAGAGGGGATTGAAGTAATAAAATATCATCATGAATGCTATGATGGTTCCGGTTATCCGGATGGGTTAAAAGGTGATAACATTCCACTATGGGCCAGAATCGTTGGAATGGTAGATGCCTTCAATGCATTGATTGCCAGAAGACCTCATAGAGAACCTGTCCCACCACGAAAAGCAATAGATATGTTACTGAGTAATAAAGGCAAATGTTATGATCCTGAACTCGTTGATATTTATGTCGATATTTTGAGGGAAAAGTTTGAATCATCTATGGAATTAACAACGAATATAGCCTCAGAAAGGGAAGTTGTAGATGCCTGAAATACCCGATAAAATGTTTGTAAAAAGTGATTTGGAAAAGGCTCTAATCTTTAAAAGCCTTGCAAAAATGGAAGTGCCAGTGAATGTAAATATCAATAATATATCTTACACCGGTATAGTAGAAAAGTTTGATGATCATTCAATAATTGTTAATCTTGATTCTCCTGTTATAGGAGATTCTGGAGCTTGCTCTGTAAACTTTGTGTTTAATAATAATTATCATTATTTTGATTCAGAATTTCAGATATTGGATGATACCAGGATACTTATATTTGTACCTGAGTTGATCAAGAAGAACCTTACAAGGAAGTATAAAAGATTATATGTAGATGGTAAGGTTTTTATGCGGTTTAAGGTGATTATACAGTCAAAATCCATACAGTTTAAAGATTCGCCTTTGATGGATGAGAGGTTTATATTTCAGGAAGTGAAAAAGCCAAAACCTGCAATAGATAAAATATTAATTTCTATAAAAAATTTAGTATCTGAGTTTGCCCAGAAAATTCAAATAAAGGTTTATAAACAAAATGATAAATTCAATTTTATAGATGAAGTTTTAAGAGATACCAAACAAATTTTCCTTATTTATAACTCTTATGAGGATTCCCTTGATGAGAAAAGGTTTATGGACAAAGATATAATGACGATCATGGATGTTTTTAACTATTATATAAGAAAGGGAGAGCCGAGAAAGAGAATAGAGGATAAGCTGTTAGATTTATTACAGGATAGGCGTAATAAAAGAATATTTTCGGAATGTTATGTTCCCTTATTGCTTGAAGATGAAGTCGTTGGATATATCAGGCTTATCAATGATTTTGATTTTCACCGAAACATAAAGCCAATAAATGCACTAAAAACAAAGCAGTATGCAGAGGTCTTAGTAGAAGCTCTTGTTAAGTATGATTACTTCAGGCTTGATAGCGGAAAGGATTATAATATCCCGGTTGTAGACATAAGTGCCGGGGGTCTTTTATTCAGGCTTGAAGATAAAAAATTGAAGAGATACCTTGCAAAGAATACCTTACTTGAAATTGATGTTAACCTCCCTTATAGGAGAATTAATGCAAGAGGAATTGTGACAAGGGTTATGAAAGAACATTCGGAGTATGCAGTAAAGTTTCAGGAGATTGAACAGGATGATGCAGAGTATTTAAACTCTCTTGCTCAGGGTAAAATAAAAATCTAATCTGAAAATAGGCGAAATAAACCAGGTGTTACAATAATAATCATAGATTGCCTATTCATTAACACGGTCTTGATCTGGAATCTTCGAGTTTTATTGATAAAATATTCTTAATAAAAATATTATCCAGCAGGAGGATTTCTGATGGCAGCAAAAAATGAATCACAGCTCAATAGTCTTATTGGAGAGGGCTCAGTTTTTGATGGAAAATTCTACATTAATGGTTCCCTACAGGTGGATGGCAGGTTCGAGGGAGAGATAAAAACAGAGGATCAGTTAATAGTTGGGAGAACTGGAAAAGTAAAAACGGATATAGTAGCTAAAAGAGTTATAGTAGGAGGAACGGTTATAGGAAATATTGATGCTGAAGAGGAAGTTACTCTTCTTTCCACTGGTCGAATTTTAGGAAATATCAGAGCACCAAAGGTAAATATTGAAGAAGGTGTTGTTATTGAAGGTGAAGTTTCAATAACAGGTGGTCAACAAAAGGATGTCAGGAAAATTGTAGAGGAATCCTTTAACGAAGGACCAAAGATTGAGGATCTATTAAGCGACAAGAAAGAAAAAGGGTCAGAAGGAAGGAGAAAGGAACCAAATGCAGGAGATCAAGAATAGCAGTGAGATAAGTTATATTAGACAAGCTTGTAGGATTGTGGGTGAGCTTTTACAATTTTTAAAGGAAAAGGCTAAAGCAGGAGTAACAACAGCCTGGCTTGATGAAATAGCTGAGAATTTCATACATAAGCACGGGGGTATACCTGCATTTAAAAATTACAATGGTTTTCCAGCTTCAATTTGTACGTCTGTTAATGATGAAGTTATACATGGTATCCCAGGACCATATCGCTTAAAAGAAGGAGATATTCTAAGTATAGATGTTGGGGTAAATAAAGAGGGTTATTTTGGTGATGCAGCTATAACAGTTGCTATTGGAAAAGTTTCTAAGGAGAAAGAAAAATTGATGAGAGTTACAGAGGAAGCTCTTTACGCAGGTATTTCTATGGCTGTCCATGGAAACCATGTATCCGATATATCAAAGGCTGTTCAAAAGGTAGTTGAATCAAACGGATTCTCTGTAGTAAGGGATTATGTTGGACACGGTGTTGGGAAAAAACTTCATGAGGAACCCCCAATCCCTAACTTTAAGACTCCGGGTAGGGGACCAAAGCTATACTCAGGAATGACAATCGCGATAGAACCCATGGTTAATGAAGGGACATATGAAGTAACCGTCAAAGATGATGGATGGACAGTTGTTACTAAGGATGGTAAACCTTCTGCTCATTTTGAGCATTCAATCCTTGTAAGAGAGGGTGAACCAGAAATATTGACGATGGTATAACGATGTCACCTTATATTGTGATTGACCATGCATCTGATATTGGTATTGAGGTTAAGGCGGATTCTCTTGAGGATTTATTTGCTGATGCAGTAAAAGGGCTTCTTTTTTTGATAACTGATAAAAAACCCGATGAACTAAATATTTTAAAAGGTAAAATTAATAAAAGAAAAATACGCCTACGATTCGATGCCATTGACAATGCTCTGATAGAACTTCTAAATAGAATTATTCTATTGACATATTCAAAAGGACTTTTGTTCAAAGATCCTTTTGTGAAAATCAGAAAGAACAGGCTCGTTATGAAAAGTAATGTTATTAGGGATGCATTTTCTTTAATGGAAAGAGAAATAAAGGCGGCAACTTATCATGATTATTCTATAAAAAATGAAGACGGCCTCTATTATACATCTGTAATTTTTGATATATGAAATGACATTCAATTATGTAGAGTATATATTAATTTTTCAGATTTGTCATGATGTAGGAGGCATGGTTGAAGGAGATATAGTTTTATTCAAAAGAACTATCAAATTCTGCTGCAGAAGAATTGCTTCTAAATAAAACAATAAATGTTGTATCCGGGCAGGTGATATTATATGATCAAGTTAAAAAAAATCGGTGAAGCGGCGTATGAAATACCGAAAGAAGATAAGATGCGGGTGAAAGGTGTCGTTTTTATTAACGAAGAAATGGCCAAATCCGAAGAAACACATGAAGCATTACAGCAGTTAAAGAATACGGCCTATCTGCCGGGTGTTAAGGGTTTTGTAGTAGGAATGCCTGATATACATTATGGTTATGGGTTTCCTATCGGTGGAGTTGTTGCAACCGATGGTGTTAAGGGAGTTATATCACCGGGAGGTGTAGGATACGATATAAATTGCGGTGTAAGAGCAATAAAGACAAGTTTTGAACTTGAGTATTTTAAAAAGAAATTAGAAGAGGTAATAATAGAGCTTTATAATGATATTCCTGCTGGTGTTGGTTCAAGGGGCAAAATTGGCCTATCTAAAAAGGATTATAAATCTGTTATTATTTACGGAGCTAAGTGGGCGGTAAATGAAGGTTATGGTGAAGCTGAAGACTTAGAGTTTTGTGAGAATAAGGGATATTTTGAAGGCGCTGATCCTTCGGATGTTAGCCAGGAGGCACGGGAAAGGGGCAGGGATGAGCTTGGAACTCTTGGAGCCGGAAATCACTTTGTTGAAATAAGTTATGTTGAAAAAATATACCAGGATGAAGCGGCAGAAACCTTTGGGCTTTTTCAAGATCAGGTCATTATAATGTTTCATACGGGATCAAGGGGTTTTGGATACCAGATTTGTGATGATTATTTGAAGAAAATGAGAAGAAAATCCATGATAGACGTGCCAGACCCACAGCTAATTTCAGTTTATATAGATGATCCGTTAGGCAAGGCCTATATCTCTGCAATGAAGGCTGCTGCTAATTTTGCATGGGCAAATAGACAGCTTATTACTCATTATATAAGAGAAGGTTTTGAAAGAGTGTTTAAAGTATCATACAGAAAAGCAGGGCTTGATATTTTATATGATGTAAGCCATAATATTGCAAGGTTTGAAACTCATTTTGTTGATGGCAAAAAGGAGTTTCTGTGTGTCCATAGAAAAGGGGCAACAAGAGCCTTTCCAGAAGGCTCGACAGAAATTCCGGAAAATTATCAAAATATAGGACAGCCTGTGTTGATTCCTGGAGATATGGGGCGATCATCCTATATTTTAAAAGGAGAGCATGAATCATTAAAGAAGAGTTTTGGTACTACCTGCCATGGTGCTGGTAGGCTTTTAAGCAGGAGAAGAGCGGTAAAACAGGCGGCCAGCAGAAATATAAGGGATGAACTTGAAAGGCAGGGCATTATTGTTATGTCGAAATCGAAAAAAACCTTGAAAGAAGAGATGCCTGAGGCGTATAAGGATGTTTCTGAAGTGGTTAAAATTGTTGAAATCAATGGTCTGGCAACACCGGTTGCCAGGTTGAAGCCTATAGGAGTGATAAAAGGATAGTCAAATATTCTGCCTGGAAAAGGCTTAATTCTTAGGAGATTGGAGAAGATATGGCTGATTTTCAAATCAATATGGCAGCAAATTTTGTTGGTAAAATGGTAAAAGTTATGGGCTGGATCAGACATATAAGATCCAGTGGATCAATATACTTTATTGAGGTGAGGGATGGATATGGAGAGATTCAGTGTGTTGTTGTTAAAAGTGAGGTTGAAGAAAGATTATTTAAAGAATGCGCTGAACTAAAACTTGAAAGTTCATTGGTTGTTGAGGGTCTTCTACGTGAGGAAAAAAGAGCTCCCGGGGGGTATGAAATTTTCGTTAAGGATATACAAATTATTAATATTCCTGATGAGGAATATCCTATATCCAAGAAATCTCATGGAATAGATTTTTTAATGGAGCACAGACACTTGTGGCTCAGATCCAAGAGGCAGTGGGCAATTTTAAGGATTAGAAGTGAATTAGAAAGAATCCTGAGAGAATACTTTTACAAAAAAGATTTTGTTCTGATTGATACACCAATACTAACAGGTTCCATAGGGGAATCAGCAGGGAACCTCTTTGAGACAGATTACTTTGATCTGGGGAAAGCTTATCTTGCTCAAACAGGACAGCTCTACCTTGAAGCAGCTGCAAGCTCCTTTAAAAAGGTATTCTGTTTTGGTCCGACGTTCAGGGCTGAAAAATCTAAAACCAGAAGACATCTAACGGAGTTCTGGATGCTTGAGGCTGAAGTGGCCTTTTACGATACAAACGACAACATGGATCTTCAGGAGGATATGATCTCCTATGTAATTGATGAGGTATTAAGATCCCGTAAGAATGAACTTAAAATTCTTGAGCGGGATATCAAAAAACTTGAGGCAATTAAGCCGCCTTTCCCAAGAATCTCCTATGATGAAGCTATAGAAATCCTTAAAAAGAAGGGATTTTCGATAGAATGGGGAGATGACATTGGAGGTGATGAAGAAACAGCAATATCCACTAATTTCTCCAAGCCTGTTTTTATATACAACTACCCAGGCACTATTAAGGCTTTCTACATGAAGCCAAATCCGGAGGATGATCGAACTGTACTGTGTGATGATATGCTTGCACCTGAAGGTTATGGAGAGATAATAGGAGGATCACAGAGGGATGATGATTATAATTCCCTTATAAAAAGGATAGAGGATTTTGGCCTTGATCCGGATAAGTATGATTGGTATCTGGATTTAAGGAAATATGGTTCTGTTCCGCATTCAGGTTTTGGATTAGGTCTTGAAAGGCTTGTATCCTGGGTTTGTGGCCTGCAACATGTAAGAGAATCAATTGCATTTCCAAGGCTTATAAACAGAATATATCCCTGATTTTATTTATGCTGATAAAACGAGTCAAATTAACTTTATTTATATTTATAATTATACTATTATACAGTAATCCTGCTTCCACATATGGGAAAAATCATAGATATATTCTTTTAAAAAAAGCTGGAACTGTTTATTTATACAGGAATAGTAGATTAAGGGTATTAAAGAAATCACCTGTGATCTTGTATAATGGCGATATTATAGTAACAAAGAGTGATAGTAGTGCTGTTTTTAGAATTGATAAAAAATTTCTAAAAATATTTTCCTACAGCAAATTGGTTGTAAGAAAGGTTCCTATTTTAATTTATGGGAAACTTCAGATATCTAAGAATGAAAGATTTAGAGAACCTCATTATAAAGTCTATCCTCTGCCTGAAGAAGGTAAAACAACAAAAATACTAATGTGGGGAATTAATAGGAATTGTACTATAACCGGAAAGATTATAGCCGATAGCCCAGCCAAAAAAACCCTTGAAAATCTATCTTTTTATAGGACTGGTACTAATTACCGAAAAGCATTATTTGGGATTCCTCTTGGTATTACGGATGGAAAGTATAAGATAAAAATAGATATTCAAGAGAAATATTTATACAGCTTGATTAAGTTTCCCTTCTATGTTAAGAAAATTTCACATAAAACAGGAACGGTAAAATTAGAACCAAAAAAATTGGCTATTCTTTCGCCATCAGAAGAAAAGTTAAAAGAACAGCAAATCTTAACTTGGATACTCACTAATTCTGCTACAAAACAATACTGGAAGGGTAGATTTACCTATCCAGTAAAAAATCCTAAGATAATTTCTGATTTCGGAAAAAAGAGAAAGTATTATATTGGTGGCAGGTATATGTATAGTCGTTTTCACTATGGTATAGATCTTTTCGGGAAAAGAGGCACCGAGGTATATGCACCAAACTCTGGAGTTGTGGTTTTTACAGGGCCAAGAATAACGACTGGTAATACGATTGTTATTGACCACGGGTTAGGAGTTTTTTCCCTCTTTTTTCATCTTGATAAAATTGATGTGTGTCAGAATGTCTTTGTAGGTAAAGGCTGTTTGATTGGTAAAATCGGATGCACAGGCCTGGCAGAAAGTCCACATCTTCACTGGGGAGTGTTGGTTAATATGGTTTACGTAGATCCTGTGCAATGGATAAAGTATCAGTTTTAAAAATGGAGATTTTAGATGAACCATGAACAGTATAAAAAATTAAAAGAAATTACAGGTGAGATCAAGAGCAGAATAGATGAAAATTTTGATGTTTCCCTTATCCTTGGTTCTGGATATGGTAGTATAATCGATGGAATGGGTGTGATAGACAGAGTTAAGTATAGCAGTATTCCAGGTTTCCCGCATAGTACGATTAAGGGTCAAAGGGGAGAGATATTAACCACCAAAATTGAGGGAAAGAAAATTCTTGTTTTTAACGGAAGATTCCATTTTTATCAGGGGTATTCATTGTTTGAGGTAACACTTCCGGTAAGAGTATCAAAATTGCTTGGAGCAAAGATTATAATCCTCACAAATGCAGCAGGTGGGATTAATAAAGATTTTAACCCTGGAGATGTAATGATAATTAGCGATCATATCAATTTGATGAATAATCCACTAATAGGATTTTCCATTGAAGGCTATGAAGTTTTTGTAGATATGAGTCAACCATACAGTCCTAGATTAAGAAATGTTGCAATGTATATTGCAAGAAAGTTGGGAATCGAAAATAGATTTAAAAGTGGAGTATATATAGCTACAACTGGTCCTAGCTACGAAACAAAGGCTGAGATTGAATTCTTTAAAAGAATTGGTGCAGACGCTGTTGGCATGTCCACTATCCCTGAGGTTATAGTAGCAAAGCAGGAAGGGTTAGAGGTTTTCGGAATGTCTGTAATTACTAACATGGCGGCAGGGATAACGAACTTACCTCTTAAACATGAAGATGTTCTGGAAACAATGGAGAAAACAAAGAAGATCCTTCATCCTTTTTTCGGGCTTTTTCTTAAAAGAATAATTACCTTCTTATAGAGGATTGTAGACTTATTAGATTTTAACATTTAAAGAATTCGTAAGGGAAGAACTCTACTACCGATTTTCGAACGAAAATCTTTATATTTATTTTAGTATGTAAAAACTTGTGAAAGGTTTTGAAAATTATTAAAAAATCGAAGTTTAACCTACTATAAAGTCAGGATTTGAGAATTATGAGTAGAAAAATTGTGGAACTCTTCACTGATGAGGTATTAAAAAATATCTATAATGAAATAAAGACGAGTTATAATAACGAAGTTCTATTTTTTTCCTGGTTGAATGAGGAAGGAAAAATCAATAGAGTGGAAGTTATTGCTAGAGGAAATGAGGAGTGCGTTAGCTTTCCAATTCAGAGGAGCTACCTTCCCGATGTTGTAATACACAATCATCCTAATGGAGTATTAAGGCCTTCAGAAGCAGATATGTCCATAGCTTCTTTTATTGCTCAGCATGGTGTTGGATTTATCATTGTTAATAATGAATTAACAGATATGTATGTGGCTGTAGAACCAGTCCAGAAAAAAGTTTATCATCCCATCAGTAATGAGGAATGTATTTCGTATCTCTCATCGGGGAGTGGTATTGAAAAGATTATAGAGTCTTTTGAAGAAAGAGAAGGCCAGAAAATAATGGTGAGGGAGGTGTGCCGGTCGTTCAATGAGGATAAAATGGCCTTAATAGAGGCTGGTACAGGAATAGGGAAGACTTTTGCGTACCTTATACCGGCTATAGAATGGGCTATTGTCAATCATGAGAGGGTTGTAATATCTACAAATACAATCAATCTTCAGGAGCAACTTTTGAAAAAGGATATTCCAACAGTAAAAAAAATTATGAGGAAAGACTTTGAATATAGTTTAATGAAAGGGAGAGGAAATTACATATGTGTTAACAGGGTAATGGAAATTTCGCAGGATCTCTTTTCATTTATTGATGATGAAGAACGTGAACAGTTTGATGAGATTTTGGCCTGGATAAGAAAAACTGATGACGGGAGTTTATCAGACCTTCCCTTTACTCCATCTCCTACATTATGGGAAAAAGTAAACTCCAAAACCGAAACCTGTATGGGGGCAAGATGCAAATATTTTTCAGAATGTTTTTTTAATAGAATAAAAAGATATGCTCTAAGATCCCATATTGTTATTACCAATCATCACTATTTTTTAGCTGATTCCAGTTTATCCGATAGTGGAGCGTCGGTTCTGCCCAGTTATACCAGGGTTGTTTTTGATGAGGCCCACAGGCTTGAAGATTCAGCAACATCATTTTTTACTAAGTCACTAAATGAATATGTGGTTAAAGTACTGCTTAATCAATTGCATAAGTATGGAAAAGGCAAAAGTGATAAAGGATATATAAGCTACCTTAAGAAAAAAGGGCTTTTAAAGGATAGCACCCAGTATGAGAATGTGATTAAAATCATTGATGAAGTAAAGATGTGCAGTGAATCTCTTTTTGCCGAATTGGGCAATTTTATAGAAGTCTATGTACAAAATGAATCTAATTACAGGGTAGAGCAGAAGAATCCTTACCAGGTTATAGAAATAGACGAAAAGATAAGAAATAATCATCAATGGATTTCAAATGTATTGTCCAAAATAGGTGATTTTTACAGGTCAGTATCTTCATTGGAGAATTTTCTCCTTGAAATTAGAAGGTTTCTTAATTCGAAAAAACGAGAGCTTGAGACAAAACAAATTGATGGCTATATTACAAGATTAATAGATTTACTTCAAACAATTGATATCTTCCTGAAAGATGAAGAAACCGATTATGTAAAGTGGGTTGAAAATAGAAAAAGGCCAACAATATCAATATCTCTAATAGATGTTGGTGCTCAGCTTGGAGAAATGATTTATGATAAAGCCAAATCACTGATTATGACAAGTGCTACTCTTACGGTCAAGGGAGAGTTCAATTTTATCAAGAATCGGTTGGGTATTAAAACTCTTACGGTTGATGCTAAAATTGATTCACCCTTTGATTATAATCGACAGATGGCTGTTATGATCCCAAATGATATTGTAGAGCCTCAGCATCCATTCTATATCAATAATATCATTTCTGCTATAGAAGGTATTATAAGAAAAACCGGTGGTAGTACCCTGATACTTTTTACTTCCTATGCAACTTTGAATAGAGTTTACAGTGATATTTCTGAAAGGCTCTCATCTGAAGGAATAGTATTTTTAAAACAGGGAGATATACCTCGACAGGTCCTATTAGATTATTTTAAACATCAAAAAAATGCCGTTCTCTTTGGCACGGAAAGTTTTTGGGAGGGTGTTGATGTTCCCGGAGAAAATCTTCAATGTGTTGTTATAACAAAGCTGCCATTTAAAGTGCCAACAGACCCGGTTATAAGATCAAGGTTAAAAAGAATAGAACAGGATGGTAAAAACTCATTTATCAACTATTTGCTGCCTCTTGCAGTTATAAAAACAAAACAGGGCGTTGGAAGGCTTATAAGAAAACGAACTGATAGAGGAATTATAGTAGTTCTTGATAGAAGAATAATAACAAGGAATTACGGGGATATATTTATTAAGTCCCTTCCAGAAGCGTCCCTTTATATTTCAGGATTAAAGGATATTCTCTCAATTGTTAAAAGATATATTGGTGGTGAAGGAGTAGGCTTAAGCTCGTGATTTTAAAATATAGGATTTTGGTTTAATTATAATTCCTTGACAAAATAAAATATCTTACTACTATAAGGATAATATCGAGATTTCATACAAAAAAGCTTAAATGAGGTGAGAAAAGTGGGAAAATTCTATGTAACTACTCCAATCTATTATGTAAACGATGAACCTCATATTGGTCATGCCTATACAACAATACTGGCTGATGTTCTGTCGAGATATCACAGATTGTTCGGTGATGAGGTTTTTTTCTCTACTGGTACGGATGAACATGGATTAAAGGTACAGGAGGCAGCAAAGAAGAGAAATAAATCACCAAAAGAGCACTGCGATGAAGTAGTGCAGAGATTTCTCAGCTTGTGGGATAAATTAAAAGTAAGCTATACGAAGTTTATAAGAACAACTGATAGGCAACATGTGTTTGTTGTTCAGAATATGCTTACATATCTCTATGAGAGGGGAGATATATATTTTGATACCTATACAGGAAAATACTGTGTGTCGGAGGAGAGGTTCTGGACAGAGAAGGATCTGGTTGAGGGTAAGTGCCCATCATGTGGCAGGGATGTAATCACAATAGAAGAAAAAAACTACTTCTTTAAACTTTCAAAATATCAGGATTGGTTGATAAACTATATTAATGAGCATCCGGAATTTATCTATCCTCAAAGCCGGCGCAATGAGATAATTGGGTTCTTAAAAAATCCCTTAAATGACCTGTGTATTTCAAGGCCGAAATCAAGACTTGATTGGGGAATAGAGATCCCTTTTGACAAAAATTATGTAACTTATGTGTGGTTTGATGCTCTGATCAACTATATAAGTACGATAGGTGTTTACAGAGACAATACATCATTTAAGAAATGGTGGCCTGCAGATGTTCAGCTTGTAGGAAAAGATATTATAACCACTCATGCGGTTTACTGGCCAATTATGTTAAAGGCTGCTGGTTTTGATATGCCTAAGAGGATCGTTGCTCACGGCTGGTGGTTAATGGAGGATACAAAGATGAGTAAGTCTCTTGGTAATGTGGTCAGGCCTATTGATTTGATAGATAAATATGGTATTGAGAGCTTCCGGTATGTTTTAATTAGAAATATGAATATAGGGTCTGATGCAAACTTTAGCGAGAAGCTAATGATAAATACCATTAACTCGGATCTTGCCAATGATTATGGCAATCTGCTAAGTAGAACTGTGAAAATGTTAGAAAAATATTTTAATGGTAAAGTGCCGAAACCGGGCAAGGTTAAAAGTGAAGATAAGGTTCTTGTGGAGGAAGGGAGAAAGTTACCCATAGATGTGAAAGATAATATAGGCAATTTGAAGGTGAATGAGGCTCTTGAAAGGATATTAAACTATATAAGAATGATTAATAAATATATAGATTCCATGACTCCCTGGGAGATTAAGAGAAAAGGTGAGGAGGATAGGTTAGCTACTGTACTTTATAATGTAGCCGAAGCTTTAAGAATCTCCACACTACTTCTTTCACCTATTATATTAGATAAAGCTGATGAAGCAATTTCTGTTTTTTCAGATAGTGTTTTTCATTATATAGATGGTACGAACAAAAGCCTTAAAGTTTTAGAATGGGGTTATTTAAAACCGGGGACAGTAATCAACAAAGTTGATATTCTATTCCCGCGGATAGATGTTTCGAAGTTGGCTAAGTATGAAGAAAAGGCGAAGAAAACTGAAGAACATGAAAGATTTAAGAAAGGAGTACTTGAATTGAATCAGATTGATATTTCAGAGTTTAAAAAGGTAGAGCTTGTTGTAGCACAGGTGCTGGAAGCAGAAAAGATTGAAGGATCTGAGAAATTACTGAAACTGCAAATAGATATCGGAGATGAACAACGTCAACTTGTTGCTGGAATTGCAAAGTACTATAAGCCCGATGAGTTGATCGGAAAAAAGATAATAATCGTAAAAAACCTAAAACCTGCTAAATTGATGGGAGAGCTTTCGCAGGGTATGTTGCTTGCAGCATCAAATGGCGAGGATCTGTCACTTCTGACAGTGGATAAGGATATTACTCCAGGGGCTTCTGTTTCGTAATTATTTTATTTATAATAGTTCTAAAAAGGAGGAGGTTTACTGTGAAATCAATTGAGGATGTTATAGGAAAAGTGGAGGAGTGGAAGGGAAAAAATGTAACCTATAAGTATTTACCTGGAGGACTAACTAATAGGAATTACAAACTGGATGTAAATGGAGAAAGTTATGTAGTTAGAATTCCAGGACAAAAAACTGATATCTTTATTGACTGAGAGGTTGAACTCCACAATACGATTTCTGCCTCTAATACTGGGGTCGGTGCAAAGGTTTTCAAATATTTTAAACCAGATTATATAATTATTACTGGTTTTGTTGATGGCAATCTCATGAGTTCGAGTAGTTTAAGAGAGGATAATGAAAGAATAGTTAAAGCTGTTAAAGCTATTAAGAAGATTCATACGGATGCTGATTTTATATCAAGATTTGTGATGTTTAATAAG
>Ga0164318_10001703_pt1 | contig 19846 bp, 17 predicted proteins | sample GuaBasSedimGuay9_FD_113734 | JGI IMG/M metagenome (GOLD analysis project Ga0164318, IMG submission 113734) | Subseafloor sediment microbial communities from Guaymas Basin, Gulf of California, Mexico - Guay9, Core 4571-4, 0-3 cm | ecosystem: Environmental > Aquatic > Marine > Hydrothermal vents... | reverse complement strand
CTGGAAAACCACGAACACATCCAAACATTCCAAAAAAATGATTCAGTTATTTATGATCGTTTAGAACCTGTTTATTCAGTTTTAAATTATATTTATGATTTAGTAGTTGAGGGAAAAGAACTAGATGATGATTTAGATACTATTTTTAGAGCAGGGTTCTCATACCTTCACTCACAATTTGAAATTATAAAGATATATTATGAAACATTGTTTCAATCACATTGTGATGATTTTGTTAATTATAGTGAAATGGTTTTATATTTACTATATATTTATGATATAAGAACTGATTTAGAAAACAATGAAATTGATTCTAATATTTTAGAACTAAATGAGTTAGAAACTTGTATTGAAAATATGATTGTTGAAAGAAGAAATGATTTCGATTATATTAAAGACCAAATGAATAATGCTTTAAAAGTTGTTTTTAGTAAGATGGATTATGATTATGTTAGTATCGTTGATATCTTTGTTGAAATAGCCGAAAATCTAGGAATTTTTCTTTATGAAGATAGCGAATTAGTTATCGGTAAAGACATTTTATAATTATAAATTAAACAAAAGTAGGTATCCTTTAAGGAAATCTGCTTTTTTATTTGTATATTACAACATAACGTTATTAAGATAGGCTATAATAACTTTACAAAGAGGTGATAACATGGGAATTAGAAGTGATATCATTGCTATTAAGAAAAGAGACCCGGCAGCTAGACATGCACTGGAAATTATTCTTACATATAACGGAATGCACGCGGTTTGGACATATAGAGTCAGCCATTTATTATGGAAAATTCATCTGAAATTATTGGCGAGATATATTAGTAGTGTTGCAAGAGTTTTAACTGGAGTAGATATTCACCCTGGAGCTAAGATTGGTAAAAACTTAGTTATAGACCATGGATATGGAGTCGTGATAGGTGAAACAGTGATGATTGGAGATAACGTATTAATTTATCATCAAGTTACACTTGGAGGAACTGGAAACGACTCTTCTTCTAAAAGACATCCAACAATATGTGATGGTGTAATGATTGCAGCTGGAGCCAAAATCCTTGGTAATATTAAAATAGGAACTTTAGCTAAAATTGGCGCTAATGCTGTTGTTTTAAAGGAAGTTCCTCCGGGAGCTACTGCTGTTGGAGTGCCGTCAAGAATAATAGAAAATAGTAATGTTACAGAAGATAATTGTAGTTTAATAAAAAAAGAAAATGATTAATCATTTTCTTTTTTTAGTTAAATATCTTTAAATAGTTCTGTTGACAAATATCGTTCAGCGTTACTAGGAGAAATTGTTAAGATTTTTTTGTTTGAAGGAACTATTTTAGCTAACTGGATAGCTGCATAAACATTAGCCCCAGTTGAAATGCCAACAAATAGACCATATTTTATAGCTAGTAATCTTGCTGTAGTAAAGGCATCTTCGTTACTTACTGTAATAACTTCATCATATATTGTGGTATCAAGGATTTCAGGAATGAATCCTGCACCAATACCTTGGATTTTATGTGCCCCAGGCTTACCCCCACTTAAAACACTTGAACTTATAGGTTCTACTGCCTTAATACTGATGTTCTTATTATGTTTTTTAAGAATTTTACCTACACCAGTAATTGTACCACCAGTTCCTACAGAACTGACAAAATAATCTAAATCTGGAAAATCTTTGATTATTTCTAATGCGGTATTTTCCATATGTGCTTGAGGGTTATTAATGTTTTTAAATTGCATTGGCATATAATAACTGTGTTTTTCTGCTATATTTTTCGCTATTCTAATTGTCTCTTCCATCCCTTTATCAGCTTCTGTTAAGATTAGGGTTGCACCATACCCTTTTAATATTTTTCTTCTTTCAGCACTTAAACTATCAGGCATTACAAAAATAGCTTTATAGCCTTTTGCAGCAGCAATCATCGCTAAGCCAATTCCGGTATTTCCACTTGTTGGCTCGATAATGGTATCACCTTGTTTTAAAAGCCCTTTTTCTTCAGCAGCTTCAATCATCTTTTTAGCAATTCGATCTTTAACGCTACCTCCGGGATTAAACCACTCTAGTTTTAAATATATATTTGAAAGGTTATCAGGAGTTAAATTATTTAATTTAATGATTGGAGTATTCCCAATTAGTTCATAAATATTATTATAAATCATCTTTATTACCTCTTTCACTGCTTAGTACTTATAATTATATAATTGATTTGGTAGATAAACTAACAAAACACTAAAGAATATAAAAAAGAACTGAATTTTATTCAGCTCTTTTAAGATTATTTGCTTCGTGGTTTCATGTGTGGGAATAATAAGACATCTCTAATTGAAGGTGAATCAGTTAATAACATAATTAAACGATCTATTCCAATTCCTAGTCCACCTGTTGGTGGCATTCCGTATTCTAACGCTTCAATATAATCAATATCCATTTCATTTGCTTCATCATTACCAAGTTCTTTTTCTTCTAACTGAGCTAAGAAACGAGCTTTTTGATCGATTGGATCATTTAATTCAGTAAAGGCGTTTGCGTATTCTCTACCATCAATAAATAATTCAAAACGATCAGTAAAACGCTCATCTTCTCTATTTTTTTTAGCTAGAGGACTTATTTCAATAGGATGACCATAAACAAAAGTTGGCTGAACAATTTGGCCTTCAACATATTCTTCGAATAATAAGTTTAAGATATGTCCTGTTCCAGTGTAATGTGCTGGAATTTCTAAATCTTTCTCAAGAGCAAATGCTTTAGCTTTTTCAAAAGTCATTTCTTTATCCCAAAAGTCGATTCCGACAATATCTCTAACAGCATCTGCCATATGAAGTTTATTCCAAGGAGCAGCTAAATTAATTTCTTTGCCACCATAAGTAACGGCTTCTTTCCCTAGCTTTTTAGCAACAGTAGAAATTAAACTTTCAGTCAATTCCATCATTGTATCAATATTTCCATATGCTTCATATAGCTCAAGCATTGTAAATTCAGGGTTATGTTTAATACTCATTCCTTCATTTCTAAAAGTTCTACCAAATTCATAAACACCATCAAAACCACCAACAATTAGTCTTTTTAAGTATAGTTCAGTCGCAATTCTTAAATAAAATGGCATATCTAAAGTATTATGGTGAGTAATAAAAGGTCTGGCGTTAGCTCCACCTAAAATTGGGTGTAGAACTGGAGTCTCAACTTCAGTAAAGCCTTTTTTATCTAAAATACTGCGCATCATTGTTATAACTTTTGAGCGAATCATAAAAGTTTCTCTAGTTTTTGCGTTAGTAATTAGATCGACATATCTTCGACGATATCTTTCTTCAATATCTGTTAAACCATGATATTTTTCAGGGAGGGGTCTTAATGCTTTAGAAAGATGAGTATATTTACTTACTTTTATACTTAACTCTCCCATATTAGTTCTCATTATTGTACCAACTACACCAATGATATCTCCTAAGTCTGCTTTTTTATAAATTTCATAAGTTTCTTCCCCAACAGCATCTTTTCTAATATATAGTTGAATTTGGCCGTATTGGTCCATAATATTTAAAAAACCAACTTTACCTTTTCTTCTATTTGTCATAATTCGTCCTGCAATTTTAATTTTAGTTTTGCTAAATTTTTGTAAATCTTCTTTTGAGTATTCAGCAAATTTCTTTCTTAGTTTCGCAGTGTTATAGTTTCTTTTAAATTGTTGTCCAAAAGGATCTATTCCATTTTCCTTTAAAAACTCTAATTTTTCTCTTCTTACTTTTTCTTGATCTGATAATTTTTCCATTATAGTCACCTCGTTTAATTTGCGTACAATAAATTATAACATATAGTTATCAATAGGATAAAGAAAATAGTACAAGTAATGTACTATTTTGTAGCTTCATTCAATACTTCTAAATTATCATACATAATAGAGATATATGTTGAACCATTTTCTATCTCTTCATTAGTTAGATTACCTAGCCCATGTAAGTAAAGAGCAGAGGCTTCACTATCTAATGCTTGTAAAGCATCTAACACTTGTTCTCCAGCTGGAGAATTAGTGTTCTTTTCAAATAAAATATAATCAATAGAACTAGCTTGAGCTTCATTAACAAAACTAATAATATCACTAGGAATACTTTCAGTTGTATGAGGACTAGTAAGGATTGATATAATTTCAAGACCATATCTATCATGCCAATAAGTAAAAAGCATGACAGTAGTAATAATTGGCTTAGTAGCAACATCGGCCATATCTTGGAAATCATCATCTAGTTTTTCTAATGCAGCACTCATTACTGTGAAATTATTTTCATATAATTCACTGTTTTCAGGATAAGCAACAATTAATTTATCTTTAACTAATTCAGCCGCATGTAACATTCTTACAGGATCTAACCAAAAATGAGGATCATCAGCTAATGAATTTTCATCACAATCTAAAATCGGATTATCTCCAGGATATAAGTGTGAGTGTTCACGTGAAAAACAAACCTTGTTATAAGTAACGTATTGAGAAACGTTAATTAATTCTACTGTTCCATCATTAAAAGTAGATTCCTCATTATTAGGAATATAAGTGTCTACACCAGCACCAATGTAAAATAATAAGTCTGAATTAACCATATCAATGATTTCTTTTGCAGACCAATCAATTGATTCACTATGAACAGTTGAACCAGGAACACGTTTAACAGTTACTGTGTCTCCCCCAATTTGTTCAACAAGATATTGCATTGGATAAACAGTAACGTATACAATATTTTCGTCATCAACATCATTTTTACATGCACTCAGTGTCATTGTTAATACGACAGCTAGAAGCATAAGTACGGCTTTTTTCATTTTCATCACTCATTTCTATTAGAAAGATATTATATATTAATTTTTGCAATTTTACAATATATTAAAGTCTTTTTTCTTCAATAATTTCAAACATGTTTTTTGCGTCATCTTTTTTTGTTGATTCTTGTAGTTCAAGGACTCTAACGATTACTAATTTATTACCAAAATAAATGCTGATTATATCACCAACAGATAGTTTAGTACTTGATTTTGCGATACGGTCATTAATAAGAATTCTTCCATTATCGGCAACCTCTTTAGCAACAGTACGTCGTTTAATAATTCGGGATACTTTTAAGTATTTATCTAGTCTCATATTATCACCACTTTTATTATATCATAAAAAAGGATATCAGCGATATCCTTTTTAATAGTTAATCCTTAGCCTTTTTAGAAGGTTCACTTTCTTCTTGAATAGAATCTTCATTGGTTGTTTCTTTAGCTATTTTTGCTTCTTCTTCTTTTTTAGCCATTTTAGCTTTTTTCTTTTCCCACCAACCTAAAGTACCAGTATCAACGATTTCGTAGATGTTTTCTCTTGTTAGAGTTTCGACTTCAAGTAAGTATTTAGCAATCAGTTTTACTAAATCAATATTTTCTAATAAGACTGCCTTAGCTTGATTATAACAACCATCAATAATTGCCCTAACTTCGTTATCAATTTCTAAGGCTACTTGATCACTAAACATTTTGTTAATGTTGTAATCTCTTCCTAAGAAAACTTGATCAGAGCGTTTTTCGTATTGAATAGGTCCTAAAGAACTCATTCCATATTCAGTAACCATTGATCTCGCGATTTCTGTCGCTTTTTGGAAGTCATTATGAGCACCCGTTGAAACATCATCAAAGATAATTTCTTCACTAACACGCCCACCAAGTAAACCAGTGATACGGTCTAGTAAACCTGTTTTAGTTGATAAGAAGGATTCTTCTTCCTCAGGTAACATTAAAGCATATCCACCAGCTTGTCCACGGGGAATGATGGTAACTTTATGAACAATATTTGCGTTATCTAGCTTAATTCCTAAAACAGCATGTCCTGCTTCATGGTGAGCAATAAAGTTTCTTTCGCGTTTTGATAAAACTCGTGATTTCTTAGCAGGTCCCATCATTACTCGATCAATTGCTTCATCTAAATGATAAAGTTTAATTATTTTTTTATTTTCACGAGCTGTTAAAATTGCAGCTTCATTTAATAAGTTTTCTAAATCTGCCCCAGTAAAACCTGGAGTTCTTTTTGCGATTTGTTCAAAAGTAATCTTTGGATCAATTTTTTTATTTCTTGCATGAACCATTAAGATTTCTTTTCTACTTTTTATATCTGGTCTAGCAATTGTGATTTGACGATCAAAACGACCAGGTCTAAGTAACGCTGGATCTAAAACATCAGGACGGTTAGTTGCGGCAATAACGATAACTCCGGAATTAGCTCCGAAACCATCCATTTCTACAAGTAACTGGTTAAGAGTTTGTTCACGTTCATCGTGTCCTCCACCAAGTCCAGCTCCTCTTTGTCGACCTACTGCGTCAATTTCATCAATAAAAACAATACATGGAGCGTTTTGTTTTGCCGTTTTAAACATATCACGAACACGGCTCGCACCTACACCAACAAACATTTCTACAAAGTCAGAACCACTTATTGTGTAAAATGGAACGTTTGCTTCACCAGCAACAGCTCTAGCTAGTAATGTTTTCCCAGTTCCAGGAGGACCTACAAGTAGTACTCCTGTTGGAATTCTTGCCCCTAAAGAAATATATTTTTTAGGATCTTTAAGAAAATCGATTAATTCTGCCATTTCAGCTTTTTCTTCTTCAATTCCAGCAACTTGATCAAAAGTAGTTGTTTTTCCTTTGTTTAATTTTGCACGGTTTTTACCAAATTCAAAGGCTTTATTATTTCCACCTTGATTTCGCATAAAGAAACCAATAATAAAAATAAGCACAATGATTGGTAAAAGAATAATAATAATACTCCAAAAACTATAAGAAGAACCTCTTGAGTGTTCATAAGTAATATTATTTGTCTCAGCTAACTCAATAATCTCTTGTAAAGATTCTTGAGTTGGTACTTCTAAAAAGTAAGTACCACCGTTTTTTAAAGTTCCGGTAATTAAATAAGCACCAGCATTAATTTCTCCTGATATTGGAGTTGATTGGATAGTAGCGATATCATCGCTAGCAATCTTGGTAATAAAAGTACTGTATTTATATTCAATTGGTCGTTCATCTTGGTAAGTAAACATATATACTGCTGCAAATACAAACAATAATATGATTCCAATAACAATGAGGCTTCCTAACCTTCCTTGTTGTGGGGTAATTTGTTTTTTGTCTGCCATAATAACACTTCCTTATTTGTTGTATATTTCGGGTTTTAATACTCCTACGTATGGTAAATTTCGGTATTTTTCTTCATAATCTAGTCCAAATCCGACTACAAATTCTTTTGGAATAACGGTTCCAACATATTCTGGAACTAAATCAACTACTCTTCCAGCTGGTTTATCTAGCATTGTTGCAACAACAACACTTTTAGCACCACGGTATAACAATAAATCTCTAATAACCTTTATTGTTTTTCCGGTATCAACAATATCCTCAGTAATAATGATATGACGGTCTTGAACGGGAATCCCTAAATCTTTAACAATTTGAACATCTCCCATTGATTTAATCCCACCGTGGTAACTAGAAACATCCATAAAGCCAGTTTCAAGATGAATATCTATTTCTGATAATAAATATCCCATAAATGGAACGCACCCTTTTAAGAGGCCAATTACTAAAGGAAACTTATCGCGATAATCTTCTGTTAGCTGTTTTCCCATATCTTTTGCGATTTGGATAATTTCTTCTTTTGATACTAATACTTTTTCAATATCTCTTTCTAACATCATTTCACCTCATATATATAGATTTTTTTATTACAATTAGGTTGATGTGCTTTTTTTATTCCAGGAATCCAAAGGACATTATCTTTATTAGCAATAATAAAGAGTTTATCCCTTTTTGATAAGGGGATCTTTTGATCAATTAAAATATCTTTAACTTTTTTTGTTCCTACTTTGAGAGACATTTTATCTCCATCAAAACGATTCCTTAAATAAAGAGGAAATACCTTATTATTATAACATAGTTCAAAATAATTTCTATCATATTGTTCTATTTTATTCTTGCTAAAGATATAGCTGTCATTATCATTCACAAAATATTCACCAAAATCATTAATTTCAATATTTTGTTTAACGATTTTTTTAGCTTTTTCAATATAAATATAGTCATATTCCTTAATGAAGTTATAGTTGTTACCTAGTGAAAATTTTTGATTTGGTGAACTACTTAAACAAAGATTAATAATACTAATATATTGATCATAAAGGACTTCTACAGTGTTGTTTGTTGAAGTGTTTATTAGATGTTTTAAGACTTTTATTTTAATTATTTTATCAAGTTCATTAAAGGCTTTTAAATTTACGTTATTATAAAATAGATTTTCTTTAATAAAGTTATCTTTAATTTTATTTAAAACAAGATCAGCTGATTCAATATAGTCTTTGAATTGGATTATCTTTTCATTTAAATTAGGGTTTTCTTTTCTAAGAAGTGGAATAATATGGTTGCGATATCTATTTCTTGTATAAATATCTTCACTATTTGATGAATCCTCATAGTAAGTAATTTGATGTTCTTTTGCATAATCAAGAATTTCTTCTTTTGTAATTTCCATTAATGGTCTTATTATTGAAATGTTTCGATCTTTTCTAATTTCAGGAATACCAGCATACCCAGTGAATGAAGTCCCTCTTATAATTCGCATTAAAGTTGTTTCGATTTGGTCATCTAAATGATGAGCAACAACGATTTTAGTTGCTTGATATTTTTGCGCGACAGCTTTAAAGAAACTATATCTTTGATTTCTTGAATCATCGTGAAAATTTAGTTTTTCATTTTTGGTAACAACTAGACCTTCAAAAGGAATCTTTAATTTATTAGCAATTACTTTAATATTATTATACTCAATATCTGATTCTACTCTTTTTTTATGGTTAACATGAGAGATAATAAGTTTTAAATTTAATTTCAGATTATTAAGGATATCTAAAAGAACCATTGAATCAACACCACCACTAAGCGCTAAAACAACCGTTTCGTTAGCTTTAAAATAACCTTTTGAGAGGACAAATACTGTTAAATCTCGTTTCATAGATATCACCTTAACATAATTATATCATAATATTGAATATTAGATATTATATATTGATTTACTTTGGGATACAAAATATTTACTTGATATTGGGGATTTATGCTATAATAGATAAAGAAGATACAAAAAGAACGGAGAGATTAGATGTTTAAACTACCTAAATTAAATAAGAAAGAGCGTGCATGGGTTTTATATGATGTGGCTAATTCTGCTTTTATTTTAACTGTAATTACGATTTTATTTCCTATTTTATACAATGAAGTGTATATGAGCCATTCAGGAGCTGATTGGCAAACAGGATCAGCAATTTTTAAATATTTGACTAGTGCAATAGCGTTAACAGTAGCGCTTTTAAGCCCAGTTATCGGAGCTTGGTCTAATTATCGGGGTAACAAAAGAAAATTCTTTAAAATCTTTTTAGTTATTGGAATTATTGGTGGATTCGGAATTGCCATTCCAGGCTTAGATTGGTTAATATTGTTAGTAATATTTTCTATTTCAAGTATTGGATATAACTTAACAAATGTTGTATATGATGCTTTCTTAGTTGATGTTGCCCCAGAAGAAAAAATGGATGAAATAAGTTCAACTGGATTTGCTTGGGGATATATTGGAAGTTTAGTTCCTTTCTTCTTTGGAATGATTCCTTATTTCTTAGTGACATTTGGGATTTTAGATGCATCTATGGGACACTACGCAATTAGCTTCGCTTTTATAGTAGCAGTTAGTTGGTGGTTATATTACTCATTACCAATTTTACGCGATGTTGAACAAACATATAATATTGATAGTAATGAAAATAATTTAGGGAAATCATTAAAAAGATTAGGAAAAACATTTAAAGAAATTAAAGCTTATCGTTATATTTTCTTATTCTTAATTTCTTATTTATTATATATTGACGTTGTTAATACAGTTATTAGATTAGCGGTTAATATTGGGACAGATTTAAATGTAAGTGCTCCGATTTTACTTGGAGTAGTTATTATGGTTCAGTTCATCGGGTTTCCATCTGCAATTATTTATGGCCGTTTAGCTAGCAAATTCGGTGGGAAGAGAATGATTTTTTACGGAATTTTAATCTATTCTTTAAGTATTTATGTTGTTAGTTTAATAGTTAGTGCTGATACAACGTATTTAATGTGGGTAGTAGGATTATTGATTGGGATAGCACAAGGAGGAATTCAGTCAGTTAGTAGAAGTTATTTTGCCAAAATGGTTCCTAAAGATAAGGCGAACGATTTCTTTGGATTCTTTAGTGTTTTTGGTAGATTCGGAGGAATTATTTCCCCATTCATCTTAGCATCACTTGCACTTCAATTTGGTAAAGCAACTAATGAAGCAGTTTTATTCTTATTATATCCATTAGCAATTGCTAGTATTTTATTATTCTTTGTTAGACCTGAAAAAGCAAAAATTAGTGAACAACAAGAATAAAGAATTTATCTTAGCAAGTAAATCGCCAAGAAGAATGGAATTACTTAAATATTTAGAAATAGATTTTACAGTTATTCCTAGTAATATTGATGAAATAATTAATGAAAACCTTACTAACGAAGAAGTTGTAATGGATATTGCCTTAAAAAAAGCAGAAGATATTAGCAGCCTTAATCCAGACAAGTATGTTCTTGGTTTTGATACTTTAGTTATTCTTGATGGTGTTCCTTTAGGAAAACCACTTGATGAAAAAGATGCTTTTAAGATGTTAAAGGCACTTAGTGGAAAAACCCATACAGTTATTACAGGGTGTGCTATTGTTAATAATATTTATCGTGATACCTTTTATAGTTCAGCAGAGGTAACTTTTTATGAAATGACTGATGAAGAAATTTTTGAATATATCGAAACAAAGGAACCGCTTGATAAAGCAGGAGCTTATGGAATACAAGCCTATGGAGCTCGTTATATTAAAGAAGTAAAAGGTGATTATTTTACAATTGTTGGGTTACCTGTTGCTAAATTATATAAGAAACTAAAAGAACTTTAAGAGGCCATTAAATGGTCTCTTTTTATATGTAAACTATGTTTTTTATGTAGTTTAGTGTAAAATAAATGTAGGATACCTTAAAGCCATTTATTTTTTAAAATAGAAGTGATATTCTACAGTCACATAAGAAGGAGGTTATTTTATGTTTAAATTAAAATTATCTAAAAATGAACATAAAATGATAAAAGAGCGGTTAAAACTAATTGAAACAGTTGAATATGATTATCTTTTAACAGATGATAAAGAATTAGTAGAAGAGGATAAGATTAACATTGTTTTTAATTCATCAGATATCCTTAGAGTAACAAAACTACTTGATTTAATTGTAAAAGGCGAGGAAATTCATATTGTAGGAAGTAATGAATTTGGTCGAAAAAGCGTTGAATCGCGTAACTTTTATTATTTTATTGTTGAAGATGATGAAGTATTTGGAGTGCTAAATAGTACAAGATTATTACTTAAAACAAAGTTGTACGAAATTGAAGAACTTCTAAAAAATAAAGATTTTATCCGCATTAGTAGATATTGTTTAGTCAATATCGGGAAAATTGATTACATTAAACCAGCTCTTAACTCTAAACTAGACTTGCTACTAAAAAACTCTGAGCATCTTGAAGTGAACAGAAGTTATTTAAAAAATTTTAAAAAGGCTTTAGAAATTTAAGGAGGTATCATTATGTTATTTTTAATAAACAATCCAGGAATTGCTTTTATTTTAATAGTGGTTATTGGATTTAGTGTTTTAATGAGTGTTAAGATAATTGAAGAAGTAAAATTAAATAGTAAATTATCAATTAAACAAAGATCAATGAGATTAGTTAACCCAGTTAAAGGGTTAAAAGCACGTATTGCATTTTTATCTAGTGCAGCTCTAGCACCAGTTGCAGCAACAGTTGTAGTTGTATCAGTTGCTTTAAACCCAACAATTACAATGGGGACTAATTTAGTCGAATTAAAATCTAGTGATGATGTTCTTGAAATATATACAGATTTTCAAGAGAAAATGAATGCTAGCTATAATAATTTATTGTGGGAAGCAAGTAATTTTGATAAAGTTGATTCTTTAGGTCTTCCTGAAGCTGCGGATGGAGAAAATTTTGATAGTGGAAGTGATGATTATTCAGAAACTAATAACCAAGTTGTTGGTGTTGATGAGATGGACAATGTTCTAACAGATGGAAAATATATTTATACTATTAATGAAGGCGGGGTTCAAATTGTACTAGCTTACACAGTTGTTGATGGACCAGATGTATTAAGTTTATATAAAACTTTAGAATATACAAATGATACATGTGATGGTTATCGTTTCTATCCTCAAGGAATGTATGTTGATGAAAATCATTTAGTTGTAATTGGAAATGAATATACTTGGGAGTGTCAAGAATATACTGATGGAGAAGATAAACCAGCTGAAGATACAAGCTATGATTACGATATTTATTGGCGCGGAAGTAATACTCTTAAAGTATTAGTTTATGATAAAACAAATAATTTTGAGTTACAAGATGAATACACAATGAACGGGTATTTAATCGGGACAAGAAAAATTGACAACGATTTATATATCGTAACTAACAATTATATTCCGTTTTATAATGAAGATTTAAATATTGATGATTATTTATCAAAATATACAGTTAACGGTGTAGAAACTGTTACTTTATATGAAGACATTATTTATATTGAAGGATCATCACCTAATTCGTTTACTACTTTTTACGGAATCGATTTAGATACTAGTAAAGTTGATATGGAAACAGTCTTAGGAGATAGTGGTTATAATTTATATGTATCAAATGAAAATATGTATTTAGTTGGGGCTGTTTATTATTTCTGGCCAATGGTAGACTATGTTGATGTAGAAAATCCAGTTTATGAAACTGAAACAGCAATTATGAAAATTACGATTGATAATGGGGAAGTAGAGTATGCTAATACAGGAACTGTTAATGGGTATACTTTAAATCAATTCTCAATGGATGAACATAATGGTTATTTAAGAATCGCAACAACAAGTGGATGGGTTGGTAAATATATAAACAACCGTTTATATATTTTAGATGAAGAATTAAATAAAGTAGCGGTATTAGAAAATTTAGGTAAGCCAGGCGAAACTATTAAAGCTACAAGATTTGTTGGTGATTATGCATATTTAGTTACTTTTGAGCGAACTGATCCTTTTTATGTAATTAATTTATCTGACCCAGAAAACCCAGCTGTAGAAGGCGAATTATTAATCCCTGGATTTAGTACATATCTTCAACCTTTAAACGAAAACTATATGTTAGGAATTGGTTTTGGGGATAATAGCGGTGGAACACAAGGATTAAAAATCTCAATTTATGATATAACTGACAAAGCAAATCCAGTGATCTTTGATGAAGTTATTTTTGATTATTCAGAATTTGGTTGGGGGTATAGCACAGTTACTTACAATCATAAAGATTTGTTAGTTAGTTTAGATAAAGGAATTATTGCTCTTCCATTTTCTACATATAGTTACAATGAAAATGACTTTAGTTATAGTTATAGTAGTGGAATCTTAGTTTATAATATTGATTTAGTTGATGGGTTCACATTTAACGGCTTCGTTTCACATAGTGTTGAGTTCGCAAACGAAGAATCAGCTTATGATGTATATGTTTACAAAAGTAAATTTATTGATGATTACTTTTATACAATTTCGAATAAATATGTTAAAGTATCAACAATCGAAGATACAGAAACAATTCTAGATTCAGTTGATTTAAAATAAAAAAAACCGCTTAATAGCGGTTTTTATTTGCGATAAATTTTTAGACGAGTTACTTCATCACTTACAGCTTTAGCAACGACTTTAGCAACTCTTTTATCAAATGGTGAAGGGATAATATAACTAGGACTAAGTTCCTCACTATTTAGTAAATAAGCTATTGCTTTGGCGGCTTGTAATTTCATACTTTCAGTTATTTTAGTAGTTTTAGAGTCTAAAGCACCTCTGAATAATCCAGGAAAAGCTAAAACATTGTTTATTTGATTTGGATAATCAGATCTACCTGTACCAACAATATAGGCCCCACCACCTAGTGCGTCTTCAACGCTGATTTCAGGTTCAGGATTAGCCATTGCAAAAATAAAAGGGTTCTTATGCATTGATTTAACCATATCTTTTGTTAAAAGGTTTTTACTTGAGACACCTATAAAGACATCTTTATCTCTAATTAGTGCTTTTAAAGAGTCATTTTGAAGCTTTGCAGGGAAACTGATGATACCCTCATCTATCAATTCTTTTTCGGAAAAGGAATAATCATTATATTTAATTTTTGTCATTACTCCTTTTAGGTTATATGCATAGAGCTTTTTAACGCCAATATCTTTTAATAAACGAGCGATTGAACTACCGGCAGCCCCTGTTCCACTTAAAACGATTTCTAAATCCTCAAGGGGTTTATTTGTTAACCTACAAGCATTTATTAAAGCAGCAATTGTAACAATTGCTGTCCCATGTTGATCGTCATGGAACACAGGAATATCTAGTTCTTTCTTTAAACGTCTTTCAATTAAAATACAATTTGGAGCACTAATATCTTCTAAGTTTATTCCTCCAAAAGATGGAGAAATATTTTTAACGATTTTAATTACTTCTTCAGGGTCTTGCGTATTAAGACAAATTGGAAAAGCATCAACTCCACCAAATTCTTTAAAGAGAATAGCTTTACCTTCCATTACAGGTAAACTAGCATGTGCGCCAATATTACCAAGCCCTAATACCGCGCTTCCATCAGTAACAATTGCAATCATATTTCCTTTAGCGGTATATTTATAGATATCTTCATAGTTATCTTTAATTTTTAAACAAGGTTCAGCCACTCCAGGACTATATGCTAATGCTAAATCATCGCTATTTTCAACTCTGATTTTAGAGGACACTTCAATCTTGCCATGATGTTTTTTATGAAGAGCTAAACTTCTTTGTTTTAGGGAATTATTCATTATAGTGATCCTTGAAAATGTTATTTCCGTAAACATCATAAGCAACAAAACAAGGGAAATCTTTAACTTCTAATTTATAAATAGCCTCAGCATCTAAATCTTCATACATAAGTAATTCGCTTTTTAGGATTTTACTACTAATTAATGCTCCAGTACCACCGGTTGTAATTAGGTAAACAGCATTGTTTTTTATCATTTCTTGTCGAAACTCTTCACTTCTATCACCTTTACCAATCATAATTTTTAAGCCTTTTTCCATTAAAGGTACAGCAAGTTTATCCATTCGATAACTTGATGTAGGGCCACTTGATCCAATTGGGAAACCCGCCCTTTTAGGAGAAGGACCAACATAGTAAATAACAGCGCCTTTTAAATCGAACAAGATCTTTTTTTCCTTAATTAGTCTAGCATGTGCTTGATCTCTTGCGGTATAAATTGTTCCGGATAGTAAAACTTTTTTACCAACTTTAAGGGCTTTAATGTCTTGATCACTAATTGGTGTAGTTAACTTTATCATAATACCACCTCGGTATGTCTAGCTGAATGACATTGAATGTTAATAGCAACAGGTAAACTAGCAATATGCATTGGATGATAGTTTATTTTAACTGCTAAACAAGTAGTTTTCCCACCAACACCCATTGGGCCAACGCCCAAGGCATTAATTTCGCTATACAAGTCGTCTTCAAGTTTTTTAATTATAGAATCATCACTAGAATCATCTAACTCTCTAAAAATAGCTTCTTTAGCAAGTAAAGCACTTTTTTCAAAGTTACCACCAATTCCAATTCCGACAATTATTGGTGGACAAGGTTTACCACCAGCCTCAAAAACTGTTTTAAGAACTAGTTCTTTAACGCCTTTAATTCCTTCGGTCGGAGTTAACATTTTAACAGTACTCATATTTTCACTACCACCACCTTTGGCAGCAATTTTCATTTTTATTTTATTACCTGGGACTATTTTTGTATGGATAATTGCGGGAGTATTATCTTTCGTATTTATTCTCTTAAAAGGATGATTTACAACGCTTTTTCTTAGGTAGCCTTCATTATATCCTTGTTTTACCCCCGTGTTTATTGCATGATAGATATCACCTTCAAAGGTAACTTTATTACCTATTTCTAGTAACACTACAACAATACCGGTATCTTGACATAAGGGAACGTAGCCTTCTTTAGCAATTTCTTGATTTTCAAGAATATCAGCTAAAATTGATTTTGAGAGATTATTAGTTTCTTTTTGTTTTGCTTTTTGAATTAGGGTTATTAATGAGTTATCTAAATGATAATTAATTTTAATAACCGCATCTTTTACTAACTTAGTAACCTCTTCTAAATTGATTTCTCGCATTATTTTCACCTTCTCTATCTCAAATCAATTATAACACAATTGTTTAGATATTATATTATTCTAAATAATTTTTTAGAAATAAAAAAAAGATATATTTTCCTTGATTATCTAAATATTGTTTGATATAATTTGAGAGCGATTAAAACTTACTATAGGAAACTATGGCGGAAGGAGCAATAACGATGAAAAAAGGAATACATCCGAATTATCAAACTGTAACGATTACTTGTACTACTTGTGGAAATGTCTTCGAAGGTGGAAGTACATTAAAAGAAGTACGTGTTGATACATGTTCAAATTGTCACCCATTTTATACAGGTGAACAAAAATTTGCAGCAGCTACAGGTCGTGTTGAGAGATTCAATAGACGTTACGGTGTAAATAAAAAATAATAACTTGGCCACTTAGGTGGCTTTTTTATTTGCGAAAAAAACAGTTCAGATTAATTTGAACTGTTTTTTTGTTTAATTATAATAGCTTATTTATAGTATTCTCTTGGGGTGTATTTAGTATGCATCAACGATTTTGCAAGAGGAGAACCAGGTTCACCTAGCCAGTCATGATACATTTTTGTAATAACTTTGTTTTCGTGAGATCTACGTCGTTCTGTGTGAGCATCGATATCATATACTGATGCCGTTCTTAAGGCACTAATATCAACGGTTTCTTGGATTTTAGCAGGATGAATTGGTTGTCCACCACCGTTGATACAACCACCAATACAACCCATAAATTCAACAAAATGATATTCTTTCTTTGTTGTTTTTAAGTCTTTAAAGAACTGTTTAATGTTGCTACCTCCATGAACAACTGCGACATTTAATTTCTTACCAGCAAGGGTGTATGTAGCTTCTTTAATGCCTTTATTACCACGAACTTCTTTAAATTCGATAGGATGATCTTCTTCTCCTAATAATTCCGAAATAGTTCTTAAAGCCGCTTCCATTACGCCGCCAGTAACTCCAAAAATCATTCCTGCTCCAGTATATTTAGCTAAATCACCATATGGTTTTGAATCTTCTAACTGCATTAAATCAATTCCTTTACGTTTTAGAAGTCTTGCATATTCTCTTGTTGTTAAAACATAATCAACATCTGGGATTCCTTGATATTTCATTTCTTCTCTTCTAGCTTCGTGTTTTTTAGCAATACAAGGCATGATTGAAACAAAAACTATATCTTTTATATTGTAGCCTTTTTCTCGTGCAAAATGATGTTTAGAGATGATTCCAGCACTTTGTTGAGGGGATTTTACTGAAGAAAGATTAGTTAGGTATTCTGGTTCATACTGCTCTATAAAATTAATCCAACCAGGAGAACACGATGTAAATTGAGGAAGTCGCTTGTTATCAGTTATTCTTTTTAGAAGTTCTGTTCCTTCTTCCATAATTGTTAAGTCAGCTGCGAAGTTAACATCCATGATTTCATCAAACCCTAATTTCTTAAAGGAAGTAAACATTTTCCCTTCAACATTTTCGCCAATTTTACTACCAAATTCCTCCCCTAAAGCTACTCTAACAGAAGGAGCAGGGGCGATAATGACTTTTTTAGTAGGATCATCTAAAACATCTAAGACTAAATCGATTTCTGATTTTTCTTTGATCGCAGCTACTGGACAAGATTGGATACATTTACCACAGTAAATACAACCACTATCTTCCATGTTTTGGAATAATGCTGGTCCAACATAGGTTTCATTACCTCTTTGATTAAAATCTAAGATATTTAAGCCTGAATATACTTCACAAGCAGTAATACATCTACCACATAGGATACATTTACCACTATCAATGACGATAGATAATGAAGAATCATTAATTAATCTTTCTTTTTTCTCAAAGTTATTGCTTTCACCGTAGATGTTTTTAACATTGTATTTTCTCATAAGGTCTAGTAGTTCACAATTATGTTCTCTTTCACATACCCAACATTCAAAAACATGATTACTCGCTAGTAGTTGGAGATTTTGGACAACTGAATCATGAATTTTTTTTGTATTTGTGTTAATAACCATTCCTTCTTGTACCTTTAATGTACAAGAGTTTTTTAAACCATTAACATTTTCTATTTCAACCACACACAGCCGACAACTAGAAGTTTCGTTAATCCCTTCTAAAAAGCATAATCTTGGGATATCTAATCCTAAATGTTCAGCTGCTTTTAAGACTGTATAATCTTCTGGAACAGTTGTTTTGATTCCATCAATAGTCAAATTAATATTTTTCATTGTTCATCCTCCTAAATACTTATTATCGCGTCAATTGGGCAAACGTTTTTGCAAATACCACATTTAACACAAGATGATAATTCAATAGAATGTTGTTCATTCAGTAAACCAGTAATACAATTGGTTGGACAATCAGTAACACATTCTCCACAACCATCACAACTGTCTGTGATAATAAATTTAATTAACGGTTTACATTTTCCACCAGGACATTTTTTATCAACTACATGAGTTTCAAACTCATCTCTAAAGTGCTCTAACATTGATAAGACAGGATTTGGAGCTGCTTGTCCAAGCCCGCATAGTGAAGAACTTTTAACCATTTTTGCTAAACTTTCTAAATCATCAATATCTTTTAAAGTCCCTTTTCCAGAGGAAATAATATTTAATATTTCAAGCATCTTTTTAGTTCCTTCACGACAGGGTGTACATTTACCACAAGATTCATCAACTGTAAATTCAAGATAGAAACGACAAATATCAACCATACAGTTGTCTTCATCAATAATTACCATTCCTCCAGAACCCATCATTGAACCAATTTCTTGTAATGTTTCATATTCAATCTTTAAGTCAAGCAGATGAGGAGGGATTGCTCCACCAGAGGGTCCACCAGTTTGAACCGCTTTTAATTCTTTATTATTTGGAATCCCGCCACCAATATCGTAAACAACCTCTCTTAAAGTTGTTCCCATTGGAACTTCTACAAGCCCAGCATTTTTAATGTTTCCACCTAAACTAAATACTTTTGTTCCTTTTGAGTTTTTTGTTCCGATTTTTGAGAACCAATCAGCACCTTTACACAGGATTGCTGGAACATTAGCTAATGTTTCAACATTATTAATAATTGTTGGTTTTCCCCATAAACCACTTGCTGCTGGATAAGGAGGTTTGTTTCTGGACATTCCTCTTCCACCTTCAATAGAAGCGATTAATGCTGTTTCTTCTCCGCAAACAAATGCTCCAGCGCCTAATCTTAGTTCAATATCAAAATCAAATCCAGAGTTAAAGATGTTTTTACCTATTAAACCTAATTCTTTAGCTTGTTTAATTGCTGTGTTAAGTTTTTCTATTGCGGTAGGATATTCAATTCTGACATAGATATAACCTTTGTTGGCTCCAATTGCGTAACCGGCAATCATTAATCCTTCTAAAATACTATGAGGGTCTCCTTCTAGTAATGCCCGATCCATGAAAGCCCCAGGATCTCCTTCATCAGCATTACAAATCATGTATTTTTGATCAGATTTGTTGTTATATGCAAATTGCCATTTAAGACCAGTTAAAAAACCACCGCCT
>Ga0164318_10001702_pt1 | contig 19848 bp, 33 predicted proteins | sample GuaBasSedimGuay9_FD_113734 | JGI IMG/M metagenome (GOLD analysis project Ga0164318, IMG submission 113734) | Subseafloor sediment microbial communities from Guaymas Basin, Gulf of California, Mexico - Guay9, Core 4571-4, 0-3 cm | ecosystem: Environmental > Aquatic > Marine > Hydrothermal vents... | reverse complement strand
CTTTGTATGTAACAACTACCGGAGGTACTGGAGGCAGTCTTATAGTATTTGGAAAAGTATTATGATATACATACTTGTACTTACTTGGGTGCAATGTTTTTTATTAGTAGGGGCAGGCATAGGAATTGCCTTAGCTGGGTTGTTTATATATAATAATTATTGTAAAATGCCTAAACAAATAAGAATAGGTCCCCCAGGAAATGGAAATTTAACACGTATTAGAATATTGAATACGGAATTAACTAATAAAGAAGCTGCGTTACTTCATATTACTTCAAGATTTAGTGCGGTTATAGATTATGCACCTATATTAATAGGTAGTTTTGATAAAAACGGTGTAATTGATTTATGGAATAATGAATGTGTTAAAGTACTCAAATATGAAAAGGACGAAATTGTAGGCAATCCTAATGCAATGCATGAGTTTTATCCTAATAAAAAAGTTTATAATAGTGTGCAAAAACATATTAAAAACGCGTCAAAGAAATTCAAACCATTTACAGCTAGAGCCAAAGGAGGCAAAAAAGTGACTTGCGCATGGGCTATTGTAAACTTACCAGATGCTACTACCCTATTTATTGGATATAGAGTACAAAATAATATAAAAACAACACGTAAATCTACATCTAAAAAATAGGGATAATTATATATGAGCACCCCGAATAACTATGAACCAAATGGCTGGGCAGAATATAGAAAATTAGTTTTAAAAGAATTAGAAGATTTACATACAACGTCAGATAAAATAAAAGATGAATTAAACGCAATTAAAAATGAACAGGCTAAGATTAAAGAAGAGATAGCTACATTAAAAGTAAAGTCGGGTGTATGGGGCATGATGGGTGGCGCAATTCCTGTAATTATTGCGCTTGTATTATGGCTTATGAAAATAGGAGGTTAGATGAGTATTTTAAATTTTATAAGTGATATATTTAAACCTATAACAGGTTTAATTTCAGATTTAGTGACAACAGATAAAGAAAGAGTAATACTTACTAATGAATTAGTAAAAATAGAAAATGAATTTACAGGTAAATTACTAGAGTATGAAACTAAATTATTAGATGCGCAATCCAAAATAATTTTAGCAGAAGCGGCAGGCGCTTCTTGGTTACAACGTTCCTGGAGACCAATTACTGCGTTGACTATGTTAGCATTAGTAGTTTGTCATTATCTGGGTATTTTAGCTTTTCCTATTGCGGACCAAGCATGGACACTATTACAAATATCAATTGGCGGCTATGTAGCAGGACGTACCGTAGAGAAAGCTGTAAAAGAATATAAAAATAAAGGAAATTAATTATGAAGTTTAAAGCCATTTTTTTAATGATCGCGCTGTTGAGCGTACTGATTTTATTAGGATGTACCACAACAGAAGATACCCCAGAATATACAGAAAGTAATTACACAGAAGCAGATATATTAGAGTTGATGTCAGAGCCTGCTATAAGTAATGCAATTGCTTTTTCAGTTGATAGGCCTTATGGTGATGTAAATAATGATCACCGTATTAATATCTCAGATTTAGCTGATTTAATTACGTTAATTGCAAATCATGTTGAGGGAGAAAAACCTCCTAAACGTTGTGATATAAACGGGGATTGTGGTGTTAATTTAGACGACGCTTATTATCTTGTTTTATGGATGTTTCAAGGAGGCCCTGCGCCAATTAAACCCTGCTCATTGTAATACTCGAACAAATACTCGGTGTTCGAGTATTTATTTAAAATATGGGATAAATTATTGTTCCATAACTAAAAAGAATTGAATAGTGCGTATATTAAATTATAAGGAAAGTTAAAGAATGAAAAAATACTGCATGGTGGGGATTGATTGTGACCCAGACAGATGTACGTATCCGGAGTTAAATTGGAACGGAGTCAGGTCAATAGAAAAGATATTAGGTGTAATACCATTCGCTTTAAATATACGCCGTGATTTTGAAATTGCGTTTAAAACAGGCGATATAGATTATTGTTTTAATTTTCCCATTATACAAAAAGCTAAAGAATTTGGATGTTCGATAGGTATCCATTATCATTCAACAGATAAAGACGGTAAGTTTTTCCACGATCCGCAACATTTAAATGGTCCAGATGAGTTTAAAGGCAGTATTCATGATGGTTGGTGCTATGAAGGATTACTTGAAGAAGAATCTAAACTTGGGTATAAATTAAATTACAGTCCCACGCCAGGAAGCAGTGGGCCATATTATCATTGGGTTAATTGGGATAATGAACCTAAGTGGATAGATGATATGCTTGTTTTGCCTGTACAAACTATCAAAACAAGGATAGCACGTACATACAATAACATAGCTACGGTACATCCAACTGCACCACCGTTATTATTTAGACGTATAGTCAAAGAATTTGAAAAAACAAATAATAATACTCTGTGTTGTTATTTTCACGCAGATGAATTATTTGGTTTTATCGACGGTATAAGAAAATATGCTTATAGCCAACGTAATTTAATAAGTAACATAAAGTTTATGGAGAAAAGAGGTTTTATGTTTGAAAATGCAAGTCAAGTTTATGAAAGGTTTTTAAATGAACGAAAAAATAGAAAGTGATATAAGAGAATTTATTGTTGATAACTATTTACTTGGGAAAGATGATGATAAATTAAATGATAAAACATCTTTGCTTGATACTGGCGTAATAGATTCTACTGGGATAATGGAATTGATTAGTCATTTGGAAGTAACTTATAAATTTACCATAAGTATGGAAGAAATGATTCCTGATAATCTCGATACAATAAATGATATAGTATTTTTCATAGAGGAAAAATTAGATGATAGAAATTGAGAAATACCATATTAGCAAAACCAAAGAATTGTCTGATTTTTTAACTGAACACGCACCAAGACATCCCGAGATATGGGATTGTACTATGATAAATTGGCAAAAAGGAAATAAATATCTTGCGTTAATGAATGGCAAAATTGTTGGTTTTATTATGCAAATAAATCAACAGTTTAGCAAGGGATATGAAATTGGGTGGACAACTACTATCATATTGAATCGGAAGAATAAGATTATTCAAGCATTAACTGGTGATGCTTTACTAAAGAAAGTCGAATCACTTACTTCTTATCCTTGTTCTGTTGGTGTAGTTGATAATATGATTGAGCCATATAAGAAACGTGGGTATAACGTAAGGTATGATTGTTCTCGTTTATATTCAAGATTTTTGAAGCCATCTAAGGGTGTTAAATTTTTGGGTTACAGCAAAGTATTGACTATCATCTTATCGTTTCTAAACATGATTTTCAGAATTAAATCGTTGAGACAAAATCAGTTTATTGAACAAATATCAAAATTCGACAAGACTTATGATTCGTGGGAAAGTAAGCTTAATATTTATAGTGTACATGGCATAAGAAATAAAGAATATTTGAATTGGAAATTACAACAACCGCATAAAGAGTATATAACAATAAAGAATAATCGTAATAATGAATATATGATATGTCGCGTTGCTCAACATCCCGTCAAAGATTTTGTTGTCTTGAAAATTTGTGATATAATTGCTACAGACAAGACTGAGTTTATAACGTATGCTATTCATATAGCTAAAAAATTAGGAGTTGACGCTATTATTTCACTTGATTCACAATTAGATTCTAACATATATAGAAAGTGTGGAATGTATATGGAGAAAAAATATCCAATAGCTGTTAGGGGTATTGATAAAAAAGTACACGTAACATTCTTTGATTCTGATTTAGATAATTTATGGTAAAGTTTATATAAGTATTTATTTAAAAATTATATTTATTTTTTTCAAATGTCCTTTTTATAACGCTTTCGGTATAATCAGGACATTTTATTAGATACTCTTTAACGAAAGCAGCAGTATTTTTGGGTAATATATTTTGCCAATATACACGTAATAATTCTTCATCAGTTAAAGAGCCTAAAGCTATTTGAATTTTTATTTCTTCAATTGTTGCTTTATCCCATTCAACCCAATTCCCTTTTATATGCCATGACATAATGTTACCTTTCCATTTTTTTAGAAGTTATACGTATTGGAAGATATTTAAAAGGTCTTAATTTTCGTGAAATATTTGCATCAACGGCTTCTTGATACTTTGGATTTTTAATAGTTACAATAGCTTGTTTAAATTCATCTATTTGAGAAGCTGTAGCATAACAATGATAAGTATTATCTGACCACGGCTCGAAAAAGGGTATGTGTTGTTCGAATAATTGTTGAATTTCAGGAGGATCACCCCAAGTAGATAAAAGAATATATATTCTAATTTCCCACATATCTAATACACCTAATGCTTTTTGTATTTCTACATCAATAGTATATTTTTTTTGTTTCCACGTGCTCATCATCTATATTCTTTTTTAAGAGTTTCTTTTTTCTTTTTATATTGTAATAATCGTTGTTTATTATCTATAGGAATTCGTCCGAGATGCCATGTATCACAATAGCGACATTTATATATTTGTAAATATTCTTCTTTTTTATCTTTTTTATATTTATGGAGAATTTTTTTAATTGCATAATTAGCACCAAATCTGCTGTATTTCTTTTTTCCAGTAGCTTTGCAATAATTTGGCATAAGGCCTCCCTTCCAAATAATTAATTTTTATTTTTCTTCTTTTTTTGTTTATAGTTACCGTTTTGACTTTCTTCTTTTAAAAACCATCCTGCTATACTGTCTGCGTATTCATTAAATTTTATACCACTATGTCCTTTTACTTTTACAAATTCTATTTGTGTCGGGTACTGTTTTATATATTTAATTATATTATCAATTAATACTCTATTTCTTTTTCCGTTATACTCTTGACAAATTGAACGAATTGCGTAATGAGAATCAGAGTAAATTCTTATGGGCCTTTTTAAATGTTTAACTAATCTTAAACCTTTCCAAATAGCGTGTAATTCTGCTATATTATTAGTTAAATTATCTCCTAAAAATTGTCCATAAGTCATGGTTACCATCCCATTTATAATTACCACTACACCAAGCGATGCTCTTTTTTGTCCTCCGCCGTCAACCATTACATGGATAAATTTAGGGTCTTTACAATCTAAGCTTATCTCATGCTGTGCCCATATTTTATATGTGGCAATATTTTTGCGTTTAACTATGGTTCCAGGAATGATAGGCTCCTTTATATTGAATTTTAAATTGTCCTCGTTATATATAAGATATGTAATGATTTAATACAAATAAATGAGGGAGATGTGATCAATAGCACGTAAGCCTCTTTATTCCTCGAAATAAGATAGCAGTGTTCGAACTTTATTCATTTTATTTATTATCTTTTTGTATTTCTCTGAATACTTCTGCAATCATATTAGCATCATCTAAGCCGCAATGTGGCGCACCATTAAAACGTAATTTTAAAATACGACATGCTTTCTGTAAGCCACATTTCTTTTTATTATACTTTTGCATAAATTCTGTTTTAATATTTATGTGATTATCTTTTGAAAAAGGATACGGAATATCCCATTCATAACAATCGCGCATTAATTGTGTTTGATCAAATTTTCCCCACGACCCAAATACTGGTTCTTCTTCTAAATTAATAAAAGTTTTTAATTTATTAATAGCTTCAGGAAAAGAAATACTTTTAGTTGTTAATACTTGTGGTGTTATTCCGGTTAAATCAATGCAGTATTGACTTAATGTTTTATTATTTTTAGGCATAGTATATAATTGAAGTTGTCCTATTTTTTTAAAATCTTTGTTTAAAAAAACTGCACCTATTTCAATTGTTTCATGTTGTTCTTTTAGGGGGTCGTGTCTGTCCCAACAAGTACATTCTAAATCTATAATTATATATTTAATCTTTTTCAAAATAATTCCTTCACTTATCAGTACTTGTACCTAAAGCAATTTGCATTCTTATTTCATCATACTGTGGATGTTCTTTTAATATTTTTTGATTTATTTCCCATTGTCCTAGATAAAGATGTCTTAAAGATCTTTTTGGCGCGTGCATACTAATTAAATGGTTTGCGCATAATTTATTTATTATTTGTTGTTTTATATGTTTTATTTTACTTTTACCTGTTACGGTCCATGTATACTCTTTATTATTTCTTTCTGTATATAATTGTACATTTTCATGTGTGCATACTTTTTTTGTAATAAGTATTGTTAATACTCTTATATCATTCATATTTAATGTACTCATTATTATTCCTTATCATATGAGCTATTTTTTAATTTGCCAGAATAAATCTTCTATCCAATTAGGACTCATTTCTGGTATTACGTATATTAGTAATACTTCTTGTCGTAAGGTATCAATTGTATACAATGTATCATAATAAGTAGTTTGAGCAATCCAAATATTTTTAGTTATGTCAAAGAAATTAAAATCTTGCGCAATTACAGAATCTATGCGCATACTGTCTAAATGTACCCAACAAAAAAGAGTATCTGTATAATCAGATATTGTTGTATCATAACTAAGATCGATTGGCATGGCATATTCTATAAAGCCATATTGTTCCATTTGGTACACAAATTCATTATAATATGTAAAATCTTGTGCAAAACAAATAAAACTACTTAATAACATTATTAATAATATTATAATTATTTTTTTAATTTGAATTCTCCTTTATACTTAAATAATGTCTTGCCTTTTTGCCTGCTACATAATTATCTGGGTCTGAATTAATTTGTTCAACATCTTCTTTATTAAAGACGATCGACACTTTATTTTTATCAATTGGATGCCAATTATTTTCATCAGCATAATACTCTATTACTTTTTCTGCTTCCTGTAATTGATTTGTTAATACAGTATTAATGATATTAATTAAATCAGTCTCGTCATCTTTATGGGGATAGTCATCATTATCTCCCCACCATTGATTAAATACTATTTTACCTATATCCATTAATTTCCTTTCATTAACCACAATCTTTACAAACGTCGTAACGTGAACCACTAGGAAAATATTTTGTACTATCATCAGGATGATTTATTATTTCAGTACTATCTAAAAACATTTTTTCTAGTACATAAGAAACAGCGTCTGGAATTGAAGACACTACACGTCCGTGATTAAATGCCACTTCACCTGCACCGATGCCTTTTAATTGTTTTACAATTTCTTTCATTTCAACTTTACTTCTTAATAATAAAGAAACTAAACGGCCTACTGCTTCAGCATCCGCTGATGCATTTGTACCACCTTTACTTAAAGTAATGAAAACCTCAAAAGGAACTTCTTCATCACCACCGTTTGGAATACAATTTACTGTAATAAACATTTTACCTAAAGCGGTATTGACTTTCATGGTGCGGCCAGAAGTTATATCCGGGCGAATAGCGGGGCCTATTTTTGTAATTTCGCCCGTATTAAATACTTGTACGCCGCCTCTACATTTGTCTCTAAAAATAGTAACGCCCTTACAGTTAGATTCATACGCTTGCCAATATACTTTTTCAATATCTTCTTTTGTAGCGTGCTCAGCTAAATTAATTGTTTTAGATATCCCAGAATTTATTTGTTGTTGCCAAGTGGCTACCATTTTTACATGATCATTTGGATATATATCTGCAGCTACTTTAAAGATTTTTTGTATATCTTTAGGTACTTCCTTTAATCCCTGACAAGAGCCATTATTATGCGCAATCCGATCCATCAAAGTTTCAGAATAAAAACCTCTTTCAATGGCAATCTGTTGGAATGCTTTATTGATATCTAATAATTCTTTATGTGTATCTATGGAATGTTTACGTGTAAAAACTAGTGCAAAAATAGGTTCTATGCCTGCGGAACATCCTGCTATAATACTTAAACTTCCTGTAGGTGCTACAGTAGTTCTCATTGAATTTCTAATGGCGGGGCTGTTTTTTAATTTACTTTTATTCTGTTTTGGAAAAGCTCCCTTCTCTTCTGCTAATTGTTCCGAAGCTTCTCGTGACGTATTTTCCAATATAGTAGAAATATATTCAGCCCAATGTCTTGCTTCATCTGAATCGTAAGAAATACCCATTTCAACTAAAGCATCAGCAAAGCCCATTACACCTAGCCCTATCCTACGCTCATCTAATTGTTGTTTTTTTATTTCAGGTAATGTATAATTATTTATATCAATAGCATTGTCTAAGAATCTAACTGCAATAGTTATAATTTCTTTAAATCTATCTACATCAAATTCACTTTTTTTATTAAAACATTTAGATAAATCTATAGAACCTAGATCACAGCACCCGTAAGGAGGAAGAGGCTGCTCACCACAATCTAATGATTGTATCCCATCTACATAAACAATTTTATCTCCATCAGTAGTAAAGTCAAATACTTGAGCAGTTCCAGCTGGTTCAACTGAAGTTACTTTAACTTCTTCATTTTTATGTTTAGATGTTTCTGTATCTTTAGATTTAAATATAAATTTTCCAGTTTCCTGAACTATTAATACATCGCCAGGAGTCAAATCTTTTGCTTCTACAAGTCCTTTGTCTTTAACACATATTTTATGTTCGGGCGTAACTAAATTTTTATATCCTCTATTTGTTGATACCTTAACAATTTCTTGTTCCCCGTTATCAAATATTTTTTTAATTGTTTCAAATTTTCCATCACCCACATAAACTTTTTGCCCAACTTTAATCGTTTCTATACACTGTAATCCTTGCTCAGTAGATACTAACGATCCTTTTGCCCAGCACGGATTAGTAGAGGAAATATTTCCTATATTATCTTTTCTATTAATTTCGTCTATAAAAAGTAATCCAGGGTCTCCAGTATTCCAAGCATTGTGTACAATTTTTTTCCACAGTGCACGGGCCATTACTTTTTTATTTCTTTCAGGATGCTCTTTAAAAACTAATTCAAATTCCTCATCATTTTTAACCGCTTGCATAAATTTATCTGTTATAGCACATGATATATTAAATTGGGTTAAATTTTCTAAATCTTGTTTACTATCAATAAATTCTTCTATATCTGGATGGTCTATTCGCATGACCCCCATTTGTGCCCCTTTCCGGGCGCCACTTGTCGCAATTTCTTTACAAGAAGCATTGAACACTTGCATAAAAGAAATTGGACCACTAGATACTCCTTTTGGATTTTTAGATACAGGACAATTTTTGGGGCGTAATGTGGAGAAGTCATAGCCACATCCGCCCGCCATTTGAAAAATTTTAGCTGCATCTGCAATTGTTTTATATATTCCAACTAAAGAGTCTTCAATGGGTAAAACATAACAAGAAAAGAAATGATTAGTATTACCCGCGTTCATAAGAAAAGGCGTAGCAGGTAAGAATTCTCCTGATTCAATTATAGAATTAAAAGTATTAGACCATTCTTTTTTTAATTTATCAGATTTTTCAGCGGAAGCAATTGTTCGAGATACTCGTTTTGCTAATTTAGGCCAAGTTTCATTTGCTTGAAAATATCTAGAGTCTAGTAATATTTTTGCGTTATTTGTTAACTTCATTCAATTATCCTTATTATAATTAGTTACAGGTTCTTTTTTTAGGGCATGGTATAATTTAGTCCATAAAGGTGCTTCTTCATTTAATAATTGTCCCCGTAATTTATCTGCCCATAATTTAAAATCTTCTTTATAATCAATATCTGATTCTTTTATAATACCTAAATTAACAAGATATTCAAAAATTTCTTCAAATAATTGTATTCTTCTTTTTGTATACTCTACGGGTATATTCGGTAGCGGTGCCATCATTACATCAAATTCTAATACGTTGACTAAATAATTAAGGGTTATTCCAATATTATTTAAAGCATCTTTCATTGTTCTTGCATCGTCTCGTTTAATTTCTTCTGCTATAATTATACCCGTTTTATCATAAAGAAACCATTTTTTAGTTTCCCAATCTTGTCGCATTGATATAGGCGGGCACATTTTTCTATGTGGATTTATTATTTTATATGGAGGCATTTTATTTCCTTTTATTAACTTAAATCATCTAAATCTCTAATTCCTAAATATACAGGAAATCGAGGTTTATCTTTAACACCACTTATCTTAAAATGTTTATATTTACAAATTAAATTTAAGTAATTATTTTGATTGTCCCAGATTTCTTGACGTAAGTCATCATCGAAGCCTGTACCTATTTCAAAGTGTACTCCTGTTTTTAGATCTTTTACTTTTAAAAAGCCTAATGTTCCCGCAGGAGTTAAATTTTCTTTTATTGAAGCACGTATCGTTCTCCCAAAATTATCTTTTTTCGCTGGGTTATTATTATGCATTTTTTCCCCAAAGCCTAATATAATTGCTTCGTCATCTGCAAATCTTTTTATTTTAAGTAACCATTGTTGTTTTTCTGTAGCCCTTCCACACTTATAGGGGGAGGTATTTGTCCTCAGTATAACGCCTTCAAAGCTGTTATTTAAGCATTTTTGCTCATAGTCTTTGAGCTCTTCTAAAGAATTAATTTCTTTACAAAGAGACAAACCATTTAAAATTTCCCCTGGGCGTAAAAATACACAATAATTGAGCACGTCTTTATAAGTCGCTTGCTTATTTAGTTCCTCGAACAACATACCCATATCTTCAAGACGTTTGGCGTAAGGCGTATTTAAATTATTACGTATTACAAAATCAAATATGTAATATTTAAACGTGGGCTCTCCTGCTTCACTCATTACACCGCTTGATGTTTTTTGAAATGCCCCAGGACATACAATTTCACCATCTAAATTATCGGGAAGTACTTCTAACATCTTTTTAATATGTTTATTTCTGATAGGTTTAAATGTCCTACTGACTAATTGTCCATCAATAGTTAGTGCCCGAATACCGTCTAATTTAGGAGTAGCAATATATCTATTATTTTCAAAATCTAATTTAGTTAAATCTTTACATGCTGAGGCAAGCATTGGTTTTGAAATTATTGACATTTTAAATTCTTTCTATTTTTTTGTATATTTATAAATTAGTTCACGTGTACGTTGAATTAATTTTTTAAATTGTTCAATTTCAACAATACCTATTTTACATAATCCCGCGTCTTTAAGTGCCCTAAAAGGAGAATCATTTCCATGTGTATCTACTACGTGTGTTCTACTAGCATAATTTTTCCATGGAATTGTTTCACGATTAAAAGTACTTTTAATTGCCTCCGCAGCACGTGCACGAGATCGTATTCGTGCCGTACGGTACGAAATATTATTTCGAGGTTCTGAAGGAGACACTACTGTAGCTCCGTAAGCTATTTTACCCTCCGCATTTATTTGATAAGCCACAGAAGCTACTAATACCTTGTTTGTGTCTTTAAAATGAATATAATGATAATTGTACATAATAAATTCCTTTTTTATTTTATTTTATTTGGTTGCATATAATAAATACCGCGTTGTTTTCTATAAAGTCTTCCATTTAAAGCGATGCAGATATTTACTGCTTGTGATTTAATTCTCTGATAGGGCCATCCTATAATTTTTTCTGTTTCAGGAATATCTAATAGCCCATGGAGTAATTTATTTTGTATGTACTCCTTTCCATTTTTATGACTAAATTTATCCATGTTAAATATCCATGTCTAAAGTATCTATAGTATTTTGCATTAAATCTTTTACATGAGATAAAACATTTCTCCATTCAGTTAAGTCACTGTCATCTGTATCAAATGCTATATTGTCTTGAAATTCATCGCTATAAGAATAATCTACTTGAGTTAATTGAGTTTCTAATTGTTTTAAATTATTCATAGCCTGACGAATATTTATTAAATATTCAAGTATTTTTGATTCGGTCATTTTTTCCCTTTCCTGGACACATCCTAAGATAGTGTGTATACAGTTATTTATTAATTATATAATATAATATATTTTATATAATTAGCCTAATTATATATACCCTAATTATATATAGGGTATATATAATAGCTTAATTATATATAGGCTATATATAATAGCCTATGTTTACTTACTCCCAGCGAGACGTTTTTGATGGTATTTGCGAGCATATTCAGCTCTTCGTTGATACTTTATGAATTTTTGGTTTGCTTTATGTTTAAGTAAAGGATCCTTATCATGTTCTGCCATATATTTTAATGCCTCTCTATCAGTAATAGTATTCAATACCATCTTTCGAATATTTACATCTGGGTCAGTTACTAAAAAGAGATACATTTCTGTTTTAGTTTTTTTAGTCGCCCTACCATAACGGCTATATGAAGCGTTACATATATCTGAAAAATAGGAGCGTAATTCTGATGCGGATAATTTTAGAACTTTTTTAATTACTTCAGCTCTATATTCAGTATTAGTATTAATTATAGCCAGATTATTAAAATATACTGGAGCGTCTTTATTATTTTGTTGAAATAGCCTATTCGTAAGAGGCATGTTATCCCGTAAATAAGCGGGATCTTCTGTAATAAAATGTGGGGGATCCATTTGTTCATGTTCTGTTCCCCATCCAATATTTTTACTTATTTTAGCAAATTGTTCATCGTCACCGTTACGAAATATGTCTCTGAGTATTTTTCTGTATATATTTAAGATAATGTAATTAGGTGTGCCGTATCGAATTATTCCTTGTGTCTCCTTGTACACTTGAGCAGCTTCGACATGTGCCTTGGCTTGCATTTCTTGTGTTAATTTATTAAAATAACGATCAAGAATATTCCACCTTACTAAAGGTAATCTATCTTTAAGTAAATGATAAATTATATTATCAGGCAAATTACTTTTGTGCGATACTTTTATACGTAAGTCATCAGATAATGCTTGAGCGCCGTATTCTAATGCGTCGTTGTCTGATTTATCTATCCCATCCTCTACTGATTTCATACAATTTAAAACTATTTGCGTAGCTAAAATTGTTTCTAACTCCGATGTAGGTCGCAAAGGTTTAATTGTATTTATATCTAATACATTATTTTCGTTATTAGACATTACTTTTCCTTTCTTTTTATAGTTTTATTTTCATTTTTTTTATTAATTCTTTATTTAATATATATATATTGTTTGTAGGTAATGATCCTAGTGCTTCTTGTACTTCAAGTTCTTTTTGGGTTAATTCCTCTCTTCCTTCTCGGATAATTAATCCTTTGTTAAGTAGTGCTTCTACAGAAAGGCGATTTATACTATAATTATAATTATAATGAGGTATGCTTTTAGGTTTATTCATAAACTTATAATAACTATATTGTCCGTATATCTTAAATACTATTTTATTGTTCGTCAATTCTTTTAGTAGTATTCGTTGCGTATTCGTAATATTAAATTGTGGCTGTATTTTAATAGATGTTTGTTGTGCTCGCGTATATGTTATATTGACTGAATCATCATTCTGCATTTTAAGTAGCATGGAAGGGTCTAATCCTTTAATTTGATTGCGTGCTTTTTGTGTTGCTTCTTCTTTTGATTTAGCTACTATTATTTTATTGAATTTTTTAGGTATGTTCAAAGTATATTTATACTCAATATTATATATTTTATCTTTATTCGGGTCATCCTTATTTTTTTGGTATGATTTTTTTGTTATTTTAGTTATTTTCTGTTTTTGCACTTGAGTAAGTGCTTGTTTTAATTTATTCATATTATATCCTTTCTATATTTTAATATAATATATTTATACTCTATGTTCTAATAAATTAAAAAGTATTACATTATATTAGTCCTCCTTTATTTTATTAAATAACGGGGACTATTTTAATAGTCCCCGTTATTTTTAATTGTCTAAAATAACTTTATCTAATTCAGCATCATCAAATACTTCTTTATCTAAAGTCTCTTCTTGTTGGCGCCATCTACGCCAGCCAAATTGTTTAGCAGTTCGTTTTCTATGACAATTAGAACAAACTACATCGCACTTATTCATCTCAGCCTCAACTCTCTCCCAGCTAGCGTAACTAATTAATCTAGTCACTTCTGAATCTTTAATTGTAGGATCACGATGATCAAATTCTAGTACGATAGGGTTACTTTCCCCGCAGTCTACACAAGGGTGTTCAAGTAAATACTCTGTTACCATATCATAGTATTTATCTTTTCTTTTCATGTTCCAAGAACGGTGCTTTTTCTTATCCTCCATGTACCTACGATGATCATTTTCTTTTACACAAGTCTTGCACCAGGCCTGTAACCCATCTGTTCTTTTAGCTGCTTTTGAAAATTGTGCTAAAGGTTTAATTTGATGACATCTTTTACATTCTTTTGTTGGATCCATTGCACTCCTCCAGTATAAGTTTGTACCTAATATAGTTCGTTCGAGTGTTATTTATCGGCTACTCGTATAATACAAATATCTTCAGGTAAATTTTCTTTAAGTGAACGGTTAAAACTTTTAGCAAAACCTAATAGAGCTATTCGATCTTTTCGATGAGTAAATCTATAATCATCTAAAACATCTTTTAGCTGTTCTATTGTTTGTTCAAATAATTCAGGTGTTTCTAAAGCCATTATTTGATTAATTGCACCTTGTTCAGTTGTGTCCACTATGCCAGAGATGCTAACATCGATCTCGAAATCAAGTCTAACTGTTCGAATACCTGAATAGATTTTTTCAGGTAAAGACCCTAATGTTTGTTGTATTTCTCTTTCTTTTTCTGTCATTATTAACTCCTTTATTTTTTATTAAATCTTTGCCATTGTGCATCTGTTTCTTTTAACTCATGTACACCTGTTATTACGGTAGTAGAATCTTTACCTGTTTGATTGATTGCCCATGCAATTGGTTGAAACGTGTCGTCTATATTTTTTTCTGTTGAATTTATTAAAATACGGGCCCTTTTTTTAGCTGCATCTTCATCACTTGCAGTTACATATATATTTGCAAATGATTTAATAATAATATCTTTTTGTACGTTGACTACATATTTAGGCAGTGTGCCAATTAATCGTTGTACTTCTTCTTCTTTTTTAGACATTTTACTCATTTTATTATTCCTTATTTAATTTTATAGAGAGACACGTTCATATGTTTTTTCAAAAATACTGGACTTGCATGGATAAAATTCGTCTTCGATTCCTTTTATAATCCAGTCACCACGATAAACAAGTAGAGTACTTTCCAATGTTATAATTTCAATACAAGCTTCATCTTCTGATGTACCGTCTGCAATATTATCTTCCCCTATCCATTCTATAATTTCATTAAAATTGAAGTCCCCAAATTGAATTGCTTCTATTATTACTGGTTTTTTCTAAATTTTTGAATCATTGTTCACCAATCCTTTCTATCAGTACAGGCTAAAACGATACTCGAATTAATACATTCCTCTTCGAGGTACGTAATCTATTTAACAAAATATCATTAAGTTTATTCATCTAAAGGAGCATTAATTTTTGGGGTTCCTTCAAATGAGGTATTTTGGGTTACTACCCATATCATAGGTATTTTACACCGAGTATCTGGTACAGGACAATAACCATCGGTAAGATAAATTGCACCATCACATTGAGATAAATTTTTATTAATATAACATATAGCAGGATCAAAATCTGTCCCACCTCTACCCGCGGCGGAACTACGTAATTTTTCTTCTAATCCCCTTTTATATATAAAATGTTCATGTACTTGAGCATCTGCAATTACTACATTAATTTCAGATAACATCTTACCTAATAGATTAACTTGCGAAAAGAAAGTAGCTAACATAGCATTAGATACTGATCCAGATGAATCAATACATATTACTAGACTGGGTAAGTATTCCCTTTTTCTTCCCCAAGGATACAGGTCTCTTTTATCCGGTCGCTTTAATGTTCTTCGAGATACTTGATCAGCTAACGTAGCCGCAAACCGAGTTAGTGCATGTTTCCAATTAATTATGGCGGGTTTAGTAAGTTCATCTATATACTCTTCTAATGAGCCCGCGTGTAGTCCTCTTAATTTATCTAAAGATACGCCAGAGTCTATTTGTTCTTTGACTGTTTCTCTAATTATTTCTTCCGACATACTTTCGGATTCGCTTGCAGAATTCGGAGAATCCATTACAACATCAAATTGTCCTGGCATATCTGAAGGAGCATTTTTTCCTTGTGCGTTAGCTTTTTCTATTTTATCTAAATATTTATCATAATAATATTCCATAGATTCATTTGGAGTCCAGCCATCCGGCAAAGTTACACTCTCTTCAGGTAAGTGTGCAATCATTTGATTTATACTTAAATCTGCGGCAATATTAAATAATTGAGGATCTCTTCCATTTCTTCTTGCAAAATGTTTCATTACAAAATGAGCTATTTCATGTTTAACTACCGCAACTCTTTCGTCTGTAGTTAATTTATTAAAGAACTCTTCTACGAATCGTATAAAAAATCTACCGTTGGAGAACATTAGTGCCGCTGTTTGAACTGGTGCACCAACTACTTCCTTCACCATTTTACAATCAAAATGTGTTAAAAGATATCCATCAAAATCTTTTGCAGCAATTAATTCCATGATAGCGTGCTCTAACGGGGTTTGATCACATCGTGTTTCTTTTTTATTATCCATAGAAACGCTAAAGTCTTTTAATTCTTTTAACTTTTCTTTCGATTTGTCTTCATTTTTATTAGACATTATTAACCTTTCCTTAATATAAAGGGTGAAATAATTAATTATTTCACCCTTAGATATTTATTACATATTATCTTTTTGTCTCAAATGTTGGATAATATCCAATACTTGTTTATTACTTGTAATATGTTTTACCCACGCACTTTCTAATTTTTTCTGATTTTTCATTATCATAATAGTCTGTAGAATAGCAGTGGCTCTTTCTTTAGAATCTAATTCAAGTAAGAATCTATTTAAAGCATCTCCTTCTTTGATAGTGAACTTCCTGTTCTCTAATGTTTTAGCACATTCCAATTGTAATTTTTGCTTTAACAAATTACGTTTAATATCACTTTGTTTTTTATTCAGTTCCGGTTTTAATGTACATTTACCTGTGATGATTTGTTCCATTGTTATATCAGTATTACTAAATTTCCAATAGGCTTCACAAGTAGCCAGGCCTACGATACCTCGTATAGCTGTTTTGATTATGTGGTCTTTTTCTTCATCTGAACCAGTTAATGGAATGCGCCCATATTTTTCTAATCTATTTACCATATTGCCCCAAGAACGTGGATCAGGATTAGCATGATATTTTACAGAAGCTTCTTCCTGATCTTTAGGAATAGCCATCAACATAGTAGGGTTAGATATAAGAAAGTTACGAATTTTAGAGTGAACATCATTATCCACTGCCCATTCAAACCATGTATTTATATCGGCCTCTACGTCAATATGACAAAGTCTTGACATAAATGCTTCATCAGGTTCCCTTAAATCATATGCTCCAGCGTAGTTATCTGCTGTAACTACTCTAGTACCTCGGGGCATTTGTAACATATGTAATTGTTTATCAATAAGAAAGGGGTACATTGCTTGAATGACTTCACGAGGAGCTCGTTTTAATTCATCTAGAAAAATAATAGCTTTTGGTCTATTCCAAAATGCATATATTTCTTTCTTAGATTTATTTTCTGCTATCATTTGTTTCCTGATTATTTCGTCAGATTCGTCAAATTGTGCGCAGTATTTAATAATTTGTGTAGCCCATTGTGGTGTTGCCCAAGAAGTATCGATTGTATCATTTTCTACCGTAGATGGGATACCTTTTACTACTGCTTGTCCTGATGAGGACCAAACCTGAATAGGAAATCCAATCAAATCGGGAACGTCTTGAGTAGCACAATAAAGTCCGAACATTGGGATACCGTATTGACCCTCTTTCATCCAGGGATCTCTCCACTCCGCAGCTACTTGGCGAACTCCTTCGGTTTTACCTATACCTCGATGTCCTTCTAATGCGATGGGTACATCAGCACTAATACATGCTTGTAGTACACGCTTGACTTCATTTAGATGCATTATTTACATCCTTTCTATTTAGTGGTTATTAAGAATATTTTCGTGCATTTTTCGTGGCCGCTAATGCAATTCGAGAATATATGTTTGCTTTGATTTTACTAACAGTATGTGAAAACAATAAATGATCTGCGTTAGCAGAACAAGTTACTGTAACTGTTAAATCTCTAATATCCTTTTCTTTTTCAGGCTCATCTGATAACATAATAATTTTAGTATTTTCAGCTCTTTCAAAATTAATGTTATCTGGAGTAGATTCTTCTTGTACAAAAAATTCTCCTCCTGTTACGGTGACTTTTAATTTAGCGTCACATTGATCACAAATTAAAGGCATATTTTCTCCTTTCTATGAGAAATTATTAATGGTACTCGAACCAATATAAGGGGCTTCGATAAGTATTATGATTGTTCTTTTAATTTAATCATTATTCCGATTGATATAAATACTAAAGACCAACCTAAACTTTTAGTTATTATCCATGACATTATAAACATAAGTACGAGCATTATTTTATTTTCTTTTCCTTGAAATATTAATACTTTCCTTGAATATTTTGTGTATAAATACAGTTATTTTTCTTGAACAAATAAATACTTGACCAAAAAATATAAGTGCATATTATATATAAAGTTAGTTTAATATTCTTTTATATATAGTGTAGTTATTTTTCTTGAATTTATTTATCAGAAAAGATAGCCCAAATAGTGTACCACATAATAAGAATAATTAAAGTAATCATAAGAGCAACAAAATATGCAAGGAAAGGTTCATGTATAAAAAATTGTTGCATTAAAGCTTCTTGTGCTATCCAATTTGTACTAAATAACCAGAGAATCATTACAGCAGTAGTTTTAATAAAAACTTTTACTTTATTCATAATAATCCTTTCTTTATTAAAAGTTTTATAATTATAAAATATAAAATAAAATAATAAAAAGCAAGTAAAATTTATATTTAATTTCTTTTATATAATTTTTTCTTTTATATATTCAAACCGTATTTTTTGTATGCCGGGCAAAAGAATATTGCGTATTGTACTAGGGCTAACTTTTTCTTTTTTAGCAACAGCGGCGTAAGAATAACCCTCGTAAAAATACATTCTTAAATAAGTGTATTCTTTTTTAGTTACATACTGTTTAATTTCTTCCCATATAAATGAATGCTGCTGAAATGTTTTCAAATTATTTGCTAATGCAAGATCTGTTTCTTTATTGTTTACCATAGTAAAAGGTTTATATTTACCTCCTCTCGTTTTACTTCCATGCTTTCGTAGAAAATCTATTCTTCTTCGAGGTAAAAAAGTCATAAGATATTTTTCGAAAGCATACTCTCCATTAAATTTTTTGTCTAATAATACAGTTTCTAATAACATTTCGCCTATAAAATTTTCTTGGTCTTTTATGCAGTTGGGCGTATTTTTATACGCCCAACGTTTAACTTTATAGACTATCTCCTTTGTTATATAAGTCATATTGTCCCTCATCACGGATTCACTCGAACCATGCTTTACTGTTCGAATTTTTCACACAACTCTTTATAAAGACTTGTTGCTTTTGTAGATGCTTTATCTGGGTCTTCATTGTAGACTTTTACTTCTACTTGTGTCGTGCCTTTGGCATTCCTTACTAATTTTACTGAGCTTAAATTTTCAGGGGTTGCTTTTTCATTTTCAGCCATATTATTCTCCTTTCTTTAATTAAGGTTAAATGATTTATAGAATTTCTAAATCGTCCAAGTCGCCACCGTAAAAATACCATAACTCATTATCTATCAAAGCAATTCTATTTAATTGATTTAATTTTTCATATTCGTTAGAGTTTTTCAAATCAGTTATTTCATCGTCATTGAGTATAATCCTATGACAACCATGAACTGCAGGACCTGGGGGAGTTACTTGAGGTTCTTCTATTTGAAGAGTAGGAGTAACCCCCGATACCTCTAAAATATCTTCAGCTATTCTAATAGCTTTTTCTTCTTCTGTTAAATCTTGCATAGTATCCTTATAAGATTCTGTGTAAGAATT
>Ga0164318_10001701_pt1 | contig 19848 bp, 16 predicted proteins | sample GuaBasSedimGuay9_FD_113734 | JGI IMG/M metagenome (GOLD analysis project Ga0164318, IMG submission 113734) | Subseafloor sediment microbial communities from Guaymas Basin, Gulf of California, Mexico - Guay9, Core 4571-4, 0-3 cm | ecosystem: Environmental > Aquatic > Marine > Hydrothermal vents... | reverse complement strand
TATCATTCCGAATGAGAATGATTCTCTTGCAGACATTCGCAATCTCATATCATGGGTGTTGGAAAACTTGGGTCCAAATGTACCATTGCATTTCTCAGCTTATACACCAAGATATCGAATGAATAATCCATCCACTTCCTCTAAAATATTAGACTTTGCTTGGACAGAAGCAAAAAAGGTAGGATTAAATTATGTTTATCTGGGAAATGTGCTTTCTGATAAAGGGAGTAATACTTATTGTCCAAATTGTGGTGAACTAATCATAGAAAGGCGCGGATATTATACAAAAGCGCCAGGATTATCATCTCAAAATACATGTAAAAAATGTGGGGAAAAAATATCGATTGTGGGTGAATTTGCAAAATCACCTCACCATTCATTTTTCTGAATTCCCTCGACAAATTGCTTATTTCAATAATACGTTCTATAATGTTTTTATTTTTTTTATGCTTGACCTTTTTGATATAGATTCGAAAATCTTATAGGTAGAATTTAGGAATGACACCACACACGTTGCGGAAATGCGCGAAAATTGGTTTACTGGGGATTCTTATGGTGTTTCTTCTCCTTCCCTTAATAATTCAAGGAGGATCTCCCACTCCCACAACCGATAATATGATAAGTTCAGATTCTGGTTTTGAATCAACAACTATTATGGACCAAAGTAGTTCAGATTATACTACTTTGCCATACTTGCGAAATTCAACACCCTATTTAACATGGGTTGACTCGTTGGTCAATAATGCCACCCTTCCCGATAATCCTTCCGAACCCGAATTACCCTTATATTTTGCTCAATCAGATAGATCGGGTGAAACAATTACAGATAATAAACATTACTTTGAAGACGCTGTAATTTTTTTAAATGGGTTAGCAAGCATGCTTGATTATTCCAATGAAGAAATCTTGGCTTATTTCAATCAATTAAAAGATTATAAATTTTGGGATAGTGAAAGCGGAGAGCAGGGCTTTTATTCTTACATAGATTCTCAGTCTTTTGAGAATTCATCTGTAAAGGCATTGAAGGGAAATGCTCAATATATTCTATCCCTCAACAAATTATTAGAAAATACTGCGACTAATTCTGAAGCGACAAATTTAATTCAAGCCCAGTGGACCGTACTCAACGACATATTTTATGATTCTAAGCATTATCTCTACAATCACACTGATTCTGATGGTCAAAAATACATGGAAGATCAATTTTTGGCAGCATTATCTGGGTATTTAATTAATAAATATAATTTACCAAATGCTGCTTCTGCAAAAACAAGAGCTGATGATGTAATGAAACTATTGATCGATGAGCATGATTCTGGAAATTACTTCATTTTCAAAAATAATGCCTTCGATTACAAGCGTAACTTTGATTTAAGCGCCTCTTCTTCAGTAATGGATTTAAAAACTAATGCTTATGGGATTTTAGCTTTGCTAGAATGGTTTCTTGCCGATGAATTGGTTGAGAATAGCAATTATTTGAGAGTAGAGAAAGCAGAAGCTATTTTCAACAATTTCTATCATCACCTTTGGAGTAATTCATATTCTCTTTTTATGAATACAATGTGGAAACCGGGAGCCAATATAGTAGTGCTTGATGATACAATCGATGTGGTTGCAAATTCAATTATGTTACTTGCAGTAGAGCGATTATATCAAATTACTGGGAATTTTTCATACTTTGAAATTGCTATGAAAATGTTCAACGGTTTAGAAAAGAACATGCGCGATTCGGCTTATGGAACTTATTATACATCAGTAAATGCTACTTCTGGGCAATATAATGATATAAAATCCTTAAAAACTCATGCAAATATAATCAATGCTTACAATGAACTAAATGATTTTGGTCAACAATCTTCATTAACCTTAGATTTAAATCAAACCGAGTTTATCAAGGGTGAGGCTAATCCATTAAATGTATCTGCTGAATATTTCTTGGATTTTACTTTATCTTCTGGTGATTTCACAAAACAAAAAATCTATGATATATTTAATGCAACCTTTTCATTTGTATTTCGTGCTCCAAATGGAACAATAATTGAATCCCAAGAAATCTCCGGAAATAATTCTGGTAAATGCTTTGTTCTTTTCAATTTCGAAGATAATATGGAATTTGGTGAATATCATGTCTCTCTTCGAGTGAATTATACTGGAATTTCGACTCAGTTTGCGTCTAGTGTCTTCAACTTGCAACCTGGCATTGAAATCGTTAATTTAACTTTACAATCTTCAAAAATTCGATGTGGTGAGAATTTTAATGTTTCATTCCAAATCGATTCAGAAAAAATTACCAATATAACGGCTGATATTCAAATTGAAGGCGATTGGATCAATAACCAAACGATTTTCAATCAATTAATTCAAGCTGAGACTTTGAATAATTATAGTTTCACAGTTATTGTTGATCAAGTTGCTGAATTTGGTAATTCAAATATAATTATCAAAATTCTCAATAATTCTCTGGAGTACGCAGAATCCTCAATTGAATATATGATCTATAGTTCGATTGAAATCATTTCCGTTCAACAGGTTGCCACCGTATTTCGTGCACGAAATTTTACAACTATTGTATCAGTTGAAAATAAAATGGGGTTTGCGGAATCCATAATAATGGAATTATCAGGAGACAATATATCACCGATAAATTTGAGCCTTAATTTAGCCGCTTATCAAATAGAAACTGTTGAACTAACCTCTTTTGTTCAATTAGATACCTCTCTTGGGGATTTATCCTATGATTTCCAAATTTCTCGAAAATCCGATAATTCAGAGATTAAAACATATTCGCTTTCATCGAAAGTTAAAAACCCATTGGAATTTCTCTACATTACTCCCCCAGAGAAAGCATACCAGTGGCGTCAGAATAGCATTATATGTTCAATTCAAAATAACATGGATGACCCCCAAGGAATTCAAGTATATCTTAATGATCAATTAGTTTCCTCACTCTCTTCAGTAGCACCTGGGGAAAATATTCTCAGTATTCCAATTTCTAAAACCTTGCGAAATCCTTATGAACTTGGAATCAAATCGTTTAGAATTGAAATTTATGATAGTAATGGTTTGCTACTTTACCAAGATACCATTACTACTCAAGTTGAGCCTTCATTGGGGAGTATCTTACTCGGATATGTTCTACCATTAGCAATTCCTATTATCGGAATTGTCATTGTAAAGCATATGGCTTTAGAAAATAAAAAAAGATTAATGTAAACTTAACTATATAAAAACGTGAAAAAAATGAATAGACAACAAAAATTATTGACATTATTTGTAAGCTTGGCAATTTGTGGGATAATTTTTCCAACATTAATTGGTGGTCATTCCTTTAATCCAAGTTATTCTCCATTAGCAGCAGCTGACGATGACATTTTCATAACTTCAGACGATGTTACTATTGATCGGACTACTATAAAACGTGTTCTTCAATCGGTAAATATAACCTATAATAATTCTGGACCTCAATTGGATTCATCTGGATTTCAAGCCAACTTAACCTTTGTAGATGATTCTAGTCTTCTTTTATCCATGACAAACACCAGTAGTGCTCCTGATATTTGGTCTCTTGAATTTACACCCGATGCAGTAAATATAACTGGTGTTGTTCAAGTTTTTATCTTACCTACTGATGTAATTGGTGGTTTTACAAATGAAGTTCCTGATGCATCTTTCACAATTGAAAACAACTTACCTCATGTTTCAGTGCAAATGAATAAGAATGAATACTATCGAAATGAAACTATTTCTCTCAATTTTTATCCATCTGATATTGAACAAGCCGTTGAAGAACTAAATTGGACCATTAGTTTATACCGTTCAGGATCTGGTTCTCCGATTGAAGTTTTTGTGGAAAATGCTTCGATATTTGAATATTCATATGTGATTTCAAATGATACTCAGTTAGGAACCTATTATATTAATGCCACTAGCTGGGATGCAGATGAACGTAACATTGATTTATACTATTTTGAAATTTTGAATAATATTCCTGTTATCGATGCTATTCAATTAGAAATCGACGAAAGTTTATATGATGATGTAGAATCAACAGCAATCTCTGTTCTTCGAGGAGAAAATTTCATCTTACGCCTTAATGCAACAGATATAGATGGTAATTTCGAAAATTTCCGATTAACTATTACTGCAAATGATCCTTTATCTGGGGACGCTATTTTCTTTGGAGATTATAATGATATTTTACCGAATCTAACAGGAAATTCTTGGTTATTTGAAAAAGATATTGTATTTCCTATTACCATAAATATTGGAATCACAGAGATGAATGTTGAATTACGTGAATATGCTTCCGATAATGAAACATTATTGGATAAAACCAACCAAATTATAACATTTCAGCTCCAAAACAATGCTCCTGAAGTGAACCATGTATTCATAAATGGAATTTATGCAGAACCTTTATCATTTACTGCTAGTGAGGTTTTAAATTTCACCTTTGATGTTGTAGATTCTGAAGATGAAAGTTTAATTGCTAAAAATCGTGAGAATCATAAAGAGATTTACGCCTATATTACTCTTATTTTCACTCATGATGCTTCAGGAATTCAAAAAGAATATACCATGCCATATCAATATGAAGAAAATGCTCTTTTCCAGTTAAATACTTTCGAATTAGAAGCGGGAACGTGGTCAGTTCAAGTTATTCTTCAAGATACTGATGGATTAACCTCCGAGATTTCTGATCCTATTCTATTTGAAATAGAATCAGCAAAAAGCGTCAATCCGATGATGTGGTTGATGTTCGCTATTGGAATTATTCTGGGTGGTGTGGTTATCTTTGCGGCAACCTATGCTACCTTGAAAATTAGAGTTATGCAGCAATCACGAATCTCCAGTAGTAATGAAGCGGAACTTCCTGAAGTAAGTGAAGAGAATGTTTCTCCAGCTGATAAAAACACAAAAGCCAAATCAAAGCCCGATACTAAAAAGGATAAGAAATTGGTTCGGAAGCTCTAAGATTTTTTTAATTTTTAGGTAAGATTTTTCTTTCTTTTTCAATGTTCTTTCTTCTTCTCCTAAATTCTCATTTCATCATTTTCTAATGATATTGTGTGGTTTGTAATACTACATTGCATCAAAGTGGTGATAAATAGCACAATATTACAGTGAAATGATGAAATGAGAAAAATTACGGGATGCATTCAGAAAAATGCAATTTTGGGTGTTAAATTAAATATCTGAATATATACTTGATGATTTTCTGACCGTTGGAAAAATATTCATCTGTATGTTCTTTAGCTATTTTTGGAATTATTTGTTCCCAAGTATAATCCAACACATCCGAAACACTATGAATTTGCCGTGATAATTGGGAAATTTCATTTACTAATCTTTCTGGGGCAATTTTTGCTCTTTTTGCTAATTCGGTCATTAATAATCACTCTTTAACAAATTGTGTAAATTAATATACCGCCCATTTACCGCATCGATCTCCCCAACGAGCAACCAATTCTTTCTTCTTCTTTCCGTCTTTTTCATCTGTGTTGTGCATATAAACGGATACAACTTCACATCGATTAGGACAACCTTGACATTGAAAAGTTTTAGTTTCAAAATCGAAATGTAATAAACCAAATCCACGAAATTGTGTTTTCCAACTACCAGTCATTTTACGCGTGCGTTCTGCTTCTTCTTTCACTAATAATGCTGCACCATATGCTCCCATCATAATGTTTAATCCATCTTTGGGAACAATAACTTTCTTATGAAGTTCTTCTTCGAATGCTTTAATTAAACCTTCATTAAATGCCACACCACCTTGAAATAATATTGGTTCCTCAATTTCCTTTCCTTTACCAACATTATTAAGGTAATTTCGAACCAAAGCATCGCATAATCCCCGAATGATGCTTTCTTTTGTATATCCCATTTGAGCTTTGTGAATCATGTCTGATTCAGCAAAAACTCCGCATCGTCCTGCAATAGTGACATTTTCTTTAGCACGTAGAGCATAATCACCGAATTTTTCTATAGGAATTCCTAATCTGGTAGCTTGATGATCTAAAAAACTCCCAGTTCCAGCAGCACAAACAGAATTCATAGCAAAATCTGCAACAATTCCATCTCGGAGAATAATAATTTTTGAATCTTGCCCTCCAATCTCTAAAATGGTACGAACTTCAGGATAATAATGACTGGCGGCTACAGCATGGGCAATAATTTCAGTTTTTGCAATATCTCCACCTACTACACTTTTTATCAGATAGCGCGCCGAACCGGTGGTACCCACTCCAATAATGCGAATTTTTTCTAATATCCCACGTTCTTCTAGTTTTTTTTTTAATTGAGTCAACCCTTTTTTGGAAGATTCGATTGGACTACCTTGATTTCGTAACCAGAGGCGTTCTAGGATATTTTCTTGTTCATCTAATAAGAGTATTTTGATAGATACCGATCCAATATCGATCCCCATATATACATTTCGGATCTTTTGAAATTTCACTTGTTTATTGATTTGTATTTTGGATACTTCTGAATCAATTTGGACAGTAGTCGCAAGGTTAGTTTTTTCTAGCTCTGGTTTTTCCATTAATTATCACTATCTTCCTTACTATTTTTTTCTGTGGCTTTCGTATTAAAAATCTCCGATAATAAAATATTGAAGTTATTGGCAATTGGGGTGAGTAATTCATCAAATAATGGATTTTTTTTAGCTTTTGAGAGGTGTTGATCATAAATTTTTCCAATTTCATGAGGTTCTTGGTATTTCCCTTTGAAGCGTGGATTTTCTTGGCGATTGGATTTCATTAAATCGATAAAACTTTCTAAACGTGTGCGCAGCCCTTCGTATCCTGTATGTTCATCAATGCTATAGAACTGAATTGGTAAATAAAATGGATCAGGACTTTGCCCTTCTAGAATCCCACGCGCAGTGTTTTCAGGCATGCAAGTAAAAGGATATAAATGAATAAAACCATCAAATCCCAGTTGCTGGGCTTCAATATAATGTCCTACTACCCACATGGCTTCTCCTCCAATATCTAAAGGAATGTAAGGTTTTGAAAAACGTTCTAACTTTTTTCGTTCTAAATTAATGTGCAACTTATGAAGAATCCAGTCATATAAGCTATTTGCTAAATGGACTTCAATCCCTTCTTCTCCAAATTTCCGAACAATATCCATATTTACGAAAGGTTCCATGACTATATGATTTTCTCCCGTTACTACAATCCGTAAAGGTTCAATATCCCTTTTAATTGGAATTTTTCGGAATTCTTCTTGGATAATTTGGCTGAAATTATGAAGTTTATATAAATCCCACTCCTCATCCAGTCGATCCATTAATATTTTCACAGTTTGGGTTGTATTTCCTTTATGAATCTCTCTACATCGTACTAAGCCCTCTAAACGAGTTATATCTGCAATATGGCTCATTTTTGATAGGGCTAAGCGGGTACAGTTGATTATGTCAAAATATTTCATGAGTGGATCTGTTATGTTTGTCAATTGAAGCAGAGTTTTCGTCCATTTGAAATTAAGCAGGTTATCTTGTTGTATAGGAATGATTTCTACATCGTATCCTAAATCTTTTAAGATTTTTTCTTGAATTGGGGCATAAAATCCAAGCCGACACGGACCACAATCGATTGACATCACAAAAGTATGAATATCGTGATTTTTAATCATGTTAATGAATTCACCTAATGTCACCTTGAAAGGAAAGCAGACGAATTCCGGTGAAACTTTGGCTCCCATTTTTATTACGTCACGGGTTACAGGTGGTGGTGGAAACACTGTCACTCCTGGTAATTTCTCAAATAGTGCTCGAAATGCAATTCGACTCCAGCCCATAGAAGGAAAACTTATTAATTTGCCCATTAGAATTTCTCCGTTTTATTTGTTATAAGGTTCGTTTGATTTTGTTTCTAAGAGATGTGAGTATTTTTTTCTGCGGATCATATCTACAAATGATTCTATCCGTGTTACCATTCCAGATTCACCCGAATGTTCATCGAGAATTAAAGTTAAGAATGGAATTTTGCGGGTTTTCATATCTCGCATTACTAATTCTTCTATAAGACTATCTGGACCACATGAAAAAGAAATCAGAAAAATAACTCCATCGATTTCACTTTTTCCCTCTGTTAAGTAATATCTAGCGGTTTTTAGAATTTCATCTTCACTCTGCCAATATTGTTCATAGATTTTATTAATTTTTACTGGTTTTTTGAATTTTTCTGGATGAGTATCTTCAATTGTTAAAATACGGCAATCTAATGTTTTCAATCGTTCAATAAGATGCATATTAATATAAGATTCATAGACATTGTAGGGGTGTCCCAGAAGAAGAATAGAAAGAGGAAATTTTCCTCGAATTTTTTCAGCAATCATTTCATGAAATTTTCTTTTTTTAAGAACATGGCTTGGATTTTCATCGAAACTTGCTAAGATATCCAAGTAATTAGTAGAATTCATCTGGGATTGCAGTTCTTTAAATTTTTTGAGAGCAATTACCCAAGTTTTCCCCGAATCTTCAGCTGAATATCCTAATTCTTTTCCCATATTGATAGCGCCCTCAATTCCGTATTGCTTTTTTGCATTAACTTCAAGTGTTAATATTGGAACTGGTAATTTCATTCCATATTTGATGGTTTCAGGCAATGTCAAGAATTTTGGGCAATAATATTGATTATGATGAATGGAAACATATCGAGGGATGAAAATATAATCTAAATCTGGGTTTTCTTCAAGAAGGGCATGCACATGTCCGAAATATAGCTTCATCGGAACGCAAAGTTCGGAAACTGCTTGTTTTGCTCCAAATTCCACTATTTTGGCTGTAGTTGGTGGAGAAATTACTACTTCACATTGAAATTGGCGGAGTAAATATATCCATAATGGACCATAGCGGTAAAAATAAAGTGCTCTCGGGATCCCTACTTTTAATTTTCGTATGAAATTCTCATTTTCTACCATTTAATTTATACTCCCTGATTGATTCTCCTTTTTTCTATCTTCAACTTCAGCCCATAAGTTTGACCATAAGCTTTTGATTTTTCGTTTTACTTTTTTGTTAATTTTCTTTAAAAGCCGATAATCTAACTCGGGACTTTCTTTAAAGAGAGAATCGGGCAATAACGGTTTCCCAAAGCGAAGCAAAATTTTCCCTTTAATGGCAGGAATTTTCATCTTTGGACCAAAAACACGATCTGTTCCGAAAATTGCTAAAGGAATTATAGGTACACGACTTTCAAACGCAACACGAATATATTCTGGATAAAAGGGTAATAGATTTCCATTTCCTCGATTGGGTCGCATTTCAGGATATAGGATTATCCATTTATGTTGTTCCAAGTGTTCAATACATTCTTCTATGGCATTTTCTTCTAAATCTGCAGTACGTGAGAAAATAGCTTGATTGATTCGTACAAGATTCATCATCATGGAATCCACCCCTAATCTCATAGGGAGAACATGATATGGAATTTTTTTCATCTTATGCATAATACTAATCCCACAAATGATGGGATCTAAAACTGACTGAAAATTTGCAACAAATAACGCTCCTTTTGAAGTAAATGTTTCTAAATGCTCTATATCAGAAATTTCCAAACCATATTGCGTAGTAAAAAGCCTCCATAAAAGCGGTTCTTCAATACCTCGAAGAAAAAGACCGTCAATTGCTTCTAAATATCCAATTTTTTTTGTCACTTGTCGAAGGCCGTAGATATTATTATTCAGAGGGTCAATAATATATTTTCTAAGGAAATCCATACCGAAATTTTCCGTCATTGTAAACACTTCCCAAACATGCAGTAAAACTAAGAAATACTTAGATTATCCATCTCAGACGGTACCTTTTTCTTGGACTTTTCATTATACATTTCTGGAATTGATGTTTCACTGGTTGTTGCAACATCTTCTTTAACTAAATTACTCTGATTATTCAAGATCTCAACCGGAGCAATATCTTCTTTAGAGCGAATTATTCTAGATTTGTTCATTTTTCCAGAAAGTAGCAAAATGACATCATTCCGCATCGCTTCTTTAATTAATTCAGCATTTTCAATATTTGGCGCCAAGGATGGATCAATATAAACAGGATTTCCAATAACCACTGAGATTTTATATCCTTTATTCCAACGGATGCCTAACACATTTACATGCTTAGGAAACACTTTAAAGGCACCAAAAATTGCACAAGGCACATAAGGAACTCCTGTTTCGAGACACAAACGGGCTGCCCCTTTTCGAAATGGGCCTAATTTGCCATCTGGTGATCGAGTTCCTTCCGGAAACATCCCCACACACCCCCCTCCTTCCAAGACAGAACGAACCTTAGTTAAGGCAGCTTCATCTTTCTGTTCTCTTTTTAAAGGTATTGTGCCAAAGGGCTTAATTATTGAGCGAAAAATGGGAATTTCGAAATTTTCTGCTTTAGAAAGCCATTGTACTTTTCTGTGAACAGCTGATCCTACTAAGAAAGGATCAAATTCTGATTGATGATTTGCAATTACCAGAGCACCACCGTGTTCGGGAAAATTTTCTTTACCCTTTATCTCATAACCCCAGAAAGTGCGGAAAAATTGAATGAAATTGGCTCTTCCAACATTCCAATAGATAAATTCATCATAAATCTCTAGTATTCCCAATTCATTCAAGAATTTTCTTCCCCAGTCACAAATAGGGTCAAATGGATTATACTTTAAAAGAAGCTTGAGAATTCCGGAGGTGACGGAAGATAATGTAGGTTTTGAAGAAATTTGTGCTTTTTTTTGCATAGTTAGTTTATTATCGGGCTTATTGCCCGATCTATCTATTGAATCTTCGTTTTCTGGCACCGTAACAACCTCCATAAATGGGAAATTTACTCAAATCACTATCTAGTTGAATGTGATTTAACGTGATGAATCCTCTGTGCTTTATAAATTTATCAAAAAATTACACTTGAATGAATTCGGATTTGGTCAATACTTCAACTTTTCCATTTACAATTGCGATATCATTTTCCAATCGGTGCCCTCCCATTCCTTTTTGATATGCTCCAGGCTCAATCGTGAAAACCATTCCATTTTCTAAAGTTATCTCTTTCCAAAATTTAAGTGAATATTCATTCTGTGGTTTTCGGCTTAGAAATGGGGCATCATGTACTGTTAATCCAAGACCATGCCCAAGTGCATATGGCATTTCATAACCACCATCTTTAAGAATATCCTCTGCAGTTTTATGCACTTTCCAAAGGGGTACTCCGATTTCAAGCATATCTACAGCCGCTTGATACGCTTTAAAGGTTAATTCATGCATTTTTTGTTGAGTTTCATTTAATCCACCAAAACTAAAAGGAACTGTAACATCAGAGTTATATCCTTTGTATTTTACCCCAAAATCAATTAATCCTAAACCTGGAAGCGCTAATTTTTCGTTTGATGCCCAAGGATGGCAGTGAAGCATATGAGCACGGTTACTATTTCCAACCAAAGTGGGAAAAGCCAAATCTTCAGCACCTTTTTGTGCCATCTGCTTTTGAACATAAAAATCGAGATCTTTTTCCGTTTCTTCTGTGGCATTACTTAAGAAATGGCGGATATCTTGCACCGTTTCGGTAGCAATCCTAGCTGCTTTACGAAGTAGTTCAATTTCACGCATTGATTTAGTTGCTCGCATACCTTCAATAAATCGTGTTATTTTAGGTATTTCGCGATAAAACTTAATATTGGAAATGGTTTCTTCCATTCTTACAACAGTTGCGTACGGAAAATTGTTTGTTACCGCCAGCTTTATTGTAGATTTCTTTATATGCGTCGTGAGATATTCTTTTATCGCTTCATTCCAGTTGTACTTGTAATTTACGGGATTAATAATTTCATCTACCTGAGCTTCTTTTAGAGCTAAAGGTACATCCCAAGGAATTAATGCACTTTCCCCTGATTCCAAAATGATCGCCATTCCATCCATAGGATGGCCCGTTAGGTATTGAAGATTTATGTTTTTCGAATCTTCATTATCAGTAATGAGTAATGCATCAATTTTTTCTTCTTGCAGAAATTTTAATAATTTTTCAAATTTTTCATCTGTTATGCTACGCATCAGGATCATTTTATTTCTAAATCCGATTCTTTAAAAATTATTCTTGGTTTAAAATCAGAAGTTCATTTTTTTCTATAATTAATTGCTTCAAATCGAAAATTTTTTTTTAAATGTCGGATTTTTCACCATATCAGAATTAAGTATTGTGATATATAATGACCAGACATCATGGCTATCGTTCGAAAACTCGACGTATTTTTCGTAAAAACATCCGAAATCGTGGATTACCCGGCTTATCTCGCTTTATGATTGAATATACTCCTGGAATGAAAGTTGATATCTTAGGAGATCCTTCTTTTCAAAAACGTGGGTTACCACACCGTCGTTTTGTAGGAAAAACAGGTGTTGTAATCGCACAGCGCGGTCGTTGTTATGAAATTCAAGTAAAAGATCAAAACAAATTGAAAACTTTATTTATTGGTCGTGAACATATCCGAATTAACAAAGATTGGCAATTAAAACAACAAGAATCGACTGAAGCGTAAAGTCAAATTTCTAGTTTTAATTAAAATCCTTTTTTTGCTCTTCCACAAGCTTTTATAATACAGGTGACTAATTTGGTAAAAAAAATTCTAAATGAACAAAAAATATCTATCCCAGAAGTGAAAGAGATTTTGGACAAAGTAAGTGAACGGATGCAGAAGTTAAATACTCCCATAGATCCGTTTACTGAAGCCACATACGAATATTGCCAAAATTTCAGTAAGATGCCGGCAGATGTTGCCCGTAATATCATCAATATGCTCAAGGAAGAGTATGGTATGGATGATTCACATGCTATCCAAATTGTGAATATTGATCCGAGATTTCCACAAGAAGTTCGAGTAATTTTAGAAAAGGATCCAGTTTTACGGGCTCTTTCTGATGAAGATATCATTGTCATGATTCAGAAAGTCAAAGATTACCAGTAGTATGCGAGTGAAAAGGCGTTTTTGCTTTTCTCTTTTTATATTATTTTTTCGACACAATTTCATTTCTCTTGAATAATCGAATTTTCATTAATTTTATTAATGCGTTTTGAATTATAGAAGATATAATCAAAATTAGTAGAAGTGAACAATATGAACCTCAGTTATGACTCTGGACCTCCCTTTCTTAGGCAGTTTTTTTCGCGTCTATGGAAAAGGTAAACCGAAGCCAATTCTCTTTCAATATTTGACCTCTTTTTTCAACTGAGGTAAAAAACTTGATGAAGAAATATTTTTTTTTATAAAGATTTCAGCTAATTAGACTCTCCCGAATGGTGAAAACAGAAATGGATGATCCCGAACGAAGTTATCCCCCTAGACGAGGAAAAAAACCCTACCCTCGGCGTTCTTCATATAAACCAAAGTTTCGTGGTCCAAGGCGAGCCCCTCATCGTAGATCTTCTAGACCAACAGTATACATACGAAAGGGGACTCTTGTTTATCTTCTTGATATCTTACAGCATGGAGGAGTAGATACTGCAGGGCATTCTTGGCATCCAATTGGCCAGGTAATTGAAATTCCTACTTTTCGTCTGTTAGAAGTAAATTTAAACAAAAAATTAATTCCGGAGTTAAAAGTCCCCCAAAAGATTATATATGAAGGAACAGAAGAAAGTCCTTTAGGTCGTGCCAATAAAATACTCCAATATGACGATTTGACACCAACTTCTGTGACTACTTTAGTTTCGGTAGTTGAGACTTATGTTCAGGAAAATGAGGAAAAATTTGTTCATTTTGTCAATACAGCTGGACCTATTACCTTGAAACGGCATTCATTAGAGGTATTACCTGGAGTTGGTAAAAAATTAATGTGGGAGATTATAAATTATCGCGAAAAGCATCCATTTAGAAGTTTTAAAGAAATTCATGAAAATGTTCCTGGATTTAAACCGGTAGATATCTTCACAAAACGAATAATTGAAGAAATAAGTGATCCTGATCAAAAACATTTCCTTTTTACACGCTATAATCGTCGAAGATCAGAAAATCAAAAAGAAGATCACCGTCGCTATCAACCTCGTGATGATTTTCGTCCTCGAAGTTAATATTTTTTAAATCCTTTTTAGGCGAGTTCCATGCCATATTTTACTGCTCAAGAGCTGCAATTGATGCAAAAAACCTTGGGAATACGATTAGATAAATCTCGTGGGCAGTGTTATTTAATAGATAAAAATATTCTAAATTTAATTATTGAATATGCAAAATTAGATCCCCAACAAGATCGTATCATAGAAATTGGGGCAGGTTTGGGGATTCTTTCGGATTATTTGATTCAAAACAGCGCCCAAGTCTTTCTAGTGGAAAATGATCGAAAGATCGCAAATTTTTTGTATTCCAATTATCATAATCATTTTTCTTGTGAGTTTATTGATCTGTCTTCTTTTCAATCTCGATTGCTAACTCAAGGGTTAATTTCAAGAAATAAGTCTAAGGTGATTATTCTTTTTGGGGATGCGTTAAAAATACCCTTTCCTTCTGCAAATCGGGTAGTTGCAAATATACCCTATCAAATTTCTGCTCCTATACTCTTCAAAATGATTGAAAATTGGCATTATTCTCAAGTAAATCTCATGGTGCAAGCAGAATTTGCTGACAGATTGATTGCGAGTGTAAATAGTTCCTCTTATTCTCGCTTAAGTGCAAGTGTTGGTCTTTTTTTAGATGTTCATATCGATCATATAGTTCAACCTACGTCATTTTTTCCTCGTCCTCGTATTCTTTCTAAATTAATTACTCTTCATCCAAAACCTCCACAATTTGTGGCTGGTTTTAACAGTTGGGAGAATAAAAAGATCTATCTTTCTTTTCTACAAGGTATTTTTCCTTATAAGAATAAAACTTTAAGAAATGCAATACGGATTTGGATGAAGCACCACTCTGAAATAAAATCCGAATTTCCATATTTTCATAAAATTTGTTCCAATCCAGAAAAATTTCCCGGAATACTTGAAAAAGTGCGTAATATTTCTCCAAAAACTCTTTTTTCATGGTGCATTTATGGAAAAACAGGTGAGTTAGAATTTGAAGATTCTTCCAATTGATCCTCCGTTAGATGCAAGAAATGCCATAGAATATTTCAATTTGCAATTGGTTATTCCAAATCAAGTTTATTCTCCCTCAGATGATACTGATTTATCCATTTTTTTTTTGAAGAAATGGATTCAAACGATAGAACAATCACCCTTTACATCTAAGAAAGATAAAACCGTTCGAATATTTGAGATGGGAATCGGGAGTGGTGTATTATCTCTCTATTTAACTTCACGTTTAATCCAAAAAGGGTATATTCCTGAAGTGATTGGAGTAGATATCAATCCTATTGCGGTTGAAACAGCCAATTTTAATGCAGAATTAAACCATCTCAGTGAAAAGATGACCTTTCTTCAAGGGGAATTCTTCAACCCACTTTTATCTGATTCAGAGCGAAATTTTACCCCATTTGATTTTATTATCTCAAATCCTCCCTATTTAGCAGGAGAGCCACAAGTAATAAATGAAGAGAATAAGCAGCCAATTGATTATGCATGGGAAGGCGGATTAAACGGATACGAAGTAACTTTAGATTTTTTAGACCAAGTCGATCCATTTCTGGCTTCTCCTGGTGACTTTATGCTGATATCTTCCAGTAATGTAGATCAAAACCCCATCATAACTCGACTTGAGGAATTGGATATCAAAATTATTGAGATCTTGCGAACACATAAATTCTTTGAAGATATTTTACTCTATCATGGTCGCAAGGAAAACTAACAAAAAATTGGTCAAATTTAACCCATTTCCGCTTCTGAAACAAGTTTAATGATTTTTTCGGTTTCTTTAGCGAGTTTCTTAGGTAAAGGACTGGTATCTACATCTAAAAATCCGCTTACAATTAAATTTATACTTTCACTTTCAGAAAGTCCGCGACTCATTAAATATTCAATATGATCATCTGCAATTTTTCCCACTGAGGCTTCATGTGTTAGGGTGACTTGTGGATTTCTTGCTTGGATTTCAGGAATAGAGTCTACTCGTGAATGATCCGAGAGAATAAGGGCAGAACAATCGATGTGACCTGTAACATCTTTACCATCTCCAATAATAGTTCCCCTCGCTTTCACATGAGCGCTATCGATTGCTAAAACACGAGAAATTAATTCTGCTTTAGAGCCTTCTCCGATTAAGTGCGCGGTGGCACCTGTATCAAAATAACTGTTTCCCTTACCATAGATTAGTGTTTGACCGTAGTAAGAAGAATTTTTTCCAACAAGATTGATTACTGGATTAGTTTGCAAATTTCGTACTGCGGACATGACGATATAGAAATTGGAAAACTCAGCATTGTCTTCTAATATTATTCCCGTACGGGGGCGAACATTGGTATCGTCTGCCCAATTATGCACCATTGTAAATGATACTCGCGCATTTTTCTTCACATAAAATTCAGAAACGCCTAAATGTAAGGCTTTACGGGCGATTCTATGGGTTGAACAGCCAGTAATGATATCTAATTCTGAACCCTCCTCTGCAATAATAATGTTATGCACGACTTGTTTCATGCCTGGGAGGTTAACAAATAAACATGATTGCAATGGAAATACCGTTTTTCGGTCTTTTTTGGCGTAAATAAAATATCCTTGAGAAATCTCTTGAATCGCAGCTTCGGCAGTATATTGATCTTTATCGTATGGAACTGCTTTCCATAAATAGTCTTGCAAATTAAGTTTTCCATCTGTTCCATCATATTTTTTTAAAGCTTCTTTAATGGGGAGCAATTCTATTCCAGGAGTATTGCTAACACAGAGATCATACTTATTACCAGTTTGCAAATAGAGACCACTTTTTTTCTCATTAACGTCTATCCCAACTTTATCCATTGATTCCTTTAGATCTTCGGGAATTTCTTCTTCTGAATGCAAAGTTCCTTCAGGTTTTCCTTCATCTCCTAAAGTATAATCATTCAAGTTAATTCCATCGTTATTTTGTTGTTTGGCTCGTTCTAAAACCTTGTGCGCTTTATCCTTGATTTGGTCTGGTGAATCTTTTGTTTTCATGTTCATAGTGTAAAATCAACCTCTTTCAATAATGAAGAATTTTCCACGCAGCTAACACATTCACGACAAGCCTCAAACCCATTTTTCATAATAGAATTAATAATCAAAGCGGGATCTCCTGAACATGTTATTGTTCCATCCATCATTATATGGGCACGTGTGATATGGCCGAGAAATTTTAAAATATAACCTAAATGTGTAATGATTAAACCAGATTTACCTTGTTTCGATGGAATTTTATCACGATCGAGCAATTCTCTCATAATTTTTGCAATTAATTCAACGTTTTCCACATCTACACCTGAATCTGGTTCATCAAACAAGAGTAAATCTGGCTTTAAAACCATCATTTGGAGGATTTCTGAGCGTTTAACTTCACCTCCGCTAAATCCCAGATTTACATCTCGATTTATGTATTCTGGGGAAAATTTAAGCCTAGTTGCGAGTTGCTGTATGTCGGAAGATAATTCATCGGTGCATTCTGTGTTATTTCCTCTTTTTTCGCTGCAAACCGTTAGTAATTTAGAAAGTTTAAGCCCATTAATCGCGGGAGGGTGTTGAAAAAGAACACCGATCCCCATTTGGATTCGTTCATTTGTAGGTAAATTGGTTATATCTTTATCTTTAAAGAAGATGTGACCGTTAACCACCTTATAATTTTTAAATCCTAAAATAGTTTTTATCAAAGTTGTTTTTCCAGCTCCATTTGGTCCGAGTAAAACATGAACTTCTCCTTTTTCGATATTTAAATTAAAATCTTTTAAAATTAGTTTGCCTCTTACTTCAACGGCTAACTTTTCTATTCGCAACCACGACATTTAAATTCATTTTAAATAAGTTCGCGTTCAGTATAAAAATTATGATTATGGAAATTTGACCAAGTAAAATTATATCCTTATTCTAATAAATTATGTCGGCGATTATCCTATTAAAGGTATATTCCTTTCTTAACAATGAACTTCAAATAAGAATTCGAGTTACATTAATACATTGGAAAAAAACTCCATTTTCCCAGAATGCCGACTTTATTCGGCGCAAATAAAAGGAGGGAGATTATATGGTTCAATCAATACCACCCAAAAATAACGACATTTTATTTTCATTGCAGAAAATATTCCCCCGACATGTAAAAAATGCAAGGGGATCACTGAAACCCTTTAATCCCGATAAAATGGTTGAAAGCTTAAATAAAGAAACAGGATTAGATTGGAATGAATGCATCGAAGTGGTCAAAGATTCACTCAAAAGAATTACAATTTTAGGACTGGTTACCATCCAAACTTCCATGATTCGTGAAATTATGTGTTTAGACTTGTTAGCTCGAGGCCATGAACGAGAGCGTAATATTTATGCCAAACTGATTAATCGGAGTGTCATCAAATTTCAGTTAGATCCTAAATTTATGGAAAAATACAAAGGAAAACAACCAGAGTGGGGTCCTTTAGGCTATATTACCTACAAACGGACTTATGCACGTTATATTGTAGCTGAAAACCGCACCGAGGAATTCTATGAAACTGTTCAGCGTGTAGTCGAAGGTGTTTATAGCATTCAGAAAGAACATTGTTACAATTTAGGTCTACCTTGGGATCCAGAAAAAGCTCAGAAATCTGCTCAGCGCATGTTTGAAAAGATATGGAATTTTCGATTTTTACCTCCAGGTCGAGGTTTATGGATGATGGGTACCGAATTCATTGATAAACATGGTTCCATGGCTTTAAATAACTGCGGTTTTGTATCCACGGAAGATATTGTTATTAAAAAGACCAAAGCTTTCGAATGGTTGATGGATGCACTGATGCTGGGTGTGGGGGTAGGATTTGACACTAAGGGTGCTGGAAAACTCGTGATCCAAAATCCTAAGAATGAGACATTTTTATTTGAGGTCCCAGATAGTCGAGAAGGTTGGGTTCAAGCCCTTAGACATTTATTAACCGCTTATTTTGAGGGTGAAGCAATGCCAATTTTCGACTTTTCCAAAGTCCGTCCAGCTGGTACTCCTATCCGTGGATTCGGAGGTGTAGCTTCTGGACCTGAACCATTGAAGGAAATGCTGGATAGTCAAAAAGAATTATTAGATAAACGTATTGGAAAAACTCTTTCATCTGTAGATATAGTAGATATGATGAATTTAATCGGAAAATGTGTGGTGGCTGGAAATGTGCGCAGATCTGCAGAAATTGCCTTAGGAGAAATTGATGATGAAGAGTATATCAGTTGCAAACAGGATCAAAAAGCTTTATATCATCACCGATGGGCATCTAACAACAGTATCATCGGCCGTAAGGGAATGAATTACGATAAAATTATTGATTCTATAGCAAAAAATGGAGAACCTGGAATTATTTGGTTGGAAAACTCACAAGCATTCAGTAGAATGGGAAGAGCTCCTGATTATAAAGATAAAAAAGCTGTTGGTGTGAACCCATGTGGAGAACAGACTTTGGAATCATTTGAACTTTGCTGCTTAGTTGAAACATTTCCTTCTTTGCATGAATCCTATGAAGAATTTGAAGAAACATTAAAATATGCCTATCTTTATGCAAAATCCGTAACCTTAGTTAATGTACACTGGAATGAGACTAATGCGGTAATGGGAAAAAACAGAAGGATTGGAACCAGTCAAACTGGAATTATTGACGCATTCGCTCGTCATGGCCGTCGTACTATCTTGGAGTGGTCGGATAAGGGTTATCAATTTTTACGTAAATTGGATGAGCAATATTCAGATTTCTTCTGCGTGCCTCAATCGATCAAAATTACAACGGTAAAACCAAGTGGCACTGTTAGTTTACTGCCCG
>Ga0164318_10001698_pt1 | contig 19876 bp, 16 predicted proteins | sample GuaBasSedimGuay9_FD_113734 | JGI IMG/M metagenome (GOLD analysis project Ga0164318, IMG submission 113734) | Subseafloor sediment microbial communities from Guaymas Basin, Gulf of California, Mexico - Guay9, Core 4571-4, 0-3 cm | ecosystem: Environmental > Aquatic > Marine > Hydrothermal vents... | reverse complement strand
GCGAAACCGTCAATCATCATCAACGCGCTTTGATTTCTGCGAGGGGCATGTGAGAGAACTCCGCCGCTACCAACAATCAAATCGAGTCCGATCATATCAACGAGAGTTTCGCCGGAAGATTTTTGAGAAAAAGCGTCACCGATAGAAGATTGTTTTTGGATGCCGCGTAATCCCACCGCCATTTGTTTATGTTGGACAAAAGCGAGTCGCAAAGCTTCTCTGCAAATTGCCTGCTCAATAATTAATCCGTTTAATCCTTGAGGAATTGTCGTTGGGCGGATCATTTTATTTCTGATGCTGTTTCTTAAGATTCGTTCATCAACATCAAAAGAAACCCATCGCATAATATTAGGAATTCCTGCTTCAGCAACGACATTAGAAATACTGTAACTCATGCCGAGATTCGCGCTAACGGTACGATTAAAAACGAATTTACTTTCAGGATCGTCTCTATCAGCGCGAAAAACGCTGAAATCGTCTGTTGTCGCGCCGCCGATATCAGTTCCGACAACCTGAATGTTTTCACGTTTAGCGATAAGCTGCATAATATCGCCCACAGCGCCCGGAGTAGGCATAATCGATGCGGACGTCCATGTCATTAATTTTTTGTAACCCGGTGCATGCTGCATAACATGTTCAAGAAAAAGGTCATGAATTGCATCCCTCGCCGGTTTAAGGTTTTCGTTTTCCAATGTAGGTCGTAAATTATCAACAATTTGTAAAGCCGTTTTTTCGTTGAGTGTTTCTTTTACGGCATCACGGGCTTTAACATTTCCGGCAAAAATTATGGGAAGCTCGTAGCCAATTCCAAAACGCGGTTTCGGGTCGGCAGCGGCAATCACTTCCGCTTGAGAGACAACGTGGCGAACGGTTCCTCCGTCTGTCCCGCCGGAAATCAAAATCATATCGGGGCGAAGATTTCTAATTCTTTCAATACGCTGAAACAATCGACGTTTATCGTTGGTTGCGAGGACGTCCATCACGATAGCTCCCGCGCCGAGAGCGGCTCTTTCGGCACTTTCAGCCGACATTTGTTTAACGACGCCTGCGACCATCATTTGCAGTCCGCCGCCTGCGCTGGAAGTGGAGACATAAATATCAGCGCCTTTATCTCCTTCACGCGGAACGATTAATTTATCTTCTTTAATGAAAGTTTTGCCGGTAATGTCTTCAATTTCAGCAATGGAATTTATAACACCCCGCGTAACATCCTCAGCCGGAGCTTCAACAGTCGTTGGCGCTTCACCTCTCGCGGTGAGTCTATATTGACCGTTAATTTTCTCTATTAGGATTGCTTTGGTAGTGGTTGATCCGCAATCGGTAGCGAGGATGACATTAATATCGGGCATAATATTTATAGAAATTAATTAATTAAATATCGTTATTTTTGTGTTTGATTTCTCTGAGCAATTTTTCGACACAATTTTTGTCCTGAAGCATATCGCAAAAAGAGTCAATTTGTTCATAAGAAACAAAAAGAGCCAACAGGGGAGAAATTACGATCATAAATTGACTCGCAATTCTGTTAATCGGTTTACAGGACTCAATAAGCAAAACGGCTGGTACAGCCATTCGCCTGCGAACAATGGATTCGGCAATTTTGTTAATTAATACCGTGTGGTCGTTTTTTGATACCGGAGCGGCAAAAGCATTTTTATTGAATCCGAGCATAGTTTTAAACAATAAATTAAAATAGTATTACAAATTGTACCAGAAAATGGAAAAATCTTCAATTATTGATAAAAAACTTAAGTTTGAGTATTATATATATAGATTTAACTAAATTATATGAAAAACATGAAAAATATGAAAAACAAAATATTATTATTCGTTATTACTTTTGTTACGCTGATTATTATCTCTTGCAGCGTGGTTCCTATAACTGGAAGACATCAATTAAATATGATCCCTAATTCGACTATGTTGTCGATGAGTTATCAGCAATATGGTGATTTTCTGAAAAGTAACAAGAAAAGTACAAATAAACAACAGACCCGAATGGTTAAGAAAGTTGGTCACCGAATACAAAAAGCCGTGGAAAAATATCTTACTGATAACGGGCTGGCTGACAGGATTTCTAATTATAATTGGGAGTTTAATCTCGTGGACAGTCCTGAACAAAATGCCTGGTGTATGCCGGGAGGAAAAGTTGTTGTTTATTCGGGTATTCTTCCATTGACAAAAACAGAGACGGGACTTGCTGTTGTTATGGGCCACGAAATCGCTCACGCAATCGCTGAACACGGAAACGAAAGAATGAGTCAGCAAATGTTGGTTCAAATGGGCGGTACCGCTTTATCTGCCGCAATGAGAACCAAACCGGCGGAAACTCAAAAAATGTGGATGCAGGTTTATGGATTGGGAGCTCAATATGGCGCTGTACTTCCATACAGCAGATTGCAAGAGAGCGAAGCTGATAAACTTGGATTGATATTTATGTCAATTGCGGGATATGATCCGAGGGAAGCGGTTACTTTTTGGCAAAGAATGAGCGAAAATAAAAAAGGACAGGCGCCACCCGAACTTATGAGCACCCATCCGGCTGACGAAACAAGAATTCAAAAGATAAAGCAGAATTTACCAGAAGCGCTGAAATATTATAAAAAGTAACATAAGTTTTTTGCTTGTGGATTAATGAGTAAAAGTTACAAGATTGTGCTATGAATCCGGGATTGTAAACATCGAATACTTTTCCGGCGATGCCGGAATCCGCAGCCGGCGGCAGCGGCTACAATCGAACACCGAACACTGAACATTGCCCGAAACTCTCCGGGTGTTTCGCAAATACTAAACACATGAGACACGCTGTTTTAGCTACAATTCTTTTTCTTTTTGCCACTTCAGTTGGTGCTTCCCTGACAAGTGAAAATGTTAGAAAGCACATAAGACTGGGGAAATATGCAGCTGGTACACACGATTATGACCGGGCAACACAGCATTATGAAGAAGCATTAAAGAAATCTCCAAGATCAAAGACTATCCTTTTTACTCTTGGCGCACTTTATCAAAAGACCGGAGAATATGACAAATCGGAGAAAATATATAATAAATTTATTGACTTATATCCTCTTGATGCCAACGCGCATCTATGTTTAGGTGATTTATTTCTTGCGCAGAAGAAGCTTGATATCGCGGTAATTGAACTTCAAAAGGCGACCAAACTTGACCGTGATAATTCTTTAGCTTACAGAAATCTCGGTTACGCGCAATTAATTGGCGGCGCGGCTTATTCAGCCGCTAAATCTCTTGAGAAAGCGGTTGATTTAAATACAAATGACGCGTTAATTTATTTTGACCTTGGTGTGGCGTACGATAAACTTGGAAAATCAAAAAAAGCTTTGCGCGCTTTTCGTAAAGGTCTTGCAATTGATAATTCAGTCGCCGGAAGGCAAACTTACACTAAAGTTCTTGAAGATTGTGAAGGCGAAAGGTTGACATCGGCGATTTCTGATTTTAACAATAATAATTTTAAAAAAGCGAAAAAAGAATTTAAAAAGCTGATTTCTGATTTTCCGAATCACGCGCTCTTATATGCTTATCTTGGGCACACTCTTCATTTTAAAGTACCTGCGGAACCGTTCGCGGCGGAAAACGCTTATAGAAAAGCTCTTGTTAACCTAAAATATACAGTTTTGACACCATTGCAATCAGCTTATTTACTTGATAATCTTGGTATGATTAGAATGAATATCGGTGATTATGCCGAAGCAGAAGATCTTTTCAAAAGAGCGGTGGATGAAAATACGGACTATCCGGTCGCTTATTTTAATTATGGATGTATGCTTGCGAGAAGAGGGCTTTACGACACAGCCGCGGTCAGTTTTGCTCAGGCAGTGCGATATGACAAACATTTTGTAAACTACGTTTCTTCTCATGCTGCATTAGATGATTTCAGAAAAACGGCGGCTTTTACAAATTTTCTGAACAGCTGTAAAAATGAAAAATAATCCTCCTTTGGCGGATCTACAACTAATAACTATAATAAATAAGAACCAATGACTAAAATCAAATTTGGAACGGCAGGATGGCGCGCTATTCTTAGCGATGAGTTTACTTTTGACAATGTTAAACGAGTACTTGATGCAATTGTTCTCTACATTAGGCAGGAACGAATTGACAGACCGGTTGTTGTTGGCAGTGACACGCGATTTCTCGCGAAACAGTTTCGTGAGATGACTGCGGAACATCTCGCGAAGAACGGAATTGATGTTTTACTGACTAATCGTGACTGTCCGACGCCTGTTATTTCTTTTGTTATCAGAAACGAAAAACTTGCCGGAGGAATTAATTTTACCGCGAGTCATAATCCTCCGGAATATCAGGGAATAAAATTCTCGCCTTCTGATGGCGCGCTCGCGGGAACTGAAATTACAAAAACGATCGAAGCTATGATTGATCAGCCGGTAAAACCGATTGATAAAAGAGGAACGATTACAGAAATTAATCCGATGGAAGATTATTTAAAATCAATATCGCGATTTTTAGATTTCGAAATAATCGGGAAAGCGAAATTGAAAATCGCTTATGATGCACTTTATGGAACGGGAAGAGGTTATCTTGATGAATTATTGAAGAGAGCCGGTGCGGATGTGACAGTAATTCATAACGAATTAAATCCACTTTTCGGGGGCAGTCGTCCTGAACCGTCTAAAGAAAATCTTGGAGAATTAATTTCTCTTGTAAGAGAAAATGACTTTAATCTTGGCGTTAGCACAGACGGAGATGCAGACAGGTTTGGAATTATCGATTCGAATGGAACTTTTTTTGAAGCCAACAAAGTTCTTTGCCTCGTTGCCTGGCATCAATTCAGAAATAAGAAAAAAACCGGAAGAATTGTTAGAAATGTTGCCACGACAACGTTTCTCGACAGAATTGCCGGTTATTTCGGTGTTGAGCTTGTTGAAGTTCCGGTCGGCTTTAAAAATATCGGACCATATGTCATTGAGGGAAATGTACTCGTCGGCGGTGAAGAAAGCGCCGGACTTACCATCGGGGGACATGTTCCCGATAAAGATGGAATTCTCGCTTGCGCACTTGTCGCGGAACTGATTGCCACTGAAAAGAAAACACTGAAAGAAATTTGGAATGATATCGAACAAGCGGTAGGAACAGGCTGGAATGACAGAGTTGACCTTGAGCTTGATAATGAGAAGAAGGAAGCTATTTTAAATAATCTGGCAGAACATTCCAAAGAAGACTTTCTTGGAAGAAAAGTTTTGAAATTTAATGGAATCGATGGCTATAAATTTACTTTCAGTCCATCTGAATGGGTACTTGTAAGACCTTCCGGCACGGAACCGATTATTCGTTGTTATATGGAAAGCGACACTCCTGAGAACGGTGAAAAATTAAAACAGGATTTGATGGAATTTGTGAATTAACGCAGGCAAAATAGACAATAATGACCGACAAAGTAAAAAAAACTAAAATCGCCATAATCGGCAGCACAGGTTCTATCGGACTTAGCGCGCTTGATGTTGTTCGTGAGCATAAAAGCAGATTTGAAATTGTTGCTCTTGCCGCCGATTCAAATTTTGAAAAGCTTAAGCAGCAGATTGATGAGTTTAAACCTTGTTTCGCAGCTCTTAACGATGAAACGGCAGCGATAAAACTGAAAAATTCAGTTAGTGGTGTTGAAATCCGTGCCGGAAAAGACGGTGTGGCCTCTCTTTGCGAACTTGATGATGTAGATATTGCTCTCGTTTCGGTTGTAGGAATTGCCGGGTTGGAACCTGCTTTAAAAACTTTACGCTCAGGAAAAAGACTTGCGCTTGCGACAAAAGAAGTTCTTGTTGCCGCAGGGCAGTTAATAATTGACGAAGCCAAAAAATATAATGCGGAAATATTGCCGGTTGACAGCGAACATTGTGCGATTTTTCAGTGTATGCAGGCAGCCGGCGCGTTAAAGTATAAAAGTGTTGAACGGTTGATTTTAACTGCATCCGGAGGCCCTTTTTTAGGGAAAAAAGATGATGAGTTAAAAAATATTTTACCGGAGCAGGCACTCGCTCATCCAACATGGAATATGGGAAGTAAAATCTCAATCGATTCAGCTACTTTGATGAATAAAGGTTTGGAAGTTATTGAAGCAAGATGGCTTTTTGATGTTCCGCCGGAACAGATCGACGTAGTTGTTCATCCTCAATCTATAGTTCATTCATTGGTCGACTTTTGTGACGGTGCTGCAATCGCGCAGATGTCGAATCCGGATATGAGAATGCCAATTCTTTACGCATTCACTTTTCCGGAACGAGTGTCATTAAAAATCCCGCCTCTTGATTTGGCAGCAATAGGAAAATTAACATTTTTTAATCCTGACCGTGAAGTATTTCCATGTCTTGACTTGGCTTATACGGCACTGGATGAAGGGGGAATATTACCGGCAGTGCTTAATACTGCAAATGAAATAGCTGTACAAAAGTTTTTAGATGGTGAAATTGGATTTTTAGAAATTCCATCTTATATTGAGAAAAAAATGAAAAAATGTGATAATATAATTAATCCTACATTAGAAGATATAATTTCAGCAGATAAATGGGCGAGGAAGAAGGAATAACGGAATGCCGATGATCCGTGAGGCGGAATGGAATTGCGGATGATTTTCAGTGCATTATTTTGAATTTTTTAATAAAGGTTTGCTAATAACAGTGGATTTGACTTGACAAAAGATAATTCTTACGATATAATGTAAACGTAATAATTAACTCTTTAATAAATTGAGGTCATTTTATGGATAAAATAATGTCAACTCGTGTAGATGAATCTATAACTTTTTTATTAGATCATCTGGCTCAAAAATTACATACTTCTAAAAAAAATGTTGTTGAAACTGCTATTCGTATGTATTCAGAAAAAGTTGATGGCCAAAATAATTCCGACGTTTTTAAAGAAACATGTGGAGCTTGGAAACGCGATGAGACAGCATCGGCTACAATAAAAAAAGTGCGTAAAACATTTAATTCATCTTTTAATCGGTATTATTTATGAGAGCATATATAGATTCAGATGTGCTTATCTGGCATTTGCGTGGTAATATTAAGGCCTCGAAATTTCTTACAAAGTTAAACCAAAATCATCAATATGAATTTTGGATCGGAGCAATGCAACGCGCGAAAATAATCTTTTTCATGCGTGATAATGAGAAAAGCAGCACGCTTAGCTTTTTATCTCATTTTAAAACATCGCCGGTTTCAGAAAAGGTGATTGACAAAGCCGGAGAACTTTATCGTACGTGGAATTTATCTCACGGAATTGATATTAACGATGCAATTCTTGCTGCAACCGTACAGGAAACAGGCGGTATTATTTTTTGTCAAAATATTAAGCATTATCCAATGCCGAATATTTTAGTTCAACGAGCATGGAAATAACAATTTAGTAATTTAACAATTTAACAAATTAAATATATGACTTTACTTTGGTTTGTAATCGTAATAGGAACAATAGTTTTTGTTCATGAATTCGGACATTTTATCGTCGCGAAAATGTGCGGCGTTTATGTTGATACTTTTTCTCTCGGCTTTGGACCGAGAATATTTTGGTTTAAATTCGGAGACACAGAATACAGAATTTCCGCAATCCCGCTCGGCGGATACGTTCGAATGGCAGGGCAGGTCGATGTCCCGGAAGAATATGATAAAGAACTGTCCGAGCGATATAAAGACGTTCCGTCATATCAACGTTATGATAAACAGTCTGTACCGAAACGTATGGCGATAATTGTTGCGGGGCCGCTCATGAATTTATTATTTGCTCTGCCGGTTGCTTTTCTGCTTTTGTTTACGGGAACTAATGAGTCGCTTGATGTTGATGCGACAACGATAGGGAGTATTATTCCCGATTCTCCTGCGCAGATCAGCGGGTTGATTCCCGGAGACAAAGTTCTTGCTATTGAAGGGTATAAAGTAAAAACGTGGAATGATATTGTTAAACAAACAAGAAAAAGGATTGACAAAAAAACTTCAATTACTTATGATAGAAACGGCAGGAAAATAACCGCGGAAATTACACCTGTACTTGATGTCAAAAAAGGATTTATGGGCATCGGTATCTCCGAAATGAAGCGAGCGCAAATCGCGGGAATAGTCTCCAATTCACCGGCATCAAAAAGTACACTTCGGATTGGCGATGTCGTTGATAAAATTATCGGGGTCAGAACTACCGAGCTTTCAAGGGATGAGTTGATAAAGGAGATTAGAAAACATCCTAATCAAAAACTGTTACTGGGAATTAAACGCTTTCCGCCAATTCGTTATGCATCGCAAAGCAACACTTTTACTTCCACAAATGTTTTTATCACAACTAAACGTGCCGGAAAAATTGAACATATATCGATTATTCCTCATTCCGGTATTATATTTTGTGAAGAAAGCGCACCGACGAATTTTCTTGTTAAAACAGGGGATGAAATTCTATTGATTAATGGACGAAAAATCGACCCCGAAAAATTGTTTGAATATATCTCTAGTTTGCCTAAAGGAAAAGCTGTGCTTACTGTTGAAAGAACAGAAGGCAGAGTTACAAAATCAAAAAAATCAATTAATATAACGGTGAATATAGTAGATATCGGACAATTAGGCGTCAGTTTTATTGCCGCACAACAACGGATTTTGTACCATCCGATTAACGCGATCCACGAAGCGCCGAAACGCGCCATGGAAAAAGTTGATGAAACCGTTCAAGTTTTGAGTTTACTTTTTCAAAGAAAAATCGGCTTGAAATCCCTTGCCGGACCGGTTGGAATTGCAAGAATGACCGGCGCGGCCGCCCGCTCGGGTTTTGATGTTTTACTTAACATTGTGCTTTTGATTACCGTTAATCTCGGTATTATCAATCTTCTTCCTCTGCCTGTTCTTGATGGTGGTCATCTTGTTTTACTTGCCGCGGAAGGGATTTATAGAAAGCCGTTATCGTTGAAATTTGTTTTATGGTATCAGAAAATCGGTTTCTTCCTGCTGATCGCGCTTATGGGTTATGTTATTTATAATGATACGCTGAGATGGATTATTGATAGTGATAAAATAGGATTAATGATAGGAAAACTTACTCAATTACTCGGAATGTAAGTTGAAATAACGAATAAAAACTTCTTTAATAAAATGGCTAAAAAAAAACAATCTTTCGAAGATTCATTGGCGCAACTCGAAAATGTGGTTGGCAAAATGGAAGGTGGAGATATTCCTCTTGATGAATGTATTGACCTTTATGAGAAAGGAGTAAAACTCGCCGGATTTTGTGCTAAAGAGCTTGATGCGGCTGAAAAACGAATTGAAAAACTCCACAAAAAAAATGAAGGGGAATTTGAAACTACTCCTTTCGATGAGGATGACACGTCTAAAGGCGGAAAAACTGACAACGTTGGATCTGATGTTCCGTTTTAATGCGGATGACGAAAAATGAAAAAAATTTTCCTTGACAATATCACCTTGCCTGAACAGCTCAGGCAGTTGAATGAAAAAAACTTGCCGACTGTTTGTAATGAGTTGAGACAATTCATTATTGATCACGTCGCGCAGACAGGCGGACATTTCGCTTCTAATCTCGGATCGGTTGAATTAACAGTTGCGTTGCACTATGTTTTCAACACGCCTGAAGATGAAATTGTCTGGGATACCGGTCATCAGGCGTATCCACATAAAATTCTCACAGGCAGAAAAGGTAAGTTCGATACTATTAGAAAATATAAAGGCTTGTCGGGTTTCCCTTCACCGGAAGAAAGCCCTTACGATACATATTACGTCGGACACGCAGGAACATCGATTTCCGTTGCGCTTGGACTTGCAAAAGCGCGCGATCTCAAGAATAAAAACAATCACATTACTGCCGTAATTGGTGATGGTGCGCTGACAAGCGGACTGGCGTTTGAAGGTTTAAACAATTCACACAATGCGAAAAGATTTATTGTAATATTAAATGACAATGAAGTTTCCATTTCAAAAACAATGGGTGCTTTTGCGAAGCATTTCAGTAAAATTGTCGCAAACCCGAAATTCAGGAATTTTAAACAGAAAACAGGAAGAGTTATTGCCAAAATACCAATTGTAGGAAATGCCATTACAAGAATTATTCTTCGACTGCAAGGTGGAATTAAACATATTCTTGCGCCGCAAAATGTCTTTGAAAATCTCGGATTTCATTATATTGGCCCGATTGACGGACATAATGTTAAAGAGCTTGTTGAAATTTTAAGAATGTGTAAAACCGAAACTGAAATGCCGGTTTTGCTGCACGTTATGACAAAAAAAGGTTATGGATTTAAACCCGCTGAATCCGATCCGGAATCTTATCACGGCGTAACACCTTTCGATAAAACTGTTGGATTGTCAAACGGGGAAAAATCTGCCCCGACTTATACAGAAACTTTTTCAGAAATTATTTGTAACGCTGCAGATGAAAATAAAAAAATCGTAGTTATTTCCGCGGCAATGTGTAGCGGTACCGGTATGACTAAATTCGCAAAAGAAAATCCTAAACGTTTTGTTGATGTGGGTATCGCAGAACAACACGCGGTAACCTTCGCCGGCGGACTCGCCGCTCGTGGAATGATTCCGGTTGTTACCATTTATTCAACTTTCCTCCAACGCGCTTATGACGAAATTGAACATGATGTCTGTCTGCCGAATCTCCCGGTTATTTTTGCTGTTGATCGCGCGGGCTTAGTTGGTGGAGACGGGAAAACGCATCACGGAGTTTTTGATATTTCTTATCTGCGTCATTTGCCGAATATGAAAATATTTATGCCGCGAGATAAAATTGCGATGGAAAAAGTTCTGGCGTTCGCAATAGAAAATAAATCGCCTTGCGCGATAAGATACCCCCGCGGAGAAGTTTTACAATCAACTTGTAACCTTCCGGACTTTGCGGAAGAAAAAATAACTTCCTGGGAAATCCTTAAATCAGGCGATGATATTATTCTTATCGCAATCGGACAAATGGTTTCCAGAGCATTTAAAACCGCGGAAATTCTTGAGAAAAATGGAATTAACGCGACCGTGATTGACGCTTGTGCAATCCAGCCGCTTGATGAAAAAACGCTGCTTTTTGTTGCAGAAAAATGCAAAAAAATCGTTACGCTTGAAGATCATATTCTTGCCGGCGGTTTTGGAGCGGCAATTGTGGAAAAATTATCCGATGAGAATATCAATTGCAAAATTGTCAGAATCGGCATAGAAGGTAAATTTATCGAACATGGCTCTATCAATGAATTATATTCTGAACTCGGATGGCAGCCCGAGCGACTCGCGGAAAAGATAATTGAAGAAATGAAAATCACCAAATCATAAAATCATATTAATCAATCAATAATAAATGCAAAGAGATTATTCAAAGAAAATAGTTGAGCATATTTCTAACTTTGACAGAAAGCAACTTGAATCTCTTATTCGTAAGTCTGTTACAAATGAGTTGTCTCTTAATTTAATTTTGAATTCAATGTTGGAAGCAATTATTGCTGTTGATAAAAGCGGCAGAGTTTTCTTTGCAAATGCGGGAGTGTATGACCTTACAGGAATTAATGGTAAAGAATTGATAGATAAAATATTAATTGATAATATTCGTGACGCGGCGCTAAAAGAAATTTTACAAAAAACCGACCGGAAAAGCTTTTACACATTCGAAGTTAAAGTTAAGTATCCGCGATTATTGTCGCTTGTGGTTCAGACAATCCCAATACAAAAGGAAATCGTTCAATCTTCAGGAAAAGGAGACCTGGCGTGCCTTATCGTTATTCGTGACGCGACTTATGAACGTACTCAAAATACTTCTAAAGCGAGAGAAACACGCCTCGAAACTATGCGCCTTCTGACCGCAGGCGTTGCTCACGAAATCGGAAATCCTCTTGGGGCGATAATTCTTCATACTCAGCTTATGGACAGAATTTTCAAAAAAATGGCTGACAGTCCGGAAATAGCGGAACTAAAACAAATTAATCATGTTATTAATGAGGAAAGCGCGCGATTGAAACGTATTGTCGCGGATTTTCTTAATGCTGTCCGCCCGTTGGCAACGAAATTTGAAGTTGCAGACATCACAAATGTTTTAGATGAGACTTTTCAGCTTTTAAATGAAGAGCTTAAAGATAAAAACATCACCCTCATAAAAGATTTTTCAGCCGTTCCGGAAACTATGTTTGACGCCGATCAAATGAGAAGCGTTATCATTAATATTGTTCGTAATGCTGTTGATGCAATGTGTTCCGGCGGAGAACTTATAGTTTCCCTCAACAATAGAGGAAATTGGATTGAAATTATTTTCTCTGATACCGGTGAGGGAATGGATGAAAATCAACTAAAAAGAATTTTTGATCCGTTCTTTACCACAAAAACTAATGGATCGGGCTTAGGATTACTAATCGTTCAAAGAATTATTAATTCGCATAACGGAATCGTTAAAGTTGACAGTTCACCGGGCGAGGGAACAACAATTACAATCGAGCTGCCTGTCCGAAGTGCTCGTGGTAAGAAATCACTCCCACTTCCAAAATGATATGAAAAAAAATATTTTGATTATTGATGATGAAACTAATGCAAGGGCGGGACTTAAACGTGTACTCGAACATCTCGACTGCAACGTTGTTGAAGCCGCTTCGGGCAGTGACGGTATTGATGCCTTCAGAAAAAATAAAATTGACCTCGTTATTAGTGATTTGAGAATGCCGGGCGCGGATGGCATGTCGGTTCTTGAAGCCCTTCAAAAAGAAGCACCGGAGACTCCTGTTGTCTTGATTACAGCGTATGGTTCGGGCGAGGCCGCAAAAAAAGCGCTCGCAAAAGGTGCTTACGATTTCATAAGTAAACCGTTTGATATTGATACTATCGAATTAGTTGTGCAGCGGGCTTTAAAATTACTTGACCTCAAATCAGAAAATGAATCTCTGAAATCTATTGTTGGTGAAAAAAAAGCTCTAAGTTTAATAGTTGGAAATTCTCCGCCGGTTAAACAATTATTTCAGATTATTAAACAGGTCGCGCCGACAAAATCAAATGTACTTATTGAAGGCGAAAGCGGTACCGGAAAAGAACTTATTGCGAATGCCATACATAATCTCAGTCCGCGACATAACAAACCTTTTATACCGGTACATTGCGCGAGTTTTCAGGAAAATCTTCTCGAAAGCGAATTGTTCGGACATGAAAAAGGAGCTTTTACAGGTGCCATTGCCAGACGGCTCGGGAGATTTGAACTTGCGGATAAAGGAACACTTTTCCTCGATGAAGTCAGTACTATTCCACTCTCAATTCAAGTTAAATTATTGCGTGTATTGCAGGAAAGAGTTTTTGAACGTGTTGGCGGAACAGAAACTATTGAGACAAATGTACGAATTGTTGCGGCAACGAACACGTCTCTTGAAAAATTGATTGAAGAAGGAAAATTCAGAGAAGATTTATATTATCGGCTTAATGTCGTGAGTTTAAAAGTCCCGCCACTGCGTGCTCGGCCTGAAGACATTAAACTTCTAATAAAACATTTTCTTGAAAAATTTAACCGCGAAACCGGAAAAAATATTATCGTCTCACCTTTCGCGGAAGAAATATTAGAATCTTATGCCTGGCCAGGGAATGTTCGTGAACTGCAAAATACTATAGAATCACTTGTAGTGCTGTGTCAGGGACACGAAATCACTCCCCGAGACTTACCGCAGCATATTCTTGGTGCCACTAACAAGAAAACGATTAAAACTACAGATGAAGAATTTCCGGATTTTGACAACATGACATTACCGGAAATCGAAAAATGGATGATTCTAAGAAAACTTGAAAAAGTGAAAACAAAATCAGATGTCGCAAAACAACTCGGCATTAGCAGAAGAAATTTATACAGAAGATTAAATGAATACGGCGTAATGTAACCACAAAAAGATTAAACAATTATGCCCGAAAAACAAAATAGATTTTCTTCTCTGCTGAGTTCTCTTAAACAAAAACTCTCTTCTCAAAATTACTCGATACACGAAAAAGCTCTCGGTACCGCACTCGGTATTGCAGTCGGTTTGCTGCCCGTATCGCCGTTGCAGCTTGTTCTGCTTGCCGGGATAATGCCGTTTGTAAAATGTTACCGCGCGATAGCATTTATCACGGTTTGGATTGCGAATCCGATTACTTATGTTTTCATCTATGCGGGCGAATTCGCAATCGGAAGTATTTTTGTTAAGTCGGCGAGGAGTGTTGATATCGACTTTACACACTTAACTATTCGCTCATTAAAAAAACTTGCTGTGGATAACGGACCCGGAATTATTTTCGCTATACTGATCGGAGGTGTGATTTTAAGTGCTGTTTCTGGTATAATTACTTATCTTGTTACAAGAATTTTTTTGGAAAAAAAGAAGACACAAATTTCACGGAGCAGCACAAATTAGCATATGATGACAAAATCCGGAAATTCAATTGCGATTTGGAAAATCACAATTTACTCCGAGCGACAATAAACAAAAAATTAGCAAAGCGATTATGGAAACTGTTTCTATTATGATGCCCGCTCATAACGAGGGGCCAAGAATTTATGAAAATATCAGACGCGTCAACTCACTGGCGCGTGACTGGCTTCAATGTGATTGGAGAAATATTGTTTCCTCCTTTGAAATTATTGTCATTGATGATGGCAGCTCAGATGACACCTGGCAGCAAATCCAAAATGCTGAAAAAGAAATGTTTGAAGTTAAGGGAATTCAACTCGAAAAAAATTCCGGTAAAGGGTTGGCTCTTCGTCACGGATATAAAAGTTGCAAAGGCTCATGGATATTTTTTATTGATTCTGATCTCGATATCGCCCCCGAATACATGGTTGAAATGACGAAAGTCATGACCGGAAAAAATGTTGACGCGGTAATGGGGAGTAAACAGCTCCACGAAGTTAAAACAAGTTATCCATGGTATCGCCGACTCATAAGCGCAACTTATACAACTTTTGTTCATCTGCTGATTCCGCTCCCTGTTAAAGACACGCAAACAGGATTTAAACTTTTCAAAAAGGAAGTTCTTGACGCGGTTATTCCGAGAATGCTTGTAAGAAGATACGCGCTTGATATTGAAATTTTATCAATTGCATACAGACTCGGTTTTAAATTTACGCAGTATCCAGTTGAAGTTTCTTTTTCTGATAAGAAGGGGAGCGTTACTGTCGGGAATATTTATAATATGATGGTTGATACCCTTGCAGTTTTTTACCGGCTGAGAATTATTAAATATTACGATTCGTGGAGACCTAAAGATTATTCTTACCAACCGATGATTTCTATCGTTATTGCTGTTAAAAATGATAACCCATATTTGCAGCAAAGTGTTCGCGAATCGCTTAAGCAAAAATATGAAAAGTTTGAAATTATTGTTTTGCCGGACGAAAATATAAATACTTTGCCGCCGGAAGTTACGGTCATCCCTACCGGAAATGAATTGCCGGCTATTAAAAGAAATATGGGCGTTGAAGCCGCTAAAGGAGAAATTGTCGCTTTCCTCGATGATGATTCTTATCCGGCTGCAAATTGGCTGAACGAACTCGCAGCAAATTTCGATGATGATGAAGTCGGTGCTGCAGGCGGACCTGCAACAACACCCTCTGAAGATAATCTATGGCAGCAGGTTAGCGGTGCGGTTTATTCTTCTTTTGCCGCAAGCGGATCTTACAGATACAGATACATTCACGACCGCAGGCGCGAAGTTGATGATTATCCGACGTGTAATCTTGCGGTAAGAAAATCCGTATTTAATGATGCTAAAGGATTTCAAACGAATTACTGGCCCGGAGAAGACACGGAACTTTGCCTGACAATTACGAAAAAACTCGGCAAAAAAATTATTTATGATCCGCTTATTCATGCTTATCATCACCGCCGTAATTTTTGGAATGGCCATTTTAAGCAGGTAACGCAATACGCGTTGCACCGGGGTTTTTTTGTCAAGAAATTTCCTGAAACGTCGAGGAAACTCGCGTATTTTATGCCGACAATTCTAACGGTCGGTATTCTAACCGGTTGGACAACTTACTTCTGGTATAAACCTTTGTTTTTTGTCTATCTTGCCGTGATGGGTATTTATTTAACCATTGTCGCTTTAGCGGCATTGCTTGCATCACCAAAACTTATCTTGCATACGATAATGGGAACCGTTCTCACGCACATAGCTTACGGCTTTTATTTTATGATAGGGCTTTTTTCATCTAAATTGAGGAAAGAAGAAGAATATCACGAAAAACTTAAGAAAATGGATTGATGGAGGGACGCGGCACCACATCCAAAATAACGACAGAGAAATAACACTAATAGAATTTTCTACCGCGAAACATCTCTGAGCGCAGCGAAGTGAGTTTGAAAATTCAACTAATATTAATTGATAAAAACATACAAAATATAAAACTAATTATGAATAACGAAATTAAAAAAAATCAAAACCTGCCGCTCGATGCGAAAGAACATATCGCGGAACCGGAAAACTCAATTCCACCCACAAATATTAATGTCCTGCCCGATACTTTAAAAAATGCGGCTAAGCGGGCGGGATGGAATGACCTTATGCCGGTACAGGCAAAAGCTATACCTTATATTCTCGCTCGAAGAGACCTTATGGTTCAGTCACACACCGGCAGCGGAAAAACAGGAGCTTTTGTCTTGCCGCTTCTTGAAATTATTGAGCCGGACAAAAAAACCTGCCAGGCTTTAATTCTTGTGCCGACTCGAGAACTCGCATCACAGGTTTCCAGAGAAGCGGAACTCCTTGCCGGCGATGCCGGTGTGAAAACAGTTGCAGTTTACGGAGGAACAGGATACGAAAGCCAAATTAAAGCATTCAAAAACGGCGCCCATATTGTTGTGGGAACCCCGGGCAGAGTTCTTGACCATCTGATGAAAAAATATCTCCTCCTTGATGATTTGAAAATAATCATTATGGATGAAGCGGATAGAATGCTCTCTATGGGCTTTTATCAGGATATGAAACGCGTCCAGTTTTATTTACCGCGTAAAAGAATTAACGCTTATATGTTCTCAGCTACTTTTCCGCCAAGAGTTATGTCTCTCGCAGGCGAATTCCTCGAACAGCCGGATGTATTGAGTTTAAGTCGCGACCATGTTCATGTTACCGCGATTGAACATGAATTTTACAATGTTCCCGCGGTAACCAAAGATCGTTCATTAATAAAAATAATTGAGCTTGAAAATCCTGATTCAGCAATTATTTTCTGTAACAGAAAATCCGAAGTTAATTATGTTAATATCGTTCTGAAAAGATACGGTTACGATTCCGATGAATTAAGCTCAGACCTGTCTCAATCCAGAAGAGAAAAAGTCCTCGCGAAAATTAGAAAAGGTAATCTGAAATTCCTCGTCGCGACAGACGTCGCGGCAAGAGGGATCGATTTGCCAAACCTTTCTCACGTATTTCAATACGCTCCCCCTGAAGATGTAGAAATTTATATCCATCGGGCCGGGCGAACGGGAAGAGCCGGTGCGAGCGGAAAAGCGATTCTTTTGATTGCCGGAACGGAAAAATTCAAACTTGATGAAATAGGTAAAAATTACAATATCGATTTTCTTGAACAGGAATTGCCTACTGAGGAAGATGTTCAGAAAATCGTTGGCGAAAGAACTGTTGCCCTGCTCGAAGCAAAACTTCGCGGGCTTGACAGAATGCGTGTTGAACGGATGCAAAGATTTATCCCTCTCGCAAAACAACTTTCCGAAAGCGTTGATGAGTTATCAGTTGTTGCGATGCTGCTTGATGAATACTATCAGGAAATTCTTCATGCGCCTATTCCGCCGGTAGAAGAAAAGACCAATGGTTCTGAAAAATCAAAAAAATCAGGAAAACCGTACAAAAGACCGAGGAAAAATCCTCGGCACTAAAGGAGAAAGCTTAAACCACATAAGAATAAATTAATATAGTAAACTATTCAATTTGTTAAAATTTCTTCTGGAGGGTCAGCGTCCTCGATGACCTAATTTTTTATTTAATTTTTCATAATAAATGAAAAAAGTTTCACAGCAACATATCTATTTAATATGGATTCTTGTTACCGTTTTTTCTGCCAGCGCGGCGGTTTTAGTTCGATTATGCTCAATCCCCGCTGTCAGTATAGGCTTTTGGCGCGCGTTCGGCGCTGCAGTTATTCTCCTCCCTTTCTGGTTTAGGGCGTGGCTTAAAGAAGGAAAACCATCAATCTTTAATCTCGGCGCTGTTCTCGCCGGAGTTGCTTTCGGCTTGCACTTCTCAACATGGTGTTGGGCAATTCAACATACTACTTTGGCAAATGCGGCACTGTTTGTTGCTCTTATGCCGCTTATTGTTCCTTTTATAGCTCATCTGTTGATTAAAGAAAAATTAAATAAGCAGGAATTTATAGGCGTAGTTCTGTCCGTTATGGGGGCCGGTTGGCTGCTCTCGCGGCAGTTTATGAACGAGCCCGGAGAAATGGGCGGATCTATTGTCGCATTTTTATCAGCAGTCTGCTGCGGTGTGTATTTTGTTATCGGTAGAAAATACAGAGGAAAACAGCACGTAATTCTTTTCAGCGGACAAGTTTATATTGTCGCTGCAATAGTCCAGGGCGCAATAGCATATATTTTTTTCGACGGTATATTTGTTGGAGATACCCGCAGTGTACTTTCACTTATCGGACTCATTATTTTTCCGACAATTGGAGGTCACACGCTTGCAATTTATCTTTTGCGGCATGCAAAAACGCAGATGGTTTCTTTTTCTGTTCCCGCGCAGTTTGTTTTGGTTACTATTGTTGCCGCAGTGCTGTTTGGTGAAATACCACACGTCTGGTTTTACCCCGGCGCTGCATTAATTGTTGCGGGAACATTGATTGCGATTATGAATTCAAACAATGAACAAGAAGAAAAAAATATTGAGCAGCCCGAGTAATACGGTTAGCCCGTTTGGTCTGTTTAGTCCGTCCAAAATATATAATCCATTTACAAAAAGACTCCATATCATTATAATATTCTAATACTATTTATGATTAATAATACTAAAAATTGATATGACCGAAACTGTAAAACAATGGCTCAATAGTCTTGATTCTAAACAAATTTCCGCGAAAGAAAGCGTGGAACTCGCGTTGAAACGAGTCGAAGCGACCGATGATAAAATCGATGCTCTGCTGAATATACGACCCGAACAGGCACTCGTGCAAGCTGAAGAAATCGATAATAAAAGAGCTGCAGGCAAACCTCTCGGCCCGCTTGCCGGTTTACCTATTGCCGTAAAGGATTTGCTTTGCGAAAAAAATATCGAATGCACATGCGCGTCGAAAATTCTTAAAGGATATTTTCCGCCTTACAATGCTACTGTTATTGAAAAATTAAAAAATGCCGGAGCGATTATTGTCGGACGACTTAATATGGACGAGTTTGCTATGGGTTCGTCAACAGAAAATTCCGCTTTTAAACAAACTAAAAATCCTTGGGATATTGAAAGAATTCCGGGTGGGTCAAGCGGCGGCTCGGCAGCTTCAGTTGCCGCCCGGCAGTTTCCCCTGACTATCGGTACCGATACAGGCGGATCAATTCGTCAGCCGGCGGCTTTATGCGGCGTTACCGGGTTAAAACCAACTTACGGCAGAGTCTCACGTTACGGTCTCGTTGCTTACGCGTCATCACTCGACCAAATAGGTCCGCTGACTCTGAACACTGAAGACGCGGCAATCGCGATGAATGTCATTGCCGGCCACGACCCCAAAGATTCTACTTCAGCGGATATTCCTGTTCCTGATTACACAGCGAATTTGGAAGAAAAAATTAACGGAATGAAAATCGGCGTTCCAAAAGAATATTTTCAAACCGGAATTGACGCGGAAGTTAATTCAGCTGTTAAAACAGCTCTCGATAAATTACAAAACCTCGGCGCGGAAATTATTGAAATTTCTTTGCCGCATACCGATT
>Ga0164318_10001697_pt1 | contig 19877 bp, 14 predicted proteins | sample GuaBasSedimGuay9_FD_113734 | JGI IMG/M metagenome (GOLD analysis project Ga0164318, IMG submission 113734) | Subseafloor sediment microbial communities from Guaymas Basin, Gulf of California, Mexico - Guay9, Core 4571-4, 0-3 cm | ecosystem: Environmental > Aquatic > Marine > Hydrothermal vents... | reverse complement strand
TATAGTCCCAAAATTAGAAAAGTTGATAGACAGATGCTACCGCAAGAAATGCGGTAGAGGTATTGGGATAAGGCTGTTGATATAATATTGGTGTTTCGAAGTAGATCATGATTGGTCATGGAATGTGGTATAAAAACATGTAAAAGCGAGGGTTAGACATCCTCAGAGCAATGGCGAAGTAGAGAAGGCTATTCATACCATACAACTTCTGAGAGAATATTTTCCAGATTGGAATGTAACTATCCATTTATTACGGTTTCATAAGACCCCCACATGGAAGTTTTGAAAATGGTAAGCTCAGAACTCCCTATTAGGATTTTTATTGATAAGTCAAGGAAAAGTAGTAAGAAAAAGAGGTGATTGTATTGTATGAGCTCAAAAAAATCAGAAGAAACTTGATGCAAGAGTTATACTTTAAAATCAAAAATTGTATCTCTTATGTTTGTATGAGTATTTTATAGAAGATATCTCTTTTTAAGAGCCGTTGCCTTTATAACATGATATGTGTTTCCGCTTTTACGATGGTGTTTGACAGAAAAACATTGATGATTCCAGATAAAACATTGTTTGAAGATCGGGTTATACGTACTGCTGGGGATGTGGTTGTTGGGGATCGTAGTCTAGTTCAGTTTGGCATCAAAACAGATGGTAGAATATTTGTTGGAGAACATGTGATAATTGATGGTGATCTCGATGCAACAGATGATGTACGAATTGACATTTTTTCTAGCATAGGTGGTGATATAAGAAGCGGTGGTAACACCTTTCTGGGTGAAAAGGTTAAGGTAAAGGGCCGTCTCTCCCTGGAAGGTGATCTTGATGTTGGTGATAGTGTTGAGATAGAAAATGGTTTTGAGGCTAGAGGATGGATAAACATACGTAGTCCTATACCGATGGTTATCTACATTTTCATCTATCTAATGCAGCTGCTGAAACTTGGTCGTAGTGAGGAGATAGAGCGTATACTGCAAGAGCTTGAGGACAATGATGGTGAAACAATACCAATATCTGAATCATTTCTTTTTATCCCGAATAGCTCTATCATTGGTAGTCAGAAGTCCCGCGTGGACTGTAATCTTCATGTGGGTAAGGAATGTAGGGTCCTTGGAAATTTTGATATAAGAGGAAACATCTTCGTCGAGGAGGGTTCAAACATTTTTGGCACATTAAAATCTGCAGGAGATGTTTATTGTGGTAAAAAGGTGAATATAGAAGGGAACATCTTTGCAGATGGTATTGTGAACATCGATGAGTATGCACACGTTGCTGGTGATGTATCAGCAGATAAAATATTTCTATCGAAAACTGCATCGATTGATGGAACTCTTCTCGCCAAAGAAGGGATATCTTTTATTGAGCCCTCTCAGCAGAGGATGAATAACAAAATCAAACGGTTTGCAGCAGATATAGATGTAGTAGATGAGGTTGAGGAGATACTAAAATAAAAAACATATATAGATGGGTTTGTATTTGTTTTTACTAAAGGGTTTTTTATGCAGATTGGAATAGTTGGAAAACCTAATGTGGGCAAATCCACTTTTTTTAATGCCGCCACAGATGCTCATGCTGAGGTTGCAAACTATCCGTTTACCACAATAGATGCCAATCGTGGTATAATGTATATTAGAACAACATGCCCCTGCAAAGAATTCAATGTGAAATGCACGCCGCATAACTCTAAATGTATAGATGGAACACGTTTTGTTCCCATTGAAGCCATAGATGTAGCTGGCTTGGTACCAGGTGCTCATAAGGGAAGAGGACTGGGAAACAAGTTTCTTGATGACCTAAGACAGGCACATGTGCTAATACATATTGTCGATGCATCTGGTAGCACAGATGAAGAAGGTCATCCCTGCGATCCTGGCTCATATGATCCCCTAAAGGATGTTGAGTTTCTCGAGAAAGAAATTATTTACTGGCTGTATGGTATTGTTAAAAAGAGCTGGGAAAAGATTGCACGTCAATGTGAGCTAGAAAACAAAAAAGTGTACAAGATGTTAGCTGAAAAGCTAACAGGTCTGGGAGTTAGAGAGAATCATATACATGGTGCCATACGAAGTCTAAATCTTGACATAGGAAGACCCTCCAGGTGGACAGATGATGATATACTACAGCTGGCAGATCATATCAGAAAACTCAGTAAACCCATGATTATAGCGTTCAACAAATGCGACATAGCCTCAGATGAGCTAATAGCAAAAACAGAACTACTTAGAAAAATGGGATACCGAGTTGTTCCTACCAGTGCAGAAGCTGAGCTTGCATTGATCAACGCGGCAAAAAAGAGAATAATAAGGTATACACCTGGAGGCAATGATTTTGAGATAATAAAGAAGGATGAGATCACAGAAAAACAAAAAAAAGCATTAAAGTACATCAAAACACATGTTTTAGACAAATATGGGTCTACTGGCATACAAAAATGCATAGAGGAGGCAGTAAACATGCTTAATCTAATCGTTGTGTTCCCAGTAGAGGATGAGACACATCTAACTGATAAGCAAGGGAGGATACTACCAGATGCTTATTTAGTACCACATGGTACAACAGCTAGACAGTTGGCATATATGGTCCATACTGACCTAGGAGATCATTTTATAAGAGCTATCGATGTAAGAACCCATCGAGTTATTGGTGCAGAGCATGAGCTTAGAAATGGTGATGTGATCAAAATAGTTACAGACATCTAAACATCACTCTGAATCCTCTCAACAACATTTTTTCTAAAAGCCAAAACCAATGTTTTTTTGAACCTGCATAAGTATCTGCAGAATAACTTTTTATATCCTACACATTATTACATTTTTTTATAAAACTGTTTGCTTTTCACTAGGAGGAGAAAAAGGGTTTGCCACGGAGAAAGATCAGTAAGAATAATCTATCAAAAAATTTCAGGACAAAAAAGATACCGATCAATGAGCTTCCATTTGCTACTATACGTGTTACTCTGCATGCACTGAGATGGATTTTCTTCATAATATTTATCTATATAACTGTGAGTATCATCATACTACTTGTTCAAGGTGGAAATGAGTCGATTAGAAGCATAGTTGTGTATAGTGTAACTGGTTTTTTTACCTTCTTTATGGGGTATTTCGGGTGGATGTTCGCCCGGAGTGTAATGGAGATTGTGAGTGGAAAAAAGCTTAAAAAAGATGGTTTCTAAAAAACCAGTCCAAAAAAACAGTTTTTTGTTCACATCCAATTTTTTTTGTTAAATCAAAAAATATTTTTTTCATGATGAGATAAAGAATGTTTTTTTGATGATAATATTTGATAATCATCTCCATCTTAGACGAGATGGCAGATTTCTAGAGGCGGTGAAGGATTTTAAAAGAACAGGTGGCACACATTTTATATTATGTCAATATCCGATGACTGAGCTGGTTTTGAGGGAAAAAAGCTATATGTCGTGTTTTATGGAGACGTTGAAAATGCCTGATATGATCCGTTCTAAGATCGATGTTGGTGTTTTTGTCACAGTTGGTCCATATCCCGTGGATTATCTTATGTTGAGAAAAAAATTTGGAAGAGAAAAAGCGGTTGATATCATGAAAAAGGGCATGGATTTAGCTGCGAAGCTTTGTGAGGAACAAAAATGTGTTGCAATTGGGGAGATAGGAAGACCACATTTCCCAGTGGAAAGGGATGTGCTGGAGGATTCAAACATGCTTCTCAGATATGGTATGGAAATAGCCTGCGATGTTGATGTTCCTGTTGTTCTACATACTGAGACCACAACACCAGAGCAATGCAGAGAACTAGTAGAGTTGGGTAAAAAAGCGGGTTTGTCTAGTGATAAAATCGTGAAACATTTTTCTCCACCACTAATAACAAAAGAGGAAAATCATGGTCTCATGCCATCAGTTCTTGCAAGTAAAAAAAACATTGTCGAGGCATTAGGAAAAGGTTTTAGATTCATGATGGAGACAGACTACATAGATGATCCGCAGCGTCCTGGTGCTGTCCTTGGGCCAAAAACTATTCCTAGACTGACTAAAAAACTGTTAGCCATGGGTGTAATGTCTGAAGAACAGGCTTATCATATTCATATCAAAAATCCTGAGAGGACATATGCAATAGTTTTAGAATAAAAAAACAAAGGAGATGTTGAACATGAGATATTTTTGTCAAATAGATTGTGACCCCAAGGAGGGGATATGTGACAAAAAAACTGATGTTTTTTGATTCTTTTTGGTTTAAAAAAACCATAGGGTTTTTAATATGGTGAAAACAATTTTATTTTTTGAGTGTAAAAAATGTAGGTTATCCGTAAAAATGGGATGGTTTAGATATATGTCAAGTTTTAGAGGGTTTATAGCCATTGACATAGAAGATGTGCCTAAACTGTTTTTGGAGTTACAGAGACAGATAGTGGAAACAGGGGCGGATGTTAAACTTGTGAAACCCAGGAGCATCCACATAACACTAAAGTTTCTTGGAAATGTAGAAGAAAAACTCATAAAACCTATTGAAAACATAATAAGAGATGCAGTTGTAGATGTAGATCCCTTTACAGTCAAACTCAGAGGAGCAGGTGTTTTCCCAAATCAAAACTATATTCGTGTTATATGGATAGGAATAGAAGATGGAGATATTATAAAAATCATCGCAGGTAGAATTGATGAAAGACTATCAGAGTTAGGATTTCAGAGGGAAAAAAGAGAGTTTTCGCCTCATGTGACCATAGCACGTGTGAAGACAGCAAAAAAAAGAGAAGACCTTATGAATGTGATTAGAAGATATACAGATACTAGTTTCAAGGTATTCAATGTAGAGGCTGTTGCACTGAAAAAAAGTGTTCTAACAAAAGAGGGAGCTGTTTATACAACTATAAGCAAGATAAAAATATAAAGGGAGTTATTAGAGACAAAAAATGGATGACAAATTCTCTGTGATCCTACAACATGTTTGTCCTACAAAACTTACCTGGTAGGGTGATGAGATAATAGAAAAATGGATTCTACTAATAGGTGTCTCAAACCTGATATTGTTTGTCATAGGGCTCCTAGTATTTTTTCCACGAGACATTTATAAAAAAGATGTTTCGAAACTCTATCATACTCTTAAAAAGCAACTTCCTTTTATCATAATTATAATAGGAGTTGTAATATTTCATGTTCTTGAAGTAAACATTATAGATCCTATTGTTACAGACTGGGTGGGTATTGATTTTGCTTCAAAACTACAGGTGATTGAAAACGGTTTTGTAATAAAATTAGCGCAGCAACATTGGATACCAAGTCTAGTTATGTTTTTCGTAACAATATACATCATAGTGTATCTATTCATACTATGGTTTACACCACTATATTTTTTGGTAGCAGATGAGGAAAAATCAATGAAGACACTCTCATATGGGCTTCTGTTAACATACACAATTGCTCTGCCATTCTACCTTATACTGCCAATAACAAATGTGTACACATACTATGGAATACAGTCACCGCTAAACATGATGATGCCTGGTGTCGAAGATTTTTTTTATATGACTACTACTCAAAACAATTGCCTTCCATCGCTACATGTCGCTATGGTGTTACTCATAGCAAGATCCACATCTTTTACCAAAAACAAGCTATACTCTTACTTCGTATACACCCTAGCAATGGCTGTTATTATATCAGTTATATACCTGGCAATACATTGGATACTAGATGTTGTGTCTGGCATCACACTAGCCCTATCAGTACAAATAATATTGAAAAAAACAGTTTTTTCAAAAAAATCTTTTGAACCCCTTATAAATAGAGAAAAGGGTTAATGAGAAGATGAATTGGAAACAAGACAGCAAGGAGATAGAAGAAAAAATATTGCAAAAAATTACACCCTCCTGTGAAGAAAAAAACAGGTTACAAAAAATCATAAAAGCTCTTAAAAAAGATGTACGGAGGGAGATCAAAAAAAGAAAAATACCTGCTGATCCTATACTAGTTGGATCAACAGCAAAAGACACCTATCTAAAAAACAATCTAGACATAGACTTATTCCTACTTTTCCCCACAAATTTTTCCAAGGAACAACTAAAAAAACATGTTATATCTATTGGAAGAAAAGTACTTCAGAAACCACAGGAATGCTATGCAGAACACCCATACATCCGAGGAATCTACAAAGACTACAAAACAGAGATAGTTCCATGCTACAAAATAGAATATGCATCCCAAAAAATATCAGCAGTTGACAGAACACCTCTACACACAGAATATGTAAAAAAACATCTACAGGAGCAGCAAAAAAGAGAGGTAAGGCTACTGAAACAGTTTCTAAAAGGCATCGGCTGCTATGGAGCAGAGGCAGAGATAGAGGGCTTCTCAGGATATCTATGCGAAATCCTGATCATAAAATATGGATCCTTCCAAAAAGTACTAGAGGATGCGCAAAACTGGAACATTGGAAAAAAACTTTACCTCTCCAAAGAAAAAGAGAAAAAAAACTTGCCAGATTTTGATGAACCATTAACATTCATAGACCCCGTGGATCACAGTAGAAATGTAGCCTCAGCTGTGTCAAAAGAAAAACTTGTTCTCTTCATCAAAGCATCCAGAGAATACATAAAAAAACCTAGTATCACCTTTTTCTTCCCACGAAAAATAAAAACATGGCCTCTCAAAAGGATAAAAGAGAAGATCGGAAAAACAGGATATCATTTTGTTGGGATAAAACTACCAAAACCAGATATCATACCAGAAAACCTTTATCCACAAATACGTAAAGCCCTCCGTTCCATAAAAGATCTATGTCTTAAATATGACTTCAAAGTCATGGACATTAAATTCCATGTTGATGAAACAAACGACATCATATATATAATTCTACAAACAGACAAAACACAGTTATCAAAAACATTTACACACAAAGGACCGCCTACAAGGCTAAAGAAAAACGTAGAAGAGTTTCTACAAAAATGGAAAAACAACCCACGTGTAACCAAAAAACCATATGAAAAAAACGGAAGACTATATGTAGAAATCAAAAGAGAATACATAGAGATAAAGAAACTCCTGAAAAACAAACTTACAACTCTAAGTCTAGGGAAACACATAGATGAGGTTATAAAGAAAAAAGGCTACAACATCCTTGATGTCGATGATCTCCTAGTAGATGATTTAAAAAACTTCTGGACAGCATATCTAGACAAAAAAATGCCATGGGAGAGATAATTTTTTTATATCCCCCCTTAGCTATTGACATCATATTTTTGACTGTCATCATCTAAAAGACAGAGGGACTAGGATAAAGAGTTGGGTAGGAATATTTTTTAATGGGAAAATGGATAATGTATATGCAGGAGTATATGCAGGCGGATGGGATGAGATCAAAAACATTGATGACAATTCTCATTCTAATATCATTTCTGCTAAGTATAAACTACTTTATCCTGCCTTATCATAAAAACTGCTATGCATCAACACCCCCTACTCTTTATGTTGGAGAAGGCGAAACATATACTAGGATACAGGATGCCATAGACAATGCAACAGATGGATACAGAATAGTTGTCTACAATGGAACATACTATGAAAACCTCATTATAGACAAACAGCTGGACATATTTGGTGAAGACAGAGCAGTAACCATCATAGATGGCAACGGGAATGGTGATGTCATAACAATATCTGCTGAAAACGTAAACATAAGCCATTTCACAATAAGGAACAGTGGCAGCAACCCAAATAATACGGTAGTGATGATAAACTCCAGCAGCTCTATAATAACAGACAACATAATACTCAATGGACAAAATGGTATATCTATACAAAACTGCGGTAGCCATCTAATCTATGACAACATAATCAAAAACAATCAAGGACATGGTATTCTGTTAAACAACTCAGATCAAAACACCATAACATACAACACAATAGACAACAACCACAATGGCATCTACCTCCATATATCAGATGACAACACCATTGAAAACAATGTTGTTCAAAACAATACGGCAAATGGCGTTTTTCTAAACAGAACATGTGACAACAATGGTATCAGTAGCAACATGTTTTCCTACAATGGAAATGGTGTTTACCTAAATGATTACTGCGACTACAACACCATATCAAACAACCAAATACAAAACAGCGACAGCAATGGAATCATACTGGAAAACTCCAGTTGGAACATTATAAACAACAACATTGTTCATAGCAACAACAACTATGGGATAATGATTGTTGGATCAAACAACACCATACAAAACAACCTAGTCTCATACAACAAAAAACATGGCATGTATTTCACTGCGGATGACAACAACACTATTTCCTCTAACACGATCAACAACAACAGCTATGATGGAATGAGACTATACAACTCTACATACGACTACATATACAACAACGAGATATATGGAAACCAGTTACATGGAGTATACATGGATTTTTTCACACTAAACAACTATGTGTACAACAACTTTTTCCATGACAATGCAGACAATGCCTGTGACAAAAGCATCAACCGCAACATATGGAATACATCCAAGACACTGGGCACAAACATTGTAGATGGTCCTTATCTAGGGGGAAACTACTGGGATGACTACACAGGTAGCGATAACAACAATGATGGACTAGGAGACACACCATATACCATATACGCTGGGAATCAAGACCAACATCCACTTCTCGACATCATATCACCAGAAATAAACAATATAATAGTAACACCAAGCAAACAAAAAACAGGTGGGCACATAAACATATCAGCCACTATCACAGACAATGTAGAAATAAAAACAGTACATCTACTCATCACATACCCAAATGATCAAACCATCAACCTATCAATAACTCAAAACAAAACAGGAAACACCTACTATTGCAACAAGACATACACATCCGTTGGAACATACAGCATCTACATAGCCGCCTCTGACACAGGAAACAACTGGAAAAACTCCTCCTATGAAAACTTCGAAATCACAGAGGGAACACCACCCACCATAGTAGACAACTCAGACAAAACAGGATCACCCAGTGGCAAATACACATTCAACGTCACTGTAACAGATGATATGGACAACGCAAAAAACCTAACTGTCAAGGTATACTGGACGCACGGAAAACTATCAGGCAACCACCTACTAATAAATACCAACAAAAACTTTTTCGAATGGACGATAACACTAGACAGCACCACAGACAATCTGCGATACTATCTCTATGCAAATGATAGCTGGGGCAACACAGCAATCACAGAACAAAAAAACATTACCATCATAGACAAAGAACCACCGCACATAACCATAAACAAACATCAACTATACACCAACATATCCCCTAACACTTACATCATCAGCGTCACCATAACAGACAACACCGAAGTAACAAACGTATACATCGAATACTGGTATGACAACAGCTCCACACATACAACTGCTAACATGGACAAAACAGGCGAAAACCTTTACGAAAAAAACATCATCCCTGAAAAAAAAGTAGAAAGAATATACTGCATCATATATGCAAACGATACGTCAGGCAACCAAAACAACACCATGAACCCAATAGCAGATGCCAATGGACCATACACAGGATATGTAACCACCAAAATAACATTCAATGGATCAAAAAGCTTCGACCTAGACGGTACCATCACAAAATATGCCTGGGACTTCGGAGATGGAAACACAGCAACAGGAAAGCATGTCAACCACACATACTCCACATCTGGAAACTACACAGTAAAACTAACAGTCATAGACAACAATGAGAGAACAAACACTGACATCACATACATACTAATACACCCGCTACTACAGACAAAAACCTCATATAACACCCTGAACTGGATAAAAAAAGAATACAACATAACACTCAACAAACTATTCTACAGCTATGACAGTGATGGAGACGGTATAGTAGACACATTCTTTGATCCCAACAACAAGCTAACAGCAGTACACACAGGACATATAAACCTCAGTGGAAACATCTCCTTCCTAATATCAATCGATGACACACAGATACCTGAGCTGATATGGAACTCCACAACAGACAAAATAACACCAGTGAAATACAAAACAGGAGACATCTACAAAACTATTGTTAACGAAAAAAACAACACAGCAACATCATACATAAAAGTAGACAAAACAAAATGGATATACCTAGAAACAACAGATCTATACGAACAGGCTGACATCACAATCAAAAAGGCCAACAAAACAATACCCGCAGACAGAATATGGAGAAAAAACGGCAAAATATATTTGCTAGATGATGCAGAGACACAATACCAAATCATATACCAAAACATCCAAACCACCACATTACAACAACCAACATTCGACCCAATAGATGGAGGATCAATAAACAAAGACAAAACAACCATAACCATAACATACAACACATCAGTCACCATACTAGACGCAGCATTCGGCAACAAAATGATAGATCTAAACAGCATCACTACAGCGGACAACAAAACATTCACATACACACCTCCGTCAAACCTAAAAAAAGGAGTATATGAGTTCTACATATTAGTAAAAGATAAAAATGGGGACACATTAGAATCAACAGTTCACTACCACTATACCCCATATGTACACGCTGGAGAAAACATACTAACCCATCCACTAGTAGGGATATCTATACTCGCAGCCACCGCAGCTGGAATCATCTTAACAATACACAAAGCCAAACGCACAGGTTTCACCCATTTCGTCTATCTAAAAAACAAAAAACTGATACCATTTTTCAAAACAATAATACTTGGACCAGTGAGCATCAACATAGACGATAACAGGATAGCCAAGGCAGAGTTCTACATAGACGGCAAACTCAAGGAAACCATCACCACACCACCATATTTCTGGCAATGGAATGAAAAAGCCTTCCTCAAACACACATTGGAAACAAGGGTATACGACCAACAAGGAAACAGTATCTCAACTGGAGAAATGACATTCTACATATTCAACCCATCCAAAAAAATGTTTAGACAGGCAGCTTCACAGTAAACACACTTCCCTTCCCCACCTCGCTCTCAACCAGGATATCACCACCATGTTTTTTGACAATCTCCCGGCAGATAAACAACCCCAGTCCAGCCCCCTCACTCCTACGATCATCACCAGTATATGCCTGATAAAATTTTGTAAAAATCTTTTTGAACTCGTCTCTAGAGATACCTATACCTGTATCCTCAACAGAAATAAGGAGATATCCCTCTTCACTTCTAGCTCGAACTGCTATGTATCCATTTTCTGTGAACTTAATCGCATTGATCAATAGATTCTTCAAGACCTGAGACAAACGAATTTTGTCACCCACCACATACGGCAGATCCCGCGGGATCTCTACTATAAACTGAAGATTTTTCTTTTCCGCACCGGGCCTCATATCCTCAACAACATCATTAAGAAGTTCAACTGGATCTATTTTCTCCATATTAAACCTCATTGTATCGGTATCCAGCCTAGATACATCCAATATATCATTCACAAGCCTCAACAGCCGTTTTGCATTCCTAAGACTTATCTTAGCCCATTTTTTGATCCTACTACTGGCATCCTTATCTGACAATATCAACTCCAAGTATCCCTTTATAGGTGTGATAGGGGATTTCAGCTCATGCGCAGCGATATTCATAAACTCTGTTTTAAGCTGCTCAGATTTCCTCAGCTCTCTCTCAACTTTTTTTCTTTCCGTGATATCCCGAACTGTACATTCTATGCCAACAAATCTGTCATCTTTTTTCAGCGGAGCAACATTGACCTCAATGGGTATAACATATCCATCGCTATGAACAACTTCCAACTCCACATTTTCTATCTTCTTACCTGTTCTTCTCGCCTCAATAAATGTCTGTTGGAACAAATAAACAGATTCTCTGGATAAATAGTTTCTAAAAAGTGTTGCTAGAATCTGACTCTTTCGTCTACCCAAAATCTTCTCCAAAGCAGGATTTACATATGTGAGTCTACCTAATACATCGGTTGTAAAAACACCATCAGCAGATGTCTCTGCCAATATACGATACTTTTCCTCTGATTTTACAATTTCCTCCCACGCCTTTTGCTGCTCTGTAATGTCTCTACCTTTGATAAGAATACATTTTATTTCACCATTTTCATGGATGAAATCATTTACAAACAAGAATCTACGTTTCATACCCCACTTTGTTACAAGCTCCCCCTCATATTTTCTCATAGACTTAAAACAGTTATCTTTAAAACATTCTTTAACATGATCTGGGAAAAACAAGTCTTTTAACTCATAGAATTTTTTTCCAATAATCTCATCTTTTTTCAGATTCAACGTTTCCAACACGGTTTTATTTACATCTAAAACATTACCTTCAATGTCGACATACAACAACAAATCACTTGTTGCGTCGAAGATATTTCTAAATTTTTTTTCTGATCTAACAAGCTGTTCCTCCACTTTTCTTCTTTCTCTTAAATCCCTAAAAATAGCCTGTATCTCCACAATCTTGTCTCCTCTTTTTATAGGAGCGGCTCTAACCTCATATGGAATTTTTTTTCCATCTCTGTTTATACACTCTATTTCAAATGAGATGATCTCCGTATTTGACAACAATTTTTTTATATACTCTGAAAACTTGGTGGCATTTTCCTTGTCTAACAGACCTGATGTCACAAATTCTTTCCCGATCAATTCTTCCAAGTTATAACCGGTTTCCTCTTCGAACCTCTTATTGAGGGATTGAATTTGTCCATAGATATCTAGAATGATTATCCCATCTGCTGCATTGTTAAAGAGGGTCCTATATCTCTCCTCTGACTCTCTTAGCATATACTCTGCATTTTTCCTCTGACGTATATCTCTTAATATGACTAAATCTCCTATGATCTCTCCATTCTCATATATTGCATTGGCGTTTATCTCAGCAGGAATAATTTCCCCGTTTTTTGATACCACTTCGATCTCGTAGATAGGAATGTTTTCTCCATTCATTCTCTTAGCAAAATTTTCAATGGTTTTATTCATACTTTCTTCGGTTAAAATACCAACTTCAGCGAAATGTTTACCAACAAGCTCCTCCTTACTGTATCCCAGTAGTTTTATACCCTGCTGATTTATATCTATAAAAAGGCCATTCTTATCAAGAATGATGATGGGATCCACCGCTGTTTCAAATAAATCTATATGCTTTCTATCAAAACCTTTGTTTTTCTTCAAACCTTTTTCTTTACATTCGCCATGATTAATATCGTGTGTGTCAGATTTTGATAGAAACTTCTTTTCTCTCTCCTGATTCTCATGTTTTTCTCTAAGCATCTCCTCTTTTCGCAGTATTTTTACTATCTCAGGTTCTTCTCTCATCTCTTTTTTTCATCCCATTGTCAAAAAAATTATTTCATTTTGTCTTTTTTTGTCGCCGCTTTTTTGGGGATACCTCCTCTTCTTATGCTTATATCTCATTATTATAAAGTTTGGGTTGGATGGAGATATACTTTTGTTTAAAATAGTTTTTTTTAATCTTTTAATATGTCGTCTACTCTTTTCAACAGTGTCTCTTTGTCAAAAGGTTTCATTATATAATCTGCTAGTCCTTCCTCTAGAAGAACTTTTTTTCTTTTCTCAGATATCTCGAGAACGCTCATAAAAGCTACTTTGGTACCACTACTCATCTTTTTAATCCGGTTAAATACATCCCATCCGCTCATACCTGGCATCATGATATCTAGAAGCACCAGATCCACCTTTTCTTTCTCAAGTTTTCTTAAACATTCTTCGCCACTATATGAGGGTATAACCTGATAGCCCCCGAGTTCTAAAACAGTTCTAGTAAGATCAACAATATCTGGTTCGTTGTCCACAACCATTATCTTTTTCATTTTAGACATCCCCTAAGTTTTCAATTATTTTTTTGTATAACATCCTATTTCATCATATAACTCTATTTTTTTAACATACAGATTTTTTTTTAGACTTAGTAGAGAGAATTGTTATACTCTTTTTAAAACCATCTTTTTTACAAAAAAACAAAGCAATATTTTTTTTGTGGTTTGAAGAAAGAAGGGATGGATGCATAAGATTTTTTCGTCAAACAATATATATTTCTTCTGTTCCAAATATTTAGTTAGTCTGATCTTCTTTTTGATCAAAAAAACAATGATTTAAATCATTGTTTTTAGATAAAAGAAAAGTATAAGTTCTATTAAAATATTCCTTTTTACCATTGTTAAAGGTGATGGGATGAGTGCGAATAAAAAAAGTGGGATTTATGTTAAGCTTAGATTAGAGAAGGATAGGAACTCTGGATGTTTGATGATAAAGGCACATTTTGATCCAAATGCTCCAAATTATTCCAAAGATGAAAACGGCTTCAAATGGTATCCCACTTCTGAGGAGATAGATTTTATCAACGAAGCATTTGAGTTGATACCAAAATACAAAAGCCAGGATCAGTGTTTTACAAACAAAGTAGAACAACTAGAACAGCTAGAGCAATCTGATGATTCTTCTCATATTGCACAAGAAGAGGAAAAGACAGAGGAGCAACTAAAATCATCTGATGTCTCTACCCCTCCTCCTATGACACAGCATTCAGAGAAAACATTGGAGACACCGGATATATCATCATCTGAGGTATCTGAAACAAAAGAAGAAGAAGTGAAACAGGAAAAACCATCTTCAGTAGAGACAGCAGGAAAAGCAGAGGAAGAAATCGTACATCCTATGGAAAAAACAGGGACATATGATAGTGAGCCTTTAGAACCTGAAAAAACCTCTTTTGATCCACCACAGCATTTTGAATCTGAGACAGAAGACTATTCAGCAACTCCCTCTGAGAATAAAAAAGAAGAAAGAATCCTTGTTGAGGCTGATAAAGAAACTATTGATGAGATAATAAAAAGAAAAAGAGAGGAAATGGAGGATGATGGATTTCTTGTAGAGGCAGATGAAAAAACTATTATTGACAAGGTGTTACAACAAAAAAAGAAGGGTAAATGGCAGAGAAAACAGTAGTTCCCTCCATATTCGTGTCTGTTTTGAAGAAGAACTTTTTTGATTTCTTCTTTTTTGTTTTTCCCATTATCTAATTTTTCAGGAGGCTTGATATTTCAGTTTTTTTTCCTGCTGATAAGCCAAAAAAACAAACCCTTTATTATCAGACATAGTTTCGAATCGCTGTAGGTATCCCATGTTTTTCACAATAGCTATTTATCAGTTTGTTTAACCTTAATGTGTATCTCCTATCTGGCTTGTAGCTATCTCCATATAGTTTTTTGTAATTATCTATAAGATGTGGATATGTTTTTTCAATAGTTTCCATAAAAATCTTTTTTTGATCACCTTTTAGCTCTAAGCATCTGTGTAAAAGATGATGTGCCTTATGTCTATAGGCCATCTCAATTATGTCTTTCAGCTCATCTTCAACAATATATGGAAGTAGGGGTATAACTGCTATACCTGCCTGTATACCCTTTTCTGAAAGTTTTTTCACAGTTTTTAGCCGCTCCATGGGGGATGGAGTTTTTCCTTCAAAAATATTTGAGATGTTTTCATCTAGTGATATCATACTGATAGTTACAACAGCTTTTTTCATCTCCACTAATGTATCTACGTCTCTTAGAATCAGGGTGGATTTAGTAAGAATGTGACAGGGAAAACCATGTTGTCTAATGGTTTCCAGCAGGTTTTTTGTTATACCATATTCTTTTTCAGCTTCTTGATATGGATCTGATATGGAACCAATTATTATAAACCCTTTATCGTTCTTTCTTTTATGGTTTTTTTGAAGTTTTTTAAGTTCTATCTCGAGTATTTGAGCAGCATTGATTTTGATGTATACTGTGTTTTCTGTTGATGAATCGCAGTAGCAGCATTTGAATTCGCAGTTTTGATATGGATCAAGGGTGTAGGTTCCGATGAATAGTGTGTCTCTCTTTGTTATTGTGTTCAATAAGGAGCTGCATCTGATGGTTTTGTACTCCATTTTTACATTTCCTCAGGTGCAGTTATGCCTAGTAGATCTAATCCATTTTTTAGTACAATACGTGTTGCGTCAACCAGGTTTAGTCGTGAGCTTTGCAGGACTTTGTTTTTTTCTGGTAACACAGGGCAGTCTCTATAAAACTGGTTGAATCTCGATGCGGTTTCGTAGAGGTAGGTGGTGATGATGTGTGGTTTACAGCTTATGCTTGCTTCTTCGATGACAAGTGGTAGTCTTGCTAGTTGTTTTATCAGTTGAATCTCTGATGTATGGTTCAGTACATTGGATTCTAATTTTTTTTTCATATTTTTTCCCTTGAGAAGTATGCTGCATGCTCGTGCATGTGCATATTGGATAAATGGTACGGCGTTTCCCTCGAAATTCAGTGCCTCCTCCCATTTGAATATAATGTCTTTTTCCGGTTGAATTTTGATTATGTTGTATCTAAGGCAGCCTATTCCTACTATTTCCGCGATTTTTTTCATCTTCTTTTCAGAAAGTTCTGCTTCTCTTCTTTTTTTGACCTCTAGATATGCTCTCTCAATACTTTCATCGATGAGATCATCAAGATATATTACTCTTCCTTTTCTGGTTGACATTTTTCCCTCAGGTAGAGAGACAAATGCGTAGAAGATAGCCTTAGGGAGGGTTTTTGCGTTTAGTAGCTTCAATGCTATTTCCACTTGTTTTGATTCAAGCTTATGATCCTCTCCAAGAACGTTTATTAGTATATCTGCTTGTTTAGCTTTCCATAGGTGGTAGGCTATGTCTCTAGTAGCATAAAGTGTTGTACCATCTTTTCTGGTGAAGAAAAATCTTGTGTTTCTGCCTTGTATCCCAAATGTTTTTAGATCTAAATAGAATGCTCCATCCTGTTCATGGCAATATCTTGTTTCTCTTAGTTTTTTTACTACGGAATCCACGCTTTTGTCCCTGACGAACATAGATTCAGGTACAAATCTATCTATCTTGATGTTTATATGTTGTAAGCTCTCCTTGATGCCCATCAAAACAGGTGAGTATGCTCTTTGGATCATTTCTATAGTCTTACTATCTCCCTGTTCACATCTTTTGATGATTTCATTTATCTCTTTAGCAATTTTTTCATTTTTTTCCATGAGTTCATTAGCTTTCTGGTAAAACCCTACGGCTCTGTGATCTGGTTTGTTTCTATCCTGTTTTGGTACATCGTTTTGATCTAAATTGTTGATCCCCCATGTGAGTATGGCGACTTGTTTCCCCATGTCATCAAGATAATATTGTGATTCAACACTATATCCCGCGGCTCTAAATATCCTTACAAGGGTATCGCCGATGATAGGATTACGTGCTCTTCCCACATGTAATGGTCCATTGGGATTCGCCGATGTATGCTCTATAATAACCTTTTTATTCTTTTTATGCAGTTTTCCATATTCCTCTTTTTTTTCGAGGATCAATTTTAATGTAGAGTTGATAAGATGCTTGGTATCTATGAAGAAGTTTACATATCCGCCTTGTGTATCCACTTTGTCTATCCATACATTTTTTTCTATCATATCAGCTATTTTTTTTGCGATGCCATTCGGCGGTTTTTTGACTATAGATGCCAAGGAAAAACATGGAAATGCGAAATCACCCATCCCCTCAGGTGGTATCTCTAGCTTAATCTTACAATCATATTTTAATCTAGATAAAACGTTTTCTAATGCTGATATTATTTCTTTTCTGCATTCATATATTGGATAGTCCATATTTTGTTAAAAGAAATTGTTTCTCAAGTTTAAAGGGTTTTTGCATAAAAAAATTTTTTTTGAAGGGGAGGAACAAAAAATAGTGAATTAAGATGAGGTATAACATTTTAAAATGGATGTGGATTATAGGTTTTATTTATGAAAAAAGAAGATATCACCATATTATTGTTGTTGATTCACGGGGAGAAACATTTTTTATGATGTTATCGGAGGTAGAAAAGAATGGATGCTAATCAGATGTTGGTTGAAAAAAACATTGATCCTATTGGATGGCATGATCCTGATGAGAACCGGAGATGGGTTCTAGAAAATAAGTCTAGAGGTCTTGACGACAAGAGAATGACTGTAGAAGATGCTGTGTCCAAATTTGTTCATAATAGAGATTTTATTGCTACAGGTGGTTTTGGCCATGTACGTGTATCCATGGCTGTAGTGTATGAGATCATACGGCAAAAAAAACATGGTCTCACAATGGCTGGTAAAACAGCAGTTCATGATATTGATTTATTGATCGGAGCAGGATGTGTAGACAAGGTTGAGGTTGCATACGCCTTTGGACATGAGCTAAGAGGATTGTCGCCAGCATCCCGCAGAGCTGTCGAAACAGGGAGATGCAGAATAATAGGTGAAACAAGTAATGCTGGGTATCAGTGGAGATTCCTAGCGGCTATGATGGGAATACCATTTATACCAACACGTGTTCTACTGGGAACTGACACACTCAGACATAGCTGCAATATGATCATGAAAGATCCATTCACTGGCAAACCCATTTGTCTGCTACCGGCGTGCTATCCTGATGTGGCTATAATACATGTTCCACGATGTGACAAATATGGTAATGCCCAGATAGATGGTATTACTGTTGAGGATTTTGAACTAGCTAGAGCATCGAGACGGGTGATAATAACAACCGAAAAAATTGTTGACACACAGCTGATAAGGAGGAAACCTTGGAGAACAGTCATACCATTTTATCTGGTTGATGCAGTAGTAGAGATACCATTCGGTGCTCATCCCTGTCAGATGCCCTACATGTATTTTTTTGATGAGCAGCATATTGCAGAGTGGCTTAGATTATCAAAAACAGATGAAGGAGTGGAGAAGTACCTCCAAAAATATGTGTATGGTGTAGATGATTTCAAGGAATACCTGCGGCTAATAGGTGGTGTAAAAAAACTTAGACATCTAAAAAAGGTGGAAACCCTGCAGGAACCCATGGACACAGCAGGGGGTATAAAAGGGGAGCAAAAACTGTCAGATAGCGATACATCATCATATTCATCCATGGAGATGCTTGCATGTGTTGCATCCCGTATACTTGAAGACAAAAAATCAGTTTTTGTCGGAACAGGACTACCTATGATTGCTGCTATGCTAGCGCAACGTACGCATGCTCCTAATCTGCTATTGTTCTTCGAAGCAGGTGGTATTGGACCAGATATCCCCATGCTGCCTATTTCTGTTGGTGATTCACGTACATTTCATATGGCTGTTGCGGCATCAAGTATGCATGATATAATGTCCATGGCTCAGGCGGGATATATCGACTATGGTTTCCTTGGAGCAGCACAGATAGACATGTATGGAAATATAAACACAACCGTAATTGGACCCTATGACAAGCCTGTTGTTCGTCTCCCAGGTAGTGGTGGTGCAAATGATGTAGGCAGTCTATGTCACAAAACAATTATCATAATGAAACAAGACAGACATCGTTTTGTAAAAAAACTAGATTTTCTAACAACACCAGGTTACCTAAACGGTTTTGATTCACGGGAAAAAAATGGTTTACCAGAGGATAGTGGCCCATACAGAGTTATAACTCAGCTTGGTGTTTTTGGGTTTGAAAAATCATCAAAAAGGATGAAACTGCTCTCGGTTCATCCTGGTGTTACTGTTGATGACATCAAAAAAAATAGTGGTTTCGAAATAATAATACCTTCAAATGTTTCTATGACACATCCCCCATCTGGAGAGGAGCTTAAGATACTGAGGGAGATAGATCCCATGGGAACCATAATAAGAAAATAAAAAAAATTTCTTTTTGCGGCACCCCACTAGTTTAGAGTTGATGAAACGTTAAAACCTCATAGATGGAATATTGAACCTCTGCAACACCACAACTCATAGCTGGTGTCACACCATCTTTTATCCAATTCTTACTTGATCTCTCACTCAACTTCCAGTGAGATTTGAGATAGTTATGGAAGAAAGCATAACCAAAGATTG
>Ga0164318_10001696_pt1 | contig 19877 bp, 10 predicted proteins | sample GuaBasSedimGuay9_FD_113734 | JGI IMG/M metagenome (GOLD analysis project Ga0164318, IMG submission 113734) | Subseafloor sediment microbial communities from Guaymas Basin, Gulf of California, Mexico - Guay9, Core 4571-4, 0-3 cm | ecosystem: Environmental > Aquatic > Marine > Hydrothermal vents... | reverse complement strand
TTATATTCGCTAATTCACCATAAGAAGTAGCAGTTGGTGGGGTCAATATAACTTGTGTATCAATTGGCCTGACCCTCATTATTACATTCATTGACCTGTCTGTATAATTTGCACTAGATGCATCAACTCGTAATGTGAAATAACCAGAATTTGGAGGAGCATATAATGATGTATTTACAGTTACATTGTATACTCCATTACCGTAATGGAAATAGCTCCAATAAGAACTATTCCAATAAGTTCCAAAGTCTATACAGTACAAAGAAATAGTAGTATCACTTATTACTGACCCATCTAATTTTGTATAAGTAACATTAAATGTAGCATTAACGTTCCAGACCACTTCAATTGGATAGTCAACGCCCATAATAGAAGTTTGGGGTTGAATTCTAAAAGTAATATTCAATTCTTTTGATTGAACTAAGGAGCCAGCAGAGATATTTAAAGTAAGATAATATTTTCCGCCAATAACAAGTCCTAATGCAGTTGATGCATTAATTAAAAATTGATATCGCCCATCATCGCCGCTATATGCTCCAATTGCCCAGCTTGAAGTGGATTGGTTCCAGCCATAAACAAATAATATATTGGGGTGAGATGCATTTAACCAATTCCACCTTAATATTACATTACCGGTACTATTTACAATTCCTTCACCACTTTCTGCATCAATATAATTTATTGTAATATTTGTAAGTCCATCAATAATTTGAGATGCAGGTGCAAATGGTGATGTAAATTGAGTATAACCACGTCTAATAGTAAATGTAATATTTGAAATAGTGCGGGAATCATAATTTGTTTTATTAATTTTAACACTTACTTTATAAGTCCCAAATTCATGGAGATTATTTGGCCCCATAAATATCCTCAATTCATACCAGCCGTTCCCTTGATAATTTACAGTATAATTTGATGAGTAATAGAATGAACTGGTAATATTTACATCATTGATATCATAAATTGCTGTTACATTTAATTCTGCCCCAGAGATTGGACTACCACCTTCATCAAGATTGGTATATCTAAAATCAATTCCAAAAGAACCGGGGACATATTTTACACTCCCAGGGGGAATATATTCAAGTAATGATGTAATGTTTCTAATATTAAACGGAACAATAATTGATTTATTATAATATAATGAGTCGGAAATCCAAGAAACATTAATTTGGGCATAATAACCACCAGTAAGTCCCAAGGAAGAGGTATCAAGTGTAATATTATACCATCCATTACCCATTTGATTTTTCATGCTAAAAATCCAATATATCAGCCCAGAAACTTCATCAGTCAGTCCAACATCTCTAAATACTTGGAATGATATTGATACATTTCCAGCATATGTAGTAAGCCATGGAATCTGAGGATTAGTATCATTATTTATTCCCACAGAGGCACCAGAGGTATTATCTTGATCAGTATATCTGAATTTGAGAGTAAGATTATATAAATAGGGGACAATATCAGGAGTTAAGTAGATTAAATTAGTTTCACGTGTTGCAATAATAATATCAATCAAAGTTGAAGAATTATAATAACCATAAGCAGAATATATGGTAACATTCAATTGATGGCGACCTACAGGCCATTTCGATATGTCGCGAGTATCTATATCCAGTAAATATCCATTACCATCTTGGCTATAAGTTAATTTGACTCCTTGAGTTTCATTTATTGTAATATCGTCGGCATAGATAACGGATGGAGATAAGATTTGATTGTTATCTAAATCTTTTAAGTAGACATTCAAAGTGGCATTTTTACCCCATTTTATTATTTGTGGGACATCATAAATGACTTGAGTATATCTGGGACGTATTTGCACTTCTACATAATAACTTTTAGTAATATAATGAGGCTTAGAAACAGTAATATTGATATAATAAGTCCTAATGCTTGTCCAAGAAGTATTTATTTCAATCTGGTAATAATAGCCATAAGAGCTTACTAATGGGTTTGATATGCTATAATAATCATTCCCATCATTTGACCAATTTACTTCAACATTGCCTGTTAAATCAATGGTATGGTCCAAATCACGATATGTAATACTTATAGTTTTATTATTACCGCGTGGATGATTAGAAATTATGGATGGATCTACAATCAATTCTGTTTTAATTGGAGTAATAATAACTTCAAAATCCATATATCGTGTAGTCCAATTATTTTTTGAGGCTTTAATGGAGAGATAATAATGTTTTTCACTTAAATCACTTATATTTCCATGGAAAGTAATTTTATATGTATTATTGGAAAATGGACCAGCTAGAGACCAATTTAAACTAGAAGCATGACCACCTTCTAAGACAGAAATAGAAACTTGAGGACCAGACAAATTTAAATAGGGGCTATTAACAGTATCTTGGTACAAAATTTCAAGTGTAAAACTGTCATTCCAAGGAATTGAAACATAAGCAAAGGAATATGTGGGCCTAATTAATTGAGTTGAGCGATTCAATATATATAAAGTAAGATAAATTTCTCTTGACTGGTATCCAGGTGCACTTACATTAATTCTTAAGTTATATGTACCTGGAATAATTTCATTATTAGCATTAATATCTAATTTATAAAAACCGCCCCCAATACTGTTTAAATCTAAAATGGTCGATATATCGGGCCACCCAGTTAAATTTACTTTTGCGTTATCAACTCCAATTTCACTCGTAATATTGAAAAAGTATACTTTAACTTCGAATGATTCATTCCAATAAATTTGAGCAGAATAAAGATCGGTAATATTATTATAAGTTAACCAACCCGATCCGCTTGGAGGATGATCTATAGAAGTCCTTACTAAATCCAGGTCAGAATCAGAATATACTATTTGAATTCTTACATTAAAAGTTTGAGTTTCAAATTTATACTGATATGGACTTGACTCGACCACATTCATAGTGATCCTATACTCGGCATGGTCATGAATTTCAGCAGTATTTATTTCATAATACCAAGTAATCCCGTCAGGTTTAAGTGAAAAATAATCAATTGTCCCATTCAAATAGTCAATTTTCACCTCAACATTAGTCCATGGAGATGTCCCATTTTTAATATTAGCTTGTTCAAATTCGTCATAAAATTGAACTGTAATATTATAATCATTTATTTCTAATGTTTCAGCATAATAGGTTGTCAGGTTCCATTTTTGTTGAGGAGTAATTACATCTGCAGAGACATCTACAGTCTGATTAATAAAATATGGCCTTATTATTGAGTCAAAATATTTCTTGAATAAATAACAAGTAACATTTTGTGGTCCGGCTTTTAAGGCAGAGGTGGGTAAGTTAATAGTATAATTTCCTTTATTCACATTCCTTCCTTCTGTATAACTTGTATAATTGACAAGGACATATGAAGTTGAATTATATTCGATATAAAAATGACCATTAGAAACAGCATTAGATAATTGGTCAGACCATCTTGCCTTAAATGGTAAAAAGCTTGGTTGTAAATAGCTATTTCCATAATCAAAAGATTTATCAATATAAATAAATACATTAGTTTTTCTCCAAACTTCGAAATTTATATAATTAAATCCTATTTTTGAAACAGAACTCCCGCTTATACTATTGTTCCACCGTACTATTGACCTATAAGTTCCAATTGAATTAGGAGCGACCAGCCAAGTCATATTATAGACACTACTGGTAATTGAAGAATAGAAATCATGTCGAATTTCAATATTAACTTGCGTCTGGTTAACATCTTCAATTTGAGCAACAGTACGGCTAGCCATTCCTTGAGTCCAAGGATATGAAGTATTAATGAAAATTTGAGTCCTTGAATTATTATTTGGATAAAATTTATTAGAATCAGTCCAAGTCCCGGCTGTTTCAATCTGACTTTTAATATCATATATGTAATTTGGTGCATATAATCTAATTTTCCATAGCCCATCATTATTTTCAGTGAAATATTTATAGAATACCATTGTATTATTCTGATTAACATCACTTGGTTTTATAACTAGCATATAATTAGTTTGATTTTTAATTTCATAATTTACTGCCGATCCTGGTATCCAAATTCTGTTAGGATCCCAATCATTTGGAACAGTTACATTAAAACTAAATGATGTAAGATTTGCTAATGAAGTTGGGTCAAAATAAATCCACCATGTTACTCTAGTCATATCTTGGGAAGAAATAGTAAAATTACTTAACGCACTTGCTACTTTTGTTTCATTTAATCTTAAATATGCGTTAAAAGTAACTGAAAAACTTGAAGATATTGAAAAATCAAATCTATGTTTATTACTATTCCAATTATCATTAATAGTGGCAGTTCCACTCCCATAAGACCCCGTGATTTGATATGCAGCTGATCCGTGTGAAACATCTAGCACATTCATATTTACATTTGAGTCATCTGGATCTAATTCACAGACCATATTTATCGTAATATTATCAAATCTAATTCCCATTGGATATTTAGAATTAAAATCAAGTCCAGCTGTTGTAACCCCAAGTCTGATCGTAAGATTAGTCGTAGTACCTAATGTACTTAAATCGCCTAAAATGTTAATTGGATCAGCTTGTCTCCATGTTGTTTCGATATTAGACAAAAATTGATACGTCCCTTGATAAGATATATAATGTTTTGAACCCCACTTACCATTGCTCCCAACTTGTGCCCATATATATGAAGATGCCCCGCCGGATATTGTATTATTTCCTCTAAAAGCAAAATTTAGATTACTTGAAATTATACTGCGACCTTTAAGAGAATTGGAAGTAGTTTGATTCCAAAATGCTTCAGACCCAGTATTTATTTTCTTTTGATAGATAATAGTAAGATTAACATAATTAAACCACCCATTCGCATCAATATATCCATTTTGGTCGCCCAACCATGTTGATCTTCCAGCAATTTGTAGTCCACATTCAAAACCAAATGCAAGGGTCCAACTCGATCCACTTTGTAAAATAGATGTAACATCTTTATTGGAAACAGTTTTACTTTGGGCATTTGGCCATGTATATGAAGTCCCATCAAATTCTACGCTATTAATATAAACATGCCCAATTGCAAAACCTGATGGGTTCTGCGGATTTTGACCCCAACTATGGGCAGTATCAAATATCCTATAACTATAACTTAAATAAGCTTTAGTGACTATTATATCGGTCGTTGATAAAGTTATTGTTTGATTCCATTTAACAGAGGGACCTTCGGATACTGAATTGCCATCAGGAGCATATACATCATGATAAAAGTACGCAACACCCCCGTCTCCATGAGAAGTATCATGGCCAACAGTATCAGGAGTGTCCTCATCAGGATCGCCATATGCACTTGTCCCGGTATACTGATTCCAGCCGTTGAGATTAGAAGTAAAATCAATGTTTTGATTTGCTTTTGTACTCTCCCATCCTTTAATTATTATCTCTAAACTATCACCCCCACCACCAGGTGTATTGTCTGCATTAAAATTAAAATCAATATCGCTGGTATCCCCGGATTTAGAATTATACCAATTTAAATGCGTTGTAATCATTGGATTATCAACCCATTGACCACTTTCTCTTAAATTTGATATCGAAAGATACGTTTCATATCCGGTCCAAGTCGCTGGCACAGTCCCATATATAGAATCACTAGGAGTTAAACCATTAAAAGAGCTCGTATTAAGTGCCTGTTCACCTATTTTAATATTTATCCCGGGCCCAGAATACTCTAGATCAGTATACGAATAATCATTATTTATCGTAAATGGGTTATTAACTACTTGATAATTATTACCAATAAAATTTAAATTATAACTAATAATAGAAAAGGAAAATTCAATTAAAATAAAAAAAAAGATCATTAAGTAAAAATTATTTTTTCTTTTAATCATAAAATTCACTCTTTTTAATTTATTTTCTTATAATTGAAAACAACGACCGATAATTTCAACATTTATATGAGGAATACCTATGAATATAAATAAGAATTTAAATTGGATTTAAATATATATATTTATTGATGTTGAAATTTTAATTCATAAATATGAGTTTAAAGTTTAATATTGTTTCTTTTTCATATATTTATTTTTTTATTTACTTATAGATGACATATCTAAATATGCATAAAAGTATATTAGTCGGGAAAAAATTTAGTTATGTAGCCATTTTTTTATTATGAATTTACTTTAGCAGAATGAATAGGTTAACAGATAGAAAAATTCAATATGAAATTTAAATATAAAAATATCCCATTCATAAAAAATGCAATCATTATTTACTGATTTACTTTAATATCATTATCATTAAAATAAATTCATGTCTGAATAAAAAATAGCATACCCGCATAATTAACATATTATTGATAATTTCTCTATATATTAAAAATGATGTTACATAGAGAAAAATCCATTAAATCATAAAAATTCACTGGGTACCAATAAAGGATATGCCCACATTGTTATAAATAAAATTATAATTCCAAGTAATAGAAGAATTGAAAAAATAGTTAATTTGATAAAGTATCTTGGCTTATATTTACTCTCAATGACTTGAATTACGTCATTATTTACAATCTTTATATTAATATTATTTTTTTTAGTTAAGTATTTGAATATAGCATTTAATTTATTTTTATTTTTATTTCTTTCATCATAAATAATCTTGTATAAAATTACTATAAACAAGGGAGAAAAATAAATGAGAGATAACATTGAATATGCAAGATTAATAAAGCATGAACTACTTGAAATAAAAATAGAAATAAAAGCTTCACTAAATTTAAACATAACCATAGCATAAATAGTCATAACATACAAATTTAAGCTCCCAATAATACTTCTTATAGTAGGATATAGGAACTTTTTTTTGCCTGTTATGTCTAAATTAATGCTTCTTTTTATAAAAATATACGAAAAACTCAATGCAATTAAAATGGTTAATAATACAGGGTGCCCTATACCAGTTGCATAACTCAATTTGGGGTCTAACAAAAATGAAAAAAATGCCCTGAAAAAGTGATTCCATAAAATATCATCATAAGGTAGTTCCCATGGAAAAAAGAAATAATCGGTTATAACCACAACTTGGATAAGGATTGCTACTCCGACCACGGATAATTTAATAGTCCCGGATAAGTTTGCTCTCGAAAAAGTATAAAGAATAATACAACCAATAAAACATACAAAAACATTAAACCCAAAATATTGTACCCAATGTCTTAAATTAATATCAAAACTTTGAAGTTCAAAAATAGTCACTCTAATGACAACAGAAATAAAAAATACAAAAATTAAAATAAACCAGCCAAGATATTTAACTATAATCTTTTTATATCCTTTAAATTTATATTCGTAAGGAAATTTTTCAATTATATCAAACATTCTTTTAAATATATTCTTTTTGGGCTCTTTTTCTATCAATTTTTTCTTGGATAGACTGTCAAATTCAGATTTTTTAATTAGACCCATTTCTTTTGTAAATAAAAAACGCTCGATAGAAATCATTAGAAGAATATAAAAAACAGTAGCAAAAATAAATAGGAAGATAGTAATTGAGCTAAATGGGTCAATTAGAAAATTGAACATAAAAAATATTCCAAGAATCATTAATATTATAAAAATTATAAGATTTAAAAATGATAAAATTAAATTTTTCCTTGCTATTTTTACCTCATTTTCAAGCCTTCTTTTATTATTGTTTGATACCCTAAATTTTTTAGAAGAATCCGGCAAAAAGTATCGCACCTATACTTAAATTCGAAATTAAATTTACATATATCTTAATTCTTAAAAAAATATTAGGTTTAAATGATTTTTCCTTTTCTATGTTTTAATTTTGTGTTTTTTGACTTTTTTTTATGATAAATTGCTTTTCTATAATAATTAATTGAAATCGTAAGGTTAATAATTAAAATAATTAGTCCAATAATCATAAAAATGATAATATAAATAATTAGTTGGTCTGAGATTTGTGGGAAACTGTTTGGGTCTAGAGGATTTGTCCCGATTGAGACTTCCAGTCCGTCAGAGTATCCATCACCATCAGTATCACTATTATTTACATTTGTTTTATAAATATATTCCAAATAATTAGTTAGCCCATCATTGTCGATGTCCTGAAGAGCGTCTAACTTATTAGTAGGGGCAAGTCCATTTAAAACTTCCCAACCATCAGGCATTCTATCAGAATCAGTATCAGAGTTGTTCGGTAATGTATTATATATATATATTTCATCCCAATCATTTAGCCCATCAAAATCAGTATCAAGTTTTAATGGATCCGAATGATAAATATGAATTTCATCTCCGTCAGATAGGTTATCGTTATCGGTGTCATTATTGCAAGGATTTGTTTGGTAAAAGATTTCCTCTCCATCTAATAAATTATCATTATCTGTGTCCGGGTCGGAAGGATCAGTAAAATATATTTCAATTTCTTCATAATCAGAAAGATTATCATGGTCACTATCTAAATCATTTATTTTATTATTATGATAGATATTATACTCACTTGCCTCTTCATAAATTCCTCTATAGTTATCAATGATCCAATTATTACTAATTGTATTATTATAGGCTAAATTTAAATGAACCCCATATTCGGTGTTATTATTGATAGTACTATTCAAAATTTGATTATAAAAAGAGAATAATATAATATTTATACCAGATTTATTGTTTAAATTTATAGTGCTGTTAAAAATAACTGAGTAATTGGATTGGACAATTTCTATACCATAATAATCATTCAATTTAATAGTATTATTAAAAAAATTATTTTTAATAGAAGATTCGACTTTTATTCCGCTTCTAAAATTATTAGAAATGAAATTATTTGAAAAATTGTTATTATTTGAATTAGAAATTATCTTAATCCCATAATATTTATTTGAAAAAAAATTGTTTGCATAGATTTCTGAATGTGTTAATTGAAATCCATATAATCCGCTATTGCTAAATAGAACAGTATTATTATAAATTATTGCATTTGTAACATTTGAGAGAGACAAGCCATAAGTCCCATTATATAAGGTACAATTTCTAAGAATAAAATATTTATTGGTATTTCTAATTCGAATACAGAATCCATTATTACCGTTAATAGTTTTGTTTTCAATAACAAATGGTGAAATTTTAGTCCCATTTCCATAATCTGCTACCATTTCAAGCTGGGAATTGTTATCTACATCAATAAATGATTTTTTAAAAATAATAAATTTTTTATCAAAACTACTTTTAATAATTCCACTTTTTCTGACCAATGAAAAATTAACATAAAAAATGTAAATTGATGATAATAAACATAAAAAAATGAAAAAGACCCTTAAATTCTTTATTTTCAATAGTTTAAGATTCATTTTTTTCATATTAATTAACTTTTTATAATATTTAAACGCGTTTTTCAATATTCATAATAATTTGTTCATATAAATATTTAATTACTTCAATACCTTTGGAATTTTCGTCATTATCTATAGGAGCAATTGATTTTAAATCTGCTTCTTTTATTTTTTGGTCTAAAGGAATATTAGATAGAACTTCAATTCCAAGTTCTTTAGCTTTATTTTTTATAAAATCCAGTTCAAAATCGGATGAGATTTTATTACCTACTAAAAAGATTTTTTTAATGCCGAGTTCAGAGGCTAAATCTCTTATGGTTTTTGCAAGGACAATAGACCGATTTCCAGGTTCTACAACTATAATCATAGCGTCAACTGCTTTGGCGGTACCTCTTCCTAGGTGCTCAATGCCAGCGACCATGTCTAGAATAACAACGTCCTTAGTTTCCAAGATGAGGTGGTATATTAATGCCCGAATTAATGCGTTATCGGGGCACATACAACCACTTGCTGGTGTTTGGACAGTACCCATTACTAATAATCTGACTCCATCAGGGCCTATTACTTGGAATTTATCGGGTAAGTCATCGACCTTGGGGTTTAGTACAAATACACCACCTTGAGTCCCAGCGCGTTCTTCAATTATTTTCTTTTGCTCAGAAATTGGCTTGATTTTCTTTAAATCCTCGTTAGAAATTCCTATAGCTGTTGATAGGTTCATACTTGGATCCGCATCTATTGCAATAACCCTATAACCATTTCTTGCAAATAGCCTTGAAAGAGTCCCTGCTATTGTGGTCTTTCCAACACCACCTTTTCCAACAATCGCAATTTTATAGCCCATAAACTATCACATTAAAAATTTTAATTTTAGAAATTTAATTAAATAAGCAATTTTTGATTTGGGTTTTTTTATCATTTTGTCAATCTATCAATATAAGAAATTTAAAACTTTTTTTAAAAATTTGAATATTAAAACTAATATTGATTTTAAAATGGGTAGATACAATACTACTTTTTGTTTTTTTTGATTATTCTAGATTTTTAATGATTAATCTATTAAAATAGGGGAGATAATTCATTTCTAAATAAGATTAATCAAAAAGATGAGAAATTAAATTTATTTGTATTAGGGTCTTATTAAAATTATAAATTTAATTAATTTTTAATTGGACTAAAATGAAAATTGATAGCGCGTATTTTAATTACAGATTGAAAATTAAAAGTTTTATACCATTTTTGTGAAATGTTTAGAATTGAATTTAGATGAATGTAAAAATTTTATTAAATTATTAATTTTTAAATATATAGACATATATTTATTTAGTAAATGTCGTTCTAAAATTCATTATTTTTATTTGATAATTTATTAAATTTAATATATTCGAATTTATCCTTTTAAATCTTTATAAAAGAGAATGAAAAAAAGTAAATTTTAGATGTGATAAATAATTTTTAAATAGAAGAAGTAAATAGTTATAAAAAGAATTAAAGTAAAAATAAAGAGATTCAATCATAAATAATTATTTTAGATATAAAACAAATTTAAAATTAGAAGACTTTTAAAGCTCTAAAAATTTTACTAGATTCCACAATTTTTTATATTAGAGGGTCAAAAAATGGAAAAAAGTTTTAAGGCAAGCATTGGTTTTGATAATACACAAAATGAGCGAGGAAAATTAGAGGAGAACTATACTAAATTCAAATCTATAATTATAGATGAAGGTCATGAAATCAATTCAAAATTTGAATTTCCAATTTCACTTGGTCAATTGTCGAAGTATGACATAGTATTTTTTGCATGCCCAGATAGGTCGAAATTTCGGGAATTTGAAATAGAACAAATTATTAAATATGTAAAAAATGGTGGTAATGTAGTTTTATTAAGTAATGCTGGTGGAGATAAAGGGTTAGGTACAAACCTAAATGAAATTGGTAAAGAATTTGGGATTACATGCAATAATGACCAGATTTGTGATGATGAACAAAATTATGGAATAAGGACACTTCCAATATCTCAGAATTTTAATTTACACCCAATAACGACTGAGATCGAACTTTTATTATTACCAGGTGCTTGTAGCTTAAATGTATCTAAAGATGCAACGGTAATAGTATCTTCAGGAGAACATGCCGAACCACCAAATGCACCAGTAATCGCTGTTGCGGAAAAAGGACTTGGTAAATTTGTATTTTTTGGGACTTATGAATTGTTTAGAGATAATATTAGGGGGGGTATTCAAGTTATTCAGCACCGAATTTTATTAAAAAATCTATTAAATTGGCTATTTGAAGATATGGAAAAGAAAAGACTAATACTTAATATTCAAACTTTGGCTAACGCCGTTGTTCTGAAACTTAAAAAGAAAGAGAAAAAGGAAAAAGGTATTGAACCAATTAAAATTGTTTCTACCAAACCAGTTATAAGGACTCCTGATGGTAAAATTTCCCCAGAGTCCATGCTTGACCAGATTATTATATCTTTAAAACAACTTCAGGAAATTAGTGGAAATTTAAATATTATTGATAGAAACATAACAGAATTTGCTCGCGAGATTAAACTGTTAAGAAATGATATTACTTCAATTCCAAGCGAAATGGACAATCTTACAAAAGAAATTTCAAATATATCACTATTATTAAAAGATTTACAAGAAGAAATAAAGGAAATCAAAATTGCTAAAAGTCTTGAAAAAGCTATAGAAAATTTTCAAGATTTTAAATTAAATTTCGAGTCTCAAATAGACATAATTTTAAATAAAAACATTAACCCAATTAAATTGGAAATTTCTGAAATAAGTGAGTCCGTTAATTTGAAAGACAAAGAAATAGAAAAAATCAAAGAAGATTTAGTTTATATTAAAGAAAATTTAGTCTTAAAAAAAGATGTTGAAGAAATAAAAATAGAATTAATTGATAGTATCAAAAGTTTTTTTGAAAATTTAAAAAATCAGGGCCAATAGTTAAAATTCTTTTATTTTTTTACAATTTATAATCTTTCAATTACTCTTTTTTAAAAGAAATACTTAAATTCTCCAAAATTTAATTAATATTATAATTTTTATATACCTTTCACTAATAATTATTTCTGGAGAGATAGTAATGTCTATGAGTAGCCTTGAAAAAGAGATTGAAAAATTAAAAGCAGATATTGATTTCAGAAATAAAAGAATTGAAAAACTAGAATTAGAAGTTGCAAAAAATAAGACGGATGCCAGATTAAAAGACGAAAAAATTGAAAAGCAACAAATAGAAATAAAAAATAAATTGGAAGAAATTGAGAGAAAAGACGCAGAAATTAAAACATTAAAAGAAAAACTGGAATCACTAGCTACTGACCAACTTGAACAAGAACTAAATTCATTAAAAACACTCAGTCAAAATCAAAAAAAGGAAATTGATTCTTTAAAAATTGAAAATGAGAAATTAATATCTGAACTTGATAAAGCAAATAAAAAAATTGATGAATTAAATTCAACTTTAGAATCTCAAAAAGAAAATATCGCGTCATTAGAATCTCAATTTTCTGATGCTCAATCTAAAATTAAAGAAAAAGAGAAAGAATTAATCGCAACGAATATTAAAAATTCTAAGCTGGAAGATTCGATTAAAAATCTAAAAAATTTATTAGACGCCAGTAATGATGAAAAAAACAAGTTATATGAAAATTTAGAGAATATTAATAAAAAAGTTTCAGAACTTGAAAAACAAATACAGGAAAAAGATGAAAAAATAGAAAAAATTAAAAATGAATTAGAACTTACAACTCAAATTTCCGATAATAATAAACAAATGGTCGATGATTATAAAAAACAAATTATTGAATTAAATAATAAACTCACCAAATATATTAACGATTCGGAGGGAAAAAGCCTTAAAATTGACAATTTACAAAAAGAATTAGACAAATTACATGCAGGAGTCGACCTTTATGAGTCCAAAATTAAAGAATTGAAAGACAAAATTAATGAAAAAGAAGAAGAGATTCAAAAATTAAAATCAAGTAGTAGTAGCCCATTAGAAGATAATTTAAAAGTGGAAGAGTTAAACAGACGTATTAAAATTTTAGAACTTGAACTTAAGGATACCAAGAAGGAGTTAGAGGAAGAGAAAAGTAAAAAAAGAGTGAAAGAATCTGAAAAAGCAGTTATATCTCCTAAAGATATTTCACTTGAGTTTGATATTGAGAAAATTTTGATCGGTAATCTCACAGATTCAGATAAAGAACAAATAACAGAACAATTTAAAAAGCAACAAAATTTGATTAAAGAATTTATGACGGTAAATAATAAACAAAAACTACAAATTGAAAAATTAGAAAATAAAATTTCCAAAAGAGACGATGAAATAGAAGATATTAAGAAAAAAAATAAAGAATTAGAAAAAGAAATTAAAAAATTATCTAAAGAATTAAAGAAAAAATCCCATGTAATTAAAGAATTGAAAAGTGAAGTTGATCTAGAAGAAGCAATTGACCAGATTGATAAAATTGGAGAATATGAAAGCAGATTTGAAGAAATAAATAAATTAAAAGGTTTATTAGAAAAAGCAAATATTACAATAGAGGGCCAAAAAAATATTATTAAAGACCTAGAAAATACAGTCGCTACATTAAAAAAAGATACAAATGTACAAGCAGCACAAAAACTCAGAGAATCATATGAACAATATATAATGAACCTCCAAAAAGAAGCGTATGATAATAAATATCAATTAGAAAATGCATTAAAAAGAATTGAAGATTTGGAATTTGAATTAGAAAAATATAATAAATTATTTAGTCAATACGAATCTCAAATTGAAAAAATTGGTAAGATTAGTGAGGGCGTCTCTTCAGATATTCCCTTGGATGAATATACTTCAATTCCAAGTAGCCAGCCTACGGATGAAATAAATTATAATGAATATGAACAAGGAAAACCAGCTTTTGTCCCTAGTGAAACAAATTTAAAACCCTCAGAATTATTTGGGACTCGACCAGCTCCAAATAAAGTAATCGAGCGAGCGAATGAATCCACAAATGAATTATTGGGTAGTAAATTAATAGGTGAATCGGACGACCTAAACCAAAATAGAGGATTATTAACTCCTGCTAATATATCACAAGATAGTAATTTACTTACACCAGATGACCTAAAAAGTGATAATAAAGTAAAGGATGGAGAATTATTAGGAAGTTCAAGCAGTGGTGGATTATTAACGGGAGAAACAGAACTAAAATTACTACCAGAAGAGGGTAAATTTAGCTTATTAAATAAAATAATTAATCAATTTATTAAATATTGTAACAATGTTGACGATTCGGCATTATGTATGTTTGATGGACTTGTCTTATCTCAAACTTTTGATTGGGACATTTCTGCAGATATAAAAAGAGTAATAAATGAATGGAAAGAGGAATCTACCTCAATTTTTTTGAAAGGGACTAAATATGCAACTTTAAAAGTGGGAGATGATGTATTAGTAGCCACCAGTACACAGGGAAAAGGACATCTACTATGTATCTCAATTAATGAAGATTTGTTTATAATATTTGTTTTAGATAAAACTGCAGACCCACTGACTATTTTTGATGATTTTGAACCCTATAATGAGCAATTACGAAGTTTATTATAATAAAAATCTTTTTATTATTAAGCTTTTTTTCATAGGTAATTCTATATGATACCACTAACTTCTCAAAAATTTTCAGAAGTTTTTGGTGTAAATTCATCTATTTATTATGAATATAAAAATGAAATTTCAGATTTATTTAGAACTAACAATAATTATATAGAAATAATGAGTGATAAAGAACAATGGACCAAAAAATTTAGTTTATTATATAAAAAATCAGAATTGAATGAAGATCTATTCATCAAACATTCATATATTTCCTTATTGATTAAAATTATTATTGCAAAAAAGGTTCTTTTATTTAAGAAATGGACAGACCTTGAAAATTTTAAAAATACTCTCGATGAAAAAAAAATAGACATTTTTAAAGATGAATTATTTAAGTGGAATATACAAATCAATAAAATAAATAAAATGATTTTTAATGAAATCGATAAATACAATTTTAAATCAATGGACCTCTTTAATTTATTATATCAAGAAATGTTTACTATTAAAACTAGACGTAATCTTGGAGAATATTATACACCGCCTGAATTGGCAAAATTAATGGTAGATGACAGCTATAAACTTGGGGATTATGTATTGGACCCAAATTGTGGGAGCGGTACGATTCTTATTGAAATTATATTAAAAATTATAAGATCAGATATTCCTGACACTGACAAAATTAAATATTTAAATCGGATCTATGGGTTTGATATAAATCCAATAGCAATTTTAATTGTTAAAGCAAATTTATTGTTAATTTATTATTTAAACAATTTAAAAGATACCTCAATTAATATTTTTCTTTTAAATCCATTGTTTGAAAAAGAGTACAAAGGAGCGCAATTTCCTAAATTTGATTTAATTATAGGAAATCCACCATGGATTGTCCTCAATAGTATTCATTCTTATGAATATAAAGAAAAAATAAGAATGAAAGCATTAGAACTTGGGATAATAAGGGGTGGTAAATACTCAACATCAATAGAAATCAGCTCACTTATTTTTGAAGATGTTTCACAATATTTTTTGAAGAATGGAGGAATTATATTCTTTATTATGACAAATGGGGTTATGAATGGCGATCAACATTCAAAATTCCGCACTTTTAAAAATTTCAAAGAGATAACCATTTGGAAATTTACGGAGGATATATTTAGAATTAATAGCATCTGTTTGAAAGCAAAAAAAGGTTTTAGACCAATTCTTGAGCGATTAAAAATAAATGTAATTGAATTATTTTGTATTAAAAAAGATTCTAAGTGGGAATTCAAGTTCAAAAGACCAGAAATTTATGTTCCATACAATTATAATACAATTAATGAAAATTCAAAAATTATAAGAAGATTTATCCCATTAAAAATATTAGAATTATTATTACCCCAAAAAAAATCAGAATATTCCAGTAAATTCTATCAAGGCGCGTCATTAATACCCAGAAATTTAATTTTTATTAATATAGATCTTGAAATTAATGAAAAACTTGTTAAAATATCACCCTATATGGATTTTCAAGCCAAATATCCCTGGAATAAAAAACCTTTTGACAACGCAATTATAGAAAAAAAGTACATTTTTAATGTGGCAAAAAGTACTGACCTCGTCCCATTTAAGTTGTTAACTACCCATTACGTTGTTTTACCTATAAATAAAAAAGATTTCAAGTATGAACCAAAATTATTGAATAAATATGCACAAATCCATTTTAATTTCCTGAATAATTATTATAAAGAAAATATAAAAGAGGGAACTAAAATTGGGAAATTGTGGAATGAAATTAATCATTTTAATAAATTAATTAATCCAAATCAAAAAAGAAAAATTAAAATAATTTTTAATGGAATCGGTAGCATTGTCAAATCAGCTGTTTTAACAAATTATGAATTAATTGATACGAGTCTTTATTATTATTCGGCAAATAATTTGGACGAAGCTTATTATCTTATGGCAGTATTAAATTCGCCTTCGATAACTTATTCTATCCAATATTTTGGGAGTATTGGAAAAAGCGGAACCTTGCGAAATATTCATAAACACCCATTAAACATTCCAATTCCTCTATACAACCCAAATAACGAATTATGTACCAAAATATCAAATCTTGGAAAAAAATTAGAACAATTGGTCCAAAGTTTGATCAATGAATGGATAAAGGAAGGTAATAATAAAACATTTATCAAATCACAAATAAAATTAAGACCAAGGGCAATTCAACTATATATATTAGAAAATAAATTATTCCAAAAACAATTAAAATACTTAGATAATTTAACAAAAAGTTTAATTTTTGAAGGATAATAAAATACTCTATTAAGAGGTAAAAAAAATAGAGAGTAGAAGAAATCCAATTAACTTATATTGTATATGATTTGAATTTTAACATTCAGACTAAGCCCTAATAATGAAATATGTTATGTCCACACGGACAAACCCTTGGATGCTCCAATTTTGTACATATTTTATCAATTATTTTCTCTGATATATAAATGTCTATTTTAGAAGCTTCTTTGCATGCCTCTTCACAGGTTAATCCCAATTCATTTGAAAAAAAATATTCTAAAATGCGATGTTTTCGCATTAAGATTTGGCCTTGTTTAATCCCATGAGGAGTTAACTTGATACCTTTGTATTTTTTATATTCAACAAGTCCCAACATTGATAGACTTTGAAAATGCTCCGTGACAGTAGAAGGGTGTACATTGAATTTTTCAGCAAAAAATTTTGTTGAAAACCACTTATTAGGATTTTGATCATAATTTCTAATAATCGGTTTTAAATATTTGCTAATAGTCTGTTCTTTCATATTAATATTTGGCAATTTTAATTCCTTTAATTAGCTTTAAACAAATATTACTTTAAAAAACCACATTAAAAATATTCCGATTATAAATAGGATTGAAATAAATGTAGTCTTTTTTCCACTATTTTCCTTCTTTAATTCGGGAATGAGGTCAGCTGCTGCAATATATATAAATCCACCCGCAGAAAATGCTAATAAGTATGGAGAAATGGATAGGAGCGAATATAATAAATAATATCCGAAAATTCCACCACCAATAGCTGTTAACGCTGTTAGAAAATTGAAAAATAAAGCTCGTTTTTTGGAAAAGCCGCCATAAATGAGTACCCCAAAATCGCCAATCTCTTGAGGGATCTCATGAGCTATAACTAAAATTGTAGCAACAAAACCTAATTGAAAGGATGATATAAAGGAAACAGCAATTACCAGCCCATCTGTAAAATTGTGAATACCATCACCAATAAGATTCAACCATTTGAATGAATGTTGCTCGCAAATATGATCTTTTTCTACATTATGGCATTGATGATAATCCAATAATTTTTCAAATATAAAAAAACAAATAAAACCGATGATAAGGATTATGTATATGTTTAATGAATTTATTTTCTCCACAGCTTCGGGTAATAGATGTAAAAATCCTCCGCCGATTAGTGCACCTGCAGCAAAACTAACTAAATAAAAAACAATTTTGTTTAACGTTTTGTCATTAATGCTTAAAGTTATTACTCCGACTAATGAAATTAAACTAACAATAAAATTACTCAATACAATATACAATAAGGTAAAATCCATATTTTTTCACTCTTTGAATTGTTTTTCAAGTAAACAAATATTTTATTCTTTATAATAATATCTTATTAATAAAATAGATATCTAAAATTTTCTTAAAATTAAAAAAACTTTTTTGAAAATATGTTTCTAATTATTCGTACATATTTTTTATTGAATAATTAAATAAATCCAAAATAATTTATAAATTTTTGGTCAGACCAAAATTTCCAAAATAAGTAATAATTTTTCCAATAAATTGATATTAGCAATTTGTCGGTGATATATAGTAATTTTTTAAGAATTAGTATATATAAAATTTAATCTGATGATTTTTTAATGTTCATCAGCTCATTTACTTCTTCGGCAATACGCGAAATAACACCCTCTACCCTTAGGTATAATTGAAATGGACGTTGGGTCTGCTCTTACCTTAATGCCTGTTTTATGTGCAATAATACGCAGTTTTTTTATTTCGTCCAATGCTTTATCAAACATTTTTTCGAGATTTTTTATGGTTTCATTGGTTTCAGTCGTAAATTTATCTAAGCTAGAGTCTAATGATTCAGTTGCGTTTTTTAATGATTGTTCCATATTATTTGTTGCAGAAATTAGATTTGAAGTTGATTCCACCAACGCTTTTTCTATTGTAATTTAAGTTTTTTCTAATGATTGCGTAGTTTTCAAAAATGCTTTTGCTACTTCGTTTAAATTTTCAGTTGTAGTTTGTAATGAAGTAGATATTATTTGTGCTGTTTCTAAAAATGATTTAGAAACTTCAGTTAAATTATTGGAAGTAAGCTCCATCGATTTTGAAATACTATCGGCAGTCTCTTTTAATGAACTGTTTAATTCTAAAGATACATCATCAAATTTCTTGATTATTCTATTAATTTTATTGTTAACTTTTTCAATGATTGGTATTTTCAAATTTCTAAACCACCTTTCCAATTAAGTGTTAAATGGTGCTAAAATATTTGAAATTATCTATTTTATTCAACCTTCTTTTAACACATTTTTGATGATATGTACCACAAACTAATAAAGATTTATAAAATGTTAAGATATAACTTAAAAATACAAAAATATTTTGAATTTCAACATTTTTTTCCAGATTTTTTGATTTAGTATATATTTTAAAAGTATTTTTTTTCGAGATTTTTCAAATTCCACTTTTCAACAAAAATATATAAATGTTAATTCTATTTTTTCGGAAATATATTTTTTGATAAGATTTTTATATATCTAGTGATATACAAGAGGTTGACACATTTCTGAGGTAATTTAAAAGATGACTTCTAACTATAAATATTACGAAAGATTAATATACCGCGTCAATAGTACGAATGGCATTCTTGATATGCCAATCCTCTGTCCAAATACCAATAATGGGTGTTCTTCATTGAATATT
>Ga0164318_10001695_pt1 | contig 19880 bp, 12 predicted proteins | sample GuaBasSedimGuay9_FD_113734 | JGI IMG/M metagenome (GOLD analysis project Ga0164318, IMG submission 113734) | Subseafloor sediment microbial communities from Guaymas Basin, Gulf of California, Mexico - Guay9, Core 4571-4, 0-3 cm | ecosystem: Environmental > Aquatic > Marine > Hydrothermal vents... | reverse complement strand
TCCAATCTCACTATTAATTTCTGTTACCATGCCATCTTGTGGAGCAGTTAAAATTGAATCTCCTATTTGGTTTTGGATCAAATCTATATTTGCCTGCGCTTCCTGAACTTGCGCTCTATATAGTAAAACATCTGTTGACCTTGGTCCGGCTTTTTTAAACGCCAGCTGATCTTGCGCCTGTTTTAAAGATCCTTCCGCTGATCGAACTGCATTTTCTGCCACATTTATTTTTGTGTCAGCCGCCACTTGGACTGCTGATAATGATTGTTCCGTCAAACTCAAAGAGCTTACCGCAGAACTTACAGCCGCCCGCGCATTATCAAGGCTTGTTTGATTAGAAATTTTCCGGGTTGAGATATTTTGTTGCGCCGTAGTTACGCTTGTAATAGCTGCATTGGTGTTTGTTCTAATGGTAGAAATATTTGATTTTAAAATATCAAGTTCTGCCTGTGAAAGCTCAGAAGAAGTAATTGTCGCGCTAAGAACATTGCTGGTATCATTCAAAGTATTTCTGATATCTTCCAACATACTTTTCAACTTAACCAACGCCTGATTAACATTTTCATGGGTCAAATCTGCGCTAATACCGTCCGTATAATTTCTAGCGCTATCGTATGAATTACTGGCAATCGCTTTACTTTGAGATGAATCATTTAAATACTGGGAATTTTTCTTACTTAACGTACTTTGCGCGTCATCATCATCAAGAACCGTTTGATTGGTATCAAGAGAATTGTAGGCAGTCAACAATGAAGAATTTATTGTGTTCCAAGCATCATCATAATCCTGATTTAAATTATTTTCATTTGAAATTTCCGTGTTCGCCAAACTTTGGTTGGCGCTATCAAGAGCAACCTGCGCGTTAGCAACAGATGCCTGCGCGTTGGCAATATCTTTTTCCGCGCTTGCTTTGGTATCTATGAAATTTATCTGAGCATTGCTAAGAGCGATCTGCGCGTTTTCAACTGCAGTTTCTGACACTCTGATATCTTCAACAGTCGCGCCTTCCAATATCTTATTCAGATTAGCGATCGCGGCATTTAAACTTGCTTTTGCTCTTGTTAATTGAGATTCAAGCTGATTGGTATCCAACCTTGCCAGAATCTTGCCTTCTTCAACATGGTCGCCAACTTTAACATTTATCTCTTTTATTCTTCCTGAATTTACAAAACGCAGATCAAGCTTTGTTTCCGTTTCAACCATTCCCGTTGCAGAAACCGTTTGCAAAACCTCTCCTTTGACAACTTTCACCGTTGTATAATTCGGCTCTGACTTTTTCGTAAAACCGTAGACTGCATAAGCACCAACAGCCAGCATTAAAACTATTATGATTATTATATTTCTTTTTTTCATATTTAGATTAAATTATTACTCACACTTAAATACTACAAAAAATTAAGCATTTTGTCCAGTTTAAATTACAAAATTTTGAATGGTCGCTTTTTCTTTTTCAATCAATCCGTGTTAAATTCTATACTGGCAATCCCGTCGGCGGCTTTCCTTTCTTTGCTTCAATACGCGGCGCGACAGGCGCTCTAACTTCAAAAGTTGGAAAATGAAATATTGTTGCCAGCTCTTCAGTGTTTAAGACAAACCCTTTTTCATCAAATTCTCTTCTTTTATATTTTCTTAATATCTTTCTTTTTCTCATTGCTTTTCTTATTTCTGTTAGAAAGTAATAGGCGCTTGTTTTCGTCTTTGAATCAGGGATTAAAGCATTCAAATCCTGCGAACCAAATTGGGTAAAATAAGAAAAGACAATTGCATTGCCTTTAATCTTATTAAAAACATCCCTCTTCGCCAGATAAATCCATCTAATATCCGTTTCAAATCCGGGTTTTTTGGTACTTTCATCAATAGCCGTCACAATATTTTTTTCCCCGGGAGAAAGATGAAGCATCATACTGATTGCTTCTTCTTCTTTTGATTTTTCTTTATCTGTTTTTTCTTTTGGTTCCTGTACAGAGAAAGCTCCTAAAATCGTATATCTCGCTAAGTCAACAAGTTCATCTATTACAATTGAAAGAGGATTGGATGATTTCTTTTTTTCACCATCTTTTCTTCCTATAAGTTTAAGCACTAAACGATTCGCGTCTTCTTTCCAACTATCGCCGGTCGCTCTAACAAGAATCTGAATCCAAATCTGTTCGCCTTTGTTTAATTTACTCACTCCTTCAATAATATTTGAAACGGGATCAATAAATTCTCCGGATGCCATATCTTCAAATTCCTTATAAGTCCTCAACGGATAGGCGTCTTCTTTCAACAAAGTCATATCCGTTCCCCACAATTCATAATCTTTGCTTGGAATATCATCCGGAATATCCGTTACATAATCATCAACTTCTTTTATTTCAGCGTCGGGATACTCCGCATATACTTGTGATTCCAACATCTCTCTTGAAAATTTCGGTGTCCTAATATAAAAGTGAATATCACCTTCCTTGCTAACAATCTCAAAACTGAACCACATGTCTATCATTCCCGCCAGATATATATCATAGAGAGTGTCTATTACCACATCATAAGTACTATAGATTCCTGAAAAAAATTCTTCCATCGTCTTCGGTCTTTTTTCTATTTCTTTGGATATTTTTACTTCCAGTAAATCCCATTCTATTTTTCTAAAATATTTTTCCTGGATATAACTTATCCAGGCAAGTTCAAAAATAGGCCATAATACTATCGGTGTAAAAAACCACCAATAATGATAATAAAAAACCGCCGCCTCTTTAAAAGACTCAGTTAAAATGTGTGAAAATGTCAGCATAAACTAAATTGCTACATTGTTAAATTGTTGAATTGCTACATTTGTTAATAACATTAAATCATTATACTATGCATAACAATTTGATGATGTAGCAATTTAGCAATGTTAGGGCTTCTTCATTTCTGACTTGCCAGAATCTCTCAGGAGAGGACTCCGGCGAATTACACGCTTTCTCGTTACAGCCCTTTATTGAGAGACTACAACAGGGCAAAAAAGCGAGGAAATCCTAAAGGGTAAAAATAATAAATAAAACTAGCGCAACGAGTTTTATTTACCTTAATCTATAAATCTTGTTCGGAAATTTTTCAAAGTATTTCTTATTCTGCAAATTTAGGACTATTGTATTTTTCTTAACTTGCCGTCTTTTGAAAACTTCTTGAACTATTTTGCTTTGTTCCATTTCACCGTTATCCTCTTTCAATAATCCTATTATAACATCTAAAACCGTCCCGGGATTATATCCCCACTCCTTCAAAGCATAAGTTCCTCTACCAACCAAAACAAACCTGTCGTCTTTGATAAGTTCATTGTGAACCGTCTGATTGTTCGCAATTCTATTGCCTTGCCACAACTCATTTATCTTGTCTGTTATTTCAATAAAATGTAACGGCTCCTCATTTTTCTTTAAGGATAGATACGCTTTGTCTCTAACATTCTTCGGATTGATATAAGACCATTTTGTATGCCCCCATTGCCCTAAAATATTTTTAAGAATAACTTTATTTTCATCCAAATAGGATTCCAAATGTAACGGAGAGAACTTTCCTTTATTTCCAAAATGTCTACTTGCCACTTCCAATATCTCATCAAAATTTACACTATTTTTTTTCTCTTTTAGATGCTCTTCTATCACTTTTATCACATTTTTAAACCTCTCAACATTTTCTTCTTCATAAAAATAGACCTTCTTATGAATCTTTGTTTCAGCTGTTTCTTTTATTCTATCATCTAATGACAAAATAAACAAAGTTATTTGCTTATTTATTTTATCATCATTTTTCTCACCGAACAGATGGTTGGTAATTTTTTCCTCCCCCGTGATCCCTCCATAGCTCTTGATATTATTTTCAATGCTTTTAAATACTTTATCAATATTGCGTTTTTCACCTATACTTTTTAATCTGGAGATCGCTTCAAATTCAATTTGCCTGACCCTTTCTCTCGTTATTTCATATTCACTGCCAATTTCTTCAAGAGTTTTTGCCCTCTCGTCTCTGTTGAAATTGAACCTTTTCACAACAATATCCTTTGATCTTTTTGAAAGTTCTTCAATCATGCCGAACACAAGTTGCTCCAGATCAATTCCTAGCTTATTTTTTGATATTTTCTTTTTCTTCTTTGACATCCTTTTAATTTAACAGATTATTTTAATAAAACATTTACATCTGATATAACTAAGTTGCATCTGAGCAAATTTAAATCCTATGGCAAAATAGCTTTTAGTACATAATAGCATATCACATTTATAAAATATTGTCAACCCCGTACCGCCTGCATTCTACTCCGAGGCACAACCACACCGCAAAGAACATTTTTAAAAAACGAATAATTTGCTTTTTAAAAGAACAAATATAAGATAAAAAGAACCGCCAAGCGATCGACAAACAACAAAAAAGCGAGGTTTCCCCCGCGTTGAATTTGTTTATGGTGTCTTTCGGATAAAATCCAAACTTTTATGGATTTGGTTTTTGTCGCTGTTGGCTTAATGTCTTTGACTTGAAATAATTATTGCCGAAACTTTCTTTGTATTTCTTTTCCAACACGGTAGTTTATTTTATACTCTCAAATAATCTCTCTTTAAAATTATTCTCTGTTTCTTGATTATAAAACGGCAAACCGATTATTTTATATTTTCGCGACTTTGAAAATTCTAAAATTTTATCCTTAAATCTTTCTTTAATTTCTTCTAAAAATTCATTTTTCCATTTATCATATTCTGCTAAATGTTTCCCTTTCGGCTCCAAGAAAAGCTGGTATGTAATTTCCTTGCCGGTTTTATCAACCAGAAATAAAAGATAGTCCGGCTCAAACGCTTGTCCGTCTTTAAAATTAAAAATCTTAAGTTGTCTTTCATTGCGAACAAGATAAATCTTTTTATAATTTTTTCTCAATTCTTCTATCTGCCGATCAATCAGCTCAACAAACGCCTTTTCCTCGCTCGTGCCATAGTTAGCGTTAAACACATACCAATCTTTATCTTCCAAAAATTCAATTTGTCCGTTCAAGCGTTCGCTATCCTTTTTGACTTTGATTTTCTTGTCGCCAAACTTTTTATTGAATAAGGATGGAATGAATTCTTCCGATCCCTCGTATTCCGTTAAATTACCTTTGATCTCTGTTTCAATTTTTGCAAGCAAATCAAGCACGCCAAAAAATTTATTTTCATTGCTCAAATTATCAAGTTCTTTTTTATCGCCTTCAAAAGTAATAGACAGTCCGTTTAAATAATTATTCTTGCCAATAAAATCATTAACTGATTCAAGCTTAGGAAAATAATGTTTTAGGGAATCAAAAGAATAAAAATCATTCTTGGCTAAAGCATTTTTTATAATATGCGGTTCAATATTTTTTAAACTTATATCTTTTTTGTCTTTTTTAATTTCCCGTCCTTTGTCTTTATTTTCAAACGCCTGTGTTTCAACGCCTGTGCCGGATAAAATACTGAAAACAATATTTCTTTGGCTAACTCCCAAATCCGCCAGTTGTTTTACTTTTTCAAAACTTCTCTTTTTCTTTTCATTGGCGTAAACCAAACCGGACTTATAAAAGCTGGATTTTTTAAACTCTTCTTTTAATTTCAACTCAACTTCCGCCTCATCCTCATCAAGCATACCCTCCTCAATAAGAGCGGTTTTAATTTCCGAAATGTATCTTGATTCGTTATGGCTGTGATAATGCAATTCTTCCAAAATCCGCAATTCATTATCTAAATTTTTATCATATTTACGCTTAAACTTATCATCGGCTTCAGAAAGTTTAAAAGGACAATACCGTGCGCCCCGCCCAATTAATTGCGCTTCGGATAAAGTAGTTTTTCCAGGCTGATTATTCTTGCCATCTCTTGGTTCATAAAGTCGAACGATATCAAAGAGATTAAGAACATCCCAGCCCTCATTCAATTTCTGCACTGCAAAAATAGCTCTAACCTGATTATCCTTATCCTCAAGAGAATTTAAAAGCAACTGATGTTTTTCTTTTTCCTTTTCTTCATTGACACTCAAAGTTTTATTTTCAGCAAAACTATCTTTTAATTTCTTAACCAAAATAGCGTTAGTTATTTTATTGTCTTTAAAAAATCCGAAAGCTTTTTGTAAAACTTCAACATTGCTTCGCTTTTTGATATTTTTAATATCGCCCGCTTTCAAATTATCAATTATCTCGTGAAACAGTTTCTTATTTTCCTCTGAGTCAGCGATGGTTCTTTGGGCTTTAAAAAGAATAACCGGCTTTAAATTTATACCGTATTTGCCAGCCACTTCCTGCCGGTATTGGCTTAAAATTATCGCTTGAATGATACGCTCTTTTTTGTCCGTGTCCGTGTGCAACAATTCAACATCCTTAGAAAAACCGTCGTTCCTAAATTCTTTTAAATCATATTTATAAATAATTTTATTTCTATATTTTTCAACAATATCTTTATTCAAAAAATCCATCGTGGCGGTAAATTCCAAAAGCAAGTTGCCGGTATTTTGTTTAAAAATATTTTCAACCGTGTTTTCCCAGTTTGGTTTTTCTAATTCTTTTAATAATATCTCTTGTTTAGTTTTTACTTGAAAATTATGGGCTTCATCGGCTAACAAAACAACTTCATATTTTTTAAAATCTTCATAAGTAATAGCGTTTTCTTTTTCATTATGTAAATCTATATGCAATTTTTGAATAGTTGTAAAACAGATATTAATATCCTGATTGTTTACACCGTCAAAATTCTTTACTTGTTTTATTTGCACTTGCTTATTATTGAAAACTGTTTTATCAGCAAATAAATATTTGTTTGATAAATTATTTAGAAAATTATCTTTTGTTTTTTCTACAATATTTGTATTTTTTACGAAAAACAAAAAATTGCGATGACCTTGTTGATAGAGATATAAAATCAAGCCAGCCATAATCAAAGTTTTTCCCGAACCGGTTGCCATATTGAAAAGAAAATGCAAAGGATATTCTTTGTTTTCATATTCGCTATGATAGCAATGAAAAAATCTGCCAAACGCTTCTTCTTGATACTCGCGAAGTTCAAAATTAGAATTTAAATTTTCCGTCAAAAAATTCGGAATTTCTTTTTTAATAAATCCTAATTTTGAAGCGCTATCTAATTGTTCGTAAAGAAATTGTTGAGGCATATTTATTTTAATTTTTTATTGCTTTTTGTTCCTAAAAAATTTCCTCCGCTTACCACGCTCTTGCCTGTTTTGCTCTCCAACTCTTTTCTTGCGTTTTTGGCAACCCGCCCGCCTTTTTTGGCTGGAGTTTTATTTTCTTCCAATCCCTTTGTTTTCATTGTTTCCGCAATTTGCCGAGTGGAAAGTTCCGCCAACGCCGTAAAAATTAATTCCGCGTCGGACATATGATCGCGCAAATTTTGTGTTTTTAATTTCTTTAAACTTTTATGTTCCTTAACTGATAAATCGCTCCACTCTTGATGAATAATATTTGTCAAAATCGCATATTCGTCTCGCTCCTTAACTTCATTGTCTTTCCAATAATCTGTTAACTTATTTCTGACTTCCTGTCCCATCATTCTCTGCTGAATCCATTTCTGGCTCCGCCCCATTTTTTGCCAATAATCCCGACTGCGATTTAACGCTTTTTCAGGATCGCTTATTTCCCGCATTCGCTCATAACCGACTTTAGCAAGCCAAAGTTTGATTGGTTCGGCTTTTGGACTTGGCACGGACTGAACTAATCGTAAAATTATTTCTACATCCGCTACATCAGTTTCTCTCATTTTTCCGTCTTGAGCCAACATTTTCAACTGGTCACAATTTGTGACCAGTTCACTTCCTTCTTGTTTTAGACGACTTTTAAGCGTTGTCCAATAACTTTTCGCTTTTTTAAAATCAGTCTGTTCAGTCAAAATAGCAATAATATCAATTACGGAAAAATACCATTTTTCTTCCTTCTCGCTCCATAAACGGCGAACTTTTTGCCCTTCAAAAACTGCAATTTGTTTGTTTTTCGTTTTTTTGTTTGGCATAAAATTGTTTTAGCTGTTTTTTCGTTTATCCATTTTTTAAAATTTATTTTTGATGTTTTTTATTTCCGCCTTTTTGTCATTCCGAGCCGTAGGCGAGAAATCTCTTTAATATTGTAAAACCACTTATTTTTGTTATTACCATCTTGCCATCCTTTTTGTCATTCCGACGACAGGAGAAATCCCTTCAACATTATTCATCGCAATAAATAATGTTTTTACGATTTACATTATTGAAGCGATTTCTCACTCCGTTTCGAAATGACAAAAAGGATGGTTTTTTGATAATTTGATAATTTGTTGATTTCATAATCATCCCGTATCGTAATACGGAATAAACTCCGAACTGTGGAATTTTAATGTGGAATGATGTTCAATAAAGAAGTTTTGTATTTTTTACTTATTTTTCTTTTTTATTTGAATAGCTCTTGGAAAAATTATATTATTCATTTCTAAGATACATTCAATAATCGCATTATGCGCTTCTATAATTTCAACTCTAAACCAATTTATTGATGGTAGCTGTTGTCCAAAAGAAAATTTTGTTTCTATTGTTCCATTTGATTTATTTTTAACTTTAACTGTCGGATCAAGACCCACAGACTGGTCATTTAAATGTTTTCTGTGAGTAAAAGTATTTCTGTAAGACCGTAAAGAAGTAATACTTTTATTTAAGTCAAGATTTTTTAATGCTTGAGTAATTATCTCATTTCTTTTTAATTTATCATCTTCAAAGTTTAAATAACTCAACAGATTACCAAAAGTACAATTTTTTTCAGTCATTGGTTCTCTATACTTGCATTTGCATCTACTAATTATTTCCAATTGACCACCATTATCATCATGCTCAAAATAACAACGACACATTTGAGCTGTTTTATCCAAACAAGCATATATTCTCAAAATTGCATTATCTATCAGATATAACATAATCCAATACTTTTTTTCGTCAGAAACCTTTATCTCTTCGTTTTCAAGAAAAAGTCTTTTTTTGCTATTTGATTGATTTATAATATTCTCTAAACCAATAACGCTTTCTATTATACCGCGAAGCATTTTTTGAATTTCCAATGTCCATTGTCCTGCTTCGGCTCTTTTGCCTCCTTTAAATAAGAGCATCATTGGATTTGAATATAACCAAAAATCATCAGGCAACCTTTTGATATTTACCGTTTTTTGTTTACTTGTTTTATTTTGTATATTTTTATTCTCCATAAAACTCCTCGTTCAACTTCTTACTTTTTTAAAATCACTTATCCCCATTTTTGTCATTCCGGCGATAGAAGGAATCCCTTAAATACTGATATTTCACAGTCTGTTCTGTTTTCAATATTGAAGCGATTTCTCAGTCGTTCCACTCCTTCGAAATGACAAAAAGGAACAATTATTGAAATAAATAAATATCACTTATAAAACTCCCCATTTAATTTCTTATCCCCCTCCTCAACTTCAAACTCCACATCCTCAATCTCACTCAACCCCACATACAACTGATTCTTATTTAAAAAATCAAAAAGAATCCGTTGTTGTTTAGCAAGTGATAGTTTTTTAAACTCATCAATTGTCTCGTCAAACTTTTTAATATCAACATTATAATTCAAAAAACTTTTCTTTTTCATCTCTCCCCAAATCTTTAAAAGCTCTTTTATGTCTTTGGCTTTTTTAATTTTCTCTACAAATTGCTCATTGTATTCCATTAATTCACAATAAATAAAATCTCCACCGCCTTTCCAATTTACCGCTTTGGAAATTCCGCCAATATCAAAATCAATCTCGTCAAGCAACTTTCCGGACTTTTTTATTTTTTTACCAATTACTTTTTTAAGCCGTTCAACCGTCACTTTTTCTATATAATCCATCTGTTCAGTTAAGATAAACTGCCTTTTCATTTTCATCGCTACCGCACCAGTCGTTCCACTGCCAGCAAAAAAATCTAGGACAATATCGTTTTTATTGCTTCCAATCTGTAAAATTCTTTGAATGAGTCGTTCTGGTTTTGGAGTGCTAAATAATTCATTATTCAACATTTTATTTACTTCTTGTTTTGCTTCTTGGTTATGTCCCACCTCTTCATAACTCCAAATGGTCATCGGAACAAAACCCTCCTGAACATCTGATAAAAATCTTTTTAGTTGAGGAATACTATTGCCATTTTCACCAAACCAAATCCGATTATTTTTTAACAACTCTTTAAATTTACTTTTAGATACCACCCAACTTCTTCCTCTTGGTGGCATAACCTTTCTACCCGAAGGAGTTATAATCTCATAAATATCCTTAAGAGTAACTCTTTTTGCTGATAAATCACTCGTTTTCCAAATTCCTCTAGGATCATTATCGGGATTTTTATATCTTGCGTCCATTTCTTCTGTTCGTGGTAATAAATTTGGTTTCCAATTTTCTTTTTTCTTAGCAAAAACTAAAATGTGATCATGATTATCTGAAAAATATTTTGCGTCATTCTGCGGAGAATATTTTTTTTGCCAAACAATATTAGCCACAAAATTTTCCCTGCCAAAAACTTCGTCACATAGTACTTTTAAATAATGAGATTCGCCATCATCAATATTTATCCAAATGCTCCCATCCTCCCTCAACAACCCCCTCGCCACTTCCAGCCTATTTTTCATAAAAGTCAGCCAAGTGGAATGGTTAAAATTATCATTATAACCAAAAGAATCATTGCCAGTATTATAAGGCGGGTCAATATAAATTAATTTTATTTTATTTTGAAATTGCTGTTTTAAAGAATGCAGCGCTAAAAGATTATTGCCTTTGATAATTAGGTTTTCGCGAAGAACGCCATTTTCATCGCGCCGTAAAACCCCCCAACCCCCCTTATCAGGGGGGCAACAGGAAGATTCCCCCCTGATAAGGGGGGTTAGGGAGGTTTCGCCATCTGCCGTATATCTTTTCCAGTTAATCAAAACTTTAGGAGCCAGCAATTTATCAATCTCATCCTGCGCTAAAATTTCATTGAAAAATATCTCTTTACGCTTTTCATCTTCTTTAGTCATCCCGCCTTCAAGTACGCAATCCTTAAACGGCCAAACCAGCGCCACTTCTTTGCGTTCGTTCAAAAACTTGCCATCAATATTAAATCCGATTTTATTGCGATATTTGGTATAAGAATCAGCCAGAAAATTTTTATCCTGAATATAAAACACAAAATCATCAATATTAAAAACCCAATAATCCTCCCCTTTTGAAAAAGGGGGATTAGAGGGGGATTTTATCTTTGAGAAAAATTTATTTTTAACTTCTTTATTTTCTAATAATAATTCAATCAATTTTTTATCTGCTTTATAAGCGCAATCAATAACATTGCTTTTTAACAAATCTCCTTCTTGATCTACAAACCGAGAATTCTTTTTAAGTAAAGTTTCCAATTTTGAATAAAAATCTTGTGACATATTTTTGAAATTAATTATTTGCTTTATCTTTAACGATTAACTGATCGCTCACTAACAATATAGCTGGTTAAGAGTTCTTTCATTATAAACTGCGGAAGGGGCGGGATTTGAACCCGCGAGGCCATTGCTGGCCTACTGCTTTTCGAGAGCAGCGCTTTCAACCACTCAGCCACCCTTCCAAATTGACTAATAACTCATAACAAACAACCCATAACCTTGCAACCATATAATTTAAGTCTATCAACAAGTTGGCAAAAAGAAAAGGAACATCTTTAGCAACGCTATAATCGTCCCTTTAGCAAAAAACATACATCAGAAAGTTTAAACCTTTCTTTTGTAATTTTTAGACACCGAATAACATTTGCAAAACATTCCTCCTGATGAAATTTTCTTCTGAATCTTTTTTCATCATAAATTCTTCTCTTTTGTCCATCTTTGGTTTCTTCTATCTTATCTCCTCCATATTACAATTATATTAATCCCACAATTTTAGTCAACCCTAACCTATTAATTATTCCCCTCTTGAGAGGGAGTAATTCGCGAAGCGAATGGGGTGTGTCAATTTTATTCTCTCCGCGACCTCATTTACTTTTTTAATGATATTGGCAATATCTCTCTTGTTTAAATTGACCAATTTGCTGTTCCTCATCACAATTTTGCCATCTATTATTGAATCAGTCACATCGCTCCCGTCCGTGTTGTATATCAAACTTGAATATATATCATAAGAAGGAACCAGTTCAATTTTTCCAAAATCAACAAGAATTATATCGGCTTTTTTCCCAGCTTCTATGGAGCCAATCTCTTTCTCCAGTCCCAGAATCTTTGCCCCGTCTGTTGTCACCATCCTGATTATCTTTTCGGGATAGATATTATTTTTATTTTCGCAATAATCTCCATCACTGCCGCATTTGCCAGCCGCAAAAGCGATAAAATTTATTTGGTCAAACAGATCAAGAGAATTGCTGCTTCCCGCTCCGTCAGTCCCAACACCAAGATTCAAATTATAACCCATCATTTTTGTTATTGGAGCGGTTGTTCCGGAAAGCTTAAAGTTTGTCTTTGGGTTTAGCGCAATTCCAATATCTGGATATTTAGAGATAAGTTTAAGTTCGTCGTCCGTAAAATTAACCCCGTGCGCCATTACAACTTTGTTGTCAAGCAAATTGGAATCAGTAAGCATTTGTAGCGGCGTCAAACCGTGATTTTTAATAAATCTGTCCTTTTCGTCTTCTCCTTCTTCAAGATGGATATGGAGAATAAGATTGTTTTCCGAAATCACTTTTTTAATTTCATCAAGTTCGCTTTTTGAAAAATTGATCAGAGGGTTCGGCGCAATTGAAAAACTGATCGTTGAAAAATTTTTATTGCATTTTATAAAACTTTTATCAATCTCCAATCCGTCTTTTTCAAAACTGAAAGGAATATCAACTACAATTCTCATTCCTGTCTTTTTTACAGAATCAACGATTGCTTCTTCAAAAAAATACATATCATTAAAAGTCGTTGTTCCTGATCTAATCATTTCCATTTCTCCAAGAAGCGCTCCATAGTAAGCGTCATCCTTTGATATTTCTTTTTCATAGTCGCTCATATTGAAGATCCAGTCCGCAAGATTGGAATTGTCATCAGCTCCGCGGAATAAGGTCATCACCACATGCGAATGAGTATTGACAAGTCCCGGCATTGCGATTTTTCCTTCCGCATAAATTGTTTCTCTGGACATATAATTATGTTTACCGTTTCCCAAATCAATAATCTTCCCACCCTTAATTGCAATCCATCCATTATTAATAATCTCTGATCTTTTATTCAGTGTTAAAATAGTAACATTTTTAATTATGATATCAGCGTTATAATATTCTTCATTATCTGGATCTTGCGCAAAAAAAAACACGGCGAAAATTATTACAGCCGCAAATAAACAAAAAAATATTATATTTTTTCGACAAAAAAGTTTTTTTGACATAGATAAGAACTTGGAAATAAATAACATTTTATAATTTCGCCAGAATATGCATCAGATGCGTTTGAAAAAAGATGGATAATAATATACATTATGAATAAAATTTGAAAGGTCATTTGTTGACAAAACCTAAATACTTTATTCAAATGTTCACTATTATCCGCTCTTACCGGTTATCAGCCAATAGATCAATTATGGCATGAGTACTATCCTTTGAAGTGGTTAATACCAACAAATCATTGCCATCATCCTCATCATTATTATAAATAAAATAATTCAAAGCTGTATCTTCGTCTATTAAATGAACATATTTTATTTCAATCCCATTATAATTTGCAGAATTGAATGATTTGTAAATATCTTCATAATTTCTATCACCTGCAAATAGCGGTTTTAAAACAACGATCATTTTTTTGTTTGCACTTCTCTCTCTTTCCCACTTTTCCATAATTTCCGACATAAAGTATCTATCTTTCAAGCCAATAGCAATTCCATATCTGATATGATTTTTTTTCGTTCTAAAAATAAAAAAGTCGTATTTATCCATTGACATTTCCAGAAATCTTTCCGGAAGATGATTTCTATTATTTCCAATATCAATAATTCCCAAAGCATCAAGGGAATTTTTCAACGATAGAATATTCCTATTTTCTTTGTCTTCGGTATTAACAATAACCAGTCTTATAACTTTAAGATTACGGTTCTCATTAAAAATATCTTTGGCATTCTCTTCCAGATTACCCTTGTTCAGCCCTTTTATGCTACTTTCGGATATTGTGATCTTCTTTTCAATACTTGCAAATTCAGAAAGACCTTCTCCGGAAACAATACGGAGAGGAGGAGAAGGGGAAGGCTTTGGAGTCAGAAAAGACATAATGGAATAGAAGGATAAAGTTATTACTAAAATCAGAACCAATGCGATTGGAATAATTTTCTTCCATGGCATTTGAAATAATTTTATATGGTATTTTGATACTATACTTTTTTTAAGTTTTTTATATTCTTCTTCACGAGAAAGAATTTTTTGTTTTTTCTTTATGTCTGAAACACTTTTCAGCCCTTCCATTTCATCCTTATCTTTGCGTAATTTTACTCTTTTAGAAACAGAACTATAGAATTTCTGCTTTCCATGGATCAATCTATTCTCCGGTGATACATATTTATCACCTTTCAGATAATTGAATTTTTCTTCGTTTTCTTCGTTTTCTTCGTTTTCTTCGTTTTCTTCGTTTTCGGCTCTTTCTATTTTTCTACTGTTTTCAGTCAAGATACCAGTTTTACTACTCTTCTTAATTTCATTTTCCAGTACTTTTTTATTTTTATTTTGGACAGTTTTAATTTCATTGATCTTTTTAGAATCATCGCTTTTTTTTAATTTCTCAGAAATATTACTCCAAAATGATTTTTCTTTTGGACTGTCGGCTTTATTATGATCGGAAACATCTTCTTGCGATTTTTCAATAACACTCTTTGCATTTATACCAGAAGATGCTAAAAATGATTTTTTTTGTATTTTTCCTGCCAGAGGCATTTTTACAGCATCGTCTTTTTCATTATCCGGAATTACGAATTTCTCTGCTTTATTTTTTTTCATGTTTTTAAATTCCTCCTTTTTTTCTGTAATACTTTTTTCTATGGACTCTTTCTCTGCTGTTTTAGAAATTCTATTGATAAGACTTTTTAATTTTTCCGCATCTTCATTTTTTGGAATCTCTTTTTCTTCCTTGTTAACATCAGAATTTTTATCAGCTTTTGGATCTGAGATCATAGTAATCCTCGTTTTTTCCTTAGCATCTTCTTTTATTCCTTCTTTCGCTTCTTCTTTTGGTTTTTTCTTCATTTCTTCGTCTATTTCTCTGTTTATCCTTTCTTCCATTTCTTCGTCTATTTCTCTGTTTATCCTTTCTTCCATTTCTTTATTTGGTGGTTCAATATTCGGACTGGGTAATTCCTCTTGAGTAAAAACTTCCTTTTTCCCAATCGATGTTAAAGAGGGCTCTTTTTCCGGAATTGTATCTGAGATTCTATTTACAAGACTTTGTAATTCATTAATGTCCTTATCTCCTAATCCTAATCCTAATCCTTCTCCTTCTTTCCTTTTTATTTTTATTGTGTCTGGTTTACTCTTGTTTTTATCCTCTTGTTTCTTTTCACTCATTTCACCATTTGCCATAGAATTTATCACAGACTCTACTATAGACTTTCCCGAATTCACCTGCTTAGCAACATCACTTACATTATCAACAACTTTCATTTGTTTAGTAGCATTGTCCGCGCTAATAGCTTTTTTAACTGGATTTTCTTTAGCTGGCTCTTCTTTTTTTGCCTCTGCTTGTTGAGAAGAATCTTGTGAACTATTTTTCAATTCATCCAAATCATCGCTCATTGTTTGAATTTTTGAACTATTGCTCATATGATTTTAAGATTAAACTTTGACACTTTTTATGGTAATATTTGGCAAATTAACAAACCGCCTGTTTTTTACGGGCAACTCATTGTAATTATCAGTGACTGGTTACGACAAACCTCTTACACAATTATTTTCTACTGATTCTACTGCAATTTTCAGATTTTGGTCAAATTCCCCAAAAATTTTGCAGAGACACGATTAATCGCGTCTCTGCCTCAGACTAAACTTCAAAAATTTTTGGAAAATTATATCTCAAAATCTGAAAATTTCGTCACGAAATTAATTACGCGAGAGATCTAATTTATAGAAAACAACAAGTCACTATAAATCAATACAAGTCGCAATTAATTGCTATAGATATTTGAAATAAAAGAGATTATAAAAAACGCCAAAGCCTGGTTTAACACTAAATTTCTATACTCCTTTATGCGTCAAACTTATTCTGCCCTGACTGTCAATTTCTTTTACTTTCACCATGATGACATCGCCGATCTTCACAACATCTTCAACTTTTTCAATACGATGCGGAGCAAGTTCCGAGATATGAACAAGTCCGTCTTGTCCGGGAAGTACTTCCACAAAAGCGCCGAAGTCCATAATCCGAACAACTTTCCCCTGAAAAATTTCTCCCGCGACGACTTCTCTCGTTAAATCTTTAATCCAATCTTCCGCCCTTTTCGCCTCTGTCGCGTCTTTGGAAGTTATCACCACTAATCCATCATCTTCAATATCTATCGCCACACCTGTTTCCGCAATAATTTCATTGATCATTTTTCCGCCCGGACCAATCACATCTTTTATTTTTTCAGGATTTATTTTCATCGTAGTAATTCGCGGCGCATACTGAGAAAGCTCGGCGCGCGATTCCGGAATCGTCTTATTCATTGTTTCAATGATTTTTATTCTCGCTTCTCTCGCTTTAGTTAAAACTTCTTCAACTATTTCCAGAGTTATTCCCGCTACTTTCACATCCATTTGCATTGCCGTAATTCCTTTTTCCGTTCCCGCAACTTTAAAATCCATATCGCCGTGATGATCTTCATAGCCCTGAATATCAGTTAGTATTTTATGGTTACCACTATCGTCAGAAATCAGTCCCATCGCGATTCCCGCCGCCGGTCTTGGAATAAAAACTCCTGCGTCCATCAATGCCAGTGAACTGCCACAAACACTTGCCATTGAAGACGAACCGTTTGAAGATAGAATTTCTGAGACCAAACGAATTGTGTAGGGAAATTTTTCTTTGTCGTTAGGAATCAATGGCTGCAACGCTTTTTCCGCCAGAGCGCCATGGCCGATTTCCCTCCGTCCCGGTCCGCGCATCGGTCCGGTCTCTCCGACTGAAAATGACGGAAATGTGTAATGATGCATAAATCTTTTTTTGCCATCCTCCTCCATACTATCCAAAGTCTGCTCATCTCCGGGCGAACCTAATGTCGCTACGGTTAAAGCTTGCGTTTCTCCCCTATTGAATAATCCCGAGCCATGCGTTCTTGGAAGCAGCCCGACCTGCGCGCTGATTTTTCTGAGTTCTCCAATACCCCTTTTGTCCGGTCGCTTGCTTTCTTCTAAAATCGCCTTATGAACCAAAGCGTCTATTTCTTCGTCTGTCACCAAATCCGCAATGTATTTCAATGTTTTATCATCACCGAATTTTTCTTCTATAAATTTATGCAAGTCTTCTCTAAGCTGTTTACTTTCTTTCTGTTTCTCGTCTTTATTCTCCGCGAAAACTACCTTGCTTAATCTATCCGCTAAAAACTTTCTCATCGCATCTTCTGTTTCTTTGTCCGCTTCAATCTTTTTCGCTTCTCTCTTTTCTTTACCAATTTCCGTAATTATTTCTTTTTGGAAATCAATTACTTCCTTAACGCATTTCTGCGAAAATTTAATTTTTTCCAAAACCTCATCTTCCGCAACCTCGTTTCCTCCGCCTTCAATCATATTTATTTGATCGTCTTTCCCGGCAATAATAACATCAAATGAACTTTGATCTCTCTGCTCATAAGTTGGATTAACGATAAGCTCTCCATCCACTTTGGCAACTCGCACCGCACCAATCGGTCCGTCCCAAGGAATATCGGAAATTGCCAACGCCAAAGAAGCGCCAATCAAAGAACAAATATCCGGATCATTCTCTTGATCCACGGATAAAATCGTCAAAACAACCTGAATGTCGTTTCTAATTCTGCCATTGAATAATGGTCTAATCGTCCTGTCCACCATTCGTCCCGACAAAATCGCTTCATCCGTCGGACGACCTTCCCTTTTAATAAATCTGCTCCCCTTGATCTTTCCTGCCGCATAAAGCCGTTCTTCATAATCAACCATCAAAGGGAAATAGTTAATCCCCTCCCTCACATTATCGCTCATTACAGCTGTCGCCAAAACTACAGTGTCGCCATATTGAACCGTCACCGATCCATTCGCCTGATTCGCCACCCTGCCTGCTTCTATAATCAGTTCCCTCCCCGCAAAATCTTTCTTAAATGTTTTCACTTCCATTTTTTTGTACCTTTCTTATTTACTGATTTACAAACTCTAGACCAATATTGTTTTCATAACAATATTTCAATCTAACTGTTTATAAATCAGCAAGTTTTAATTAGTTTATTATTTAAATTTGGTTATTTTTTAATTGTCATTCCCGCACTGATATAAATCCAAACACATAATCGCCTAGCTCTATATTGTCAACAAATTGGCATAAGACTAATAGATATTACATGTTTAAAAAAGTAATATAGAACAAAAATATTAAACATCGCTAATATGAATAATGGCAATTTGTTTAGTTTCTTAATATTAATCTTCTTCTTGCCAAATGAATTGTAAATCAAATCTGTTATTAAAATAAATAGAATTACATCTATTGCTAAAAATAATGGACTGAAATAACTACCATCACCGCTTGATGTTAAATCTGGCATAAAAACACAGCACCAATACGGAAGAGGTAATCCCAATGACAAACTGAAACCGCCAACTACATTTTCCATCATTAAATCGCTAAACAAAAATGCAAGCAAAGAAATCGGCAAAGTAACTGGCAATTGATTGATAATTTTTTTGAAGCTCATATTTATAGTTAAGTTATTTATCGCGGGAACGAGTTTGTAACTCATTTCTTTTGTTTTTAAGCCTCAATAATATTATTTGCTTGGGAAACATTTTGAAACTGTTTACAAAACAGTTCCCGCAATATAAAACAAAACATTGGAGTCCTTGCGAAAGCAAAGATGAAATATCGCAAAATATTTTTAAAAACAATTTTATTGAAATTTCTTCCTGACTTTTCCCCAGTGTTGGTTCAGGTCTCCAGTGTTGGTTCAGGTCTCCTGACCTGAACCTTTTATTTCTTAAAAGCGCGCTATAACCAACTATTAATTTTAAAATCACAAGTTAGTTTTTAAGTTACACTCTAAGAAACTTCTGGTATCTCGTCTTCCTCGTCTTCTAACTTATCTTTTTCTAGCCTTTCTTCTAATTCTATAATTCTATCCTCTAGATTCTCCATTACTCTCTTATGTATAAAAATGGACAGAAATAAAATAATAAACAAAATTATCTCAATAATATGCATATATTTATTTTAAAATTAAAAAGCTAAAATTACACCTCAATCTCAACCCCCGTCTCTCTAATCTCATTCGCCAGAGAATCATATTTATCGTTAAAATCCTTCAAGCTAAACCTAAGTCTCATCATCAAATCTAAGTTCCTTTATAACTTCATCGCGAACCATAAGAGATGCAGTTTCCAAAATAATATTAACGCCCAGAGCATTTTTGTAAGCATAATCTTTGACAGGTTTCATTATCGGATCGTTTATAAAATCCTGCAATAAAACATCTTTGGAATATTCCTAAATGTCATAATTAGTCTGAGGTCGACAAGATTTTATCGCACCTATAATTCTAACTCTGTTTTGTTCAAAAATTTCTGGAAAACCACTTTCATTTACAAGTTTTTTACCATAATCTGTCATAATTAAAGGACTCCCTGATTTCATTGTTAGCGGGTGCATTATCCTTTCTCCCTTTTCTTTAAAAATAGTTTGGGTTTCGGTTGTTGCATTATTTACGCACATCAAATCTTTACTCACATACGCTAAGTCTTTATCTATT
>Ga0164318_10001694_pt1 | contig 19888 bp, 16 predicted proteins | sample GuaBasSedimGuay9_FD_113734 | JGI IMG/M metagenome (GOLD analysis project Ga0164318, IMG submission 113734) | Subseafloor sediment microbial communities from Guaymas Basin, Gulf of California, Mexico - Guay9, Core 4571-4, 0-3 cm | ecosystem: Environmental > Aquatic > Marine > Hydrothermal vents... | reverse complement strand
TCAGCAACCTCTCAATTGCTATGAGCGGCTCCCTGTCGTAACGAGTGCGGGGGAGGTCATACAGCTCTGTGAGATATGAGAGGTCTACCCTGCGATAAGGCATCGCCCGCCGGATGATTGGGACAAGCTTCCCAAGGACGCCGCCGAACTTGATGGCTGGGGAGAGGAGCACGATGCCAGTCATGTCAGGACGGCGAATGGCTAGGTCCAGAGTGATGAGACCCCCAAGCGACAACCCCGCGACAAACACATGTGATAGGCCCCAGCTCTTGACGTAGTCCAAGGCCTCGGAGGCCGAATTGTACCATGCCTCCTCATCGTTCAGAGCAAGATCCTCGGGTGTTGTACTATGACCCGCCAACGTGACCGAGAAAGACGCGATGTCATGATTTCTCAACATCTCGGCCAGACTGACCATGTCCTGAGGGTTTCCGCAAAAGCCGTGAACAAGCAAGAATCCGATTCGTGCTTCTTCCGGTCTGAGCTCGACACCACGCGGTAGATTCTCGCTCATGTACAATACCTCCCATGTTCGAAAAGAATCGTGGGTAGTGCGCCCGAAGACGCACTACATAGGTCTACCGCTTGAACTTGAACCCACCGGTCAACATTCCTAGGCGGATTCCTGCGGACAGCCACGTGATGAGGCTGAGAATCTCCAAGCCGACGACCAATGTGATGAGGAGTGTGATCACACCTGCTATCTCAATTGGCGACGGGAACCCGGAGAAGATGTACAATGTATACAATGCCACAAGTGCGCCAAACACCAGCCCGGCAGCAGCGGCTACTCGGATGAGGTTGCCCTCCAGCTCATGCCCCTGCTTCAGGATGCGGCTACCCAAGTTCAAGTTGAGTGACAGCACCAGCACGAAGGAGATTGTGTACAGCATGAACACAACAGACGCTGCAGTGAGGGCCTGATGAGTGATGTCCTTGGCTCCTGCAAACATCGTGACCATGAACGCGAACACCAGCGTGATGTTTCCGATGATTTTTGCAGTTTCGCTGGGCGCACCCGTGGAGTAGCCCACAACAGATACATTCCTGATGATGAGCGTCATGACGACGATGGTCATGATAGTGGGCGCCTGCACCTCAACTGGAATGTCAGGAAACAGGTGGACAGGGAACCATACATTGGCTGGCCACATTGCCGGTGGTCCGCGCCCGAACGAGCCCAACATGAAGGCAATGAAGGCTAGTGATGCCACGCCTGTCGCAATGACGGTCAGAAACGTCTGTGCGAACATCGTGTGGCCACGTATCTTGGTTTCAACCATCAGGAGTGCCTGTGTGATGATGATGATGATCCACGGAATCGTCACATAGCCGGCCATGGAGTAAGGCGTGACCATGAGGAACACGCTGGTGAATACCAGTGGGAGACCCACAATGACATCATTGGCTCCTGCGTATGCTGTTCCTACCAAGAACATGGCTGCGGCGGGCGCAATGCTGATGAACACGGCCAGTGTTTCGCCCATGCTTGCCATCAGAGTTGATGCGTAGGTAGTGGATATCACGCCAACAATGCCAAGAAACACTGTGAACCATTTGAGTCCGCCCTTGAGAATGTCCTCATGTATGGGAATGTCGCTGACATCCGATGAGCCAAGCCGTGGAGCGAGCATGAGCCAGAAGATTAGGCCTAGAATAAACGCTTGAACAACCCACGGAGGCGTGTAGAAGTCCATGGCTGTGACATAGATGTGATGGGGGTAAGTTTCATATGATGACCATGGCATCCATACCGGCACGCCGTGAAGCACCTGAATCGCGCCATCGAAGACAGCGGCACTACCGAGCAGAAACGTCAGGAATCCTGATATTCCGAAGGCGAATTTGGCGGTGTCAGTGCTCCTGGCAAATTCCCTGATGTGTTCTTTTGGCATCCACCAGAACATCATAGTGGCCACTTGGCCAATCATGAGAAGAGCGTATGCTCCGATGATGGCCGCGCCATAGAATGTGCTCGATGCTCCGGACAGCGCAAGAACTGGCCAGAAGAATCCGTTACAGAGCCCGGCCACAAGTCCCACGTACGACTTACTGGCGTCCGTATACATGACAACGGTCAACTGCCACAGCACGACGACAAGCCAACCAGCAAGGGCCATGTCCGATACGTAGGCACGGATGAGCACAATGACATTGGGGTCGATGGATGCTCCTCCGATGACTAGGTATGCTGCATAGAATATCACTATCGCTGCAATCCACATTATCGATGGATAGCCGGATTCAAGCAGGGATCCCAGCTTCTTTGACGCGCGTGCTTGAAGAAGCATACCCACAGCCAGCAGGCCGAGAAATGCTGCGGTTGTGTAGCAGCTCAATGGATAGTCTTGAAGATACTGAACCGCTTGGAATGGCAGCTCCAGAGCCGTGCCGGCAGGCAAAGAGTCTGGGAGAATGAATGTCACAACGCCCAAAAGGGCAGCAATCACTCCAAACAGACCACCTAGGCCAGCGATTCTGTCAACAGGTTCGTACCGCTCTCCTTGTGGCGTTGTTTGAGTGAATATAGACTTCAGGGTCGAAACCGTCTCCGCCATCTGTCAGTCCTCACATAGGATGGTCTCTGAACGACACGAGAGCAGCCTTCGCGGATTATATATGCGTATCGGACTGAGTGATTCTCACTGGTGTGCCATCAGACAAAGCCATTCCTGTCTTTCGACCACTAACCTGAAAAGTTGCCGCGCAGAGAGCCAGCGTTGGTGATGATAAGTGGCTGTGATGGAGGTCTACGTGAAAGGCAAGAAGATTAGCACAAATCGCTTTGTCCGAGACGTGCTTCATGACATTCTATTGGCATTCCTGAACAATCTTCATGATGTGACTGTGGACGATATCACTCGCGTAGAGATCTCATGAGGGTGCGAACGCGATTGGCTGGCATGTGTAGGAACGGCCGCATTGCGTGGGTGAATCTCACAGACGGCAAGGTGCGCGAGGAACACCTGAACCGCGACATTTACCGGAAGTTCATAGGCGGCAAGGGTCTTGGAGCGTATCTCCTGTACAAGCATCTTGCAGCGGGAGCTGACCCTCTTGGCCCCGAGAACATTCTCATCTTCCTGACAGGCCCCATGCAGGCTCTTAGGGGCCCCTCGACAGGCCGCTGGTCACTCGTCACAAAGTCGCCGCTCACCGGTCTCTTCCTAGATTCGCATTGCGGTGGGCCGCTCGGACGTGAGATAAAGAGAGCTGGATACGATGCCGTGTGTGTCAAGGGTCGTGCTCCGACCCCAAGTGTTCTCATTGTGACGGACGACTCTATCAGGATTGAGGACGCGTCCAAGTTGTGGGGCCTTGGAATCTACAATTCAACAAAAGAACTCCACTCCCGCTTTGGGAATGATGCTGCTGTATACACCATAGGGCCCGCAGGAGAGAGGGAGTCTCTCATTGCGATGGGCGCATGCGAGATTGCTCACCAGACAGGTCGCGGCGGTACCGGTGCTGTAGTTGGTTCAAAGAACCTGAAGGCGGTCGTGGCTCGGGGGTCAAAGGCGTTCGAACCTGCAGACCCTGAGGTCCTAAGAGCAGTCAACCGGGAGGTTGCGATGTCCTACAAGCAAAACACGACCGGCTTTAGAGACATCGGTACGGCCTTTCTCGTTGATGTGGCTAACGGGCTTGGTCAGTATCCTACTCGAAACTGGGCAGCTGGATACTTCGAGCTGCATGAGAATTTGGACATGTACAAAGTTCACGAGGAGAGATGGAGAGGCCGCCACTTCTCATGTCCGCACTGCATCATGCGTTGCACCCATGCATACGCGGTTTCCGACCCCGAAGACCCTAATCAAGAAGTCGAGTCTACAGTGGAGTACGAGACCTTGGGTCTAATGGGCGGCAACCTAGGAATCGATCGCCCTGAGGCGGTTCTCCAACTGAACTACCTGAGTGATGATCTCGGTCTTGATACTATCAGTGCCGGGAACGTCATCGGGCTCGTCATGGAAGCGCTGGAGAAGGGCATTGTGAGTGAAGAGCAACTGGGCTTTTCGCTCAGCTTTGGAGATGCCAGAGGGGCCTTGCGCCTGCTCAAGATGATTGCACTTAGAGAGGGCTTCGGGGACATTCTCGCGGACGGAGTGAAGCGCGCCGCAGAAAGGATTGGCAATGGGGCGGCTGAGCTAGCTGTCCATGTTAAGGGGTTGGAGTGTGCGGCCTGGGACCCGCGTGGTAGAAAGGGAATGGGCTTGTCTTATGCAACAGCGGATGTTGGTGCAAGCCATCTCCGCGGTTGGCCCGCGACTACCGATCCCCCTGATACCTCGGCACTGGATGTCGTAGAGTCTATGGTGCGGGCGAGAGATGAGAAGGTCCTCACGGACTCGCTTGTCCTCTGTCACTTCACGTATCACTTGCCCCTCACGCTCGAACAGAAGATTCGGCTGTTGAATGGTGCGAGTGGCGAAAGCTATACAGAGGAAGACATTTTCTTGTTTGCGAAACGGGTCGCTGTCCTTACACGCTCGTTCAACGTGAGGGAGGGTGTTTCGCGAAAGGATGATGAACTGCCGCCGAAGTTCTGGACGCCGCAGAGTCAGGGGCCACGGGAAGGACGCACAGCCTTTGTCAACCGTGAGGACTTCGAGGCCAGTCTTGACGTGTTCTACAGGCTCCGCGGTTGGGACCAAAATGGGGTGCCAACGAAGGAAACGATCGAAGAGGTGGGGTTGGGTAGTCTCATCAGACTGACGTAGACTATCTGAAGGGGCTGGTCCTCAACTCTCGGCGAAGACACACTTCGCGACAGAACTCCTCAAAACCGAGCTCTTCGAAGATTGAGATCACATCTCGTCTGTCTTCAGGAACCACGGTGTCGAGAGCTCTTAGCCCTCGCTCTTCCGCTAGGACAACGACCTCCTGGATCATCCTTAGACCGAGGTCCGTGCGCTCCAGTTCATCCTCAATCTCGAAGTGTTGGATTAGGCCAGTGAGACCAATCCTAGGGTCGTCGAAGATGTCCAGCTTTAGTGCAGCAACCACATCGTCCGCTGCGATCGCAATCACATACATGGTCTCTTTCACATCTCGCGATGCACCGAGTTTCCCGGTTCCACTGAGCGACTGAAAGTCAAGCCCCTCCCGGTTGTAGAACCGGTCGAGTGCGCGGCGATCTTGGGCGGTTGCAAGTCTGACTTCAATCTCCACTTTGGCTCATCTCACTGTGTCGTATGCCTGGAATGGTGCTCAGCAATGAAGACATTGATATGTAAAGATACGTATTGTCTTAAGTGGAGAATGAGGCCCCACGAAATGCGTACGATAAGGACTCAGCCGCACCACGCGCAGGACAGTCTTCTGCTACTGATACTTGTAATCTCACTCGTCCTGCTGATTAGCGCCCTAGTGCTCATCTACCTGCCTGAGATGTATCGATAGGGCATGCTCGCACTCAGAAGCGGCTTGCGTCACTGAATGACCTCGTAGAGTTCCATCATCTTCCTAGTGAACGGGCTGTCCGGATGTCTGAGCGTGACGACGTATCGGCTGCCCGCCTCGATTAGCAACGGCAACAACGGAATGATAGTGGCTACCTTTGCCTTGAACTTGGTTTCGACTTGCCGAATGATATCCGCGTCCTCGTAGATCTTGGGCTTTTTGTTGATGACGATGTGTATGTCGGGCACCTGAAGTTTGCGTGCGACACTAAGAGTGGCTGCGGTTCCCAAGAGGTCCTGTTCGTCAACTCTCGCAACAACGAAGAGAAAATCCGCTGTGGCCATCGAGAGTAGAGTCTCGCGGTCCAGACCGGGGTGAGTATCTATTATCAAATAGTCGAGCTTCTTCTCCTTGATTACATCATTGAAGCCATTCCGAAGGTCGCTGACCTCGTAGCCCTCTCGCAGAATTCGAGTGATGTCAGACGCACTCATCGACGAAGGTATCAGGTATAGCTTTCCCTTCTTAATACCCAGCTCGCGCGTGAGATCCAAACACGCATCGCCGATGTCGCACTCGCCCCTCAAGTAGTCATTGAGGGTGTGCTCAAGCCTCTGTCTGCCCTTGCCAAAAATGATGTGTATCCCTGGAGAGGCCATGTCCGTGTCCATCACCGCGACTCTCTTTCCATCAAGGGCGGCGACGGCCGCGAGATTGGCTGCTATATTTGACTTGCCTGTTCCGCCACGGAATGAGTGAATGCTGACAATGTCTCCGGCCATATCGTCTACCTCACCTTACTCCATTGGGTCTTCCACTGCACATGTGTTCCAAGCCGTCTGAGAACCTCTATTATCTTGGTGGCAGGGACATTGGTCAGGGCGGCTATCTCGCTGACCGACTTCGAACCGTCACAGTGTTCCCAGACTCTATTCAGAATGTCATAGTCCTTCTTAGGCATTCCTATGACTTCGAGATAAGCGATGAAACGTTCATCGCGTGTTGTGAGAACTGGATAGGCCCTGCTCACCCTCGCGAGACCACGTGAGATCAGTACGGCCAAGGCCTCTGAGGCATGTTCCATGTCTAGCCCAGTCGCCTGAAGAATATCACGAAGAAGGACTTCCTTGCGGAGATGCTCAAGAATCATCATGGCATTGTGCTGGGTGTCGCTCTCCACTCCGGCGAGGAGCGTTCTCGCGTGGTCAGCGTATTCAGTATCCGTCATGGTCGGCACCACGAGGTCTAGTTCGTGAAAGGCCACGACACCCTCCGTGGGAAACGGCTCAAGGCGGGGCACGCGGGAAATGTCGATACTGTTGATAGCCCTTACAAACTCCCTCGCTTTCTCCAATGCCTCTGCCGTGCTTGACCTTGAGTCGACAACAAAGACGCACGCTCTGTCTGAGCCCTTGTACACATTGAATGCCGTGCCGGGGTCAAGGCCTGTGTGGACGATTCTCAGAGGCTCCTCGGGGTCACAGGCCTGTTTCGTGATCGTGTCCAGCATGTCGAGAACAATCTCCATCTCGTAGGCTCTGAGAGTTGACACTATCACATGTCCCTCCAGCGTGAGTGCCGCTCCCCTCAGTATTCCGCTGTCCTCAGTTTCCGAGAGAAGAAGCTTGAGCCTGTTGACATGGTCCGAGTCGAGAAGTAGCGTCTTGTATCTCCGAGCTGGCCCTAGTATACCGTCGAACCTGTGAAGGAACGCTTCGATAGTGTCAGCGAACCCCTCGAACCTCGAACCCAGAGCGCCAACGCCGTCGCTATCAATGTCCCGGAGTTCCTCGTAGTATTGCCCCACAAACCGTTCGATGAGCTCTTGGAGGATGACTCGATATATCCTCGTGCTGTCCTCAGCAGAAACGAGGGCAATCATGTAGATGTCCCCCCTTTTCACCCAGACGAACTTGTCGGAGGCAAAAGAGATGACTCGGAGCTGTTGTTCTCCAGCCTCTTCCGTGAGAGAGCCAATTGCGGACAAGAAAGCCGCGACGATATCGTCCACCCTACGTTCTCCCGTTGCGCTGTAGTGGAATAGTGGTATCCCGGAGTTTCTAAGTACAATAATCTCCTTCACCAAGTGCCACACGCATCCTCCTTCGGCTCAACTATCAGTACGCTTTCAACGCTTATAGATTGACCTCTGGAAGCTCTTCGGCCTGCGTCGGAACAAGTTTCATATCGTTGAAGTCCGCTATGAAATGTGGCTGTAAGCTCTGGGCTCCAGAGGGTGGAGTGTCATGAACGACTCAAAGATGGATGAACTTGTCCGGCTCGTCGTGATGAACGCGCCGTGCCTTATCCTCATATTGGACGAAGACGGAAAAGTAGTATATGCCAACCCGGCTGTTTCCTCGACGCTTGGATACTCGTTGGACCGTGTGTTGGGCGCTCCATTCGAGGAGTTCCTCAGACCAAGGAGCAAAAGTGACTTCCAAGAGGCGGTGAGGAAGGTAGAGTCCACTGGTGGCTTGCAGCTAGTGTATCTCTCGGCACTCAAGCGAGATGGCAGCGTCTGCGATCTCGATGGCAACGTGTTTGGGTTGCGCGATGAGCACGAGAACATGTGGGTTTGCTGCTGTTTCTATGATGTCACTAAGGCGAAAAGAGCTATGACGATGATTAGGGACAGGGAGAGAAAGACATCCGAGCTACTCAAAACAGTCACACATGACCTCACTAGCATCCACCAGGAGATGACGAGCGCATTCGAGGTCTTGTTGGGCGAGGGAGAGCTTCGAGAGGACCTCTCGAACATGGTCGAGGATGCACTCGGCGAGGTCAGAAGAGGGTCTCGTCTTGTGTCGGCTGTGGCAAAGCTTGTGCGCATGGACCGGGAAGGCTTCGAAGCACGACCAATGGATCCTGCGAAGTGCTTCACGAATGCTCTGGAATCTGTAAGGCCCAAGTATCCGGATCGGGAGATCGTCCTCGAGGGAGAGTTCCCTCCCGGCTACGTTGTCAATGCGAACGAACTTCTCTGTGATGCGTTTGCCACTCTGATTGGGCTGATGGCGGAACTCGACGGATCAAGGACTGTTGTTGTGGACGTTAGTGTTACTGAGGATAGAGGTGCATCTATGCTAGAGATTGCTATCGAGGGGCACGGCCCCGGACTGAAAGACGAAGACAAGGAGTCTGTGTTCGATGACTACGAAAACCCGGTGAACCGCGTGATGGGATTGTCAATGACACTTGTCAAGCGTATAGTTGGTGCCCTAGGGGGCGATGTCCGGGCCGAAGACAGAGTCGCGGGTGACCATCGTCAAGGTGTGCGCTTTGTTATTCGTCTGCCCTACGTTGAGTCTCCGTGAAGGTGGAGGTAAGAACTGATGCCCCGTGTGATGATAGTTGACGACGACGAGTTCCTTCACAAAGTGATGTCTCGAATCTTGGCACTCGGTGGATATGAGGTCGTGGCTCATGCCTACAACGGGTTGGAAGCATACAAGATGTACGCGAAGCTAGAACCGCCCCCCGATGTTGTCCTCATGGACCACCGCATGCCCATAATGAACGGCACACAGGCGACTAGAGAGATTAGAAGAATCGATCCCTCAGCGCGGGTCTTGTTCGTCAGTGCAGATGAGTCCGCTGAGTCGGAGGCGTATCAGGCTGGTGCAGCGGGGTTCTTGGTAAAACCTCTGCGAAGCACTGAACTGTTCGACGCTCTGAAACGTGTCCTCGAAGAATAGGCCTGAGTGTGGTACTGTGTTACTCAGAACTGTGGGTTGATCGGGCTCTCATGGAGCGATAAGCGGCACAGTCATTAGAAACGTGCTGCCCTTACCAACCTCTGAACTCTCAAGTTTCAGGTCACCACCCAAGGCTCTCATTATCTCGCGACTCAAGTAGAGGCCCATGCCACCCCCACTAGTAGAAATGCCTTTCTCAAAGAGGTGCTTCTTGATTCTGTCGGGAATTCCGGGACCATTGTCTATGACTCTGACCAGAGCGGTGTCGTTCGTTCTCTCGATAGTGATGGTCACCTTGACCTCGCTCTTCGAATGGAAGACAGCATTGCCAATGAGGTTCTCGATCACCATGGGTAGCAGGGTGCTACCTATCACCTGCATTGGTGGAGATTGCTTGGGAATCTTGACTTCGATCTGCAGTGACTTGTACGTCTTGCGAGCCCTATTCACAGACTCCCGGACTATCTCTATGAGGTCAACGACCTTGTGATCGGAGGGTCTTCCGAATGCCCTCAGTACGTTTGCCATTCGGTTGCAGACCGTTTCGGAGGAGCTGAGCACTTCCTCAATCTCGTCCTGTCTTCCGGAATCAAGCAGAGCCCGCGCCAGCTCGATGTTTGCGAGAAGAATGGAAACGTCGTTTTTCAAGTCGTGACGAAGAATCGAGGCATACAGCTGGAGCTCCTTGTGCTGCTGTTGTCGCCGGCGCTCCTCAATCTTGCGCCCTGATATGTCACGAATAAGTGCAACAATCCTCATGTCAGTACCGTGTGACACACGGCCCGCAACCAACTCTGCGGGAAACACGTCGCCGTTTGCACGTTGCAGCCTTACCTCTATCATTACCCTGGCGTCTTCCATCTGCCGGCTGACGTTTCTGAATCTCTCTGTAAACACGGGCCGCCTGTCTTCTGGGACAATGAGTTTGCCTATCTCCATTCCGATGGCATCGGCCTCCGCTATGCCAAACATCCTCTCCGCAGCCCTGTTCCAGAATGTAACGACGGCATGGCTATCGACTATCACAATAGCATCGATTGACGCCGACGCGATGGCCCTCAACTTCTCCTGCTCTTGCTCAAGAGCCTTGCGTGCTCTTTTCTGCTCGGTGATGTCCAATATCACTGCCAGCGCAAAAGAAGGCTTGCCACCATCGGGTCCTTGCGGAACGGCACGTATCTGCAGATGTCTTATCTCACCCTCGGGTCGTCTTATGCGGATGTCGTACGTTGATGAGCGACCATGACTTCTCTCGCGTGTTTTTTTCCGGAGGAGGGGCCGGTCTTCCTCTAGAACATATCTCTCGAAGTTCGTACCTATTATTTCGTCGCGCTCGACTCCAAGGATCTCCGCCATCTTGGTGTTCGCCATGATTACGTTGTCTTCGAAGTCCGTGACCACAATACCTACAGGGAGTGCTTCCAGAAGAGAGTGATAGCGTTGTGCCAGCCTCTCAGACTCCTGTTTCATCCTGACCATCTCGGTCACGTCTTCGCCGACAACGACCAAGACCGTGAGATCAGGTTTCAGAGCGATGCGGGCTATTTTCCAGGAGATGTAGGCGAGGCCCTGCGGGGTTTCTACTGGAACAGCCTCCCCTCGCGTTGCCGGTTCAGAGTCCCACATGACCCTACGGAGAGCATCAAACAGCGGCGGGGCGCGTTCGTCCAGCCGGATAGCCTTGAGATCGGCTCCAATGATGGGTTCGCGGACACCCCCCAGCATGAAACTTCGAAAGGTCTCGTTCACCAAGAGGATCTGACCAGAGAGGCTCAGAACCATATATGGAATCCCAAGCCGGTCTAGCAATTCGCCATGTTCGAGGGTGGCCTGGGGGAGGCGCGGGCGTTCTCCCGAATGGTTCTGTTTGGACGACACGTAGAATGTCCCCGTTGGTCTGGTGCTGTGTCGCTAGCCACCGACACATCTGACTTAAAGCGATAGAACGCAATGGGGTTAATTAGAGTTGTGTCATGTAGACTGACCGGTTACTGTCTTGTCAAGCCTGCTATCTCCACCTTTTGCCACTCGACTTCGTTTCCCAGCTTCGTGAGGACCTCGTAGAGTCTCTCTGGTGCCACGTTGAGCCTCTCGGCAATCTCCTCGATTGACCTGTTTCCGTTGCAGAGGAGTCTTGCCCTTCTAAGGAGGCGGTAGTCACGTTCGGGGAGACCTATTATGTCAAGAAACGCATCGAATCGCTCGTCATCTTGCCGTACTCGTGGACACAGTCGACATAACCGAACAACACCCCATATCGCCAGAAACTCGATGACTTGAATCAGCGTTTCGACTTCTACTCCTAGGTCCTCGGCCAGCGCCTTGATTGTTGCTGAGTTGTCGATAGCTTCAAGTGCACGTCCGCCACCTGGGAACGTTCGATGAAACTCGTCGAGCAGATCTGACGACTGCCTGAAGAGCTCCAGTGCTCTTTGATTGACCTCTGGAACAACAAACGGCCCGAGGCTTGCCGTCACATGCAGCATGGCCTCATAGTAGCTCGCAGCCCTTTGCACCTCAGCTGTGAATTCTTCGAATACCTCTTTGATCACTAAGGGCGTGCCAAGCGTTTCCCTGTACCTTGTGAGGAACTTCCGACTTAGGTCTCGCAGCACCGCCCGTAGGATGTGGATGGGCGCACCGGCGTCGACCAGCAAGATGAACACGGTGTCCTTTTCTGCCTGCTCGTACAGAATCTCCGAACCCTTGAATGAGAGACTCTGGACCGATCGCTCACCGAATTCGGATGCGAAGCTTGTAATTGCGCTGAGAAACCCCGAGAGCAGATCATTCAACTGCTTGGTGCCAGTGAACGAGTAGTGAAACACAGGCACACCGCCTGAGGCAATTACCATGAACTCGCGAAGCTTGAGTCTCCCTGACACCTTGGGACCTCTCCACGCCAGTGGTCGGCAACCATTCAAATTTAAGGTATCTCGTGTGGCAACACGCGAAAGTCACATATTAGGCTCGCTCGTAGTGCGAAACGACTCGCCGCTGGCCTCAGTGGCCTAGACTTCACTTAGAAGGTGACAGAGCTGCTAGAATACAGAGAGTTTCCCGTTCAGAAGGCCGCAGCTATTGCTTGCTTTGGACCTGCTTTTGCCTTCCTTACTCTTGTGATTGTGCGACTTACGCGAGGTGAACTGTTTCGGGATGTGAGCGCAGGTGATCATCTCTTGTTGCTCGGCTTAGGTGCAGCTGCGGCAAGCTTGGGAATCATCGTTCTCGGGCTGGTCCTCCCTCGAGTCCGGAATCTGTACATGGTCATGGTTCTCTCAGCCATCGGGACACCTGCTCTGTCGCTGGTCCTTAGCTTCGTGGAAGTTCCCCCGGACTATGTTTGGACAGCCCATGTTGCATATGTTGGCTTCTGCTTTGTGTTCTTGACACTGACCCTCGGGTCCATGTCGATTCTGTTGAACGAGATCGTCGTGATAAGGTACAGAGCACGGATTGTCATGATTGCGATGCTTGTCATGCTTCTCCTTAGCTTCGTGTATGTGCTCTTGGGTACAATGAGTATTGATGTCATGTCCACTGAGTCGCCCATCGCGCAGACGGTGGCTATAGTTGGAGTATTGCTGGCGACCGTAGTGCGTCCATGGAGATGGGAACGCCATCCGCTCACAGTATCCGAGGATGTGCAACGGTTCTTTGTCCCGACCTTTTTTGTTCTGGCGTCCTTCATGTTGTGGTACTTCTCCACTCAGATGAACATCAGGAACATGTTCGCAATAGTCGGTGAAGAGTTCACGACGCTGGGTGAGTATTCGGGCCTATCGGTGTATGAGCCTCTGATGTTGGCTGCAGGAGCGGCTGTCGGCGGTCTACTGGCGGATGTGAAAGGCAGGAAAACGGCCTTTAATTCAGTAGTCCTTATGGTAGGTCTGTTGGCAATCTTTGGAACCACTATGTACGGTATCGAAACCCGCGAGGTATCTCCGGGAACTTATGAACCAGTTGTAGTGCTCAACGCAGTACCACTACTGTTGGCAGAAAGATTCGTCGAGGGCTTCATGCTCGTTCTCCTCGCTGTTCTGATTTGGCCCGAAGTGGGATCCCCGAAGACTCGAGCGCGCCGATTGGCGACAGTCTGGCTGTTCTTTGTGGGCTACATGGCTCTGTTTTGGGCTGCGGACTTGGGGGCCTTTGGGTGGAGTGTGCCGGAGGCTATCGGGCTGTACGGTAGAGAGTTCGCTATTCTTCTGTCGCTCATGGGCCTCTACCTCACGGCCAACGTACCTGAGATTCTTGACCGCGAGATTGAACTTGAGGAACTGGAACTCAACTTTGACGAGGAGCTAGTGGAAGACACTGTGGAGGCATTTGTCGGCGCTGACGACTTCGAGTCCATTCGGAGTCAGCTTCAGATAATGGAGGGCACAGTCGAAACGCCCGACGGTCCCCTTGATGTCATGAGCAAGGACTTCAACAAGGTGCTGCCCATGCGAAGCATCCCGGGCATCGGGGTGCGGATGGAAGAACGCCTCTTCAAGGCTGGCTATAAGAGCGCAGCGCAGCTAGCAGGAGAAACTCCTCAGCGCTTGGCTGCCAAAGTGGAAGGTCTGAGTGTCAAGCGGGCTCAGAGAATCCTCAGGGCTGCCCGGGAGAGGGTAAAAGATGTCTTCGAGAGGATGTCCCATCAATCGTCTTCGAGAAGTGACAAGTAGCGCTTGACGCTTCCATCAGCACGGTGAGAGGTCCGAAGAATCGCGTCATTAGACTTCTCGAGTTCCCTAATTTCGTCGGCGAGGAGTGCTGCCGCTCTCAGCATCTCATGAGCAGCACTAGCCAACAGCACGTACTTGTTCCTGTCCTTGGCCTTAAAACACGCTTCAGAAGAAACCTTGGCAAGTGCCTCGAGTATTTTGAGAGCAGCGATTGCTTTCGACGCTGCGTACGGGTTTGCGAAACCGGCCTCGGCTGCTGCTTCTTCTGAATGAAGTACAAGCCGCGGTAGACTCGGTGCGCATTTGTTCCGGATGTCTTCTATCACTCTGTCGATGACCTTCTGGAGCTTTCGAATCACCCCTGTCACGGAGAGAACTTTCAACAATTCGCCGTTGAAGAGCACCATCTCAGTGGGGTCGAGGAACTCTCTTCTTGCACCAATCATTGGATCTTGAGGGATGACAACGAATCCCAGGCCTTCCACTTGGACTGGCCTCTTCTTTCCCTGCTCGTCCTTCACCATGAAGGCCTTCTGCCCAGGCCCATCTGTGATCGCAATGGTCGGGATACTTGCTGAGAGAAGTGCGTTTCTCGCTTTGGTCGGGCCCGACAAGGTGGCGTTCGGGCTGACAAGCAGCACGAGGTCCGGTCCGTAGGCGAGAACAGTTCTTGTCACGTCCTCGCAAGATGTCGTGTCCATCTTCGACCCGCTTGAAAAGGCACGTATCTCAACGTCTTTTCGGTCGGCTCTCTCATCAATCATTATATCCAACAGAGGCAGGGTTCCGATGCAACCAAGCTTCACAACCGCAATCTTCACAGCACTTCCGGCCAAGGGTCATCTCCTCTCTGCTTGGGACAGCGCAAGCTCTCAGAAATCAATTATGGATACTTCAGGCCTTCTCGGCTCTCTCTTTCTTTCCGGCTGGGCTCAGCTCGAAGGCGAGGCCCGTGCCTGACAGTATGTCAAGACTGCTGAAGCGTTTGCCGCAAGACGCACACGTGAGAGTGATCAGCGGGTCGGGAGTGGCTGTGGAACATGAATTGCACAACATTTCGATTCCGAGCACCTTCAACTCTTGAACTGGGATTGCAGCCTTACAGTGCTGGCATGATATCTCCTCCATGTTGTCCACAATCACGCTCTGGGTGACCTGCCCGCAGTTGGGGCAGTGGAGCCTGTATATCTTGTACAGGTCTGTCGAGTTACAATTGGGGCATGCCAGCCCGGCAACGACCTCTGTGCTTGAGCATCTTGTGCATGTCAGCTTCCTCCCATGTGACTTGGCCACGAGTATACCCGCAGACTCAAGATCCCTGAGTGTTCGGGCAACCTCTTCGTCATCACCCGACAGGTACTGAGAGGCGATAGGATACCTGTCAGTCTGCCGTAGGACATGAACAGGCTCTATTGACTCTATGCGGCCGTCCATCATGTCATTGACCAGACGACGTACGTCATCTCGCGCAAGAATTTCATCCTTTGACGACTCGCTCAGGAGAGCATTGAGACGGTCGAACGCCCTTGAGAGCTCACTCTCCCAGTGGCTCGAGTTAAGATTCATCTCCTCGACAAGGCGCAGGAGGTTGCGCTCCACGACTTGCGGATCCTCATTCTCGTTGAGGAGGACGGCGATACAGTTTGGTGGGATGAGTATAGAAACAACCAAGCCTCTCCCAAGGTTAGTGTAGCCTATCTTGGCCTCCTGATTGATACCGTGACCCATGAAGATTCTTAGCGCCTCTTCTACGGACAGGGAGGCCCCTTCAGGGCATGACCGGCCGACCATTGGTCCTAGGTGGTCGTCCCACCAGATCGCATGCATTTCCCTCGGCATAACGAGTCACTGGTCCGCTTGGTATTGTACGCCTCTCACTGGCACCTTAATACGTTATCTGGGATGGTGACTCTTTTCGGGCCTACGAAGAGGCGTGATGCCGTGACGGACGCAGATGCATTTTGCTCATTGCCACGGCCAGCAGGACAAGCAGACATGCGGTTATTGATGACGACAGAAAGTAAAGAAACCGCAGACTACCCGTGATGGTCCAGATGAGAGATCCAACGTACGAGGCCACCAAGCCTGTGGAGACCATCATGAGCCGGTAGATGCTGAGAGCATTTCCCTTTCTGTGGCTTGGGACACCGTCCGTCACAAGGGAACTCTCCGCACTCACCCAGACGACCTGAGGCGCAGCCCACGCCGCTATGAGCACGAACATGAGCGACGTTCCGGACCCAATGCTGAAGAGTGCCATTAGCACCGCATTCCCAGAGAGCGCTGCAAAGAGGAAGAGCCGCCGGCTCCGATCAGCAAGCCCGGACATGACATACGAGAGCAGCACGCACATGGCAGAATAGAGGCTCCATGCAGCAGCATAGATGTGAATGTCCATGTTCCACTCCCCCACTGACAGGTTGCCGAAATATGGTGCGGCCATCTTGAATGCGAAGTAAATCCCAGCCATGCCCCCGGCCATCAACCAGAACGTCGGCCCAAACTCTCTCAATGCCGCCCTGGATGATTGACGAGCCTCCGTGCGCAGGCCAGAGGCTAGGGACTCCCGAACTGCCACTTGGGCTAGGGCGAGCGTCAGGGCCGCAATCGCTGCCCCAAGAAGGTAGAGGTCTTCGTGGCTGAAACCCTGCGCAAGCAGCCAGCCCCCGGCCAATGGACCGATGCTCTCTGACACGTAGCTCGGTACGAGCATCATTGCGAACTTCTTCACAGGGTCGGTGTTAGATGTGGCCGCAATCTCGTCAGCAGGGATTGCCCGTGACATGACAATCATCATGCCACGTCCCAGCATGAAGACACCGTAAGCTGCTGGAAGAAGTGGCCAAAATGGCAAAAGGTAGAGTGAGACCAACCCTATTATCATCGGTACAAGAGCTAGAATGATCGTCCTCTTTCTTCCCAAGATGTCTGAAAGGGCCCCACAAAAAGAGTACGCAATCAGAAGAGCAAGAGTGCCGGTACTTACCGTTAGGCCTATCTGCCAAGGCTCGATGATAGACTCCAAATGGATTGAGAACTGCCAGAACCAGAGACTCATTGCCAATTGGGCCGATCCGAGCACGAGTGCGTACCGCCACAGTTGGTGGCTCAATCCCATCGTGATCTGCAGTGTTGGACGGTTCTCAGGGGCTGACAGGACAGAGCCCGTCAACTTCTGATACCCTCCTGATTCATCTACCCCGTTGCTGAGGATTTAAGCAATTGTGCGACGAATCGCATTTCGGTGGTTGGGGCTCGGTGCAAGTGCGACCGAAGAGTATAAAACCCAACCTCCGGGTTCGGGCTGGCAGTCAACGAGGCTTAGGGAAGTCTGCTCTATGACTGGTCTTCAAACGCGGAGAATGGCCTTCACACTCATTGTCACGTGCCTAATGCTGTCACCGCTCGCATTGATACTGGTTGACACATCGACTCCTAGGATTGTCAACGTACCGCATGTGACAGCTGAACTCACAATCAACCACCCACCTGACATGACTTTCGAGAATGGCACCCGCGGGAAGAAGATAGTCTGGAATGCCACTGACCCTGAGCCCAAGAACTTCACAGTCACTCGAAACGGTCAGGTCTACGACTCCGGTGACTGGAACGGCACGCCAATCGTTGTTGATTTGGACCATCTCTACGCGGAGAATCTCACTTACAGCCTGCCTGTATCATTCACCTTTGTCTGCACAGTGTTCAACATGCAGAACGAGTCCGTATCCGATGAGGTAGTTGTGACCGTCATTGCTGACGAGTCCCCGCCGATCATCCAGCAACCTGAGAACATCACTTACGAAGAGGGGAGCTTTGGACACTACATACGTTGGAACATAACCGAGGCCAATCCTGACTCCTACAACGTGACACGAGAGTCGAACGACCCAACTTGCAACTTCACTGTTATCGAGGGCGGCAAATGGGATGGGAGCAACATCACAATCAACGTTGACGGCCTCAATGCGACCTATTGGTATCTGTACACGCTGTTCGTCAATGACACCTTTGGTCGGAACGCTACAAGCGCGGTCAACGTGACTGTTGTAGAAGACCTCACGCCCCCGCAGGTCGACTCTCCTGCTGACGTTGCATACGAGTTCGGCTCGAAGGGTCACAAGATCTCTTGGAAGGTCTACGACAGCAATCCCAAGAACTATACGATTGTGGTGACATACTCGTACATCAACAAGACTTACGGTAACGTCACCGAGTCGTCCGTGCCGCTCCAAAACATAACACAGTCAGACTGGAAACTTACCAACCCTGAGGGCGACACAATAACTGTTGTGATAGACAATCTGTACTTGGGTAACTACACCTACAACATCACCCTCTTTGATGACTACGGGCGGCACTCAAGTGATGCGCTCAACGTGACCGTTTACGAAGACCTACGTCCCCCGATTGTCAATGCCACCCCGGACTTCACCTACGAAGAGGGCTACTCCGGCTATCTTGTGAACTGGACGGTGGAGGAGAGCAATCCGAAGTACTTTGAGCTGAGTCGGGACGGAGTTGGTATTGAGAACGGCACATGGCACGACCGCGACCACTTTGAGTTGAATGCTGACGGCCTTTCAGTGGGTACTCACATCTTCAACCTCACACTGGTCGACTTCTTCAACCAGACCACAAAGTCAATCGTCAGTGTCACCGTGACTCCGGATGCCCACCTGCCCACGGTATCGCAGGTCGCTGCACTACAGGCATTCCACTCTGCGACGGAGAACAACCTGTCCGTGCAGGCCTATGTGTGGGATCTCAACGGAATCTCGAGTGTGAAGGTGGAGTGGTACGTGGGAGAGGAGGCTCCCAGTTCGGCGAACATGACCCCGGTTTCAGAGGGTCTGTACATGGGGGACTTGGGTGCCTTCGGTGTGGGCACGACTGTCTACTATAGGGTCGTCGCAACCGACAACTCGTCGGTTCACAACGTCCACACAACTGAGTGGACTCCGGTGGTGATCACTGCAATGAGCAGGGAACCGACACCCATGTTGCTGTGGGTGCCTATTCTAATCGTCGGGGTTCTCTCGTTAGTAGTTATCATGTCGCTTTACTTCAGAACCCGTACGAGGTGACTCCCTTAGGCCCTCAGCATTGCAGGAGCTCGAGCACCCGTTTCGGTACAGCGTCCCTGTTCGAGAGATTCATCTCAAGCAGAACAACGTCTGGCCGAGACCTAACTTGCTCGAGAAAAGGCATGCGTTTTTGCTGTATGGTGCCCACGACGCGGCCCGTGTCAAGGCAACGAAGTACCTCGTCAGCGAACTTGGAAGAGTAGAGTTCCATCCTGGCAATCTCGTCGATGACTATGATTCGGCCAGAACGTCGGGCTCGCTCCATCGCTGGAACGGCCACGCTGTCAATGTCGCTCACATTCACTCTGTACTTGCCAACCCGGGGTCCTGTTCTTAGCGCAACGTGAGCGAGGATTCCCTTCTCGCCTTCGAGAGTGGTCACTCTGAAACCCACTCTCCGCCCCTGTTCTCTTATCTCCTCCGACCAGAAGCCCCCGCACATCCCCGAACCGAGGTCCTGTACTATCCGCAAGATTGCGGTGGTCTTGCCCACCCGAGGAGGACCTGTAAGAAGGATGTTCATGCTTCGGCGACCGCTACTTGCCATGGGGTTCAAGTCTGTACCAGCCAAGCGCTTTGAACCTTGCTATCTTTTCTACAGTTCGGAGGGATTTCGCATCGAGCTCTTCGGCCTCAATGAGCCCCGCCTCGATAGCCGTCTTGAAGGCCCTCTCACCCCTCTCAGTCCGAACTAGTACCGTCGTCCATTCATCACTTGTTCCGATGTTGCCGCAGGATATGTCTGCATTCTTGGCAGTCAGGTCTTGACAGTAGGAACAAGAGGACACGGCAGCACTGTTGAGGTCAGCGACGGGCCACTCAGAAACATTGCTTCCGACAGAGACTCGAAACTTTCCTCCAGAGATCTCCATCTTGTCGACATCGGATATCTCAATCCCTCTCTCCTTGAGGAATCCTGCAAGCTTGTCGTACTCAAACGCCTCCATGCAGAAGAGACCTATCTTGAACACATCGGCGGCCGGCTCGTGTCTGAAGAAGCCGGCTGGATGATCCTGAAGTTTCGTGA
>Ga0164318_10001693_pt1 | contig 19891 bp, 18 predicted proteins | sample GuaBasSedimGuay9_FD_113734 | JGI IMG/M metagenome (GOLD analysis project Ga0164318, IMG submission 113734) | Subseafloor sediment microbial communities from Guaymas Basin, Gulf of California, Mexico - Guay9, Core 4571-4, 0-3 cm | ecosystem: Environmental > Aquatic > Marine > Hydrothermal vents... | reverse complement strand
TGAAATAGAAGGGAAAATAGACAGAGAAGAGGAGATAGATGGAGAAATAGAAATTATTGATATCAAGACTTCAACACTCCCTCCACCTTCATATACTGAAAATGACTTTTTCAAAAAAGGGAATATCCAGATTCCTCTATATTTATGGATTTACTGGAAAAAATCAGATTCTATACCAACTGGAATTATATGGGAATTCAGTTTTAAAGAAGAAAATGGAATTTCAGAAAAGGAGTACAGGCAGAATAAATTTGAAAAATATTTTGACAAGATCGGAAATTTTCTTATTGATTTTGCAGAAAAATTGAAAAAAAGAAAAATCTCATTCTTACCTTCTGAAAATGCAGAGTGTATTTTATGTCCACTGAGGGGGTATTGCAAATATGGAAAATATTAATTTCAGAGCAACTTTAATTGAAGCATCTGCAGGAACAGGGAAAACACAGAGATTAACGCAGGAATATTTAAAAATACTTGATAAAAAAAATCCTGCTGAATCTATAAAAAGAATCCTTGCAATTACATTTTCTGAAAAAGCAGCAATTGAAATGAAGGAAAGGATTTTAAAAGAAATTTTTGAAAAAATTTATCCAAACCTTTCTGAAAAAGAAAAAATTGACCTTGAAAACCAGCTTTTCAGACTGAGAATCTCCACAATCCATTCTTTCTGCCAGCAGATTTTGAGAAGATTCTCTCTCTATTTAAAAATAGACCCATTTTTTAAAATTATTGAAGATACTGAAAGCAACCTTTACTTCTTCCAGGCAATAGGGAAATTCCTTAACCTTCTTGAAAAAAATCAGAGTTCTCTTGATATTATTAAAAAAATTAAATTGAAGACATTTATAGATTTACTCATAAATTTTTCAAATACACATCCACATATTTTTACAGGAAACCCTGAAGACAACACTCCACTTACAGAGGAAATTCTTCAGATTTACCAGAAAATAGAGGAGATCCATAAAGAGATTAAAGAAAACATTTCTGGAGTGGATTTTAATGACCTTGAAAAACTCACATATCTTCTTCTTTCAGAGAATCCATATGCTTTAATTGTACTTGAAGATTTTGACGAAAAAATAAATTTCATCCTTGTAGATGAATTCCAGGATACAAATGTATTGCAGTGGGAAATAATATCAAAACTTATTGAAGAGTGGTTATCCGGATATGGTGCAAAAGCAGAAAAAGGAGAATCTTATGGAATATTTATAGTAGGGGACAGGAAGCAATCAATATATAACTTCAGAGGAGCAGAAAGCAGAATCTTTGATGATGCAAAAAAGAAATTAAAAGATTATATAAAAGAGGAGAAACTCCTTGTAAATTACAGAAGTTCACCACTAATTATAGATTTTGTCAATAAAGTCTTTGAAGACATATATCCATGGAAAGACCAGAAACTTGAATTTCCTGCAGGGAAGGACATTGTTGATTCTAAAATAGAGATAAATATCCTTCCAAAAGATAGTGAAAAAGAAAAAGAATATGAATGGATTTCAAAAAAGATATACCAGATGGTGAATGAGAAATATCAGGTATTTGAGAAAGATGGGAGTAAAAGAGATATAAACTTTGGAGACATTGCAATACTGATAAGGAGAAGGAATAAAAATCTGAAATTGCTTGAGGATGTCCTGACAAATTACAAGATACCATATATAATTGTTGGAGGGATAGGTTTTTACCAGGAAGACGAAATTCTCTTTCTCCTTTCACTTCTCTTTTCTCTTTCAGACCCCACTGATAAATTATCGGAATGGAATCTTAAAAACTCAATTTTTAAAATAGAACCTTCAAAGATTGAATTATGGAGGAAAAGTATCCCATACAATAACATTTCAACCCTCCTTGATAAAATATTGAAGGAGATAAATTTCTGGGAAAATTTAAGCTCTCAACAAAAAGCAAATGTTGAAAAATTCTTAATTCTTGTTGAATCACAGAAACATCTGCCTTTATTCAGAATATGCCAGAATTTCAGAAAACTCCTGCATAAAACAGATGAACCAAAAGCAGACATCTTCTCAGAAAGGGAAAATGCAGTGAGAATTCTCACTGTTCATGGGGCAAAAGGGCTTGAATTTCCTGCAGTCTTTCTTATAAATATTGAAGATGGAAAAGTCCTTCCGAAGAATAAAATAATTTACAGAAAAACCTCAGACCGCTTTCCATATTACTCTTTTATCATCAGGAATGAAGCAGAACAGAAACATAAAATTGAATTTAAAGAAAATCTGGAAGAAGAAGAGGAGAGAATCCTGTATGTAGCTCTCACAAGAGCATCCCAGTATCTTTTCATATCAGGTATTGAAAATAAACCTTCTATATGGATAAGGAGAATGGAAAGATTGAAGGATAAATTTCCTGCTGAGGAATATAAAGGGGAGATAGAAAAGAGAGATTTAAAATATGAAGAAAAAGAAGAAAAATTCCCTCTTCCTTCCTTTGAAACCATATCATCTTACAGTGAGGAAGTTTTACCAGCATTTTCTTCTTATACAAATCAGGCAATCGGGCAGATTATCCATACCGTTATAAAGGAAATATCAACAAGAAAGATATTGTTTGAAAAGGAAAAGATTTTGGAAAGGATAAAGTTCTATTTGGAGAAAGAAAATATCCGGTACAGTAAAATAGAGAAAAAAATTGAAAAGATCATTAAAAATCTTTTCCTTCCTTCAATAAAAGAGATTATATCGCCATCGGAAAATTCTTATGTTGAACTTCCATTTATTGTGAAAATAAATGGGAAGATTTACCGTGGATTTATTGACAGAATTATCCAGAAAGGAAAGAGTGCTTTCATATATGATTACAAAACCGGTTTTGAGAAAGAAGAATATCGCAAGCAGATGGAAATTTACGAAAAGGCTGTAAGAGAAATACTGGAAGTTGAAGATGTCCAAAAATTTCTTGTATTTCTGCATGAAGGGAAAATAGTGAAACTTGAATAAAATTTTTATATTTCAATATAGTCGCTTTTTATAAAATTCTTATACCAGTTTTCAAATTCTTCTCTGGTAGAAAGATGTATTTGAAAAGGAGAGAAAGGGTCTATTTTGGATTTAATTTCAGTTCTTATCTTTTCTCTTTCTTCCCAATTTTCCGGTAAATTATCTGAAATTATCAGAACATCAATGTCACTATCTGGAGTATGTTTATTTTTAACAATGGAACCAAACACCAGAACTTTTACATCTTTCAGAATTTTTTTCCCTATTTCCTTAATCTTATTGCAGTAATATTTATAATTTTCAAAATACTTCCTTTTTCTTTCAAAAGTCTCAAGCAAAATATCAACAAGTCTTTCTTCCATAAAAATCTTCCCCAATAGTTTCTTTAATTAATTTTAAAAACTCAATATCCATCCTCCATTATTATATCAATTAAAAAATTTAAAAATCCACATTTTGTTTTGAATGAAAAATTTAAATCCATAATCTTTTTGACAAAATTTTCCCAAATATCATAAACTTAAAATATGAAAAAGACACAGAAAATAATTGTTTCTGTACTTTTTTTAATTTTTCTTTCACTCATTGGGTTCTATTATTATTCTATCAAAAAAAGCAAATATAAGACCGTATATTATGTCTATTTCCTCTCATCCAACCAAGAACTCAAGTTAATCCCTGTTGAAAGAACAGCAAAACCTTTCTCAGATATAGAAGAGAAGGTAAAATCTTCAATAAAAGATTTACTCAACGGACCGAACCAGGAGGAAAAAGAGAAAAATATTATTACAATGATTCCGGAAGGTGTTAAATTGATTAACTGTTATATCAGGAATGATACAGTATTTCTTGATTTTTCAAAGGATATTGAAAAAGGTGGAGGAACTGAAGAAATGAAAGCGAGACTTGCACAGATAGTCTTTACTGCCACACAATTTCCAGAGATAAATAAGGTCAGATTTATGATAGAAGGGAAATTTATAAAATATTTTGGCGGAGAAGGATTAACAGATGTGGAAAAACCACTGGAAAGAAAAGATTTTATAAAAGTTAAAAGGGGAGAGTAAAAATGAAAAAGGGAATCCATCCAGAATATGGAGAATGTACAATTATATGTGCCTGTGGTAATGTGGTAAAAACACGCTCCACAAAAAAAGAGATAAAAGTTGAAATATGTTCAAAATGTCATCCCTATTTTACCGGAAAACAGAAGTATGTTGATACTGCACAGAGGATAGAAAAATTCAGAAAGAAATATGGAAAATAAAGTTGCCATTTCTCAGAAAAGTGGTATAGAAAAGAAGTTGTGTGAAATTGAAGATGAGTATAAAAAACTCATTGATATTATTGCATCCGGTAATGGTAAGGATAAAGGGGAAATTTTAAAAAGATTGGGAGAAATTGAAAAACTTGTGAGTTTAAAAAAGGATCTGGATAAAGTAAACCAAAGCATAGAAGAAGTTACCAAAATAATTGAAAATGAAGAAGATGAAGAATTAAAAAAACTTGGTAAGGAAGAACTGGAATCTTTAAAAAAAGAGAAAGAGGATATTGAAAGAAAAATAAAAAAGTATTTTTTTGAGAGGAAAAAAGAAAATGAAAAAAACGCTATTATGGAGATAAGAGCAGGAATTGGTGGTGAAGAAGCATCTCTTTTTGCAACAGACCTTTTCAGAATGTATGCAAAGTATTGCGAAAAGAAAAATTATAAAATAGAAATTTATAACTCCCATCCTTCTGAACTTGGTGGTTTTAAAGAGATAATCTTTCTTGTCAAAGGAAAAGGGGCTTATGGAAATTTAAAATTTGAAAGAGGGGTACATAGAGTCCAAAGAATTCCCATAACAGAAAGCAGTGGCAGAATCCATACATCTGCTGCAACTGTGGCAGTTTTCCCCGAAGTGGAAGAAGAAGAGATAAAGATAGATCCTAAGGATTTGAAAATTGAGACATTCAGAGCCTCCGGTCATGGAGGTCAGCATGTTAACAAAACTTCATCTGCGGTTAGAATAACACATATCCCGACAGGAATTGTTGTATCATGCCAGGATGAGCGTTCCCAGATACAAAATAGAGCAAAAGCAATGAAAATACTTAAAGCAAGATTACATTATCTTTATGAAAAAGAGAGGAAAGAAAAGATTGATAAAGAGAGAAAATCTCAGATAGGGACAGGGGAAAGAAGTGAAAAGATAAGAACTTATAATTTTCCGCAGAACAGGGTTACTGACCACAGAATTAATCTGACACTTTATAATCTTGATGAAGTGATGGAAGGAAATATTGACCCTTTAATAGAGAAGTTAAAAGAATGGGAGGTAGAAAATGAAGAAATATAAAAATTTGGCAATTATTCTTTTACTTTTTTCTTTCACTTTATATGGAGATTATAAAAGCGATATCAAGAAAGGAACTTTGCTTCTAAAAACAGGGAAAATTCAGGAAAGTATTAATTTTTTCAAAAACGCCATAGATGAAAATCCTTCATCATCAGAAGCATATTATTATCTCGGATATGCATATTTTCTGCTTGGTGAAAAAGACAAATCTTTAAAAAATTATGAGAAAGCAGTCCAGCTGGATCCTGAAAATCCTGATTACCATTATGCACTTGCTTCCCTTCTCATATCAATAGGTGATAAAGAAAAAGGGATTAAAGAGTTAGAAGAAACAATAAGAGTCTCTCCGGAATCTCTTGCTGCAAAAATGGCAGAAAGGTTAAAGAAAAAGATTGAAAAGGAAATGAAAGAAGAGGAATTGGTTAAAAAATGGGAAAAGAAAGTAAAGGAATTTAAAAAGACAACGACAAAGAAAGGAAAGAAAATAAAAATACCTCTGGAAAAACTGGTTAAAAGATTAAAATATGCAACCGAGTCAAGAAGAAAAGAAGCATCAGCAAAAATTTTATACTATCCTCCAACAGCATTAAAAGAATATGTATCTGATTTTATCTTATTAATGAGACGGGAAAATAATCCTGAAACAATCAAAAATATTATAAAAATTATTGCAAAGACAAATACTCCAGAAGGAGTAAAAGGGTTGAGAAATTTCCTTGAAGATTTTGTATGGGGAATAGTTGAAAAGAAGGATGCAAATAATATTGTATTTACTCTTATAGTCACACTGGGAGAAATAAGGGATACAGATAGTCTTGATATTATAAAAGATGCATGGAAAAAATACGGTACAAAAGATAGAGAAATTTATTATTATCTCACACTTGCAAGACTTGGAGATTATTCCCACATTGGCGATTTGAAGAAAAGATTGAAAGAAGATTACAAAGGAGAGAAGGAAAAAGAAATAAAATTAAGAAGCGGAATAATAGAAGTGATTGGTGAATATTTAACAAAGCATTCAGACCCTGAACTTGAAAATTTAATATGCTTTTTAAGTGAAGATGCTCTTTACCCTGAAATAAAAGCTGCTGCACAAAATGCCTTTGCAACATTCCGCAAATCTGTCAAAAAAAGAGATTAAAACCATCAGTCTTTTAAAAGTCGCCACAGATATCTTTAAAAAACACAATATAGAAGATGCATATTTAAATGCAGAGATACTCCTTTCTCACATCCTTGGGAAAGAAAGAGAAAAACTTTATGCAGAAGATATAGAAATGGACAGAAAGAAAATCGGTTTATTTTTTAAACTTGTTAAAAAAAGATGCAGAAGGATTCCCCTCCAGTACCTTACAGGCAAAGCAAATTTTTTTGGATACTCCTTCTTTGTTGAAAATGGTGTTTTCATTCCAAGACCTGAAACAGAAATCCTTGTGGAAAAGACAATTGAAATATATAAAAATTTTTTTTATCCACAAAAAATAAAGATTTTAGATATAGGGACAGGGTGTGGAAATATAGCAATTACTCTTGCAAAAGAAATTGAAAATTCTTACATTATCGGAACAGATATTTCAAAAAAATCAATTAAAATTGCCAAAAAAAATAGCATCTACCATAATGTTGAAAAGAAAACAGAATTTATCAGAAAAAACCTCTTCCCGGAAGAAGGGAAATTCCACATTATCGTCACAAACCCTCCCTATATTCCTAAAAGCGAAATAAAAAATTTGCAACAAGAGGTAAAAAAAGAACCTCTGATAGCGATTGATGGTGGAGTGGATGGGTTAAAGTATATAAGAGAGATTTTAAATGGAGCAGAAAAATACCTTTATAAAAATGGATTTTTGATAATGGAAATTGGAGAAAACCAGACATCTCTTATCAAAGAGGAAGTAAAGGAGAAAAATTTAAAACTTATCAAAATAGAAAAAGATTTGCAAAATTTTGAGAGAATCTGTATCTTTAAATACAATTAAAATGGAAAAATTCTTAATAGAAGGAGGACACCCCTTAAACGGGAAAATAAAAGCCTCTGGTGCAAAAAATGCTGCTTTACCAATAATAGCAGCAAGTATTATGGGGGAAGGAAAGACCATTCTTCATAATATACCTTCCCTTAAGGATACAGAGACAATGTTGAAAATTCTCACCTTTCTCGGAGCAAAAGTTAAATTTTTCAACAATACTGTAGAGATAGAACCATCAGGGATAAAAAGATTTACAGCACCTTATGAATATGTAAGCACAATGAGGGCGTCAATATGTCTTCTCGGTCCAATGCTTGCAAAATATGGAAAAGCAAAATTTTCAATGCCTGGTGGATGTGTAATAGGGCCAAGACCCATTGACCTCCATCTTAAGGGACTTAAAAAACTCGGTGTTGAAATAAAAAACGAAGAGGGTTATGTAATCGGGAAGGTTAAAAAATTAAAGGGAAACAGAATATTTCTTGGAGGGAATTTTGGTTCAAGTGTTCTGGCAACTGCAAATGTAATGTGTGCTGCCACTTTAGCTGAAGGAGAGACAATAATTGAGTTTGCTGCCTGTGAACCTGAAATTGTTGACCTTGCAAGATTCCTTAAAAAAATGGGAGCAAAGATTTATGGTGAAGGTTCTCATATTTTAAGAATTGTTGGGGTCAGAAAATTGAAGGGGACTGAATATACAATTATCCCTGATAGAATTGAAACAGGAACATATATGCTTGCAGGATTAATAACAAAAGGGAAAATAAAAATTGAAAATTGTATTCCATTCCATTTGATGGCTCTTATGGACAGACTTGAAGAGGCAGGAATTGGTGTAAAATATGGGAATGATTATATTGAAGTGGAAGGGAAGGATAAATGGAAAGCAGTTGATATTGTCACCTTACCCTATCCTGGATTCCCTACAGACTTACAGGCACAGATGATGGCTTTCCTTACACTTGCAGATGGAATAAGTGTAATAACTGAAAAGGTATTTCCTGAAAGATTCATACATGTTGGAGAACTGAATAGACTTGGAGCAAATATTACGCTTGACGGTTCAAAAGCAATTGTAAAAGGAGTAAAAAATCTCCTTGGAGCTAAAGTGATGGCATCAGATTTAAGGGCAAGTGCTGCTCTTGTTCTTGCTGGACTTGCTGCAGAAGGGGAGACTCAGATTTCAAGAATTTACCATTTAGACCGTGGATATGAGAAATTTGAGGAAAAATTATCAAAAGTGGGAGCAAAGATAAAAAGAGTGAGAGAATAAAAATGGAAAAGATAGGAATTATTATCTGTGGAATATGCGGGAAAATGGGTTCTCTCATTTTAAAACTTGCCTCTGAAATGGGGGAATTTGTTATAAAGGGAGGGATTGAAAGGAAAGACCATCCTGAAATAGGAAAAGAGATTATTCCCGGAGTTATAATTTCTGATAACCTTGACAGTATTTCAAATGGAAAAGAAGTAATAGTTGATTTTACAACTCCTGAAGCAACTGTTGAATTTGTCAAAATAGCGGTTAAAAAGGGAAATAAAATGGTTATAGGGACAACAGGATTTTCTGAAGAGCAGATGGATTTTATAAAAGAATCTTCACAGAAAATACCGATTTTAATATCTCCAAATATGAGTTATGGAGTGAATTGCCTTTTCAAAATCGTTAAATTTGCATCAGAGATTTTAAAAGGATATGAAACTGAAATTATTGAAATTCACCACCATTACAAAAAAGATTCTCCAAGTGGAACTGCAAAGAAAATTGCAGAGATAATCTGTAAATCAAGAAATTATCCATGTGAAGAAGTTTTGAAGTATGGAAGGTTTGGAAAAACAGAAAAGAGAAGGAAAGAGGAGATAGGGATGCATTCTGTAAGAATAGGAGATATTGTTGGGGAACATACAGTGTTATTTGGAGGGAAAGGAGAGGTAATTGAGATTACTCACAGAAGTTATAATAGAGAAACATTTGCTATTGGAGCACTTGAAGCAGTAAAATTTATCTATAAAAAGGAAAAAGGATTATATGGAATGGAGGAGGTTATAAATGGAGGAGAGTAAAAGATTAAAAAAGTTACCACCATACCTTTTTGATGAGATACTGAAAAAGAAAAAAGAACTTATTGAGAAAGGAGTTGATGTAATAGATTTTGGGGTTGGAGACCCTGACCTTCCCACACCTGCCCATATTGTTGAAGCAATGAAGAAAGCCGTTGAAAATCCATCATATCACCATTATCCTTTAAGAAAAGGGTTGAAAGAATTCAGAAAGGCAATCTCAGATTATTACAGAAAAAATCACGGTGTGGATATTGACCCTGAAAGGGAAATATGTGTATTGATAGGGGCTAAAGAAGGGATAGCACATTTTCCATTTGCCTATGTGAATGAAGGAGATATTGTCCTTGTTCCTGAACCTGCTTATCCAGTTTACCACAGAAGCACAATCCTTGCAGGAGGAGAACCATATTTCTTACCTCTCCTGGAAGAAAATGATTTTTTACCCCAATTTGAAAAAATACCATCAGAGATACTTTCAAAAGCAAAAATTCTCTACCTCAATTACCCGAATAATCCAACAACTGCATTTGCAAAAGAAGAATTTTTGAAAGAAGCCATCTCTTTCTGTAAAAAATACGGTATAATCCTTGCCTATGATGCCGCTTACAGTGAAATCTATTTTGATGAAAAACCTGTAAGTTTTCTATCCATTGATGGGGCAAAGGATATAGGAATTGAGTTCAATACACTTTCAAAAACATATAATATGACTGGATGGAGAATAGGTTGGGCATGTGGAAATGAGAGACTTATTTCTTCACTCTGTAAAATAAAAGAAAATATTGATACTGGAGTTTTTGAAGCAATCCAGATTGCAGGTATTGAAGCGTTGAGTGGCCCGCAGGATTGTGTAAAGGAAATGAGAAATATTTATAAAAAAAGGAGAGATATATTTGCAGAGGGTATAAGAAAATTGGGATGGGATTTCAGATTGCCAAAGGGGACTTTTTATGTCTGGGTTAAGGGAGAAATAAAAGATTCAATTAAAATGGCAAAAATCCTTCTGGAAGAGACAAATATTGTCGCTATTCCAGGAGTTGGATTTGGGCCTTCAGGTGAAGGATATTTAAGATTTTCATTGACAATACCTGAAGACAGAATTATTGAGGGAATTAAAAGGATGGAGGAAAAATGGGGAAGAAAAAAGTAGCAATTGTTGTTGGAAGTAAAAACGATATTCCATACCTTGATGGAGCAAAGGAAATTCTTGAAGATTTTGGAGTGGAATATGAAATTTTCGTATTATCTGCACACAGAACTCTTGATGAAACAATCAGTTTTGCAAAAGAAGCAGAAAGTAAAGGGTTTGGTGTGATAATAGCATGTGCTGGAATGGCTGCTCATCTACCAGGAGTTATTGCTGCAAAAACAACCTTACCTGTAATTGGAGTCCCTTTACCAACAAGTGAGATAAAAGGGATTGATGCACTTTTAGCAATAGCACAGATGCCTTCAGGAGTCCCTGTTGGAACAATGGCAATAGGTAAGGCAGGAGTTAAAAATGCTGCCCTTTTTTCAATCTCCATCCTTGCAATTTCTGATGAAGAACTTAGAGAAAAACTTAAAAAATTCAGAGAAGAGTTAAAATAAAAAGAGGAGGGGAAAATGGCTGTATTTGCAAGGTATAAAGATGGGAAAGAAGTAAGTGAAGAAGTTTTTAAAGTTCTTGCAAAGTTTGCACCTGATGGAGTGATGGATGTTTTTGCTTCAGACCAGCACAGTTCATATAAGAAGTTAACAAATTCCTTTTTCAAACATATAGGAGAAGATAAAGAGGCAACAGATGATGATGTGAGGGAAGTATGCAGAAGATTTGCAAAACATTTGAAAGGACATGTCACCGCTGCATTATTTAACCATCTTGCTTTTTTAAGTGAAGGGTTCAGAGAATTGCTTGGCAGTGATATTCTTCTTATAGGAAGGCTGGAGGATACAAAACCGATTGAAGTTGATAATGGAAGAGGGAAAATTGCAAGACTTGCTGTACAGCCGGAAGAAGTGGCAGATAAAGTTGATGCTTTCAAAACACTTGTCTATTTAAACCCGAACCATAAGGAAAGCTGGGAGAAGAATAAAGAATGGCTTGCAGATATTTCTGAAAGGTGTGAAAAACTTGGAAAGCCTCTTTACAATGAGACTTTATTTTCAGGAGAACCTGAAGATTCAAAAGCAGATAAAGCAAAAAAACTTCCAGATGCACTGATTAAAATGGCTGAAGAATTCAGTTGCTTTGGAAATTTCTATAAAACGCAGGTCCCTGTTTTATGGGTTGAAGAGGATGGGAAAATAGTAAAAGTTGCAAGCCCTAAAGTTATAAGAGAGGTTGCAGAAGAGATGGAAAAAATATCTCCAAGACCTTTACTTCTTTTAAGTGCTGCTGTTGATTTTGAACAGTATTCTGTACAATATGGAACTGTCTGCGACCTTGTATCCGGTCCAATGTGTGGAAGAGCGTATTTCAAAGAAGTCTTCACAGACCCGAAAACAAAAGACTGGGACAGTCTGGAAGAATCATTTAAAATGATAGCCCTACCAAGAATCAAACAGATAAGGACACTTGCAAAAGTAATGGGAAGACCATGGTGGTATAAATTTGAATGGATGAGTAAAGAAGCAGAATCCATGATAAAAAAGGAAAGGGAAATAAAACCCGGTGTGAAAGCAGATTTCGGATATTAATAATTCTGATGGAAAAAATAGCAGTAACAACTACCGGCGGGGATGCTCCCGGAATGAATTGTGTTATAAGGGCAGTTGTAAGGACATCAATTTATTATGGAATGGAGATTTTTGGAATAAGAAGGGGATTTAAAGGGCTTTATGAGGATGATATTTTCAAAATGAGTTCAAGAGATGTAAGCGGAATAATAAATCAGGGAGGGACTATACTTAAAACAAAAAGATTCCCTGAATTTTCTGAGAGAAAAATAAGAGAAATTGCAATTAAAAATCTTAAAAAAAGGAAAATAGAAGGGCTCATCGTTATAGGTGGAGATGGTTCTGCAAAAGGGGCTTATTCACTTTATTCTGATTTCAATTTTCCTGTTGTTTTAATACCTGCTTCAATTGATAATGACCTTTATGGAACTGATTATACTGTTGGATTTGATACAGCAGTAAATACAGCAGTTGAAGCGATAGATAGAATAAGGGATACTGCTACAAGCCATGAAAGGGTCTTTATAATTGAGGTGATGGGAAGAGAAAAAGGGAATCTCGCAGTGGAAATTGCTCTTGCATGTGGAGCAGAGATAGTTCTCATTCCTGAAAGGAAAATGGAATGGAATGAGATTTTTGATGAGATTGAAAAACAGGAAAAGAGGGGAAAGGTAAGTTCTCTGATTATTGTTGCTGAAGGGGCTGGAAAAGCTTCTGAAATAGCAAAAATTTTACAGAAAAGATTCCCTGAAAGAGAAATAAGATTTTCTGTCCTTGGTTATATCCAGAGAGGAGGGAAACCCACATATTTTACAAGGACTATTGCAACAAAATTTGGATTTGAAGCAGTGAAGATGCTGAAAGAAGGAAAGTATGGATATATGGTTGGAATTAAAGGAGGAAATATTGTCCATATCCCCTTAAAAGAAGTTGTATCTGGGAAAAAGAGCCCCTCTTTTGAAAATCTGAAACTTATGGAAATTATGGCAATTTAATCAAAAAGGAGAAAAAAAATGAGAAGTGATTCAATGAAGAAAGGTATTCTGAGAAGTCCCCACAGAAGCCTGATGAAGGCAATGGGATATACCGATGAGGAGATAAAAAGACCGATTATAGGAGTTGCAAATTCAGCAAATGAAATAATCCCTGGACATATCCATCTTGATAATATAACAGAAGCAGTAAAAGAAGGGATCAGAATGGCAGGTGGAACACCCGTTGAATTCAGAACTATAGGAGTATGTGATGGTATAGCTATGGGACATGAAGGGATGAAATACAGTCTTGTATCACGAGAGATTATAGCAGATTCAATTGAAATCATGGCAAAAGCCCATCCTTTTGATGGAATAGTGCTGGTTGGTAATTGTGATAAGATTGTCCCCGGTATGCTTATGGCACTTTTCAGACTCAATATTCCAGCAATTTATGTAAGTGGTGGTCCAATGCTTTGCGGTAAACTCCCATCTGGAAAGAAAGTTGATTTAATCTCTGTTTTTGAGGGAATAGGGAAAGTATCAAAAGGTGAAATGAGTGAAGAAGAATTGAGGATAATGGAAGATGAAGGCTGTCCAGGCCCTGGCAGTTGTTCAGGGATGTTTACAGCAAACTCAATGAATTGTCTTGCTGAAGCGATAGGAGTTGCTCTACCTGGAAATGGAACAATTCCAGCAATTTCTGCAAAAAGGATAAGGCTTGCAAAATATACAGGTATGAAAATTGTTGAACTTGTAAAGAAGAAAATAAAACCAAAGGATGTAATAACAATTGAAAATTTTAAAAATGGAATATGTGTTGATATGGCAATAGGTGCTTCAACAAATACAGTATTGCATCTTCCTGCAATAGCAAAAGAGGCTGGAATAGAACTTCCACTCGATATCTTTGATGAACTGAGCAGAAAAGTTCCAAATATCTGCAAATTATCACCTGCTTCTGAACTTCATATTGAAGACCTTGATAGAGCAGGGGGTATCCCCGGTGTTATGAAAGAACTGAGCAAATGGAACCTTATCAATGTTGATGTTGATACAATTTATGGTAAAAAGTTAAAGGAAATCATAAAAGAAGCAAATATCTGGAACAGGGAAATAATAAGACCTTTAGAAAAGCCATTCCATCCTGAAGGTGGAATAGCAATACTTAAAGGTTCTCTTGCTCCTGAAGGTGCTGTGGTAAAGCAATCCGCAGTTTCTGAAAAAATGTTTAAATTTTCTGGCCCTGCAAAGGTTTTCAATTCAGAAGAGGAAGCACTTGATGCAATATTGAAAAATAAGGTAAAAGAAGGGGATGTGGTGGTAATAAGATATGAAGGGCCAAAAGGAGGCCCCGGAATGAGAGAAATGCTCGCTGTAACTTCTGCAATTGTTGGAAAGGGACTTGGAGAAAAAGTTGCACTTTTAACAGATGGAAGATTTTCAGGGGGGACAAGAGGAGCATGTATCGGTCATATAAGTCCTGAAGCAGAAGAGGGTGGTCCAATAGCATATGTGAAAGATGGTGATATTATAGAAATAGATATTCCTGGAAGGAGACTGGATTTGAAAGTATCAGAAGAAGAACTGGAAAAGAGAAGGAAAACAATGAAGAAAAAAGAAAAGAAATTAAAAGGTGTTTTGAAAAGATATTCAAAACTTGTAAGATCAGCAAACACAGGGGCAATACTGGAGGAATAAATGACAGAAAAAGAGAAGGCAAAAAAAGGGATAATAAGTGAAGGGATGAAGAAAGTTGCGGAAGAGGAAAAGATAGAAGTGGAGAAACTGGCAGAGTATATATCTGAGGGTAAGGTTGTAATTTTAAAACACAGAAATAAATACCTTGGAATTGGGAAGGGATTGAGAACAAAAGTAAACACAAATATTGGAACATCCCCTGATATGGCTGATATAAATTTAGAACTGGAAAAACTGGAAAAAGCATGTGAATATAAAACAGATACAGTTATGGATCTGAGCACTGGAGGGAAACTTGATGAAATAAGGAGGAAAATAATTGAAAATAGCCCAGTTCCTGTTGGAACAGTTCCAATCTATCAGGCAGCGATTGAGACCATTGAAGAGAAAGGAACAATTGTAAAGATGGAACCTGATAAAATTTTTGAAGTAATTGAAAGGCATGCAAAAGATGGAGTTAGTTTTATAACTGTCCACTGTGGAGTTAATTTAAAAACACTTGAAAGATTGAGGAAAAATCCAAGAAAAACAATGGTTGTAAGCAGGGGAGGGGCTTTTCTTATAAGCTGGATGATTTCAAATGAAAAAGAAAACCCTCTTTATGAAAACTTTGATAGATTGATTGAGATAGCAAAAAAGTATGATATCATCTTAAGTCTTGGGGATGGAATGAGACCTGGAAGCATTCTTGATTCAACTGATAGACCCCAGATTGAAGAATTGATAACTCTGGGAGAACTTACAGATATTGCATGGAGGGAAGATGTCCAGGTTATGATTGAAGGCCCTGGCCATATTCCAATCAACGAAATTCCAGCAAATGTTATTCTTGAAAAGAAAATATGTAAAGATGCACCTTTTTATGTTCTTGGACCTGTTGTAACAGATATTGCTCCTGGATATGACCATATAACATCTGCAATTGGAGCTGCAGTTGCTGGAATGTATGGGGCAGATTTTATATGTTATGTGACACCTTCTGAACATCTTGGTCTTCCAGGAGTGGAAGAGGTAATTGAAGGAGTAGTTGCAGCAAGAATTGCTGCTCATACAGCAGATATTGCTAAAAAAATTCCATCCGCAATAGAATGGGATATGGAAATGGATATTGCAAGGAAAGAAAGGAAATGGGAAAAACAGAAAAAGCTCTCAATTGACCCTGAAAAATTTGAAAAACTTTACAGAAAATACACCCCTTCAGAAAGAGATGTCTGCACCATGTGCGGGAAGTATTGTGCTTTAAAAATTGTTGAAAAATCATTAAAGACAAAAATCATTTTCTAAAATGGAAAGGATAAGGAAATACGGAGATAAAGTTTTGAGAAGGAAAAGTAAAGAAGTGAAAGATATTGATGAGAAAGTCCAGAAAATAATTAAAGATATGAAAGAAGTATTATTCAGGGCAAAAGGAATTGGACTTGCAGCCCCACAGATAGGAATCCTTAAAAGAATTTTTCTTGCAATCCATCCTGATAATAAAAATCTCATCGTTGTTATAAATCCTGTGATAGTTGAAAAATCTGGAAAGGAAATAGATATGGAAGGATGTCTTAGTTTTCCAGGTGTCTACTTTTCCATACCGAGAGCAAAAAAAGTTGTAATTTCCGGAATCAATGAGAAAGGAAAAGAAATAGAGATTGAGGGAGATGGTCTTCTTGCAAGGTGTTTCCAGCATGAAATTGACCACCTCAATGGAGTATTAATCATTGATTATGCGACAGAAGAGGAGAAGAAATTGTGGAAAGAAAAACTCCAGCAGATTAAAAGAAATGGTTCCTGAATATATTGTCTCATTCAATACAAGTTTTTTCCCTGTTGAAGAAGTTGATTTTTTAATAGTCGGTGGAGGGATAGCAGGTTTAAGGGCGGCTATTGAATTGAAAGATTATAATACTGTGATTATTTACAAAAATGGTCTTGAAGAAACAACAACTTACAATGCTCAGGGTGGAATTGCTGTCGGCATTGGAGAAAATGATTCTCCAGAAAACCATCTTGAAGATACAATCCGTGTTGGATGTGGAATAAATAAAAAAGAGGCTGTAAAAATTCTTGTTTATGAAGGAATAGAAAGAGTAAAGGAATTGATTGACTGGGGAATAAACTTTGACAAAATAAATGGAAAATACCATTTCACAAAAGAGGGGGGACATTCTTCCAAAAGGATATTACATGCAAATGGAGATATGACAGGAAGAGAAATCATAAAAACTCTTTACAAAATAATCTCCCTTTACCCAAAAATTAAAATCTTCCATAATTTTTTTCTAATTGACCTCATCACATTTGATGATGAAGTGAGGGGTGCTTTAATCCTTGATTGTTCAAAAAATTCATTATTGATAATTCAGGCAAGAAGCATAATACTTGCTACTGGTGGAGCAGGGCAGATATTCCAGGAAACAACAAATCCACCATCAATAACAGGAGATGGACACTCTGCTGCTTATAGAAAAGGAGCAGAATTTACAGATCTGGAATTTTTCCAGTTCCATCCAACAACCCTTTATATAGCAGGTGCTCCAAGATTCCTCATTTCAGAAGCAGTAAGGGGGGAAGGTGGTGTTCTGAGAAATGTAAATGGTGAAAAATTTATGGAATCATACCATCCTCTTGGAGACCTTGCACCAAGAGATATTGTTGCAAGAGCAATAGTTGACCAGATGAAAAAAACAAATTCAAACTGTGTCTTTCTTGATGTTTCAAATATCCCGCTCAGCATTTTCAAAAAGAGATTCCCTTACATTTATTCTGTATGCAATTTATACAAGATAAAAATTCCAAAAGAACCGATACCTGTAAGGCCATCTGCTCATTACTTTATGGGAGGGATAAGGACAGACTTATGGGGAAGAACAAATTTAAAGAATCTCTATGCATGTGGAGAAATAGCATGTACAGGAGTCCATGGAGCAAACAGACTTGCAAGTAATTCCCTTCTTGAAGGGCTTGTATTTGGAGCAAGAGTTGGAAAAATTATAAAGGAAAATCTCCCTCCAAAAGCAGGCAGAATAAAGATAAAGTATAATTTCCCCCAGAAAACAGATATTTTAATTGATAGAGAAGACCTTAAGAGATCAATAAGGAGCCTTATGTGGAGAAATGTTGGTATTGAAAGGGACAATGAATTATTAAGTTATGCTTATGAAAAATTGAAAAATTGGGAAAAATATGCTTTTATAAAAGAATTTAATGAAAAGGAGGGTTTTGAATCTCAAAATATGCTTATTCTGGCAACTTTAATAACAAAAAGTGCTTTACTCAGAAAGGAAAGCAGAGGGGTGCATTACAGGAAAGATTATGCAGAGGAAAAGGATGAATGGAAAAAACATATAATTTTGAAGAAAGGTAAAGTTTTTTTCAGAAAGGAAATATAAAATGAGAGAGAAAAAAGTTCCTGTTAAAAAACAGCCACCTTCTGAAAGAATAAAAAATTTCAACGAAGTATCCTTAGGATATACAGAAAAAGAAGCAATCCAGGAAGCAGAAAGATGTCTGCAGTGTAAAAATGCTCCATGCATAAAGGGATGTCCTGTAGAAATTGAAATTCCAAAATTTATCAAAGAGATAAGGGAAGGTAATTTTAAAAAAGCATTTGAAATAATTTATGAGAAAAATACATTACCAGCAATTTCCGGGAGAGTATGCCCGCAGGAAACACAATGTGAAGCCTTCTGCACACTTTCAAAAAAATGGGAACCAGTAGCAATTGGAAGACTTGAAAGGTTTGTTGCGGACTGGGCAAGGAAAAATAATGTTTACCCATCAATTACAAAAGTGGAATTCAAAAATTATAAAGTTGCAGTTGTTGGTTCAGGGCCTGCAGGATTAACATGTGCATCTGAACTTGCAAAAAATGGAATAAAAGTTACAATCTTTGAATCACTCCACCTTCCTGGAGGAGTTCTCACATATGGAATACCTTCATTCAGATTACCAAAGGATATTATCTTTTATGAGATAGAATATATCAAAAAACTTGGAGTTGAGATAAAAACAGATATAATAATTGGAAAGACTTTAAGTATAGATGACCTGTTTGGACTTGGATATAAGGCAATTTTTATAGGAAGTGGAGCAGGACTCCCTTCTTTCATGGGTATACCTGGAGAAAATCTTTTAAGAGTCTATTCTGCAAATGAATTCCTTACAAGAATAAATCTTATGAAAAGCTATAAATTCCCTGAATACGATACACCCATAAGCATAGGGAAAAAGGTTGCTGTGATAGGTGGTGGGAATGTTGCAATGGATGCTGCAAGGTGTTCTTTAAGATTGGGAGCTGAAAATGTGACTGTCCTTTACAGAAGAACTGAAAAAGAGATGCCTGCAAGAAGGGAAGAATATGAAAATGCAATTGAAGAAGGAGTGAATTTTGAATTTCTTGTCCAGCCACTTGAGATAAAAGGAGACAAAAACGGTTATGTAAATGGGATTAAAATTATAAGGAATAAACTTGGTGAACCTGATGAAAGTGGAAGGAGAAAACCAGTACCAATCCCTGGAACAGAGACAATTTTAGAATTTGATACTGTAATAGTGGCAATTGGACAGAGACCAAACCCCTTAATTCCCAGGGCATATCCAAAATTTAAACTCGGAAAACATGGAAATATCATTGTTGATGAAAATGGATTCACTGGAATAAAAGGAATTTATGCTGGAGGAGATATCACCACAGGAGCAGCAACTGTAATAAGTGCAATGGGAGCAGGGAAAAGAGCAGCAAGGGCAATTATTGAATACCTCTCCTCATTGTGATATTCTAAATTTATAAAAGGGGGTGAAAATGTTACTGTTATTGATAGGTATTTTCCTCTTTTTTATCCTTGCAAATTCAATAAAAATAGTCACAGAATATGAAAGGGGGGTTATTTTCAGACTCGGAAGACTTGTTGGGGCAAGGGGTCCAGGTTTGATATTTATTATTCCAATAATTGAAAGGATGGTGAAAGTCAGTTTGAGAACACTTACTTTTGATGTAACACCACAGGAAGTTATGACAAAAGATAATGTTCCCATAAAAATAAATGCTGTTGTATGGTTCAGAGTAATGGACCCGGTAAAAGCAGTTGTGGAAGTCGAAAATTACCAGCTTGCAACAATGCAGATTGCTCAAACAACTTTAAGGGGAGTGGCTGGACAGCTTGAACTTGATGAAATACTTGCGGAAAGAGAAAAAATCAACCAGAGATTGCAGAAAATTATAGATGAGCAGACAG
>Ga0164318_10001692_pt1 | contig 19901 bp, 18 predicted proteins | sample GuaBasSedimGuay9_FD_113734 | JGI IMG/M metagenome (GOLD analysis project Ga0164318, IMG submission 113734) | Subseafloor sediment microbial communities from Guaymas Basin, Gulf of California, Mexico - Guay9, Core 4571-4, 0-3 cm | ecosystem: Environmental > Aquatic > Marine > Hydrothermal vents... | reverse complement strand
TATTACTTCTTAGTATATACGTGAGAAATATGGGAATCACTGGGAAAAAACAGGGTGTGAAAGCAACCTCAATGCCTAAAATATATAGGAGGGGTAATATTGTAATATCCATTTTCATCCCTTTCTGTAATATCTGCTGTAAAGTGTTATTCCGATACTTATAGCAATGATCATCAAAGCAAATATGAAATAGCTCAGACCAGACTCTGACTGTACCTGTACAACAAGTATCCTATATTTTCTTATTCCGTCTGCATCTATTACCAGGGGGACATTATAGAATCCTTCAATTGTTTGATCGGAAACCTTGACTCTTATGATGATTCTTTTTTCTTCTCCAGAAAGCAGTGTCGTGTTTTTTTCCTCAATTATAACTTCTATTCCCTTTGGAATGTCAACGGGAACTATTGTCAATGAATTTATCGCCAAGGTTCCCGTGTTTCTTATAGAGAGGACGAAGTTTATGGAAGAACCTGGAGCAACAGAAACTCCAAAGTTCTGAGTTTGTATCTCAAAGTCTTTTTTTCCAAGGATCTCGACTCTAATGTTTGTTTCAGAGAAACTGAAACGTCCTTTAGCCGAAATTACAATGTTAAAGACTCCTGGACTTATATTAGGTGGGATCTCGACAAGTAATGTAAGTTCTTGTATTTCTTCTGGATTTAAGGTGATCTTGTCCACAAACATCCCATCAGGATTTTTAAAGAATACCTTAACACCAGCTATTTCACAGGAGTAAGATAGAAGGAACGTGGAAGGAAGCGAGCCTAGATTTTTAATCCTGACAGGTAATGTAAGGTTGCCTCCTCCAATACCCTTAACGGTAGTAATTGGAACTTCGACTTCTACAAGGTCAAAACGGGATTGAACATTGATATTTATGTCTATCTCCGAGCGTGCGTTTTCTGCTTCAGCGACTAAATGTACTGATGCAAGGCTCAGAGAGGCGTTTAGTGGAACATGTATTTCGAGAAACACTTCTTTTGTCTCACCAACTTTCAGGAATATAGACTCAATATTGGTTCCTTCTTTGTCAACGAGAAATATTGGCCAATTATTAGGTGCAATATACCTTATTTTGATATTAGAGTCTATCCCTAGAGTGTTTTTAATGGTTAACGGTATTTTTAGTGTCTTTCCCGGATAAGCTTCTATTTCTGCATATGGGGTCTCTATGAATCTCCAATCTCGCTTATTTACGTTGAATTCTATTGGCAATATCTTGGTGAAGTTAACCCAGGAAACGGAGAGGTTAACAAAATACCTGCCTAGCGCATTTCTAGACACAAAAACGTTTAACGTTATTGTTTTGTTTTCACCTTCCTTTAAAACGATATTTTTGACAGTTAGTCCTGATGGCGATTTTATATATCCATCCCAGCCTTCAGGTGTATGTATGCTGAAATATATATTGAGTGGATAAATTCCGTTGTTTTTCAGGTTTATATGTATTGGGACAATATCTCCCTGAAGGACTTCAAGATTAGACGATTCAGGTATTATGGATAGAGCAGATTTGAGGGTGAAAGTTCCAATATTTCCTGCTTTTTCTTGTGTTAAAACAAGCTCAACTTCTAATAATTCATAACCGAGTTTATGTATCCTTAAAATATATTCTCCTGGACTAAGCCTTAAATTGAACTCGCCCTTATAGTTGGTGCGCGTTGTAGTTACGAGAAGATTGTTGTGTATTACATCAATTATAGCATTTGGTACAGGTTTTCCATGTTCATCTACAATTTTCCCATATATCAGGTAAGTTTGAGCATTAACGCTGAGCAACACTGACATCATTACCATTAGAGCCGTTACGAGCAGTAAAGCTCGTTTCATCCTTGTTCACACACTTCCAAAGAGTATATCCTAGCTAAAGTAATAATGTGCTTGATACTTAATAATTACTCAGAGAAAATGGAGATATATATCGGAACATCTGGATGGAAGTACTCATGGAACCCCGATGGACTGAAATGGTATGTGGAGCACTCTGGCTTTAACGCAGTCGAACTCAACATGAGTTTTTACAGCTTTCCAAGAGAAAAACAGGTAGAGAACTGGAAAAAGGTGGGGAGTTCTCTACGTTGGGCAATTAAAGTTCACAGAAGTATAACTCACATACGTAGACTTAACGAAAAGTCCCTGCAAGTCTGGAAAAGATTTAGAGAAAGATTTCGTTATCTTGAAGGGTCTATAGACTTTTATCTATTCCAACTTCCTCCTAGTCTGACATTTAATGAGACGGTATTCAAGCGTCTAGTAAGCTATAGTAAGTTGTGTGAAAAAATCGCCTTAGAACCTAGGAACAAGACGTGGTTTAAAGCAGAAGTTGTCAAATCAGTTTCAGAACTCGGAATCTATATTGTAACACCAGACTCTCCCTTGTATGAAGGCCTTCCAGATATTGGTGTCATAGTGTCTAAAGACACTGTGTATATTAGGATGCATGGGAGGCTTACATGGTATAATTACGGCTACCTAGATGAGGAGCTTGAGGAAGTTGCTGAAAAAATTATTAATGCTAAGCCGAAGAAGGCATATGTCTTTTTCAACAACAACCATGATATGCTTGGAGACGGAAGAAGATTGAAGGAAATTATACTAGAAAAAATTGGAAAATCTAATCAGTAAGGCGGATGCCTATCCTGACCTTGATGTCGCCTATTTCCCAGTCCTTAATATTAATACCTTTGACTTCCTCCTCTTTATGGACAAAGGTTAACGATTTAGACCTGCTTTCGTTTTTTAGATAATCAACAAATTCCTGGAGCATTTCACGATAGTTTTCTGGAACATAGACTACAGTCTCTATAAATGCGTCTACAGGTAGGTTGAGTTCTTTCCTCATAAACTGTATTCTTCTGAGGATGTCTCTTGCGAGCCCCTCTGCAAGCTCTTTTTCGCTTATTTTCGTGTCTAGGACGACGTACCCGTCTCCGTAGGGTACACCTTCGAACCCTTCCTTAAACTTTTCTTCAAATTCGACCATGTCAGACGTTATCTCGAACTCTGCTTCTTCTATCTTCAGAACATACTTTCCATCTTTCTCGAGAGCGGTTCTTACCTCATATCCGTTTATTTCTCCAAGCTTGGCTATAATCTTTCCAGCATCTTTCTTAAACTTGGGTCCAAGAACCTTGTACACAGGCTTGACGACGATGTCTATGAACTTGCTTAATTCCTCTAGACCAACAACTTTTATCTCTTTGACATTAACCTGCGTCTTCACAACATTCTCCAGAAGCTCCACGGAACCCTTTATCTCAGGGGAGCCCGTAATCACATATAACGTCGGCAGAGGCTGTCTAATCTTTATTCCAGCCTTCATCCTAGTAGCAAGTGCTTTTTCAACAACATCTTTAACGATCTCCATTGCCTTCTCTAGTTCTATGTCGATAAACTCTTCTCTAGGCTTTGGCCACGGAAGCATGTGTATGCTTTCCGGTTCTTCGTCTGTTCTAAACGAGTCTCTGTAAATCTTCTCAGTTATAAACGGTGCTATAGGTGACAACAGCTGAAGGAATCTCTTCAAAACATAGTAAAGTGTCGCATATGCTACAAGCTTGTCTGGGTCGTCTTTTTCAACCCAAACTCTAGGTCTGACAAGTTTAACATACCATCTGCTCACATCTTCAGTTATAAAGTCTCTAAGAAGCCTTGCAGCCTTGTGTATATGGTATTCTTCAAAATACTTTGTAGCCTCTTTCACAATGTTCTCAATGCGAGAAAGCATCCATTTGTCTTCTTTTCTCAGATGATTTTCAAGCTGTTCCAAAGTATACTTCCTAGGATCAAACTTGTCTAGACCCATGTATAGTGTAGCGAAGTAGTATACGTTCCATATAAGGTGAAGGTCGTCGTAAACCTGTGCCAGCCCGTTCCACGAAAATCTTAGGTCTTCCCATATAGTGTTTTTGAGAACAAACCATCTGAGAACGTCTCTGCTTCCCTTGTCAAACTTAAGTACCTCCTGTGGTGCCACATAGTTTCCTAAAGACTTGTGCATTTCTCTGCCTTTCTCGTCTAAAGCGAAACCATGCATAAGAACAGTCCGATAGGGTGAAGTGTCCATCGTTATGAGCCCACATCTTAGTAGTGAGAAGAACCATCCAGCTATCTGGTCATGTCCTTCTGTTATAAAGTCGACTGGCCAAAGCTTTTCGAAAAGTTCTCTTCTCTGAGGATATCCTAACGAGGCATAAAATGCTACACCCGAGTCAAGCCAAACATCGAGTACATCTGGAACTCTCTTCATTTCTCCTCCACACTTTGGACACTTAAATTTGATGTTATCTATCCATGGTCTATGTAGATCCTTTAGTTCCAGCTTCTTACCAACCAGTTTTTCCAGTTCTTTGACTGAACCCACAACGACTCTATGTCCACATTTTTCACACACCCATACTGGGAGCGGGGTCCCCCAGTACCTCTGCCTAGATACGATCCAGTCTCTCAGACCTTCGAGCCAGTTCTTAAACCTGGCATATCCTGCCCACTCGGGTATCCACTTAACCTTCAGGGCTTCTTCTAGAAACCTGTTCTTTAGGTGTGTTACTCTGATATACCATTGTGGCGTAGCTCTCATTATTAGGGGAGTTTTACATCTCCAACACACAGGATATCTGTGCCTAAACTTTGTTGCATAGAACAAGTATCCCTTTCTCTTTAGGTCTTCGATTATCAAATCATTGGCTTCTCTTACTCTAAGCCCTTTATACTTGCCGGCTTCTTCAGTAAATATTCCTTGATCATTAACTGGAGATATAACTGGCAGGCCATATCGCTTACCCACAATGAAGTCCTCTTCTCCATGCCCTGGAGCAGCATGCACAAGACCAGTACCTTCTTCTGCCGAGACAAATTCACTTGACAAGACTATCCTATGGACATCTACCAACTTCTTTTGAACATCCACTTCTTCTACTAATGGATGCTCATATTCGAGGCCTTCAAGCTCAGAGCCTTTTACAGTCCTTTTTACCTTGAAATTCTTTATTCCAGCTTCGCTCATAACAGCTTCAAGCCTATCCTTGGCTAGAAGCAGTTCTTCTCCGTCAACCTCCACCCAGACATATTCTAGGTCCGGGTGAGCCATGACAGCGACGTTCGCAGGCAGTGTCCACGGCGTAGTCGTCCAGATAACGATGTATTTGTTCTTCTCGCCCTTTACTGGAAACTTCACATATATGGAAGGATCCTCTAACTCCCTATACTCAGTTATCTCGTAGTCAGCAAGGGTGGTCTCGCATCGCGGACACCAATGAACTACTTTTACACCCTTTTCAAGAAGACCGTTTTCATCCGCCCTCTTTATGAGCCACCACGCGCTCTCCATATAATCCCTGTTTAGAGTAAGATAGGGTTTTTCCCAATCCATTGAAACGCCAAAATTTTTGAAATGCTCTGTCATAGCCTTTACGTTCTTCAGCGCAAATTCTTCACATGCCTTAACGAAGTTATCGACACCATAATTTTCTATATCCTTCTTAGTCTTAAATCCAAACATCTGTTCGACCTTTACTTCTATGGGAAGTCCATGACAGTCATAGCCAGGCTGGTCGTGGACATCATAGCCCTGAGCCCGTCTAAATCTTATTATCGAATCTTTGAGAACCTTGTTCCATATAGTGCCAATGTGTGGTGTATCGCTGGAGGGATAGGGTGGCCCATCTAAAAAGTAGAACTTAGGCTTGCCTTGCAGCGAGGCTCTAACCTTGTCGTATATTTTCTCTTTTTCCCAAAACTCGAGTATTTCTTCCTCATATTTCTTAGGATCAAATTTCTGCTCGAGAGTTCTCACACTACTCATTTAAATCACCTCCTAAAAATTCTGATTTAAAGAAATAGTTTTCCCAAAAATTGGTGCAAATAGAGCTAAGGCTAGAACAGAGTCTAAAAGTTCCCGCCTTTACTACATAATTTGGTGGTACATTCCACCTCAGCCATTATCAATATAAATTTAATCTTTTTAAACCTTGTTACTCTTGGAGTTATAATGGAAGAATCACTTAGAAATAAGCACATTAATGAAAAAGAGCATGTAGAGAACTTTCCATGGAAGGCTACTATCGTAAAATACGCTGAAGAGAGCATAACCTACAGTACTATAGCACCTCTATATGAGGATTCTCTCAGGACAATCAAAGAAAAATTGTTAAAGAGAGGAGTATATGTTGAAATAAGACACAAGTTCGGGAAAATCGAGAAGGGAGCTATCCTATTAGAGGTGATAGTTCGTGCAAAAACCTGGAGCCAGCTGTCTTGGGGAGTAGACAAGGTGTTAAAAGAGATAGATAATTACTTGCTTGTCTGGAAAAAGAGTTAGGATTTTTCGCTTTTCTCAATTCTCTTAACCAGGTATACGCTTATCGAATATAGGACAACGAAAGGTACAGATAAGGCTATCATACTAATTGGAGTCGGATCAGGCGTTATGATTGCAGTGAACGCAAATACCGAGAAGATCACTAGACGCCAGTTCTTCTGAAGAGTCTCTGACGACACAACCCCTATCTTTGCTAAGAGCATTATAAATAGAGGCAGCATGAATAAGATTCCCGTACTAACGCAGCCAAGGAATACTGTGTTGAAGAAGTTTTCAATAGTGAATATTGGCTTGGCGCCGCCTATAATTGTCAGCCAGACGGAGATGACAAACATGAGCGGCATAATCACGAAATATGCATAGATTATGCCAGATGTAAAAAGCAGAAATATAGCCACAACATATTTTTTCACAACCCTTTTCTCGTGGGGATAAAGACCCGGTTCAATAAACTTATATACGAAAAATACGGTCACTGGACCCATAACAATGATCGCTATTAACGCAGCGAGATATAGCGCAGCAACAATAGAGTCAAACCACCCGTGAGCAATGAGGATAACGTCGCTACTGTTTACTCCAAGAAAACTTGCAATAGGAGCTGTGATCTCGTTGTTCTCAAAACCAAGGATCTGTTGCTGGGTTATCTCCATTAGTCTAAATATAAGTGGTTGGTATTTTTCGAGAAAATTTGACGATGAAGGAATAAGGAACAAGGTTATTATAAATACTATATTGTAAATTAGAATCTTTCGAAGGGTTTCTAACATTTCGAAAACATGTTCTTGGAGGCTTTTTTCCTCAAATTCCTCTTTTTCCTCCTTCTTTTCCGACATTAAGAAGCACCCTCAAATACATTTTCTCCACACTTGATTTGAGGTCGGAATTTTCTATTTTTTCTAAAATCTCTTCTAGCGAAATATGTGCCCAAACCTGAACACCCTTAGCATAGCTTATTTTTAAGGGCTTATCAAGTCTTAAAGGCTTCTCAAGCACCCATACATAAAGCTCCTCTCTGTCTCCAGCATATTTATCAATGAACTCTGGTGGAACACCGTGCTTGTCTCTATATCTCTTCAGAGTTTCCTTGTCTATCTTAAAGGTATTCTTAAGATGCACGAAACCGTAGAGATATCCTCTAGAGATGAGAGCTATGGGTCCTCGAATATTTGTGTTGAATTTTCTGATTTCCCAGATCTTTTTCCCCGAAAGTATCATGTTTATATATTCTTCCCTGATTATCAATGCTCTTATTAAAGTCATAGATTCCTAGAAAAATATGTTGTAGTCCACATATATGAAGGAATAGGTTAATACATAATAATAGTTATATAGAAAATAATGCGGAGCGTTTTGGAAGGAAAGGTTATTGGAAGAAAACTACCTAAATTTTGGGAGAGATGGAAAGATTCTGCAATATATCTAGTAGACAGTCATAAGAAAAAATATGAATTACAACTAAAAACAGTAGTCGCCCAATGGATAAATTCGGGAGACATAATCAAGGTGGAAAAAACAGAGGAGGGTCAAAAAGTATACAGAAAATGGGGCGAAGACTGGGTTCTAATATACCCGTTATTCAGAAAAGAGTATAGTTACCCAAGGTTCAATCCGCTCTCTGGAGAACCTCTCTACACATACAAGATTCTTGCTAGGGAAGCTGAAACCCTTGAAGACTACATATCGATAATAGAGCTAGAACAATACCACTACGCATCCAAAAAAGAGATTGTAGCCGTATGGAAATGTAGTGACGGAAGGATAATAGAGTCAAATGTTCAGCCTGAAGAAGAGTGTATACCTGTCGCAATAAAGGGTTCTTTGCCTGCATCCCGTTTCCTTGTGCTTGAACTGGTTGAAAGGTTGCCATATGAGCCTCGAATAGTAGGTTATGTTAGAGTCGATACACCTATACCTCTAATGCATAGAAGAGTCAAGGAAGATGGTAAAGTATACATAGAAAAAAATATCAGGTTGAAAGTCTTTCCTCGAGACTGGATATATCCCACCTTCTGGCCTGAGATTCTAGAAGAAAAGCTCAAGAAAGAGTTCCTTGTAAACAAGTCCTTATATGGTCGTAGAAGAGCAAGGTATCTGCTGGCTGAGAAGATAAAAGAGGAAGCATTGAAAAGGTGTAATACCGCAGCGGCTAGGATATCCAGAGTAGTAATTCACCCAGACTACAGGGGTGATGGACTAGGGTCTTTTGCGGTAAAGGCGGCGGTCGAGTGGATAAAGGAAAGAAGGATTCCAGAGATGAAGAAGCCCAAACATATTGTTGAAACTATTGCCATGATGGCTAGGTATCATCCATTCTTCGAAAAAGTGGGCTTCAAGTATCTTTGGGACACCGCAAGTGGCAGGCCAGCTCTATACTATCCTCTTACAAAGGAGGCAGAAGAAATAATCAACAAGTTCCTGGAAACCGACCCGATAGCCTCCAAGCATAAAGGTAGACTCTATGTTTCAAGGTACACTGGAATCGAGCCCCTAAAAGGTCCAATCAAGCTTAAAGGTGTATGGAAGTCTTATGAAAGCGTCCTAGACATATCGGCTCTATCCCCTCCCTTAGCGGAAGCTTTGAAAGCCTTCGGTGTGACTAGAAGGGTTGTTCAAAGACAAGTACTCAGAGACGTTAACCTAGAAATACATCCTGGAGAAATAGTTGTCCTTGCAGGCATTTCTGGTGCTGGAAAAACGACACTTTTGAGACTTATCGCTGGAAAGGCGCTTCTTCTCGGAGAAACAAAATATATCCTGGATAAGGGAGAAATTGAGCTTCCAAAAAATACAAAGATAGCGATATTGTTTCCAGGAGAGATTGAGCCAAACTTTGGCTACGAACCGCTCCTACAGCACATGTATAACAAACTCAGAGACATATATGCAGCCATAGAAATACTCAACATGAGCGGACTCTCGGACGCCGTCTTCTATCGAGCAAGATTCAACGAACTCTCAACAGGACAGAAAGAAAGAGCCAAGATAGCTAGTCTTCTAGCCGAAAAACCTAACCTAATACTGATAGACGAGTTTGCAGCACATTTAGACTCGCTTACAGCTAGAAGGGTCGCCAGAAATCTCGGCAAGATTGCCAGAAAACACAACATCACCCTAATTATTTCGACTCATAAGAAAGAGGTTATTGACAGCCTGGCGCCAAACAAGATTGTCTACGTTGGCTATGGGTCTGTGTTTGTCGAGGAAAAAAAGGTCTAAATGGATAGTTATCTTTAATAACAGCATAATCTTTTTCCTACATGGTTGAGAAAATGGCAAAGAAGTTTAAAGTTACAATTGACAGGGATGAATGCATAAGTGATATGGCATGTGTTAGCTTGTGCCCAGAAGTCTTCGAGATGAGCGAGGAAGACGGAAAGAGCCAGATAGTAGAAAAATACAGAGTTAATGGTAGTCTGTCTGAGGGTATCGTGCCCGAAGAGCTAGAGGACTGTGTCAAGAGTGCTGCTGAAGCCTGTCCAGTAACGATTATTCATATAGAAGAAATAGAAGAGTAAAATCTTTCTTTCTGTTTTATTTATTTTTCTTCTGGAACTATAGGTGCTGAGAGGGCAAGCTCCACTTCTCTAATGATCCTATTGTTCAATATATAGACTATGAATGCAGCGGCTCCTGCGAGAACGACGACAATAGTTATTATGGTTCCCCTAGCAGTGTCTAAGATGTTGGTCTCCTGTTCTTTTTCTTCGGAATTTTCGTTTTGTTGTTTCTGTTGCTCTTTTTCTTCAGTCTTGTTCCACGGAGAAATGTTATGAAAACCCCATTTTGAGAAGAGTCCGCTAAGGTCTTTGCCAGCGGCTTCGCTTAAAACATCTACAACATCCTGTGTGGAGCGTACACCACCACGGTCCTTGATAGCCTTGCAGACTCTCTTTATGTAATTGATCCCTCCATACTGGTCTGCTAGAGTCTTTATGATGTAGTAGCTTGCAAGATAGGCCTGGGGTTCAAGTATATCGTTGCCATCAGGCCAATTTTCTATAAAACCTATTTTGCCGCCAAGTTTATCATAGAGAGTCTTCGACAGTTTGTCCAAATTGTTTAATATATCCTCTACCTTTATTCCTAGTTCCTCGGCCACATGTAAAGATATATACTCCGCCATGCCCTCATGGAACCATCTAACATTGTCATTTGCCTCCACGTTTAGCTTTCCAAGAAACATGTGGACCATCTCATGCAGTATAGTTGTCTCATGATAGCCTGGAGCATATCTCATCAGCGCTAAGTTTAACTGTATGGGGCCTTCTCCACCGACGTTTATGTCTGAACCTCTAACGAAACCTAAGGTACCTATTCCGCCCATAGCCTGCTTTGGTAGATAGAACCTAAACTCGAGTTCCCGCGGTTTTATGGAGAATATATCAATATAGTACTTGATAGCTTCACCAGCGATGTTTACAGTTTTTTCTGCAAAAGAAAGATAGTATATCGGGTATTCAATCTTAACCAAGGTATCATTGAAGCTTTTCGAATAAGTTTTAACTGGTACTGGAACCGTCATATCATATTCAATAATTATTCGACCACCCAACTGAGAGTAAAGCTGACCTTGCAGTACGTAGACAAGATATCCGTTCTTTGTGCCTATATGCTTGGGTTCTTCGAGAGTAATACGTTTTAGGTTTGGTATTTTAATGTAGACTGTCATCTCAATGTCTGGTTCTGTTATAAGGGCTGGGGACATAAACCAGCCATTATAGTCTGCCATTATCGAAGCAAAGGGGAACTCATAGCTGAGCTGGAACGAGTAGGTGTTATCGTCTCCCGGAGTAACATTGATTGTAGAGTTGTAGTAAAAATAGTAGCTGGATGTATGGTTGACTATACTAAATGATCCCTTGGAAGACCTTCCAATTATCGTCTCATTCTTTGGTAGAAATATCCAAAATTTTGTAGCACCAAATCCTGTTATGTTATAATATACAGTCGCGTTGCCGTCTTCTCTCACGTTAATGTAAACGTTGATCTCGGGAAATGAAGACTCGTTTTCTGCTTTAAGTACTGGTATGACAGAAAATAATATGATAAACATTAGGAATAAAGGAATTGTCTTTTTTAAATTCATCTTCTAATACACCTAGATATTTAGTGTAGACCACCTTAAATTGTGTGTTGTGGGTGAACATTAAATGAGCGTGTCCAATATTCCTGTATGTAGAGACGCTATAATAGCATCTGACCTTCACTGCAAGAGAGATAAGCCATGTAGGGCGCTTCAGTATATACTGGAAGCCTATAAAACGTTCAGTGCAGATTGTCTAATAATTGCAGGAGATCTCTTCGAGGACCTACACTTTCCTCTAAGCCCGCGAGAGGTCATATATTATATTAAGAGAATAGTAGACAACAAAGCTTTACCGAAGAAACTCATATATGTGACCAGCGGTGCTTCCCATGATCCAATAATAGACAATGTGGCTATTATAGATGAGGATGGAGGAATAATTGTTATAGCGCCTAGGAAACTCGTTATCGGTATTGGCGGACGGAAAGTTTGTGTTGTACATGGCGATATTTTTCTAAAAAATGGAGTTTTAGCACATCTCTACAATAGAATATCTTCTTTCCTGGGGAAAGAGCTCGCTCTCGAAGAAAGATTGAAGGAGATCTTTGGTAGCGAGTGTGAATGGCTCATAGCTGGGCACACCCACATCTCGGGTATTGATTATGCCAGGAAAGTAGCTAATCCGGGCACATGGAAAAATACGTGGTTTTTCCAATTGCCTTATTGGCGCAGGTCAACTAATACATTCATATATTTTGGGAGGAAAAAGATAACACTGATCAAGATAAACGGGGATAACATTGCTGAGCAGGCGACACTATGATGCAGTAACCTTCGACCTCGTAGATACTCTTGCCATATTCGACCCCCCAGAGGTTATAATCTCAAAGTTTATCAGAAGATTCGGTGTACAAAAAGATCCTCAGTACATAAAGAAAATGTTCACAAGGATAGATGATTCTCTTCTCGATAATTTCTCAAACCCCCGGGAATACTATATAAGCTTGAACAACGCGGTCTTAGAAATGCTCAACCTTCCAAGGAAAGGTCTCGACCTATTACATTTCTGGTTTGATAAAAGCAACTATAGGCTCGAGAAGGATCTCCCCCAGATCCTTGAAAAGCTGAAAAAACAAGGTTTTCGTCTAGGGATTATTAGCAACAATCTAAGCTGGGAGGTAAGGCTTTTCTTAAAAGACAATAATATTCTAGAATATTTTGATGCTTTTGTAACACCAGACGTTGCAAATTCCTTCAAGCCAGAAAAAAAGATCTTCGAAAAAGCACTAGAAATGCTGGGTACAAGCCGCCTCAGAACAGTTCACGTTGGCGATAGTCTCTTAGAAGATTATCTTGCAGCAAAGGAGGCAGGGTTGCATGCAATTCTCGTCGTGAGGAAAAATGAAGAGATGATAAAGAACCTTGACGTAACATATATCAGGTGTCTTGGAGAACTCGTGGGGTTAAAATGTGAAGGCTGAAGAGACGTCATGGATTGCTGGAAGAAAAAAAGCACTTAATCAACTCCAAGAACATATGTCTCAGGGACGCGTAGACGAGGATATAATATGGCTTCTTAATATAATAAACAGCAACCAAAACCTCTATACAACTTCTAGCTGTAGTGGAAGAATACAGGTGGCAGCCAGCCCCTTACCCGGCGACAAGGGCATAATGAGGATACTGGCAAAATGGCATAGAAAGATCTCGCCAATAGAACTCGAGCTAGTAGTTACATCGACAAAAGAACCTAACATTTGGTTCGCTGTTCATCCTCCAATTTTCCACATAGCCGCTAAAGACTTGGAGACAGCCAAAACAGTCCTAAACATTGCCAGGAATAACGGCTTCAAACACAGCGGAATACAAGGTATGGGCAAAAGATATATCGTCGAAATAATGTCTATGGAAAAACTAGAAACACCCCTCCGCCTAAACGGTATAGAAATGATTTCTGTAGAAAATTATCCATACCTAGTCGATGCGGCAAACAAAATGCTCGAAAAGGCTAAAAACAGGCTGAAGCCTCTAGGAGACGCTTTTCTTTCTCTTATAGAGAAGGGCGAGGACTAGGAGCGCTATGACTATCGCGGCTAGGTCTACGTAGAGGCTGTAGGACTCGATGATCTCCCAGTTCTCTTCTAGAACTATCCCTACATACGTAAGCCCGGCATTCCAAGGGATGCTTCCAGCAAACGTTAAAAGTGTAAACTTTAAAAAGTTCATCGAGGCGATGCCTGAGGGAAACGATATAATCGTCCTGACAACAGGCATCATTCTCCCAACAAATATAGCGGCATCACCATTCTTCTTAAAGAATTCGTCGACAAACTCAAGCTCCTTTTTATCTATAAGCAGATATTTGCCATACCTTAGAAGGAAAGGTCTCCCAAGATACTTGCCTGCAAAATAGGCTAGCACAGAGCCCACAAGATTTCCCAGGGTACCGCAAAACACCACGGTCCAAAAATCCATCTCTCCCCTTGATACGAGAAATCCCGCGAAAGGCATAACAGCCTCGCTAGGCACAGGCATTAGTGCGCTCTCTAGAACCATGAGTGCGAAGATGCCCGTGTATCCTGTCTTCCTTATCACGTCCACGGCAAACTCGACTACCAGAGCCGTAATTGACATCAAAATGTCTAGTTTCTATCTATCTAAAAGGCTTGCTAAAAACCATGCTTTTTTATAACATGTCCTGTGTAACTCTTCGATGCAAAGCATTAGTGTTGGAAGAGGTTTCGTTTATCCCGACTACAAGCCTGTATGGTCCTATAAACCGCCTTTCAACCTGGAAAAAGTCGTAGTCGATATACATGTAGATCTCGAAAAGAGAAGCCTAACTGGAAGGGTTACAAACATCTTAGACATTGTAAGAGAAACCGACGAGATAGTTCTAGACGCAGTAGATATGGAAATAAAAAATGTCTTAGTAAACGGGTCCAGCGTTAACTTCCACTATGACGGTCAAAAACTTAGAATATTCTTTGAAGACCCCCTCAAGAGTGGTGAAAGAGTAGAGGTAGTTATCGAGTACTCGGTAGTTAACCCTCGCAAAGGTGTATGGTTTGTGCCGATAGACAGGGAAGATGTCCCAGCGATTCAGGCATGGACTCAGGGTGAGACAGAATATAATCGATACTGGATCCCAACATATGATTATCTAAACATGAAGGCTTCGGTAGAACTGGTTATCAGGGCAAAAAAGAACATGTATGTGGTGGCGAATGGTGATCTCCGAGAAAAAACTCAGGAAGACGAATACACAGTCTGGAGGTTTACATTTTCCCGTAAAATCTCCACCTATCTAGTTGCCTTTGCAGTAGGAGACTTTTCTGTAGTGGAAGAACGCTACGGTGACGTCTTACTCCAATATGTTGTTCCCAGAGGTAGAGAAGATTCCATAAAGCTCAGCTTCAGCAAAACACCTCAAATAATGGAGTTCTTTGAGAAGTTCACGGGTGTAAAGTATCCGTACACCAAATACAGCCAGGTTTGTGTTGACGAGTATATTTTCGGAGGCATGGAAAACGCGTCTTTAACCATCCTGACGTCTGACACACTTCACGACGAAAAGGCTCATATAGAGTTCAGGAGCGAGCCATTGGTCGCTCACGAACTAGCGCACCAGTGGTTTGGCGACCTCGTAACGTGCAAGGATTGGAGCCACATATGGCTGAACGAGGGTTTCGCCACTCTCATGCAGGCTCTATGGAGAAGAGAGGAGGAAGGTGAAGAAGCGTTCATCTACGATATGGTTGGCAAGCTGGATGCATATCTATCAGAGTATAGCAGATACTCTCGCCCAATCGTTGTTAAATATTATCGCTATCCTCTTGAGTTGTTTGATTCACACAGCTATAGTAAGGGAGCACTCGTCCTCTGGACGTTGCTAAACATTATGGGGGAGGATAAGTTTAGAAAAGCTTTGAAACTCTATCTGTCAAGATTTTCTGACAACAATGCAGACACAGAAGATTTCAGGAAAGCTGTAGAGGAAGTATATGGAGAAGATTTGGAGTGGTTCTTTGACCAATTCGTTTACAGTTCAGGTCATCCTGTCGTGAAGTATAGTTATAAGTGGAACGAGAAGGAAAAAGTTTTAGAACTAAAAATATCCCAGGAAGGCTCCAAAGACCGTCTAAACAACTACAAGCTTGATCTCGAGGTAGAGATTGTAGGACAAAACTACCGCAAGAAAATAAACACTATAATACAAGAAGAGACCAAGCACGTAACACTCGCCCTTCCGGCCAAACCTCTTGCCGTATGCATTGACCCAGACTTCAAGGTATTCAAAGAACTAAAGCTGGAAGTCGACGTGGAGTCTCTCCTAAATATATTTGAACATTGTGAAAAGCTATACCCAAAAATCATGGCAATCAGGACACTTTCTAGGAAGGCTACATCCCGTCACGTCGAAAAACTTGCACAATATCTGTTTGACGAGAACGTGTTTTGGGGACTAAGAGCAGAGATAGCCAAGACGCTTTCAAAGATAGGGGGTGAAACCGCAAAAAGGAAGCTTCTCGAAGCCCTGGACATAGTAAAGCACCCGAAGGTCAGAGCACAGATAGTTTCTGTTCTGGGAGACTTTAGAGACAAGAAGATAGGCGAAGCTTTGATAAAGATAATCAAAAATGAGGAGGAAAGCTACAGAACCAGAGCCGAGGCTGTAAGAGCTCTAGCAAAGACTGGTCACGAAAAAGCATTTGAAGTCGCGAAAGAAGCTTTGAGTTATCCTTCACACAACAACGTTATCCAGGCAGCTGCACTTGAAGCCCTGAGCATTCTGGGAGAAGAAGAGTCAAGAAAGATAATCGAAAAATACACCGATCCTGTATACCCACCAAATGTCAGGGCCACAGCTGTCCGAGTGCTCGGAAGATTTAGGCTTGACCAAAGTCTAATGGAACTGTTTAACCACATAGCAAAGTCGAGGCATATAAAAGTCCTAAGATCAATAGTATCAGCGGCAAAGCTTTCTCTAGATCCCAGGTTTATACCATTATTGAAGGAGCTACAGAGTGAGCCAGAAGTATACAGAGCTGCCAGGGAAACAGAGGAGATGTTGAGAAAACATGCTGACAAGGGCGAAGAGTATAGGAGGCTCAGAGAAGAAGTGGAGAAGCTTAGAGCGGAAGAGAGAACACTGGCAGAAAGGATGGAAAGACTTGAACAAAAAATGTTCAGCTAGACTTTTTCTTATTTGCAATATACCTTGTTGTGTAAACCTTAGTGTCCCTAAGCATCCTCTCCAAGCTTATAATCTTCTGTGAAGGACCCCGCAGGTATATAATCTCAACACATTTCCTCTCACTGTCATGTATATGTGTTCTTGCAACAATTATACCCTCAAACCTCTCTAAAACCCTCGAAACCTCTCCAGAGATCTCTGGACCATATATCACGACAAGCACGCCTTCACATGCATGAGGACGCAGAACGTGAACCCTATCGTGAAGAAATTCTCTCAAAGCCTCGTTTACAAGCGTAGAGCGGTCTGTTCCTAAGGCTTTGGCAAGCATTGTAAGTTGCTCAGCCAAATCCCTCTGTATAGATACACCAAACCTAACCTTATCGGACTGCTTGTTCATTTCTTGACACCATAAGTCAACGATATTATATATCCGGCGAGAAGAATAAACCCTATAGCAGACGAAGGAGCGAAATCCAGTATAATCGCCAAGAAGAGACCAGCTATGCTGGCGACTACTGAGGCAGCTATAGCTACACCGAGAGCCTGCAGGCTACTCCTCGACATGTTCAACGCAATGGAGGCTGGGAGGAGTAGCATCACGTGTTCTATGACAAAGCCCACTATTTTCAGAAACCCTATTGAGGCGAAGGTCAACGCAGTGATTATAAGGTAGTCATACAGCTTGGTCTTTATTCCTGAAGACTCGACAAAGTCTCTATCAAAGCCTATCAAGACCTGCTCCCTATAAAATGGAAGAGTGATAGCTAGCGACACGACCATGACAACCACGCTATACACAGTGTCGCCCCATGAGACCAGCAAGGGGTCGCCGAGAATATATGACCAGAGACTCGTCTGAACAGTATAATGCGTAAGAACGAAGTAGATAGCAGCTACGCTTGCGGAAACCGTAAAAGAAACAAACACGGCAGTCGCAATATCTTCCTCTATTCCTCTCTGAACTAGGTACATAACTAGATAGGACAATGGCACACCAACTACTAAAGCCCAGATTGAGGGATCTCCGCCAAAAGCTACGGACAATGGGTATCCAAGAACAACGGCAAAGAGAGCAGCGTGGGGAAGTGAGGAAGCAAAATAGTAGAGCTTTCTAGCAGCAACCATAGGGCTCAAAACTGCAAATGATAGTGAGGCCGAAGCTATAACAATAAGCCATCTCGGATCAAAATATAGGGGATCCATTTTTTTCACCTCTCAAAGACGTGAATACACTTCTCAATCAGATATACGCTACCCCCATAAGCTTCTCTTAAAAGGTCAAGCCTAAAGACTTTATCAGGGCTACCAAAACTCTTTATTCCCTTGTTCACTACCATCAAATACTTTGATTTATTCAAAAACATTACAGGATCATGAGAGGATACAAAAACAAGTTTATCTTTAGCCAGGCTAGAGATCATTCTCGCTATCTCTTCTTTGCCTCTTGGGTCTATACCTGAGATGGGTTCATCCATAAGTAGGATCGGCGTCTCTCTTGCTAGGGCACGGGCTATCAGTATTCTTTGGACTTGCCCTCCACTAAGTTTTGATAGAGGTTTATTTGCAAAGTCGTATGCCTTAACAAGCCTTAGATACTTGTCAACCTTTTCTCTGACTTCTCTAGGTACATGAATTCGAGGAGGTTTTTTCCTCAGAAGAAGGGATGCTTCGACAAGTTCTCTCCCAGTCACGGGAAACTCTCGGTATATATTTGTAAGCTGCGGAACATAGCCTATATATTTTCCAGCCTTTTCTGGAGAGCCTGTTACGTCTTCTCCGTTGACAATTATTTTTCCAGAATCAGGTTTTATGAGACCCATAATTGTTCTAAACAATGTGGTCTTGCCAGCACCATTGGGACCCATGACTATGACGAGACCCGGTCCTATAGCTTCGAATGAGTCATTTGAAAACACTTTCTCGTTTCGGTAAGAGACAGTTAGCTCTTCCACCCTTACAAATATGTTGTGCATGAAATAACCCCTATATAAGGAAATATATGCACAACATTTATAATTTTCCCTAGAATATATTTCTATGTGCATAATATTAGGGAAAAGAGGGGAAAATCATGCACAAAAAAATGATATATTTTATATTGGTAATTTTGGCGGTAGTAGCTTCTCTTATCATATACGAGTTAACACTCCCTACCACAACTAAAGTTGAAAAAGAAGGACTAACCATAATAGTGACGTTCCCCTCACTAAAACCAGACATCGAAGAAATAAAATGTGATGAAGACAGCGTTATAGCACTAGTACCCGAGGGAGTAGATCCTCACGACTACCAGCTAAGCCCTAAGGATGTTCAGCTCTTAAAAAGAGCCTCAATAATAATATCAACAGGACATGCCCCTTTCGAATCACAAATTAAAAGCTTGATCATGCAAGGAGAAATAAACGCAGAACTCATAGAGATACCATCAATACCAGGGATCACAATAAAGAAAAACCCGATAATAGGATCGCCAAATTACCATATGCCAATATACGACCCATACAATTACATAGTCTACATAAACTTTGTTTCAACAAAATTCTCAGAAAAAAGACCCGAATGCAATACTATCTACAAGGAAAAAACACAGAACATAGTATCCAAGATAGAGAAAATAATTGAAGAGACCAAAAAATACAACATCACCGCCGCAGCGGCATCCCCCCTAGCACAATACGCGGTAGAGTGGGCTGGTGTCAAAATAAAGTACCTATTTCAAAAGGAACATAATATGCCAGCAACCCCGGAAGACATTGCATCTATCGAAAGAGCAGCAGCAAAAGGAGAAATAGGTTTAATAATTTCTTTAAGGGTTAAAGAAAAAACACCAATACTGGTGAAGGCAGAGGAGATAGCGAAAGATAAAAACATACCAATAATATATATTCCAAGTCCCCTAGAACTTACACCAACATATGTTAAAATCAGTGAGGTAGCAGACCAGTTGAACAAAATAAAAAGTTAATCCTTTAAACCTAAAAGTTACCAATAAATAACATTACCCATATGTCATCAAACTAAAGAATCGCGTCATCTTGTAGGAGAAAAACAAACCTATTAGATGATACGGGAAAAAAGCAATCCTAAAAAGCGTTAGCTGAATTCACAGTACCAGCTGGATGCAAGCAAATAGCAGGAAAAGCTGGATTAGACGTTAAAAAAGTAACTGCAAAGCTCCGCTCCCTCCTCAAAAACGGATACGTTGAAAGACCTACAAAAGAAAAATACGTTATCACGGAAAAGGGAAGACAGATAATCTCTTCCTAATTTTTCTTTTAAAAATTAAATTTTATCGATATTGAAACCTTTTTAAACTTGAATACCGTTCACATTCGTGTGTGATGACCGCT
>Ga0164318_10001691_pt1 | contig 19905 bp, 9 predicted proteins | sample GuaBasSedimGuay9_FD_113734 | JGI IMG/M metagenome (GOLD analysis project Ga0164318, IMG submission 113734) | Subseafloor sediment microbial communities from Guaymas Basin, Gulf of California, Mexico - Guay9, Core 4571-4, 0-3 cm | ecosystem: Environmental > Aquatic > Marine > Hydrothermal vents >... | reverse complement strand
GGGGGTGGAGGCAGCCACGGCCTCAGGGCCCTGGAAGGTACGTTTCTTGGTTGCTGCGTCTTGACCGCCCGGAAGGCTGCGGAGCATATAGTTGGTTAGGGGCCGGCAGGGAGAGGGAGATTAATTCTCAATTTTGAGTTCTTAATTCATAATTGGGGAACGTGCGGGTTTGGAAATGAGACGACCTCGTTTGGCACCATCGAATTTTTGGGGTCTTGATGAACCCCTGCACAGTTTTTTCATATCGGTACAATCACAGGCGTGAATATTTTTCGATTCCCGGTATAACCGTAAGTCCCTTCCGCTCGAACAAAGCGAAATAGCGAGGCAAAAACCAGGTCGAAAGGGAACCACATTCTGGTAATCCACGAAGGACACGAAGGCACACCAAGAAAAATGATCTTCGTGAATCTTCGTGTTCTTCGTGGATTAAATGTGTTTTCTTTGCGGATCCCCCGCGGATAACTTTCTTTGGGCTTCAATGGCCTTTTCGTCTGCCCCCGTTGGTTCCGTTTCCTCCGGGTTGACCCTACTCTGCCGGATTCTCGATGAACGCGTTCATCTCCTTCTCGAAATATTCGATAATGTCGGCGGGTCGAGGTACCAGACCGGCATCGCTGATCACTCCCAGCCTTACCTGACCGGCATAAGACAGGATGCTGACACCGAGGCCCAGGTGGGCCGCCTGCGGCACCCAGAACATCATCGAGCGGACCGCCTTGCCGGCAAAGTAGATTTCTTTTTTCGGCCCCGGCACGTTGGTCATCACGGCTGTCGCCTTGGCCCCGAAAAAACCGATGGCAGCGCCCTCGACCTCGGCGCTGGCCATGCCGACGGCGTTCAGTACACCGAAGGTCACAACGGCCTCCGAACTCCTCTTGATCCTGTCCATGCGTTGTTTGAGCTTTCGAAGCCTCGCCATTCTTGTCGGCAGTCCAACGGGTAGGGACAAAAAGACCAGACCGAACATATTGCCCAACTCACCAGGAGGCCCCTCGGGCCTCAAGTTGACCGGTACCGTCGCCCGAATGTCCATGCCGTCCAGATCACCTTGCCTGCAGTCGATCAGGTAGTGGCGGAGGGCGCCGCACACGCCGGCCAGCAGGACGTCGTTGATCGTGGCTCCGACCTCTTTTCCGAATGCCCTGACCGTCTCCAACGGCATGATCTCGGACCAGGCGCAACGTTTCTGCGTCGCCAACGGGCCCTTGAAACAGGTCTTGGGGTCGGCCGGCATCGAGGCCAGGCGGGCCAGCACGCCCGCGGCCTGGGCGCCTTCATTAGCCAGGGACATCAATTTCCCCGGGGTTGTCAGAGCTTCGACGCCACTCTCTACGACTTCGCCGGTGATCTTCCGAACTGTGTAGAAGGCATCGTTGACAACTTCGGGTAGCCAGAACCCCGCGGCCTGAGTTCGGCGCCGGCGACGCCGCTTCTTACTCGGTTTGTGGCCGGTCGGCGAGTCGTCGGTCATGCTGAGGAGCACCCGGATCAAGGCGATACCGTCGCCGATGCAATGGTGGATTCGCCAAATAAGGGCCGACCCGCCGCGGTAGTTGTCAATGAAGTGGAACTGCCACAGGGGTTTGGTCGGATCCAGAGGAGCGGAGGCCAGAGAAGAAACAAGTTCTTCGAGTTCAGCTTTGCCGGCCGGTTTTGGAAGGCCCAATCGGATCAAGTGGCTCTTGAGGTTGAAGTGCTCGTCATCGACCCAGCGAGGACCCGTCAATGGTCCACCCTCGACCACTCGTTGTCTGAATCGGTCGTAGCAAAGGAACCGGTCCTCGATAATGGTCTTGACGTCGTTGAAATCCAACGGCTCATGAAATGCCATGACCGCCGTAATGACCATCAAATTTGTACGGTCCTCCATGTGAAGCCATGCTGCATCGACATTGGAGAGCGGCTCTCCTTTTCCGAAACCAAGGACCATTCGACACCTCCAGGGTTCTGGTGAACTTTAGCAGACTAAAGGAGGGTGTAGGACATTGAACACCTAAGCCTTTCGGGTGTCGTTAAGACCCTTTTTCGTTGCATGCTCGGCCCGTACGGGGAGTACAGCGTCTCAAATGCGCCTCAAATGGCACTTAACGACCCTCCGAAATCCATCCGCCGTCAATGCCCTATCGCTCCTTGAGGAGACAGTGCTTTTTGTTTTGTGCCCTCGAATCGCCTCGAGATCCCGCACCGCTTCAGGGCCTCCCCGCCCCGCTTCGGCCGCCGGTGGGTCGACGTGCTCGAAGGGCGACGGACCCGCCACGAATGACAACGGCGACTCCACTTTCCAGGGTCGGGATCGTGAAGTGCAACCGGCCCCCGTTCGCCGAAACCGGAACCGTTCCGGTCATGTTCCCGGGTGAACTCCATCTGGCCTCGACCGGAATGAACCCGTCGGGCTGCATTACACTGATGCCGATGTCCTGAACGTCCAACCCCATCAGTTTGGCAAGACCGACGAAGAGAAAAGCTCCCTGCTCGTCCTCGCCCGAGCGAACCTCCGCGAGAACCCTCGGCCGGTCCTCCGAGGATAGAGAAGTCTCGAGGATTTCGCTCGAAACCTGATCGGGATCGAGGGTCGCGACACCCTCGAAGGCGTTGCTGTCCCGCTCGACACACCACTGATCCCGCGTGCCGACCTCCCCGCTTGTTGCAATCTCTCCGCCTGCCGCCGCATAGGCCCTCAACGTCGAAACCTCCATATCGCTGAGGCAAGCCGCCGCCGGGACAACGAGGAATCGATAGCGCCCGAGATCCTCTGCCGTCCACGAGGCCGTGACGATGTCGAAGGGGATCTGCCTCGCGAGCAGAACCCGCCCCTGTTTCCGGTACTCCTTGAGGTAGATCGTGTCGCCCTCGTCGAACTTGTCGTCGCCGCTTTCCTCCCGATCGATGAAATCCCGGCTGCGGGGACTGAGGTAGAGGGCGACATCGGCCAGGGGCCCACTCCGGTATGCGGCGGCCGCGTTGGCTTCAATCCAGGAGAATGCCTGCAGCCGGCTACCGGTCGTGTCGTCGAGCATTTCGGGGCCCTTGGCCTCGTAAAAACAGGCGCCCTCGGCGAGGTGAACGGCGGCCTCCCGCAGGCTGTCGTCTACTGCGCTGGCATAGGTCAGAATCCAGGCCGGTCGGTCGCGGTTGGAGGCGATGCCGAACTTGACCAGGAGTGCGTAGTCCTGCCAGTCCTCGAGGGAGGCGTCGAGCATGCCGCGGTTGTCCTGGTCGAGGGGTTCGAGTTCATGGGCCGTCGCCACGCCGCCGCCCGGCAGGAAATCCAGCGGATCCTGGGCGTACTGTGTAACGAAGTTGGAATCCATGCACCAGTTTTCGGTGAAGAACAAGAGGTCGGAATCGACTCCATGAGCGGCGTCGGCAACCGCCCGTACGAAATCTGCGATCGACTTCATTCTCCAGCGGACCCAGTGACGCCAACCGAGGTTCTCCCAGTTTTTCACCGGAATCTCGGAGTGGCCCGTGGCCGTCTCGAAGGCCACCCGGCTGTAGTCATCAGTCGACGGCCAGAGGTCCTCGAACTGCCCCAGGCCATTGAGCAGGTAGGCGACGTCCATCCACAGCCCGTCGGCCCCGGCGGTCGCGATCTGCCGGATCCGATCGATGTAGAACCCTCGGTAGGGTGATTCTGGGGAGAGCCAGACGTCGAAGTCGTTCTCCTCGAGCCAGAAGACGCCCTCGACCCCCGCAAAAGCGATCGGTTGCCCGAATTGGTCGATCTGCAGCCATTCGGGATGCTCGACGGTGGGATCGATACTGGTTCCGGCACAGTCGGAACAGATCAGCTCAAGCGCCGTCAGGTACCAGACGACCCGGAGGCCCCGTTGGTGGGCCCGGGGAAAGATCTCGTCGCGCATCATTGCCAGCACCACGTCGAATTCGTCGTCGCGGGTCCAAGCGGTGTAGGACCACCCCGTCGGCCCATCGACGATGACGACCGAGACCCCGTCTGAGGCCAGTTGGTCGAGCTTGGCGTCGATCTCGGCTGTCGTCATCTCCAACTCGAACGCCGCCCCGGCGAGGCGGGCGGAATGGGCCCAGTACGGCCACGGGGCGGTCGTCCCGCTTGGAGGTGCAGCGATCCGCCAAAGTTGGGATGGGGTCTCCTCGTCGGCGCCGGGGTGGCTCTCGAAGGCGATCCAGTGGCCGTCGGGGGACCACGAGGGCGCTCCATCCTCGTGGCCCGTGTCCGTCGTCACTCGTACGGGCGCACCCCCGTCGACCGGCACGACGAAGAGATTGGGCGTCTGAAGACCTCCCCAGTCCGAGGAGTAGACGATGAAACGCCCGTCTGGCGACCACGAGGCGTCGGTGTCGCTGGAGTCGGTGTCGTTGACGACCTCGAGGCCGGTCCCGTCGGGATGAACCGTCCAGAGGTCCCAGTCCTCGGAATCGGGGACGTGGCGCTGGAATAGAATCCGATCCCCTGCGGGAGACCAGTTGGGTTGCCGATCGTCGAAGGCGTCGTCCGAGGTCAACGCGACGAGGTTGCTCCCGTCGGCATCGACAACGAAGATCTTCCCGGTGTAGCCGTCTTCCGACGAGGCGGGGGTGTCAGCCTGGAAAACGATTCTCTGCCCGTCCGGTGACCACGAGGGCTCGACGTACCAGGGCGTTCCCGAATGGTTGGTGATCCTGGAAAAATCAGTGCCGTCCGGTGCGATCCGCCACAGGTCATCGGCCTCGTCCCTATCTGAAGCGAAGACGATCCGGTTGGTGACACCGTTCCAGCAGCTACCCGGCAGATTGACGTTGTCCTGATCCTCGACCTCGGTCAACCGTGCCACGGCGCCGGTCGAAGGATCGAGCAGGAACAGCCCCGCCGGGCCGTCGTTGTAGCCTTGGTCGAAACGGGTGAAGACCATGGTCTCATCGTCAGGTGAAAAGGCGGGATTCTGGTCACTGGCCGTACCGGGGGGCGTCGTCAGGCGCGAGGCGCCATCAGCCCGTACTTCATCCGCCCACAGGGCACCGGCAGTCATCAACGGCAAAAGCACGATCGCCACGGCGGTTATCCAGGTCATCCGATTGCGATTCATGGGACCTCCAGTTGTAGTCGGAGAAACTTCGTTCATTGATTCTACCGTTCCCGGAATCCAATCCGGAAATGAATAAAATTCCGGTCTCGAGGACTGAAAGAGGCATAGTGAGAGGCATAGTGATTTCCTTTTCCTCATCCATGCGATCCTACCACTGTCGAGCACCGATTCGGAGTAAATGACCACAGTGGCGGATCTTACGGGGCAGTCCCTACCGACAATCAAACGCCGGGCGCTCTCAGACTGCCACCTTGAACCCTCAGAGAGGCTTCGTGGCGGTATCGGCACGCAGCCTCTCTGAGGGTTGGACTTGCTCAGGTCTGGGCCTATTGGGGATGGAAAACCCCAAACCCATCTGGGGCGATCAAACCAATAACGTGAATCGCAAGGCAATCGATGCCGGCCAAATTCTGCTTCCTGGTGAGGGAAACCAACGTTTTCGGCGATAGATCAAGTGAAGAGTCGAATTCCGATGCCAAACAGCGCGGAGAAACTCGGAGGATGTAATGCACCAGACACGATTCACAATACTGGGAATGCTCTTTCTCATCTGCCTCACGGCAGCGCACGCCGGGGCGCAGACCTCTCCCTCCTTGACCGGTTCAATAGATTTCGGGCCTTTTAATCAGCGACCCAATGATGTCGCGATCGAGGGTCCCTATGCGTTTACGGCAGATCTTCATGGGTTGACGGTCTACGACATCAGCGACCCGGCATTTCCGATAAAAACCGCAGAAGTACTACTTCCCGAAGAGGGGTGGGGAATCACCATTGCCGACAGTATCGCCTATGTGGCTGATGGTGATGGAGGCATCAAGCGAATCGATATTTCAGATCCCCTCAACCCGGTGCTCATGGGTTATTACCATGATGGACACGTCAGGGGATTTGTCTCCGACGTCGCAGTGAACGGAAACTGGGCCTATGTCGCTCGCGGTGACGACGGGCTTGCCATCGTCGACGTTTCGGATCCCACCAACGCATTCGAACGAGGGTCCTGTAGTACTGCCGGACCGGCCTTAGGGATAGCGGTAGATCCGGACCAGAGTCTCGTCTACATCGCCGTCGGGGAAGCCGGTCTCGAGGTCTATGATGTCTCCAATCCCTTCAGTCCATCCTGGATCGGCTCTGTCGCGACACCGGGATATGCCTACGGCGTGTCCCTACGGGAAGGAGGCGGGCCGGTGGGAGATATCGCCTATGTGGCAATGGGCGAAGAGGGCCTTCAATTGATCGAGATTTCCACTCCGGCAAACCCAATCCTGAGGGGAGCTGTCGATACGCCCGGCTTTGCGCTCAGGGTGGCTCTTACGGCGGATCATGCCGTTGTTGCCGACTATGATTCAGGCCTCCAGATCATCGACATCGGGGATCCCGCAAACCCCTTCCTGCAGGGAACGCTTGACACTCCGGGCTTGGCCTTCGGGGTTGCCGTTTCCGGGGATGTCGCTGTTGTAGCCGATAGCCAGTCCGGCCTTGAGACAGTTGGAATCTCGGATCCTGCGGTCCCCACCGAGTTGGGGAATTTCGACTGGACCCAGGGGTTTGCCTGGGATGTTGCGGTCTCAGGACAGGTTGCCCTTGTGGCCAACGGTGATTTGGGACTGCAGACCATCGATATCTCCGACCCCGCTGCCCCGGTCTGGCAGGGCTCTTTCGATACGCCCGGCCAGGCGTGGGGGGTTGCGTATTCCGGGAGTTTTGCAGTGGTGGCCGATGGTTATCCGGGACTTCAGATCATTGATGTGTCAGATATTTCGAACCCATTTCTGCTGGGTCAGTTTTCCACAACCGGGGATGCCTACAACGTTACGATTTCAGGCAATACGGCATTCGTGTCGGAAGGAGAATTCGGCCTGGAAATGATCGATGTTTCCAATCCGGCGAACCCCACTTGGCTGGGTCTCTACGATACGCCTGGATTTGCCGCCAACGTGGCAGTCTCCGGAAACCTCGTCTTTATCGCAGATGCCGCCTCCGGCCTCGAAATCATTGACGTATCAGACCCCTCCAATCCATTCCTGGTGGGGTCCCTCGACATGGCGGACCCGGTCATTGACGTCTCCGTTTCCGGGAATCTCGCCTGTGTTGCCGAGGATGGTTCCGACTTCCGCATGATCGACATCTCGAATCCGGCGGATCCATGCCTGGTGGAGTCTGACCGAGCCGGGTTCGACGCTGCCGGCGTTGAGCTTTCGGGAACGGTCGTCCTCGGAAGCGGCCCCGATGGCGAAATCAGGGTCTACGACGTTTCGGATCCTACCAGTCCGGTATTCATTTTCCAGGTCTTTACCCTCAGATCCGTCAACGCCATGGCACTGAATCCGTCTGGAGGATCTGTTTGGTTGGCGGACGGCGCACTCCTGGAAGGCGTAGACCTCGGCTATCCCTCCTGTGCCGGACTTGGGTTGACACTCTCTCCAACAACGATTCAGACCGGCGGACAGGTCTCGACGATCACGGTGATGGTGACCGATCCCCTCGGGAATCCAATTGCGGGACAGAGTGTGGAAGGCCAGACCAACCTTGGCTGGCTCTCCGGTTTCACGGACTACGGAAACGGCGCCTATTCATCTACCCTGACGTCGAGTGCCTTTGCGGGAACTGCGACCATTACGATCGATGTCAACGGGGACCACTGCTCCACCAGCGGCGAGGTCCTGATCCAATGCGCCGCCGGCGGCGTGGGGATGGTGAACAATGCCCAGGCGATGGCCCTCAGTGATCAGAGCGTGCGGACCACCTGGGACGCTGTTGGAGGCGCCATCGGCTACCGAGTCTACCGCGGAGGCTTCATGGTTGAGGAGGTGGGATCGGCGCAAACCGTCTTCACCGATGCCTCCCTGAGTCCAGCAACACAGTACTGCTACACGGTTGTCGGGCTTGACAGTTGTGGCGGCGAAGGACCGGCCTCAACCGAGGTCTGTGCCCTGACCAGCGGTAGTCCACGGAATTGTCCGGTATTCGCCGATGAAGAGCCCTTCGAGTACCGAAATGTCCTGGTTCTGGATGACGTCGCCGTCCGGGGCGACATTTTGTACGGAGGCGACTGGTTCGGGGTGGGTATTTGGGATGTTGGGACTCCTCAGGAACCCACACTTCTGACTCACTGGGAGGCCTCTGATGGAGGGATTGGTCTCGAGTTGGACGCTGGAGATCTGATGTATGTGGCCAGCGGTTTTTCGGGGTTGTCCATAGTCGATGTATCCATCCCCTCGAGGCCACAGACGGTCGGGAACTCCGCAGTGCCTGGTTTCAGTGTCGATGTGGCGGTCTCCGGAAACATCGCTGTTGTGGCGAGCTTTCTCCCTTCAGGCATTTCGGTGATCGACGTATCGGTTCCCTCGGCGCCACAATTTCTCGGCGCCCTCGAAATCGGAAATTGGCCTACAGCCGTTAAAATATCCGGGGACATCGTCTTTTTGGCCGACCTCACCGAAGGTGTCCTGTGCATCGATATTTCAGATCCTGCGAATCCCTCGTTGTTGGGATCTTACGATGACGGTGGTTGGTTGGAAGATATCGCAGTCGCTGGAGATGTCCTCTACCTTGCGAAATTCTCAGATGGTCTGATAATCCTCGATGTTTCGGAACCATCAAGCCCCCATATCTTGGCCTCGTTCCAGAATAGCTCAGGGGCCGAGAAGGTCACTGTTTCCGGGAACGTGGCCTATGTTGTCAACAGCCAGGAGGCTCTCGATCTGGTCGATGTCACCCAGCCAAGGTACCCGGCTCTGCTGGGGGGCTATGAACCCCCATATGGATACAGGATCTCGGACGTCACTATCGCCGGAGGCCTGGCCTATGCCTCGTATGCTGAACAGGGACTCCAGATCCTCGACGTTGGGAATCCGTCGAACCCGACCTCGCTTGGTACCTATGATGCGATGGGCTCGGCATATGATGTCGCAATTTCCGGCAGTCTCGCCTGTGTTGCCGACGGAATGTCCGGCTTGAAAACCGTCGATGTATCGGACCCCTTTCATCTCCAGGTTCTGGGATCCGTCGAGACCCCGGGACTCGCCCGGGACGTGGCGCTGTCGGACGGCATTGCCTACGTTGCTCTTGAAACCCAGGGACTCCAGATCGTCGAGGTTTCCGATCCCGCGAACCCATTCCTTCTCGGTCGGTACGATACGCCCGGGACGGCTTATGGCGTCGACGTGTCGGGTGATCTTGCCTATGTGGCGGACGGGGACTCAGGCCTCGAAATCATTGACGTGTCGGATGTTTTCTCTCCCCAACTGCTGGGAAACTACAATGAGGGCGGGTCCGTCGATGCCCTCCAGGTTGTGGTCTCTGGGGAGTTGGCCTACGTCGCTTCCGATGCAGGCCTGCAGATCATCGACATATCAGATCCGGCAGACCCCTCCTGGATGGGGGGCTACGCCACTCCGAGGACTATTGACCTTGCTCTCTCAGGGCACATCGTCGCACTGGTCTCCGACGATGGCCTCACAATGATTGATGTTTCCGTCCCGTCGTATCCCATTTTTCTCGGTCAATATACGATAGAAGACCCTTTTCCTGGAGTGGCTGTCATGGGTACCTCGGTCTACGTCAATTCCCACAATCGGGCGACCTATCAGATCGATTGCTCGGATCCCACAAGCCCTTCTCTGGTGAGTGCCTTCCCAAGCAATGGCATCGGACTCGGCCTCGAGGTCTCGGGCGCCATAATCTTTTCGGCGAACTATCTTGGGCTCACCGCTTTTTCTACTGAATGCCGAGCTCCCCTGGCTGCCTTCTCGTGGCAGAGTTGGGGACTGGATATGGAATTCCGGGATCAGAGCGGCTACCAGGGCACCAGTTGGAGTTGGGACTTCGGAGACGGCGCCTCGTCGAACGAGCAGAATCCCCTCCATAGCTATGCCGCGCCCGGCGCCTACACAGTTACCCTGACGGTGTCCAACGACAACGGGACAGACAGCGACAGCAAGGTAGTTTTCACAGAAACCATCTTCATCGATGGTTTCGAATCCGGAAATACCTCAGGATGGTCACACTGATGGACCGACGCCCTATTCCGGCCATAAGAAGAGCTGGATCACTCTCGACGATGACCGCCGGCTCTCGAAGGCCTTTGAAATCCACTGCGGTCCCGTGGCAGACCACGCCGAAGGATTCCCCTCCTCGAACGCGGCCCCTCGACCAGCAGCGTCACGGTGTCTTACCAATACTATCGAACGAATCGCAGAATATCCCCATTCGCGATTTCCGGCCGTGTGAGGGTTTCCGGCCGGACCTCTAGATACATGTATCGGGCACTTTTTCGTTTTTGGTTCGGGCAATGAGGTTCAACTGACCCAAACACAGACTCAGGGAATCGCGAAACTCCAACCCCCCAAGCCGCCGCTTTCGAAGAAATCAGTAAAAACCACTCCCGGGCCATAAAATACCCTCGCCTTGATCCGTGCATCTCCATCCTTCCAGGCGACAACATACTTGCTATCCGGATTCCCTGAAATCGTGGGGGTCTGTGGTTTGTCCCCGGTAGTGAGATTGACCGGAAACTGATCGCCGAGGGCCTGTCCGTAAGCACCGTAGAGGCGTGCCTGAATGCAATCGGAACTCTGGTCATCCCAATTTCCCCTGCTCCTCCACACCACCGCGATGCTCCCGGGGGGGCTCATGGTGACATCGGGTTGGTCCTGCCGGTCATTGACGTAGGTGTTGACCTGAGTCTCCACACTGAGGGGCACACAGGCCGAGGAATAGCGCCGCATCTGGATGCTCTTGCCCGAGTCGTCGGATCCGGAGGAAGTGGCTGATTGCCATACGATGACGAAAGCACCGCTGTCGGCGATGGCCACCTGGGAGCCCCATTGATCGCCTCCGATGATGGTGTTGACCTGAAACTGGTCTCCCATGGGAGTTCCTGAAGCTGTGAAACACCGGGCCTGAATGCTGAAACCGTCATCGTCGTCTCCCGGTGACTGCCACCCGGACCAGGTCACGACGAAGGTGCCGTTGGCATTGACGGCAATATCATGAAGAACCTGAAAACCGGAGGCTGTCTCGATCGTGAAGGGGGAGAGGACGGCATCACCGATGGAATTGTACATGTGACCGAGGAGGTGTTCCTGGAGACCAGCCCAGTGGGCCACGACGAAGGCGCCACTGTCGGCAACACCTACAACAGCCTCACCCGACGCGTCGTCGGACGGATAGATAAGGTCACCGACGCGATCTCCAAAAGCACTGAAACGCTGGACCCGAAGATGTGGCCCGACATCCCTGTTGAGCCATGCGGCCACGAAGGCGCCGCTCGGTGCCATGTCAATGGACACGCTGTAGTCATACATATCGCCCGGAACCGCATTGATCTGGAAAGGCACGTCCAGAGGCGCCGCAAAGGAAGTAAAACGACGGCCCCAGTTGAGATAGTCAAATTCGTGGTTTTCGTCCTGCACATGCGCGTTGTAGGCGACGACGAAACCGCATCCCCATGAAGCTGCTGCTTGAGGATAGTAGATGTCGTCACTTACTCCGGGATAGGAGATCACTTCGATCTCCTCGCCGACTGCAGCCATCAGTGGCGACGCCGGCGAGACTACCGCTGCCAAGAGTACCGCCAAAAGGACCCAATAGCTTCGTTTCATTTTCTGATTCGAATTCGTCATGATCGACCTCCATGGTCTCAATTTCCTGAAAATACATCTCTGCGGAGTTGTGCCGTGGCTTCGATTGGTCATGGGGCGGCAGAACTCCACGCTCCGAGATCCCCCGATTCAAAGGCATCGGCAAAGATCATCGGGAACGAAATCCGCATCATGAATGCGTCATCACAGGGTTGGCCGCCGAAACAATAGCCTCCGCCGAAAACGGTCTGGGCCGCCCCTGGACTGATTGGGAAATCGGAGGATCTGGTACGGCCGGCGATGACGGCATCACCCGCAGGGCCAGGCGCCACGGCATAGCCGAAATCCTCCTCACTCCCTCCGTAGAAACTGCTGTAAAGCAGGGATGAACCGTCGGCGTCAAGCACAAAGAACACAGCGTCCTCGTCTCCGCCTAGGGTCTGGTCGTAGGCGTTTTGGTAGGTCGTCGGAAAATTTCCGGATCTGCTCCCACCGCAGGCGATGACTTCTCCTGCAGTATTCAAGTACAAACCACCCGCATACTCGCGGTCACTGCCCCCGATGAAGGTGGAATAGACAAGAGCGGAGGCATCGGAAGTCAAACGGGTGACGAAGAGGTCGTAATTCCCTGCAAGACTCGAATCGAAGGCGCCGGCCGTGACCGGAAAGGACGAGGAGTTTGTATTGCCGAGCACGAAGGGCTCCCCATCCGGGCCGATCGCGACCGCCGTGCCGGATTCATCTCCGGAATGGCCTAGAAAGGAACTCCAGAGGAGGTCTGCGGTTCCGTTGCCCCCGGGACTGAGTTTGAGGATAAATGCATCGGTATTTCCGTTATGCGTTGTATCCCAGGCTCCGGAGGTCGTCGGAAAATTGGTGGATGAGGTTGTACCCGAGATGAAGGCATTGCCCGTTGTGTCGACCGCCAGCCCCGAAGCGGATTCATCCGCGCCGCTCCCAATGTAGGTGCCGTAGAGAAGATCCGATGTGCCGTTTCCATCAGGGCTCAGGACGGCAAAGAAGGCGTCGCTTTCTCCCTGGGGTGCGGGTGGGTTGTAGCTCCTATCGAAGGCACCCGCAGTTGTTGGAAAATTTCCCGACAGGGCCGCTCCTGTCACGAAGATGTGGCCGGATGAATCGATGGCGATCGCCTTGGCAAGATCTGTGGAATCGCCCCCGAGAAATGTCGAATACAGCAAAGCCGTACCTTCCGAATTGAGTATCGTTATAAATGCGTCATCCGGGTAGTACGTGTCACTGTGGGTCCGATCGAAGGCGCCCGGAGTCGTCGGAAAATCGTCAGAGGTTGTATTGCCCGCGATCACGGCACAACCGGCGTCATCGACGGCGAGAGCCCGGGCCGTGTCGTCAAGCGCACCACCGAGCAGAGTGACGTACTCGAAGGCTGACCCATCCGAGGCCAATCTGGCGACAAAAGCATCAAGGTTGACCGGAGGGGCCTCAAGGTACGCCCCAGAGGTCGTGGGAAAATCCACCGATTCGGTCATCCCGGCGATGTAGATCCGGCCCTGAGAATCCACCGTCGTCGCGCAACCAGTCCCACAGTCCCCGTCACCGCCACCAAGGAAGGTGCTGATTGCAGGGTCACCAACGGAGGAAACCGGCGCCTCCTTTGACTGTGAGATTCGCGGCCAATGGGTGGGAAAAATGTGGTCTGAGTACTCCGCCGGTACGAGAATTGGTGGCACACGGAGCCTGACGCCACCCTCAAGGATCAATGCCTCGCTACCGGCGCCAACGATGTCCTCCCCCTCGACCCGGATCCTCACCCTGTCCAGATCCACCTCCTTCGAGGCAACGATCCGTAGAACCGGACGGCCACCGAAGATGACGATCTCGAGGTCGACTCCCGGGTAAAGCCCGCGAATCCGAATTCCGCCCCAGACAGATTGTTCGATTCGTCCACCCGGAGCCCTTCCCCCTAGGTATGTAAACCGGGTACGACGCCGGTCGAAAGCCTCGATCACACGGTCCTGATTCGCCCCTTCGAAGCCGATGATCCAGGTCGAGGCGGGACCCGCAGCCTGTTCCGAATCTTTAAGGGCCGGTTGACGTTTCGCCTTGATGCGGATGCCGTCACGCGAGACCACAAGTGGCTGCACAGTTCCGAACACACGGTAGGCGGGCGACTCCGAGACAGAATTGGGAGTCCTTACGAAAAATGGTTCGGCCGCATCCAGCGCCGAAGCCCAGCCGGTCAGAACGATCAGGAAGAGCAAGCTGCACGGGCACCCATTCATCGCACCACTTCGTTGTGAGATTCCCCGACGCATACCGTTCTCCCTCCGTATCTGGGGCCCGCGCATCCAGCGCCCTGAAGGCCAATGCAATGGAAGACCCTTGGGTGAATCCTAATGACAGCGACTGACAAATCACTGACAGATCCAAGAGGTTCGTATGGAGGCCGATGAATAGAACGACGGGTTTTCGAAGCCCTGGATCACAACCTGCGCGATCGATCCAAGGGAAAAGACTAGATGCATGTACCGGGCACTTTTTCAATCGGGAGGTGCCGCTCTTTTCCCATTTTCCCCAAGGCAGACGATCTGAAAGGGGAGGCGTTGCGGAAAATGGGAAGAGTGGCACTCCTGCGGCGAGCGCGTTGGCGACCGAGTGATTGCCAGCGCCGCAGGCCGCCGAGGTCATTTTCCTCAAGGGGCGATCGCCTTCCAATTCTGGTAGCCAAGCCCCTTGAGGAAAATGTACCGAGCGGGGGCGATCGGAGACCCAGGAATTGGCGATGCCTTCAAAGAAAGCAAGAAAGGGACACTTTCTCTTCTCGGCTGTGTAACGAAACCATGTTTCTGAACCAATCCCATGAAGGAGGGCGACATGGAACGAAACGCGGTAAACGATGGTGCGGTAATCGTGGCACAGGCGGAATCGACGGCGAACGAGCCGGCGAGCCGGCCCTGGGTGAGGCCGGTTGTGCTGGGCTTCGTTCTGGTCGCAATGCTGGCAGCTGCCAATGTGTTCGGCCTCGGGGCACGCCTTGACGGCCTTCGGACCTGGATCCTGGAGTTGGAGGCGTGGGGACCGGTGGTTTTCATCGTCTTGTACGCTGTTGCCGTCGTTGCGGCCGTGCCGGCATCGGTGTTGACCATTGCCGCAGGGGCCATGTTCGGCTCAGTCCTGGGCGTAGCGTCGGTCAGCGTCGCCTCGACGCTGGGGGCGGCGCTGGCATTTTCGGTTGCTCGCTGGTTCGCCCGTGATTCGGTTGCCGGCTGGCTCGGCAAGAACGAGAGATTCTTGGCCCTCGATCGAATGACCGCAGACCATGGTGCGATCGTCGTGGCGATCACCCGGCTGGTGCCGATCTTCCCGTTCACCTTCTTGAACTACGGTTTCGGTCTGACCAGGGTGCGCTTTGGCACCTACGTGCTGTGGTCTTGGCTGTGTATGTTGCCCGGAACTATACTGTACGTGGTCGGAGCTGACGCCGTGACCAAGGGCCTGGCCGAGGGAAGGGTGCCCTGGTTCCTGGTCGGGGTGGTGGTTGCAGTGGCAATCGGTCTTGGCATGATCGTGCGCCGAGCGAGCCGCGCCCTGCAGAACAGAGAGTCCGATCAGATCAATGTACAAGGAGCCTCGCATGACTGCGCTGCCTGAAGTCACTCCCCGAGACGAACACAACCTGAAGTTGCTCACCAACGTTCACCCAGTTGACTGGGTCAACCCTGAGCCCGTGAAGCGCTACAACCTAGTTGTCGTCGGCGCCGGCACCGCAGGTTTGGTCAGTGCCGCAGGGGCAGCCGGGATGGGCGCCAAAGTTGCCCTCATCGAGCGCCATCTGATGGGTGGCGACTGCCTCAACGTCGGGTGCATCCCGTCGAAAACCATCATTCGTGCCGCGAGAGCCCTGGCCGACGTCCGTTCTGCAGGCCGATTCGGCGTGCAGGTGCCGGAGGGTTCGCGGGTTGACTTCGCCGCGGTGATGGAGCGGGTGCGCCGCATCCGCGCGGACATCAGCCCTCACGATTCCGCCCACCGCTTCCGTGACGAATACGGCGTAGACGTTTTCCTCGGTGGCGGGCGTTTCACGGGGCCGGACACGGTCGAGGTGGGCGGTGCGACCCTCCGATTCGAGCGAGCGGTCATCGCCACCGGCGCCAGAGCGGCAGTTCCGTCGATTCCCGGTCTCGCCGAGGCCGGTTTCCTGACCAACGAGACTATCTTCAACCTCGTGGAGCAGCCGGCCCGCCTGGCGGTCCTCGGTGGAGGACCGATCGGTTGCGAGCTGGCCCAGACTTTTGCGCGGCTTGGCACGAAGGTGACCATCATCGAAATGGCTGAGCACTTCCTTCCCCGTGAGGACGCGGACGCCGTGGCGGTCTTGAGGACTGCGTTCGAGAGCGATGGTGTGGACGTTTGGCTCGGCACTCAACTTGAGCGGGTCGAGATCAGGGGTGGGGTCAAGGTCCTCCACCTGGTGGCGGACAGCCGGCGCACAACGCTTGAAGTGGACGCGATCCTGGTGGGCGTTGGCCGGGCACCCAACGTCGATGGCCTCGGCCTCGAGGCTGCGAACGTCTCTTTCGACCGGCAGGGAGTGGAGGTCAACGACTTTCTTCAGACCTCGAACCCCCGGATTTACGCCGCCGGTGACGTCTGCTCGCCCTTCAAGTTCACCCATGCAGCTGACTTCATGGCCCGCGCCGTGATCCAGAACGCCTTCTTCGGCTTCGCCGGTAAGAAGCGGGTCAGCTCTCTGACCATCCCCTGGTGCACCTATACCGACCCCGAGATCGCCCATGTCGGCCTGTACGAGCATGACGCCGCGGCCCAGGGCGTCGAGCTGACGACCTTCACCGTCCCAATGGCAGGGGTCGACCGGGCGATCGCCGAGGGCGAGGAGGAGGGGTTCGTCAAGGTCCACGTCAAGAAGGGCACCGACCAGATCGTCGGGGCCACAGTGGTGGCGCGCCATGCCGGCGAGATGATCTCGGAGTTGACGACTGCGATGGTCGGCAAGGTCGGCCTCGGCAGGCTCGCGTCCGTGATCCACCCCTATCCCACTCAGGCTGAGGCGATCCGCAAGGCGGGTGACCTCTTCAATCGCACCCGACTGACCGAGGGCCGAAGCAAGTTGCTTCGACGCTACTTTGCCTGGCGGCGGCGGTAGCTGATGTCGGTTATGGTGGGGTGGAACAAGAAAAGGACACTGTGTTTTTCTTCTGAAATTCGGAGTCCGCGGCAGGGATGTCAATCGCGCTAGTGATTCGGGTGCCGGCGCCTCTTAAATCGATCGCCGATCAGGTGAACCGGCCGCCTGACGCGGTCCCCGTCCCTGCTTGCTGTCCCGGCCCCTGACGCTGAAGCCAATGCCGACCCGCAACCCCGAGAGCGCCCAAAACGCCCAATCGGGAGGTGCCGCTCTTTTCCCATTTTCCACAGGCAGACGATCTGAAAGGGGAGACGTTGCGGAAAATGGGAAGAGTGGCACTCCTGCGGCGAGCGCGTTGGCGACCGAGTGATTGCCAGCGCCGTAGGCCGCCGAGGTCAATTTCCGGAGGGGCGACTGCCTCCCGATTCCTGTAGCCAAGCCCCTCCGGGAAATGTACCGAGCGGGGGCGATCGGTGACCCAGGAATTGGCGATGACTTCAAAGCGCCCCCGAAGGCCGGGGCTGGGAAACAGGGTTCTCGAATTACCACGTCACCCAGGAATCTACCCTCCAGTCCACAACGCTGGTTCCATGTGCCCGGCACCTTTTTCTGAAGCGCTCTCTGCGTTCGACCCCGAAGACAAGGCCGTCGCCAGAGTCGTTATCGAAAGCCTCATCCTCAGGTACCAGTCCAAGCGTTGGATCGAGCAGAAAGATCAGGCTTCTTGAAGACGAAATGACTTGCCGATCTCACAAAGCCGGGAAGGCCAGACCACCGTTTCCGATATTCAACATTGTCAGACGGAGCAGCTCGAGGGCGAGGATATAGCTGGTATACGCGGGATATTGAGCCCCACTAGTGTTGATCCAACTGAATATCCTGAAGTTTCCAAGGATCTCCGCTTGTATCAGGAATGAGTGGCTGGACGCCGAGTATGGTTCGCCGTGAATCTGACGCGTGGCCACGCCAGCGACCTCTGCATCCCGGACTTCAATTTCCCAAGCAATGACCATGATGCCGAATCTCCGAAATCCCACTCCAATTGATGCAGGACTTTTCGGTCCTGGTTGGCGGATTTGAATTTCATCAATACATCATCTAGCAAATGACTAATCAGCTGCGCCGGTGGGGTGTCTCATTTTCAAAAACCATCAGTTTCCCCCGTAAGAAATGATTTTGCCATTTCGTCGAATCAGAAACTCTCCAGATTTCCGCGTATACCTTCTACCCCCGCCCTTCACGCCGGTGCTGCTGGCACCTCGGAAATTAAAACTCGCTGCTTTTCTTATGTAGGTCAAAAAATCGGCACCAAAACCGTGTTTCGCGGCGTGGTATCGAATGATTCTATAGGGGGCACTACTCTTCTCCATCGAGAAAGGAATACCACCGAGAGCCGCGGTCATCGTTGACTGGTACGAGCCGAACCGGGATAGGAGTGGTCGTTCACTTAGAGTACGGTAGTGTCCCCTTCAAATTCCCGTCTATTTTTGCAAGAGGCTCTCCTATAAATTACCAAAGCCGGGAAGGCCGGACCTAGCACGGATGCTGGAGTGGTTTCGTTGAACAGTCAGGGTGGAAACCCGTTTTAGCCAGTCTCCATCGACGCAGCCAACCCGTTTATAAAGGTCGGTGCCTTTCCTTTCTTCTGTCAATGATATATTATTTATTTCATGTATTTTCGCGCTATCCACTCATTTAATTGAAAGGAGTTAGATTATTATGCTTCAGAAATTTCAATTAATAGGTACTATTCTAATTATCGTCGTGGTTTCCTCTACGCCCTGCGTCGAGGGCATGAAGGTTACGATCGAGAAGATTGAGATCTTCTCGGAAGGAGGTGACATTACGGGTCACGAAGAATTGAGCGCCGAACATCTCGCATCCCTTCGAGCTCAATTTGTTGCAGATTATGGAACTTACCTCGTTGCCGAAGTTGCAGAAGCGGATCTCGATCAGTTCCATCGTGCTGCTGCGGAGGCTGAGTTGGTGGCTCATGAACGCCCTGAATTTGACCTTATCCAGATCAACGGGTACACGTTTCCTTCGTCCGGCCGCCCTCACGACCTTCCCGAAGATCTAGAAATCGACGAATACGATGGTAGTCTTGGTTTTTATTTAGTACAGTTCAAAGCACCCATAAAAACGGCTTGGAGAAAGCAACTTGAGACGTTAGCTCAGGTAATTGCGTTCTACCCTGAAAACACTCACTTGGTGAGAATACCAAACAGTAGCGCCCACATCTTGAGTGAGCTCGACCACGTGCAGCACGTCAGCCTATTTCAGCCCGCGTACAAAATCCGGAGACAACTACTCGATGTGGATCAACAGGTAGATGTCACCATTCACATGGATCCCGATCAGGATTTAACAGATGTTCAGACCCTCCTTGGAAATCTGGCCGGAAACGTGGTCGAGATTCGCGGAGAGTCCGATTCACCAATAGCCCGGGCTGTGCTGGAAGCCACATCCTTGAGAGATATAGTGCATTGGCCTGAAATCATGTGGGTCGAACCAACCCTGTCGGTGGAGTTCAGTGGAGAGCGGTCAGCGATGGTCGTTGGCGGGCAACACAACGGAACTCGCCCGGATGTTCCTGAAACAGGAGGCGTGCGATCTGGCCATCATGAGTGGTTGACCGATGATTTGCCAGCGGACCGCAGGTTTTGCACGCCGACGGAGGCTCCCACCGGTTGTAATCCGTACTGGACCAAGGTCGCCGTTTTCGATTCCGGGCTGGATGATTATGTTTGCCCGACGTTGTACTACGACACATCGGAGGGAACGTGTTCAAGCTGGACAGACAGCATATCTCACCCAGACCTAGATCAGGCCTCGAATCTGTCGGGCCCGTCAGGACCATGTGGTGGTCTATCTTCAGCGTGTGATGATGACATTGTTGAACGCTTCTTCTGCGTAGAGGATGTAGGGGGGAATAATCTGTGCCATTGGGTCGGCGGCTACCATTTCTTCGACAATAGGTCACCACGGGGTCACGGGACTGCGGTTGCGACGATTATTGCTGGCGACCCATTGGACGAAGGGAGTCCGGAGAAAGACGATGGCGACTACTACCGGGGCACAGGCGTGGCGCCTTCGGCCCAGATCATTTCTGCGAAGATCGGCGACAACATCTACGATGGAACAGGGTCCG
>Ga0164318_10001690_pt1 | contig 19908 bp, 16 predicted proteins | sample GuaBasSedimGuay9_FD_113734 | JGI IMG/M metagenome (GOLD analysis project Ga0164318, IMG submission 113734) | Subseafloor sediment microbial communities from Guaymas Basin, Gulf of California, Mexico - Guay9, Core 4571-4, 0-3 cm | ecosystem: Environmental > Aquatic > Marine > Hydrothermal vents... | reverse complement strand
GTATTTTATCAGAAATGGGATTGGGCATTAATAACATTTATGATATTTCCTATTTCTATTATTCCAATAGTTAAATTTGGAAAAAAAATAAGAAAATTTAGCAAAAAAAGCCAAATCAAGATGGGGTCTATAACAACCCTTTTACATGAAACTATTTCAGGAAACAGGATAGTTAAAGCCTTTAACATGGAAGATTATGAAAGCAAACGGTTTTCAGAAGAAAATCATCGGTTATTTAAGATTATTATGAAAAGGCAAACGATTCGTGCTTTATCATCACCCGTGATGGAAACGTTAGGAGGACTTGGTGCTGCATTGATTATATTAGTTGGAGGTATGGCAGTAATCAAAGGAAAGGTAACGCCAGGAACTTTCTTCTCCTTTGTTACAGCTCTTTTTATGATGTATCAACCTTTAAAAAGTATAAGCAAGATGAATAATATAATTCAAGAGGGCATGGCTGCTGGCAAGAGAGTTTTTGAAATTCTTGATTTAAAACCAGGGATTCATGACAAAGAAGGAGCTATTCATCTCTCAGGTATCAAAGAGGGGATCGAATTCAAAAATGTTTCATTTAAATATGAAGATGAATGGGTTCTAAAAGATATCAGCTTTAAGGTAAGAAAGGGTGAAACTGTTGCATTAGTTGGCATGAGTGGCGGAGGTAAAACCACAATAGCAAACCTTATCCCAAGATTCTATGATATACAACATGGAACTATACTTATAGATGGTGTAGATATTAGAGATTATACCATCCGATCACTTAGGGATAATATTGCTATTGTAACACAACAAACCATACTTTTTAATGATACTGTTAGAAATAATATTGCTTATGGAAATCACGAGAAAAATGATGAAGAAGTTATAAAAGCAGCAATAGCAGCTAATGCTCATGACTTTATTCTGAAACTTCCAAAAGGCTACAACACCATAATAGGAGAAGCAGGAATAAAACTTTCGGGTGGGGAGAGACAGCGAATATCTATTGCTCGTGCTCTCCTAAAAGATGCACCCATTTTAATACTTGACGAGGCAACATCTTCACTTGATACTGAATCAGAAAAGGAAGTACAAATAGCTTTAAATAATCTTATGAAAAATCGTACTTCTATTGTAATAGCTCATAGACTTTCAACTATAAGAAATGCGGATAAGATTATTGTAATAGAAAATGGGAAGATCGTGGAAAAAGGAACACATGAAGAGCTTTTAGCATTAAAAGGATATTATAAAAAACTTTATGATCTGCAGTTTGTTACTCAAGAGAAAGATTCCTTTGAAAATATTGTTGAAAAAGAAATGCCTCGTTTCTAAATGTTTCATACTGAAAAATCTGTTTAATAAATTCAAAAATAAAAAATAATAAAAAAATTTGAATGGCTATAGTTAAAAAATGAATAAAATAATTAATAATAATAATAGAAAAATAAGAACATATGTTTTCAATCTATAAAATCCTTTCTTCTTTTGCTGCTCTCTTTTTTACTTTTTTTTCATTTTTTATCCATTTCTCATCAAAAGAAAAGGAAGAGGAATATAAAGAGAGATTAGGAATTTACCCTGATGAGATAATCAATCGGATAAAAAAAAATGATGGGAAAAATTTTCTAATTCATGGTGCTTCTGTTGGCGAAATAAAGATGTTAAAGCCATTAATAACAGAGCTAAAAAAGAGATTTCCCAGCTCAAAGATCATTCTTTCAGCCATGACAAAAACAGGATGGAATACAGCAAAAAAATATATTAATGATATTGATGCACCAATAGTTTTTCCATTTGATTCTCCTCCTTTTATAAAAAGGTTATTAAATAGTTTTAAACCCTCATTAATCCTTATTGCAGAAACAGAAATATGGCCAGTCTTAATAAATGAAGCTCATAAAAATAATATCCCAATAATTTTAATAAATGGACGTATCTCAAATAAATCTTTTAAAAGATATATGTTATTACGTATGCTTTTTATACCTTGCATAAAAAAGATCTCCCTTTTTTTAATGCAAAGTAAAGCAGATGCTAAAAAAATAAAAACATTAGGAGCAAAACCAGAAAATGTTATTGTTACAGGAAATATGAAATTTGATCTAAATGTTGCTAACATCTCTAAAGATGAAAAAGAGAAAATCTTTAAATCGCTAAATCTTTCTTTATCATCCTTTGTTATAGTAGCTGGCTCAACTCATAATAAAGAAGAAGAAATTTTTGTAAAACTTTTTCCTAAATGGAAAAAAATTTTTAAAAATCTTGTTTTAATAATAGCTCCCAGGCATTTGGAAAGATTAGTTGAAGTAGAGAAAATTTTAGAGAAAAATGGCATTAAATGGACAAGAAAAACAGAGATACAGAAGAGTTTTGTGCCAGAGATAATAATAATTGATACATTAGGTGAACTTACAACTTTTTATAGTATAGCTACAGTTGTTTTTGTAGGAGGCAGCCTTGTCCCTATTGGTGGACATAATATATTAGAACCTATGGCTTACGGAGTTCCTGTAATCTTTGGCCCTTATATGGAAAATTTTTATGATATAGCAAATTTAACCTTAAAAAAAAGGGGTGGAATTCAAGTAGATAACGAAGATTCTCTTTTCGTAAATATCAAAGATATTCTATCAAATCCTAAAAAAAGAAAGCTTATAGGGGAGGCTGGGCTAAATATTGTTAAAGAAAATAGAGGCGCTACTTTAAAAACAGTGGAAAGTATATTGCCTTTTCTAAAAAAACCATTAGAGAAAATAAAAAATTAAAAGAGGATAAATAATGATTAAGGTTGCTGTTGTTCAGTTTAATCCAAAATTTGGGCATGTAAAAGAGAATATTGATATAGTTGAATTCATGATAGAAAAAGCTAAAGCTGATATTGTTGTATTGCCAGAACTTTTTTCAACTGGATATCAATTCATTTCTCGTGCAGAAGTCGAAGACATTGCTGAAGAGATTGAAGGAGGATATACTACCTCTCGCCTTGCTCTGCTGTCAAAAAGATTAGATTTAGCTATTGTATTTGGAGTAGCTGAAAAGAGTAAAAGGGTCATATATAACTCATCAGTTTTAGTAGAAAAAGGGGAGGTAATAGCTGTTTATAGAAAAACTCATCTTTTTTTTGAAGAAAAAAGATGGTTTGCTCCAGGGAACACAGGATTTTCTGTGCAAAAAGTTAAAGGGATAAAAGTTGGCATGATAATATGTTTTGACTGGATTTTCCCTGAGGCATGCAGAATTCTTGCTTTAAAAGGTGCACAACTAATAGCTCATCCGGCTAATTTGGTTTTGCCTTATTGTCAAGAGGCTATGAAAACTCGCTGCATAGAAAACCGTATATTTGCAGCTACTGCTAACCGTATAGGCACAGAGGCAAGAGGAGAGAAAAAAGCATTTATATTTACAGGTAGAAGCCAAATTGTTGCACCTGATGGGAAGATTCTTTTAAGAATGAGAGAAAAAGAAGAAGGAATAGGAGTAGCTGAAATAAACCCTGATCTTGCTCTTGACAAAAGTATAAATAGATACAATCATATATTTAATGATAGAAGAGTTGAAATGTATAAAGAAATTTTAGAGAAAAAAGAAAAAGATGTTGGACAATAATAATAAAAAAGATATTAAAAGAGCAAGATTTTGTGCTGAAAAATGCCCTATATGCACAAGGGCACGCAAAAAAGGGAAAGGTCTTCTTTACTGGTTTGTAAAGATAGAAAGCTTAATTTGTCCATATTGCCGTGCATATAAGCGGGTATACGGAAAACCAGCTTATGAAACTATCTTTAATAAAAAATAGTCTATGACCGTTTATGAAAATTATTGGATAACTCCATGGATCTATAGGATATCAAATATTTATACTTTGAAATATTGTAAAAAAGCATCTTCACTTTTACCAACAAATATTAAAAACATAAAGGTAGTTGATATAGGCACTGGATTAGGCAATTTTGCTAATGTAATGGAAGAGAAGGGTTATAAAGTTTTTGCAATAGATTCTGCGATGCCAATGATAAAGATGGCACGAAAAATTTTAAAAAATAAAAAGATAAAATGGATAGCATCTGATATGATAAATTTACCTTTTAAGGATGCAACCTTTGATATAAGTTGTTCTTCTTTTGCTATTCACAATCTCACCCCTAAAAAAATGAAACAAGGATTTTTGGAAATGGTAAGGGTTTCAAAAAAATATATTATATTAATTGAACATAGTATGCCAAAAAATCCTATTCACAAATGGCTAATGAAATATATAGAGGCATTTGAAAAAAGCTATTATTATCAATTTCTTTCTCAGGATTTAAGAAAATGGTTTAAAGATAACTCTTTAATCATCGAGAATGAAATAAACCTTGATGGAACAAATATTTTTCTATTAAAAAAAGGTCATACCAATGAAAGATAAAATAAAATTTTTTGAAAAACCTAAATTAAAATCACCAACAATTATTGCTGGATTTGAGGGCTGGCCAAATGCAGGAGAAGTCTCAACAGGAACTCTTAAGTATTTGATAAAAAGCCTTAACCCTAAACCTTTAGCATCTATGAAAATAGATGATTTTTTCTCATATCACTCTAAAAGACCAACTGTAAAAGTAGAAAGGGGGAAAATTATAGAAATAGTAAAAGCTAAAAATAATTTTTTCTACTGGATAAACCAAAATGGAAACAGAGACGTTATTCTATTCATGGGAACTGAACCTCATCTAAAATGGGAATACTTTATTGATATATTCCTTAAAGTTTGTGAAGAAATGAAAGTAAAACAGATTATTACTATAGGAGGAACTACCGACAACATAACTCATGAAGAAGAGATGATATCTGCTTTAGCAACTGATGAGAAAGATATCAAATTTTTAGATGAAATTGGAATCAGCCCTATAGATTATTATGGTCCAACATCAATCCATTCTATGATTATAACAACGAGTAAAGAAAAAGGTTTTTCTTCTATTAGCTTATGGGGACATGTTCCTTTTTACATAAAAGGATCTAATTTTAGAGTTTATAGAAAAATGATCGATATTCTACAAAAACTTACAGGCTTTTATATAAACACTACTGATCTTGAGATGGCTTGGCAACGAGTAAAAAAACAGATAGATTTGCTTATTGAAAAAAATCCTGAATTAAAACAATATATTGAAGCAATAAAAAAAGGTGGAAAAGGAGAAAAGCCAACCAAAGAAAATGAATTAAAAGGGGAAGTCATAAGGATTGATGAATTTTTAAAAAGTAAAGAAGAACCTGAAAAAGATGATTAAAACATTAAAAAAAGAGCAATAAAACCCATTAAATAAAAAGCTATATCAATAAAAAACTCAAGCGAATAAGTATACCAAAAAGGATTAGAAAAGGATGCAAAGACAAGCAAAGCGAGATACCCTATTGGTGCTAAAAAGAAAATAGCATGAACAGGAAATATAAAAGAAGAAGCAGATAAAAGAAATAGAAATATTGACAAAAAAAGAATAGTCATAGTTATCAACAATTTGCTTCTTTTCTCCCCCAGCACAATAGGAAATGTCTCTTTACCAACAATTAAATCCCCCTGAATATCACGCATATCAAAGGTAGCAGTCCTAATAAAAGCAACCAAAAACATTACAATAAATGTTGATAATTGTTTTATGGAAAAATCGCCTCCATAATGAAGATATGGAATAAATGTGATGATAGCTCCCCAACCAATAGCAGTAAATAATGTCTTAGAACCAGGTATTTCCTTTATTTTTGAAAACCCTATTTTTTTTACCCAACTTGATGGAATAAATGGAAAATTATAGCCAAGCCCTATAACAACAGCTGCAAAAAGAAACAAAAAAGGATTAAAACTCAAATAAAATCTCGCAAAAAAAAGAATCATAACAATAACAATAAGACTAAAGATAATTAAAACTTTTCCATATCTTTCGTAAAACTCTCTTCTTGCGGGATCATTGAATTTAATTGCATCTATATCAGTAAGCCTGTTTATTAAATGCATAGAAAAGATATAACCAAAGGCAATAAAAAAAAATGGTAGGCGAAATAAAAACCCTTGAAGAAAACAAGATACAAAGGTAAGCATACCTGCTGCACCAGCAATAAAGATATTACTTTTAACCAAAAAGTTTCTGAACCTTTTGATCCATATAAAAAAAGAGGATTCCCTACCTTTTATCTTTTCAAGCTTTTCAACAACTTGACTTATAACCCAATTTGGAGTGGAAGCACCAGCGGTTACACCTACAATAGAAAGATTTTTTAACCTTTCCTCTTTAATCTCTTTTTCTGATTCTATATGATAAGCATTTACACCTGTCTCTTTTGCCACTTCAACTAACCGCCTTGTATTAGCGCTGTTTTTCCCTCCAACAATCACTATTGCATCAACACCTTTTGCAAGATTCTTTACCTCTCTCTGTCTTTTATGTGTTGAATCACAAATTGTGTTAAAAACAGATACCTCTGAAAATTTTCTTTTGATTTCGTTTTGGATTTGATTAAAAAATTCTTCATTTTGAGTAGTCTGAGCAACAACTGTTATAGGTTCGTTAGTTGGGATCAATGATAACTTCTCAAAACTGTCAACAGCTAATACATTTTTACCAGCAGAACCCATAAGGCCTTTAACCTCTGGGTGATTAGGATCCCCTATTATCACAATAAAACGACCTCTTTCTGCTTCCTTTTTAATAATAGCATGCACTTTTGCTACTTTTGGGCATGTAGCATCAATTATTTGAGCGCCTTGCCTGTGTATTATTTCTTTTACATCAGGTGGAACTCCATGTGCTCTAATTACTACTCTGCCTTTCTTTGGTATTTTTAAAGGATCATCTATTATCTCTATCCCCTTTTCCTTCAAAAGGGAAAGAACTTGAGGATTATGAATCAATGGACCAAATGTAAAAAGTTTGCCATTTTTTTTGTTGGAGGCAGATAAAACTATGTTTACAGCTCTCCTCACTCCCATGCAAAAACCACTTGCTCTTGCAATCTTAACTCTCATAATCATTAAATTATACCACTAACAGATTTGTGTCAATAAATATAAAAATAAGGATTTACTTAAAAATTCACTTGACATTATTTGACCAATATTATAGTGTAATAAATACTTCATAAAAAATTTTTGTTGGAAGATTTTCATAATTTATTCTTGAAGTTCACTATCTGAAAAATTACTTGACAACTATTGTAATATAATATTATTGAAAAAGAATAAAAAAAGAACGGTATTTTATTTTCTTTCGTATTTTTTATTATGCTTAGCAATTATTGGTTTAGGAATTTTTATGGATAAAGTGATAAAAAGGAAGGAGGTGAAGAATAATTAAGTTAAAGGTTAAAACTCAAACATTTTTAAACTATCAAAATCCAAACAGTAGGGGGGAAAAATGAAAAAATTTTCTTTAGTAACTTTAATTGTAATCGTAACAGCTTTTATCTTCACATTTACGCTTTCAACTCCACCAACAGCTCATGCTAAAAAATTAACCTTTGTTACAATAGGAACAGGTGGAGTAACAGGGGTCTACTATCCAACCGGGGGCGCCATCAGTAAGATTGTAAACAAAAAAAGGAATAAGTATCATCTTAAGGTTACAGTAGAGTCCACTGGTGGATCGGTCTTCAACGTCAATGCAGTTATGGCAGGGGATCTTGAATTTGGTATCGTTCAATCAGACCGTCAATATCAAGCCTGGCATGGATTAAAGGAATGGAAAGATAAAGGTCCACAAAAGGATCTTCGTGCAATTTGCAGTTTTCATCCTGAATCAATCACTTTAGTCGCTGGAGATGACACAGGAATATGGAAGGTAGAAGATTTAAGAGGTAAGCATGTAAACATTGGAAATCCAGGATCTGGTCAGAGGCAAAACTCCATTGATATCTTAGAATATAAAGGGATTGATTATAAAAAGGATCTAAAAGCAGAAGGATTAAAAGCTGCTGAAGCTCCTAAGATGCTTCAAGATGGGCGTATCGATGCTTTCTTCTATACTGTTGGTCATCCAAGTGGTGCTATAAAAGAGGCTACTTCAGGAAGAAGAAAGGTTCACTTTGTCCCTATCACTGGCATTGAAGGCCTTTTGAAAAAATATCCTTACTATGCAAAGGCTTTTATTCCTATCAAATTCTATCCTATGGCTTCTAATAAAAAAGATGTACCAACCTTTGGTGTAAAAGCAACTTTCGTTACATCAGCAAAGATTCCTGCATGGATTGTCTATGCTATCACAAAGGAAGTTTTTGATAACTTGGAAGACTTCAAAAAGCTTCATCCTGCCTATTCAATCTTAACAAAAAAGAATATGCTTGAAGGATTAACCGCTCCATTTCATCCAGGTGCCCTAAAATATTTTAAAGAAGTAGGGTTAATCAAATAGGAACTCAAATAAAAGATGCGGGGCTAATTAAAGATTTTGCCCCGCATTTTTTTATGGAGATAAACTATGAGCGATGTCGAAAAAAAGGAAACAACTGAAGGTGTAGAGGCTGCCAGAAGGATAGCCGAAGAGGCAGAAGCTGGTGCCAAAAAAGTAAAAGGTTATTATGCAAAATGGTTCATACCTGTAATTGCTGCCAGCTGGTCTTTATTCCAGTTAGCCCTTCCCTCTGTACTAATACTGAATGCTGTTTATATAAGGGCAATCCATTTAGCATTTGCTATAACATTAGTTTATCTAAGTTATCCTATGTTCAAAAAACCAAAAAGAGGGAAAATTTTAGGGTATTTATCCGCTCGAGACCGTTTTACATTATTAGATTATACTTTAGCTATAGCAGCATGCATAGCTGCTCTTTACCTTGCATTTGATTATGCAGGTATAAGCGGGCGTCAGGGTTCTCCTTTGCCCAGAGATGTTGTTTTCGGTTTTGCTTTGATTATATTCCTTTTAGAAGCAGCAAGAAGATCATTAGGACCTGCCTTAAGTGTTGTTGCAACCATATTTATTTTATATAGTTTTTATGGGCCATATATGCCAGATATTATTGCTTTTAAAGGAGTATCAGTATATCGATTTGTTGGTCAAATCACTATGAGTACTGAAGGGATATATGGTATACCGCTTGACGTATCAGCAACAATCGTCTTCCTATTTGTTCTTTTTGGCTCAATGCTGGATAGGGCTGGCGCAGGAAAATATTTTGTTGATTTGGCATTCTCTCTGCTCGGAACATTTAAAGGTGGTCCTGCAAAGGCAGCGGTATTAGCTAGTGGACTTACTGGCCTTGTTTCAGGATCCAGCATCGCAAATGTTGTAACTACAGGAACCTTCACTATCCCTTTGATGAAAAGTGTTGGCTATCCCCCTCATAAAGCTGGTGCTGTTGAAGTTGCATGCAGTACCAATGGACAACTTATGCCTCCAATTATGGGAGCAGCTGCTTTTATCATAGCTGAATATTGTAATATACCATATATCCAAGTGGTTCGCGCTGCTTTCGTACCAGCAATTATTTCATATATTGCTCTAATGTATATCACCCACTTAGAAGCATCAAAGTTAGGATTAAAAGGACTTTCAAGGGATCAACTTCCAAATTTTTTTAAGACATTTATAAGAGGAATCCATTATATTATTCCTTTAGTTTTTCTTGTTTATGAATTGGTAATTTTAAGACATTCTCCTGAGTTAGCAGCATTTCGGGCAATAATAATTTTAGCTATATTAATTCTTATCCAAAATCCAATTGCTTCTTACTTAAGAAAAGAACCAATAAGCAAAGGTTTTCTTTTAGGTATAAAACAGATTATAGAGGCATTAGTTGCTGGTGGAAAAAATATGATGGGAATTGGTGTTGCTGTGTCTGCTGCCGGTATTATCGTTGGGGTAGTTACAATGGGATTAGGAGGCATTATCACAGAAGCTATTGATGTGATTGCTCGTGGAAATCTTATCGCCATCTTACTTCTTACAGCTTTTGCAAGCCTAATTTTAGGTATGGGACTACCAACAACAGCAAACTATATTGTTATGGCATCCTTAACAGCTCCTGTTATCGTTACTCTGGGAGCTAAATCAGGATTAGTTGTGCCATTGATTGCAGCTCATCTTTTTGTATTTTTCTTTGGAATATTAGCAGATGATACCCCTCCTGTTGGTTTGGCTGCTTTTGCTGCATCTGCAATAGCAAAAAGTCCACCTATTCCAACAGGTATTCAAGGATTTATGTATGATATAAGGACTGCGATACTTCCTTTTATGTTTATCTTTAATACCGATCTATTGTTAATAAATGTTCACTCGATAACTCATGTTGCCTGGATCTTTTTTACTGGCATTATAGCAATGTTTGCTTTTGCTGCAGCAACCCAACGTTATTTTATCACAAAAACCAAATGGTATGAAAGCATACTTCTTCTTGGTGTAACCTTTTTAATCCTTAGGCCTGACTACATGGTTAATAAATTCCATCTCGCTAAAAATCTCAAATTCTTAATTACAGGTGGAGGACTTGTTTTGTATGGCTTAATCTTTTTAATCCAAAAAGGTAGGATTAAATTTGCAAAATAAGAAGGGGTGTTTGGAAATAAAAAAGGAGCATATAGATGATCCCTGAAATAAAAAAAGTTTTATATGCTACAGATTTAACAAAAAACTCAGCCTATGCATTTAGGTATGCTATTAAAGTCTCTTTATCAACAGGTGCAAAGATAACTATCTTGCATGTAACAAAGAAGATGGATCCAGTTGGAGAAATTCCAGTAATCGTACAATTAGGAGAAAAAAGATATAGACAACTTGTTGAAGAAAAAAAAGAGGAAGTAGTTAAAAGAATAAAAAAGAGGCTTGAAGAGTTTGCTAAAAAAGAATTAAAGGATGAGCCAGAAGGTATTAAAAGGGTTTCTTCTATTGTAGTTAAAGAAGGTGAGCCAGCGGTAGAGATTTTAGATATGGCAGAGCAAGAAGATTCTGATCTTATTATTATGGGGTCCCATGGAAAAGGAAGTAAATATACGTTTTTAGGAAGTGTAACTCAAAGAGTTTTAAGGCACATAAAAAGACCTGTTTTAGTAGTTCCTATTCCAGAAGGAAAGATTGATATTTCATATGCTGAAGATGATACATTTTTATAAACCTTTTTCAGGTTAAATAAATAGGAGAAGAGTAATGAGAGGATTAAAAACTCCTTCTATGATTATCTCTGTTGTATTGATATTGGCATTGATATTATTATCTTATAGCAAATCATTAGCGGAAGAGAGGTTTATTGACAATGGAGATGGCACAATCACTGATACAAAAACCAATCTGATGTGGGCACAATATGATAATATGGGAGATATAAACTGGCATCAGGCTAAAGATTATTGCGAACATATTATACTTAGCAAATATGAAGATTGGAGAATGCCTACCATTAAGGAGCTTGCTACATTATATGATCCAAATGAAAAAGGATATGAGACAGATTGTGGGAACTGGGTTAAGGTAAATCCGATTATTCATCTAAGTTGTGGTTGGGTATGGGCAATAGAGGCAAAAACAATTACTGCTTATGCTTATAATTTTACAAAAGGATATCAATATACAGACAGGAAGGTTCATAGACGACACTTCCGAGCCTTACCAGTTAGGACAATAAAAAAATAGATCTTTATTAATTTTTTAAGTTTAAAAATTTTTTGACTAAATAAATAAACTGATTATGGTCAACTTGACCTTATCGGTATAAAATTAAATGTAAGGTGGCATTTAATATGCCACCTTTTTTGCTCACAGGCAAGATACCCCTGCTATCTTATTTTTTATATTTTAGCTATCATTTTAGAAATTTTAAATTTTTTTATTTCTTCTTTCTTTCCGCAAATTCTTCCAGTTTTTCTTCTCTTTCAGGAGCTGAAACCGTTGCAAGACAAGCCTCTATTTCATAATCCATTAATGCCTCTAAACTCACCTCCTGAGCCATATTAAGTCCTTTTTTGATCAAGTTAATAGAAAAAGCAGAATTTTGAGCAATCTTGTTTGCCATCTCTTTTGCTTCATCCATAAGTCTATCATCTGGAACCACTTTATTTACTAACCCTATTCTTTCTGCCTCAATCCCATCAATATAGTCACAGGTAAAAAGAAGTTCCTTTGCCTTTCCAGGACCAACAAGATCCTGCAAAAGTCTCATAGCTCCTCCTGTTACCGAAGAAGAAACCCTGGCTTCAGGAGAGCCAAATTTAGCTCCTTCAGCAGCTATCCTTATATCACAGGCAAGAGAAAGCTCATAACCACTACCTAATGCATACCCATTTACTGCTGCAATGGTTGGTTTTGGAAATCTTATTATCTCTCTTGAAATCTCTTGGAGGTGAACAAGATAATCTCTATAAGCAGTTAAGGTTCTACCTTTAGAATCCTTGAGATCAGCTCCTGTTGAAAAAGCTCTACCTTCTCCTGTTATTATAATAACCTTAATGTTTGTATCATCCCTTGCATCATGTAACGCCTCTCTTAAATCAAGCCAGAGTTGCTTATTCATGGCATTTAAAACCTTAGGTCTATTTAATTTAATAATTGCTATGCCATCCTCTTTTTCATAAATTATACACTCAAACAGCATCTTTTACTCCTTTATTAAATTATTATTCTTGCATCAACAATTGATGCACCTTTCTCATGAACAATAACAGGGTTTAAATCTATCTCTTTTATCTCTGGATTTTCTATCGCCATTTTGGAGATCTTTATGATTATATCTTTTAATGCGTCTATATCTTTAGCAGCTTCTCCTCTTATACCAGTTAATAGAGGATATCCTTTTATCTCTTTTACCATCTCATCAACATCAATATCAGTTGGTGGGATCACCCTAAATGAAACATCTTTAAAAACCTCTACAAAGATTCCACCGATTCCAAACATAACAACTGGCCCAAATTGTGGATTCCTCACCATCCCTATTATACATTCCTGTCCTTTTCTTGCCATTGGAGAGACAAGTATTCCTAAAATCCTCGAAGCAGGGGAGACCTTTTGTGCATTCTCTATAATCAAATCAAAGGCATCTCTTGCCTCATTCTCACTTTTAATATTTAATAAAACCCCCCCTACATCAGATTTATGAACTATCTCAGGTGATACAATCTTAAACGCAGTAGGCTCTCCTATCTCTTGCACTGCCTTTACTGCTTCATCTTGAGTTCTTACCAAAACTGCCTTTGGTAATTTAATATTGTAAAATTCTAAAAGCTCTCTTGCTTCGGTTTCTAAAAAATTAGCCCTTTTTGCCCCTTTTACCTTATTAATCAACTCTTTTGCTTTATCAGGAGCATTACCGTCTTTCTTTAAAAGAGAAGATTTTTTTAGCTTATCTTTATTTAGGGAAAATTTTGACATATAAGATAAAGCAAAAGCAGCCCGATCTGAAGATGGAGTAACAAAAATACCATTTTCTTTTAATATCTCTAAAGAATGTATAGGTTCATTAGCAAATGAGGTATGAACTACTATCGGTTTTTTATATTCATGCACTAACCTTGCTAATTCATTTGATGTCTTTTCCTCTAACTCTCCGACATGCGAGGCAATAATCTCTTTAAAACCTCCAAAAAAACCGGTTATATATATTGAATCAATAAGATCCTCTTCCATTAAGACATTTGCAACCTTATTTATCATGTCAGGATTTTCTTCTGCTGTTCCACCATAATCAATAGGGTTGCTTGCTGGCATCCCTTTTAATAGATAAGGTTTTATTTTTTCCTGGGTAGATTCCGGAATAATTGGAACATCAAGGCCATATTTTTCTGCATTATCAGCAGCAACAGAATTATCTCCTCCCCCTTCCGAGAGAATAGCGACCCTCTTCCCTTTAGGAAGAGGAAGACCTGAAAAACATGTAGCTATATCAAACATCTCATCAACATTAAAAACCCTTAATATCCCAGCCTGCCTAAAAGCAGCATCTACTATAGCATCATCACCTGCTAAAGATCCTGTATGAGATGCAGCAGCCCTTGCACCAGCCTTACTTCTCCCAACCTTTAAAGCTACTATGGGTTTATTTTTCGATACTTCCCTTGCTACCTCAACAAGTTTATCCCCTTCTTTTATCCCTTCCATATAAGTCAATATTACCTTTGTATCTTTATCCTGGTTTAAATATTCAAAATATTCATGAAATTTAACTCCAATGGCATTGCCTGCTGAAATAATATTACTAAATCCTAATCCTCTTAAGTTAGCATAATGAGTTAAGGAATCTATTATATTTCCACTTTGTGCAATAATAGATAAAGGACCTTTCTTTATTGGGGGAACACCTAAAAGATTCATATTAGCAGAAGCAGAAAACATTCCTGAACAATTTGGACCAATAATTCTTGCCCCTTTTTTATTAGCGATTTCCAATATCTCTGCCTCTATCTTTTTACCCTCTTCACCTGTTTCCCCTAAACCAGCGGTAATAATTACAATCCCTTTTGCTCCCATTTTTACACTATCTTTAACTGCTTGAGATATGAATTTAGGGGGAATAACAACCATTACTAAATCAACTTCATCATTTATATCAAGAATGGATGGATATGCTTTTCTGTTAAAAAGTTTTTCTCTTTTAGGGTTTATAAGAAATATCTTGCCTTTATATCCCCCTTCAATTAAACTCCTTGTTCTTCTTTCAGCTGCTTTCCCTGGCACCTCTGATGCTCCTATCACAGCAATTGATTTTGGGTGAAATATCCTATTTAAAACATTTTCCATTCTTTTCTCCTTTATCTTTTTGGTTTAATATAAACATCTTTTTCGTTCCATATGCTTTCAAATCTTTTTAATGATTTTAAAGTATTATCTGTATTTTGAATACTTACCGCTGTTACTATTGCATTTATTAAGCTTAAAGCAGCACTAAACGATTCAATATAGGAGTCAATATTACATTTTGCTGTTAAAACATAATCACAATATTGGGCTAAAGGGGATAAATGGTGATCAGTTATACCTATAGTCTTTATTCCTTTTTCCTTAGCATATTTTAATGCCTCAACAGTAATTTTTGTGTATCTTGGAAAACTTATTCCAATAACAAGATCGTTTTTTTTCCATTCAGTCACAAGATCCCAAAATTCTCCATGGTCAGGCTTTAAAACCCTTACATCTTTCTTTATATAACGTAATGTTGTGCCTAAAAAAATGGATAGAGCATATGCACTTCTAAGACCAATAATAAAAATATGTTTTGCCTTCTTTATCTCTTTAATCACCTGTTTAAACGTCTCAATTGACACATCATGAAGGGTTTGAGAAAGATTCTCCATATCCTCTTGAAAAACCTTAATCAAAACATCTTCTTCACTTTTTATTTGATCAACAGTATGTTCAAGTCTTGAAACAGTAGAAATCCTCTCCTTAAAGAGCTCCTGCAGCCTTTTTTTAAATTCAGGAAAACCATCAAAACCCATAGCCTGAGATAGCCGTATGATAGTAGCCTCACTCACTCCTATTTTCCTCGCAAGTCTTGAAGCAGAAAGAAAAGGAACTTCATCATAGTGGTCAAGGATATATTCCAATGCTTTTTTTTGCGAGTTTGTAAGTTTTGACTGATTTTCTTTTATTATCTCTAAAAAATTCATATTAAGTAAGGAAATCTTTCAACAAAAAATTTTTTTGAAGTATTTATTACATTACAATATTTAAATAAAAAGTCAAGTAAATTTTTTAATTAAATAAAAATGAGTATCAAAATATGGTTGTATAGATATAATTTAAGTCTACATATGGGAGGAAACTTTTGAATCTGTAACTATAAGGTATGTATTATAAATTAAAAAGAATTGGAACAAGCGGACATAAAATGGTCAATATAAAAAGTTTTTATTTTTCATATATAAAAATTTATGTGGTTAAAAAAATTGATTAAAGTATATACGCAATCTTTTTAAACAAATAATTTTCCTTACAAACTTATATTTTTTTAACTACATAGAATTCCTAATGTTTTTTAGTATAATCAAATTATCAAGAAACCTTTAAAATAGCTTTATCTTCTAACAATCTATTTTGTAAATGATCTATTTCTATTTTTGAAGGGGATATTGATCCTTTAGATGCTAATGCTGCTGCTGTTCCTGCTGCCTGGCCAAGCGCCATGCAAGTTGACATAAGGCGAACACTACCAAGCGCTTTTCCTGTTGTAGATACACATCTACCAGCTACAACTAAATTATCCGAACCTTTAGGAATTAAACAACGATATGGAATTCCGTAAGATCCCCCTCCTTTTATGAATGTAAATTTTGTTTCTCCACCCTTTGGATCATGGATATCAATCGGATACGCACCTCGTGCAATTCCATCAGGAAATTCACCACGTTCAATTACATCTTTTTCTGTTAAAGTAAATATACCTTGAATTCGTCGTCCTTCTCTAATCCCAACTCGTACTGAGGTGCTAATAAGATAAGCCTTCTCAAAACCAGGGACTAATTCTCTCATCCTTTTTATAACTGACATCACGTTTTTTCTTTCATTAATCTCTGCTCGATTTATATCAGAGACTTTCGTTGGGTCTATATTTGTCGTACGTGTTATATTAAATGAAATCTCATCCTTTCGCCATCTTACACCTGTAAATGTTAAAGGAGGCTTATCATCCCAAAGCTTAGCATGCCCTGCTACATGGACAAAACCCTCGTCTCCATCTATAAGCTTACCCCTTAGTAAACGTATATACCAGTCTTTAAATCCAATTATAACTTTCTCTTCTTTAAGACTTTCTACCATACGCTCAACATCAACATTTCCTACTCGTATAACATGAGTAACGTTTTGCATATTTCCGCGTCCACGAAGCTTTGTGGGAAAACCAGCTAACCATGTAAGCATTGCATCACCTGTAGCATCAACAAATACATCAGCTTTTACTTTTTTTCTTCCTTCAACAGTCATTAATTCTATATAAGTTATTCTATTTTTATCAAGCTGTGTACCAATTAGAACAGACTGCAACATCAGTTCTACCCCTGCTTCAAGGGCCATTTCTTGGACAACAAACTTTAAAAATTCAGGATCATAGGGAGTTAAGGAAAATTCGTAATCGTATTCACCTTTTCCGGTTTTCCAAGTTCCACCACGTACATGGCCTACAGAACCTCCAATCTCTACCATCCTATCAACGAGCTCCTGTGGGATACCACCAATAACCTTTGTGCCATCGCCAGAGAAAAAGCCTAAAAAGGGAAGACCATAAGTGGCTGTTCCACCTAAAAACCCATCACGCTCTACAAGAAGTGTACTTGCTCCTGTCCTTGCAGAAGAGATAGCTGCTATCATCCCAGCAGTGCCACCTCCACAAACTATTACATCGTATTTTTTCATCTTTTATTTCCTCCTCAATTATCTTTCAAATATTTATTAGAAAAAACTTTACAACTCTATATTAACTAAAAATTTTCTTTATCCTGTATAGCCAAAAAGTTTAGGAAGAAAAAGTACAATCTGAGGAAAAAAAGCAAGTAAAAAAAGAACAACGATCATGGGTATCAAATATATTAACGTTGCCCTAACCATTTTTTCAAATGATATGGATGCCACATCAGAAACAATATACAGAGAGGTTCCTATTGGAGGTGTTATAAGGCCAATCATCAGGGCAAAAACAGTTATAAGCCCTAAATGGACTAGATCAATATTCAATTTGCCTGCAATCGAAACAAGGATAGGAGTAACAATAATAAGATTAGCAGTAGCACTTTCCACAGTTCCAATAAAAAGCAAACCAATACAAATGAAGATCAAGATCACATCTTTATTGCTCGTAAAATGAAACATTAAATTTGTTAAATTTTCAGGAACACGTTCTACAGTAATGAGCCATGCAAAGGATTTTGAAGTGGCAAGAAGAAACATAACCACAGCAGTGGATCTGATTGTATTTTTAAATGCTCTTGTTATCTTTTCCCATGAGAGCTCTCCATACATAAGGCCTAAAAAAGAAGTATATAGCACTGCAATTACTCCTGCCTCAGTTGGGGTTACAACACCAATAAGTATTCCACCAAGTATAATAACCGGAGCAAAAAGCGAAAAAGAAGCTTTTAGAAATGCCCTCCATATTTCAATAAATGGCTGCTTTGGTCTTGTTGGGCAGTAAGCTATACCAGATTTAGCCATAATATATATGGTAATCATTAGAGCCAAACCAATAAGTATTCCTGGAAGAATACCTGCGATGAAGAGATCTGCAACCGATACCTCAGTAATAGCACCATAAATAACAAGATGGATACTTGGAGGTATAATTGGCCCAATAGTGGATGAAACTGCTGTTATGGATGCTGCAAAAGAAATATCATACCCCTCTTTGCGCATTGCTTCAATTTCTATCCTTCCTAATCCAGCAGCATCTGCGCTTGCTGATCCAGATATCCCTGCAAAGATCATGCTCGCTAATACATTAACATGGCCAAGTCCACCTCGAACATGACCTATAATAGCCATTGCAAAATTGAATATCCGCTCTGTAATCCCAGATACATTCATAATTTCGCCAGCAAGGATATAAAAGGGGACAGCCAAAAGGGTAAAACTCTCTGCACCTTCTACCAAGTTTTGAGGAACCATTCTTAAAGGAAGCCCTTTAACCAAAAGAGCCACCATTGATGATATAAGAAGAGAGAAAGAAATCGGGCATTTAAACATTAAAAGAGAGAAAAAAGAAATTAAAAGGATGGCTAATGACATATCTTAACTCACTCTCTTCTCTGGTGTTCTGTTGACTCTGCTAATAAGTGATGAATTGTCGTAAAAAACATAAGAATCGCAGCTATAAACAATGGAAGGGAGAGAAAACTTCTCGGAATTCCCAAAGCCACAATTTCCTGATCCCACTGAAGAATCATTAGGCAAAACGTTTGAATAACAACAATAATTAGTGAAACTGCTATAATAATATATACAACAACAGTTGCTACTTTTCTAAAACTATCAGGAAAGTGATCCATTACGAACTCAATAGCAATGTGCCCTTTTTGTCTATAAATTGTGCTGCCCCCAAAAAAAGTCAACCAAACAAGCATTAAGGTAGAAAAATTCACGCCAGCAATCAGAGGACTTCTCATTATGTAACGTAAAAACACACCCAACCCTACAACTAAAACCATCATAACTAATAAAAAAGAGGAAAAAATTATCTCAGCCTTACCAAAGATTCTATCCAACTGGTCAAACCTTCTTAAAATAGAGATTTTAATTGACTTTTTCATGAAAAATACCTTATATCTCAAAACAAACTGAAATTTTAAGAATTTTTATCATTTATTTCTGAGATTCGAGTATCTTTTTAAAGAGTCCTTTTTCCCACATTCCCTCAGCCTCAAACCTTTCTGCTACCTTTGCAGCCTCTTGTGCAAACGGGGTTGTATCAATTTCAATGAACTTGACTCCTGCTTTTTCCATCTTTACTTTATCTACTTTAAATGAATCTACAACTAATTTACTGTAGTAATCTCCTGCTTCCTTTCCTGCTTCAAGAAGTATTTTTTGATATGATTTAGGAAGTTTCTGATAACTCTTTTCATTAACCAGAATATTAAAAGGAGCAACTAAATGGTTAGTCATGGTTATGTAATGAGCTGCCTGGTAAAACTTCATCCCATAAATAGAACCTAAGGGAGAATCCATACCATCAACAACTCCTTTTTTCAAAGCAAGATATGCTTCTGCCCATGGTATTACAGTTGGTTTAGCTCCCAAGGCTTTCCAAGTCTCAAAATAGGTCTTCAAGCTTGGCATCCTCATTTTAAGCCCTTTTAAATCATTGAGACTCCTAATAGGACGCTTTGTAACAAGAACTTTTGGCAAGCGATACCAGTTATCAGCAATAATTCTTACCCCTCGTTCTTTGATCATTCTTTCCTTCATATTTTTGTATATACTGCTCTTTTGAAATCTCTTTACTGCTGAAACATCTTTAAAAAGAAAAGGCATTGAT
>Ga0164318_10001688_pt1 | contig 19911 bp, 13 predicted proteins | sample GuaBasSedimGuay9_FD_113734 | JGI IMG/M metagenome (GOLD analysis project Ga0164318, IMG submission 113734) | Subseafloor sediment microbial communities from Guaymas Basin, Gulf of California, Mexico - Guay9, Core 4571-4, 0-3 cm | ecosystem: Environmental > Aquatic > Marine > Hydrothermal vents... | reverse complement strand
TATGACCTATTTGTTGCTAGTATCGCAAAAAAACCAGTAATTGTGCCGCCAATTACCGCACCTGCAATGGCTGACCAAAATGTAACAGAATTAAAATCCAACTTTTTCTCCTTGCACAGCTAATCGCGGTGCTGACCGGCACCGGGGGCCGTGCAAGCAAGCGTAGCTTGATTGTGCGGTTCACGGTGACCGGTCGAGTGCCTTGTTCCGGCGCGGAGCGGCGGGACAAGGGGCTCGACGTAGTCGGCACCGCGATTCCTGGCGGCGGAGCCGCCAGGAACAAGTAATTGTATGCTTCCGTTTAAATACCACAAACAGAAAAAGTTGACAACGAAAATGGAGTTTATTATGCTACTGCTAATCGTTTAACATGCTTCAGATGAAGATAGCCGTTTTCGGATAGATACGATGCTAAAAATTTCTGATTCTCTGGAAAAGCAGTTCAATAGTGCATTAACCAAGGAAAAGGTCGTCCGACCAGATCGGGGCCACTACCTCAAATGGCTGCGGTACTACCTGGATTTTTGCGATAAATACGGGTTCAATGCGTCAGACCCCCGGAGCCTGTCCGGCTTTATGCGGAAACTGGAAGAGAAGAAGCAGACGAATATACAGCAAGAACAGGCCGGAAAAGCCGTTCAAATATATTACGAGTTAGCCGGATCAGGCCGCCAGAACAACAAAACGGGCCTGATCACATCGTCGCCAAAAACAGCGGGTGTTCAGGAGCCGCGGCATTCGTACCGGCCAACCCCTTCGCGGTCAGAAGCGCAGACGGCCACCGGCAGGCCTGATTCCGCAAGAAACAAGGCTGTTCAGGCAGGGGTGAAGGGGAGTTGGGAATCCGCGTACCGCCGATTATTCAATGAAATAAAAGTCAGGCGTTATTCACCGAAGACCCTTAAATCATATACAACATGGGTTCGGAAAATGCAATATTTTTGCAAAAGCAATGATCCGGCGTTACTTTCAACGGATGACGTGAAGGATTTCCTGACGTTCCTGGCCGTCAAACAGCAGGTATCGGCATCGTCCCAGAACCAGGCCTTTAATGCGCTGCTCTTTTTTTTCAGGCATGTTTTAGGTCGTGAATTTGGAAAAGTCGACGGCGTGGTTCGCGCGAAACGGAGGCCCTACATTCCGGTTGTCCTGTCCCGCGGAGAGATCGATGCGATTCTCGCAAATCTGAAATATCCTTATGATCTGGTGGTCAAGCTCTTGTACGGCTGCGGGCTTCGGTTATTCGAGTGTCTGAACTTACGTGTTCAAAGCCTCAATTTCGAACTGGGTATACTGACGGTCCACGATGGCAAAGGGAAAAAGGACCGCACAGTCCCGCTGCCTCTTGCCATTCTCCCGGAACTTAGAGAGCATCTGGAAAAGGTGAAGGCGCTGCATGACAGGGACCTTGATGATGGGTACGCCGGCGCGTTCATGTTTGACGCACTTGAAAGGAAGTACAAAAATGCCGCCAGGGAGTTTGTGTGGCAATGGTTTTTCCCGGCAAAGACACTTACGTTTGTGCCGGAAGCCATGGAATACCGGCGTTACCATCTTCACGAACGCCATGTGCAGAAGGCCATCAAAGGAGCGGTCAAGCGGGCCGGGATTCCCAAACGTGCTACCGCCCACACCTTTCGTCACAGCTTTGCCAGCCATTTGCTGCAGGCAAACTATGATATCCGGACGATCCAGGAATTATTGGGGCATAGCGATGTCAGGACTACCATGATCTATACCCATACCATCAAGAGCAGGACCCTGAAGGAGGCAAAGAGCCCGCTCGATTTTGGGTACGGAGAAAAAGGTGAATGATGAATAGGGCAGGGGGGAGTTGAAAATGAAGGTAAAGAAGATTGATCACATCTGTGTTGCGGTACGGAACCTGGAAGAGGCGAAGAAGATTTGGGAACCCTTTCTGGGAAAGTCGGAGCCTGATGATGCGTATATTGATGAGGCGGAGAAAATAAAGGTGGCACGGTACTGGGTGGGAGAAGTGGGCTTTGAACTTATGGAATCCACTTCCCCGGACGGGGAGGTGGCGAAATTCATTGCACGGAACGGCGAGGGTGTCATGGTCATCAGTTTCAACGTGGATAACACGCGCGCGGCAATCGATGAATTGAAGGCCAGGAAATACCCGATCATCCCGGATGCTGGGGGAAGAACAGCGCGCCCCTTCAGGGACTGCGAGTTTGCCTTCATCCACCCGAGGAAAATGAACGGAGTGCTGACCGAGATCATTGATTATAAATGGAATGAAGAAGAAGGAGAGGCGTAAGGCAGCGGGCGCAGGGCAAAGGGCAAAGACGGGAAATATCCAGGGAATTTGAGGAAAAAATGGCAACGGGGACAGAGGCGAATATTGTTCCGGATAGGGAACTGGAGAATCGAACAAAGCGGGTTCAGAAGGCTGTTCGGGAGATGGATATTGACGCGCTATTCCTTGTTCAGCGGGTGGACTTTTACTACTTGACAGGTATCATGCAACGGGGGATATTCTATCTGCCCGGCGAGGGCGTCCCCTTATTATTTTTGGATGGTTCTCCTGCATTCGGGGGGGGGCGGCTCGGAAACTGTGAGACTTTCCACATAGCATCCCTGAAAGAAATCCCCAAAGTAATCCGGGATTATTATGGAGCAATGCCGAGAACGGTGGGCTTCGAAAATGACGTGCTCCCCGTGGCGGATTTCAATTTCTACAGGGAACTTTTCCCTGGCGCGGAATGCGTGGATGGATCTTCGTGTATCCTGGACGCGCGGAAGATTAAATCTGAGTGGGAACTCGCCCGCATGGAAGAATCAGCCGGGCTTACTGCGCAGACCTTCGAATATGGAAAGTCCGTCATAACCCCTGGCATGGAGGAAATGGCCTTTGCCGCCTTGTTGGAAGGGTTCGCAAGGGTCCGGGGCCGGGAAAGGGAAAACGTGCGGGTCAGGGACTATCACACGGAAGGATATGAGTGGCACGTGCTGAGTGGAAAAAGCGGGGGTATGGTGGGGCTCCTTGATTCACCCGCGAGCGGCGAAGGTACATCCGTGGCTTTTCCCTGCGGAGCCGGACATAAACCCATTGAGCGCAATGAACCGGTCATGGTGGATTTCTCGTTCCTGTTGAATAATTATCACATGGATGAGACACGGATGTTTTCTATCGGACCCATGGATGACCGGACAATGAAGGCCTGTGAAGCGGCCATTGCTATCCATGACGCGGTGCTTTCCCGGGTGAAACCCGGCGTGACCGTGGATGAACTGTATCAGTATTCTCTTGTAAAAGCAGACGATCTCGGATACGGCGACCAGTATCTTGGTCCTCCGGGAAACAAGGTCAATTTTGTTGGTCACGGGATTGGCCTGGAACTGGTAGAGGGGCCTGTTATCGCCAAGGGAAAAGGGGATGTGCTGGATGTGGGCATGACTTTTGCGCTGGAGCCCAAGATCGTTTTCCTGCACGAATTTATCGCGGGTGTGGAAAGTGTTTTTGTGGTGACGGAAGACGGGTATCGCTTTATCAGCAAAGTCCCGGTAGAGATCTTCGAATGCTGAGTCGTGCAATAATCAAATTTGATGTGTTCGAAGAAATCCGTCACTCTGGTGAAAACCCGAGCTCAGGGGTTTTCAAAACTATTGAACATGCTGGATTCCGGCTTCCGCCGGAATGACTAAAAAGCGGGGTTTCGAGTTTGCGGCTGTATTAGATTCTAAGCTGCTAAACCTGCTGAAGAGATGTTGTGCACAGGGAGGAACTATGGCTGAAAAGACGTATCGATTGGGATGTGACATTGGGGGAACGTTTACGGATTTCGTGTTGCTCAACGATGAAACCGGAGAAATACGTATCCACAAATGCCTCACCACACCGAGCGACCCTTCGGATGCGGTGGTGCAGGGGATCAGGGAGTTGGAGGCGAAGACCTCCGATTTTGTCGCGGATCTGAGTGAAGTCATCCATGGGACTACGCTGGTGATCAACTCCATCATAGAACGGAAAGGCGCCAGGACGGGACTTATTACAACCAGTGGATTTCGTGATGTCCTGGAACTGGGCCGGGAAATCCGGTATGCCCCCTATGATATTTTTGCAGAGTTCCCCAAGCCGCTCATAGACCGGCGATACCGTCTGGAGGTGAATGAAAGAATCAGGAGTGACGGGAGCGTCATGAAGGAGCTGGACCCGGGAGAAGCCAGAGACGTGGTTCGGAACCTGCTGAACATGGGAGTGGAATCTATCGCGGTCTGTCTCCTCAATTCCTTTGAAAATCCTTCCCATGAATTCCTGCTCAAGGAAATTATCAAAGAGGAAGCCCCGGACATCACTGTGTCCATATCTTACGATGTCCTGCCGCAGATCAGGGAGTATGAACGAACCAGCACCACCGCCACCAATGCCTACGTAAAACCCCTGACCGGGAAATATCTCTCCAGGCTTTCCGAGCGGTTGCGAAGCATCGGGTTTGGCGGGAGACTGTTTATCATGCTTTCGAGCGGCGGAATTACCTCTGTGGAAACGGCGGCTGAATTCCCGGTGCGGATCATTGAATCCGGACCCACCGCCGCCGTGATCTCGGGGCAGTATTACGGAAAACTGTTTGATATCTCCGAGATGTTTTGCTTTGACATGGGGGGGACCACTGCCAAGTCCTGCCTGATCCAGGGAGGCGTGGCCGGGGTGGTGCCCACATTTGAGGTGGGCAGGGTGCAGCGGTTTATGAAAGGGAGCGGCCTCACCATACAGGTCCCTGTGGTAGACCTCATGGAAATAGGCGCCGGAGGCGGCAGTATTGCGAAGGTGAGCAAGATGGGAACGCTTCAGGTGGGCCCGGAAAGCTCGGGGGCCGACCCCGGTCCCATCTGCTACGCGAGGGGAGGAAAAAATCCGGGAGTCACGGACGCTGACCTCCTGTTGGGCTACCTGGACGAAAAGTATTTCCTGGGCGGTGAGATGCAGCTCGACAAAGAGGGCGCGAGACGGGGAGTCCAGGAGAAAATCGCCGATCCCCTGGGGGTTCCCTTCATCCAGGCGGTCTGGGGGATCCATGACCTTATCAATGAGACCATGGCGGCAGCGGCCAAGACCCACATAGCGGAAAAGGGGGGAAATCCCAAGGTGGCCACGGTGATTGCCTTCGGCGGTGCGGGTCCTGTGCACGCGTACGGCCTGGCCAGGAAGCTTGGTTCCCCGGAACTCCTGGTCCCGCCCAATGCGGGCGTGGGCTCAGCCCTGGGGTTTTTCACGGCCCCCCGGGCCTTTGATCTCCTTCGCAGTCATAAGGTGGGGCTGTTTGAGGCGGATTTTGCGGAGATCGAAAACATTTTCAAAGACATGGAAACGGAGGGGGCCAGGACGCTTCAGGTGGACGAGAGCGGAGAAGAGATCCTTTTTGAGCGTTCACTGGATATGCGTTTTGTGGGGCAGGGCTCCGAAACCAATATTGCGGCGCCGGCGGGGAATTTTGAAGACGCAGCACCTGAAGAAATCCGCCGGAGATTCGATGCCACCTATGAAAAACTCTACGGCCGGACCTATGCTGATTCGCCCGTTGAATTCATCAACTTCAAGGTGCGGGCGACCCTTCCCCAGAAACTCCTGGAGCTTCCAAAGATGGTCGCGGGCGGGAAGTCCCTTGGGGACGCCTTGAAGGGAGAGCGGCTGGCCTATTCGGGAGTGACGGGAGATTTTATTCCCCACAAGGTGTACGACCGGTACCGACTTTTCCCGGGAGCGGACCTTGAAGGTCCTGCCATCGTGGAAGAGCGGGAATCCACGGTGATTATCGGTGAGGATGCATACGCGTCGGTGGATGAGTACGGCTTCCTCAGGATTCAGTTGGAAAACAGGTAGTTAGATTGAAGGCGACAGGTTCAAGAGATAAATGGAGGAGAAAACATATGGCACAGCAATTTGACCCGATAACCCTGGAAATCCTGTGGCGGCGACTCATTTCCATCGTGGACGAAGCGGACAGCACCGTGGCCAGGACCGCCTTTTCCAGCCTGCTCCGGGACGCCCATGACTATACCTGCATGTTCACGGACCGGAAAGGCAGGGAACTGGCCCAGGGGACTTTTGCCACGCCCGGACAGTCCGGGGCCATGGCCTTGGGCATTAAAAACCTGGTGAACAAGTTGCCCCTTGACCACTACAAACCGGGTGATGTGCTGATTACCAACGATCCATGGGCCCTTGCCGGTCACTTGAACGATGTCTGTGTCATGAGCCCTATTTTCTACAAGGATAAAATAACGGCCTTTACGGCGTGTGTCTTTCACCATTCGGATATCGGAGGCAGGGTCTCTTCGGACAACCACGATGTGTTTGAAGACGGTCTTTTTATTCCGCTCGTCAAACTCTACGAGGGGGGTGTTTTGAATGAAGCGGTCATGGAGATGATTCGCTGGAACGTGAGAACTCCTGACGAAGTTACCGGCGATATCCGATCCCAGATTGCCGCCAACCACGTGTGTGCCGAGAAGATCTGCCAGATGCTGCAGGAATATGAACTGGACGGCCTCGATGATCTGGCCGACGAGATTATCGGGCGAACCGAGAAGAGTATGCGGGAAGCTATTGGCGAGGTCCCGGATGGAGAGTACCGGGCAGAGGGTATCGTGGAGCAAATGGAAGGGAAAGAGGACATTGAAATAAAAGTGTCCGTGAAAGTGAAAGGCAGTGACATCCTCGTTGACCTGGCAGGTTCGTCACCCCAGGTGGATTGGGGCGGAAACGTGGTCTACAATTTTACCTATGCCTATGTCTTCATGGCCATGAAGAGCATGTTTGACCCGGATATCCCGAATAACGACGGTTGCGCACGTCCCATCACCATGGAGGCACCGGAAGGGAGCGTGGTCAATTGTACGTTCCCCGTGGCCGTGGCGGCCAGGATGCAGATCGGCCATTTCATCACCGAGATCATTTACCGGGCCATGGCACAGGCTCTGCCCGACCGCGTCATCGCGGCAAGCGGCGGAACTCCCGCCACCATGAACGTTTTTTACGGCAAGAGAGGCAACGGAAGCCCGTGGCATTCCGTGATCATCCGCGGGGGCGGAATGGGCGCCAGCGCACGGAATGACGGGTATTACGTGTATATTTTCCCGGCGAACGGCGCCAATACACCGGTGGAAATATTCGAGAGTGATACGCCCCTGATCGTGGAGAAAAGGGAACTGCTCCCTGATTCAGGCGGGCCGGGAAAGATGAAAGGGGGCCTGGGAAGACGTGTTGTATTTCGAATTCCGGACGATGAATACGCCCCGCTGCCGCCGGTCAACCTCGGAATCCAGTCCGGGAGGTTCCGGTATCCGCCGGAAGGACTTTTCGGCGGAGGCCCCGGTTCAAAAGCCCGGTTTCTCGTCAATGGAGACAACGGGAACCCATATGGCCTCACCCAGCTCAAGCCCGGTGACACGGTTGTTATGGATGCTGCTGGTGGGGGCGGCTACGGCATACCAAAGGAACGGGACCCGGAAATGGTCCTGGAGGATGTAAAAAACGGCTACGTGACTGTGGACCGGGCAAGACATGATTACGGAGTGGTGATTGATCCGGAAACTCTGGAATTGAAACGGGAAGAAACCGAGGCACTCCGTGCATCCCTGAAATAAATGGCTTGTCCAAATCGGGCATGAGGGAAAATTTTCCATGAAAAAAGAGGGAACCTTTGAAGAGATGAAGAAAAGGATCAGTGAACTCGAAAAAGAACTGGCAATGCGCCGCAGAGTTGAAGAAGACCTTCGCTTCAGTGAAAAGCGGTTCTCCTCTTTCATGGATCGTCTGCCCGCAGCTGTTTTCATTAAGGACACTGAAAGCAGGTATGTTTATGTGAACCGATTTTATGAAGATGTGCTGGGGGTGAAAGGGGTGATCGGGAAAACAGCGGATCAGATTTTTCCTGAGAGCCTGTCCAGATCCATGCTGCTGGATGACAGAAAAGTGCTTTCCGGGGAACTTAGGATCAGGGAAGAAAAAATAGAGGATGCGGAGGGAAAGGAACGGGTCTTTGAAACCCACAAATTTTTGATGGGCGGGCAGAAAGGGTTGCCATTGATCGGAGGGATCGCCCTGGATATCACGGAACGGAAAAAGGCTGAGGAACGTCTGCGGGCGAGCGAAGAGAGATTCCGGTCCATTGTAGAAAACTCCCACGATGGGATAGTCATCATCGACGGTAATTTTTGTCTGGAATATGCCAACGATGAAATATGCAAGATGATGGGATACGGCCCGGAGGAACTGGTGGGGACTGATTTCAGGAAGTTCCTCGATGAGGAAAGCCTGGGTTATACGGTGGAGCGATATCTGAAGAGACAGAGGGATGAAGAGGTACCCCCGAGATATGAGATCAATTTTGTTCGAAAGAACGGTGAAGAAATACGCGTGGAAGCGAGTATTTCCATCGTTTCAACTGAGATGGGAGAAAGAAGGACAATTGCGCAGCTCCTGGACATAACCGAGCGTAAGAAGGCGGCAGAGGAGAAGAAAAAACTGGAGGCCCAGCTCCGCCAAGCCCAGAAAATGGAAGCAGTAGGCACGCTGGCGGGAGGGGTTGCTCATGATTTTAACAACGTTTTGCAGGCAATTCTCGGTTACACGCAGATGCTCCTCCTGGACAGAACCGAAGACGATCCTGTCCATGCCAAGCTGAAGCGGATAGAAAATTCGGCCCACCGGGCAAGCGAGCTGACACAGCAGCTCCTCACGTTTAGCCGCAAGGTCGAGAGCGAGTTGCGGCCCCTTGACCTGAACAGTGAGGTGCGTCAAGTGCAGGAGCTCCTTGAAAAGACAATTCCCAAGATGATTGATATTGAAATGTATCTGCAGGAGGACTTGTGGATCGTCAACGCAGACCCCATGCAGATGGAACAGGTTATGATGAACCTGGGAGTGAATGCCAGGGATGCCATGCCGGAAGGGGGAAAACTGGTATTCGAGACGGAAAATGTGGTCCTTGACCGCCAATACTGCGCTGCCCATCTAGGGGCAAAGCCTGGGAAGTTTGTCCTTCTGAGTATCTCGGACACGGGCATAGGGATGGACAAGGATGCCCTGGATCACATCTTTGAACCCTTTTACACGACAAAGGAGGTGGGGAAGGGAACCGGGCTGGGACTCGCCATGGTGTATGGAATCGTTAAAAATCACGATGGCTATATCATGTGTTACAGCGAGCCGAATAAGGGAACCACATTCAAAATTTATCTTCCTGTCGTGGAATCCCAAAGTGCGAAAGAAAAAGTTATCGTGGAGGAAAGGGAACTGCGGGGAGGTGGAGAGAGAATTCTCCTGGTGGATGATGAAGAGCTGCTGCGCAAGATGGGAAAGGAAATCCTGGAAAGGTTCGGGTATCGGGTTTTCACTGTTCGTGATGGAGAGTCTGCAGTGGAAGCATACCGGGAAAGAGAAGGGGAAATCGATCTTGTTATCCTGGACCTGGTCATGCCGGGCATGGGAGGGAAGCGATGCCTGGAAGAACTCCTCTGCTTGAATCACTCCTTGAAGATAGTCATTGCGAGCGGGTATTCGGTGAACGGGAGCACAAGAGATGTCGTTGATGCGGGAGCGAAGGGTTTTATCAGGAAACCTTATGAACTCACGCAAATGCTTGGAACCGTCCGCGAGGCGCTGGATTCCTTGCCGGACACAGGGAAAGGAGAAAACAGATGAAAAAGACAATGCTGGGTGCAGATACACTGCTCTACCCCATGCCGGCCGTCCTGGTGGGGACAAAGGTGGACGAAAAACCGAACTTCATGACAGCTGCCTGGTGCGGAATTGCCGCATCCAAACCGCCCGCCCTCAGTGTGTCCATAAGGAAAGAACGCCACACCTTCAGGGGAATCATGGAGCACAAAGTTTTTTCCATCAATGTGGCTTCCGCAGGCCTTGCAAGGAAGGTCGATTATTGTGGCATCTATTCCGGCAGGAAAAGGGATAAGTCCCAGGTGTTCAAGGTGTTTTACGGCGTCCTCGAGGCAGCGCCCCTGGTGGAGGAGTGCCCGGTGAATCTCGCATGCAGGATGATTCACACCCTGGACCTGGGAAGTCATACCCTGATCGTAGGGGAAATCGTTGAAAGCTACGTCAACGAAGATTGCCTCAGCAACGGAAAACCGGATCCGGTGAAAATAGATCCCCTGATTTACACGACCATTACTCAGGAATATCGTCGCCTGGGCGACGTTGTTGCGAGGGCCTTCCACGATGGCAAGACCCTGCAGGAATAGCCGGCCGGTAAATTCCCCGCCCCAAAGCAGGAGACATCTGAAGCCCCCAAGGTGAGGCGAGGAAAAAGGGTTTTCTCCCTCGATAGGTAGATCTTATCTGAGTCCTCCACATCATTTTCCCCTCAACGCTGAGCGATGAACTGGTTCACTACAACTTGATTAGATTGACAAAATGAATATGACGTCATATTCTGAACGATAATTTACCAAATTTCTTTTTTTATCCTCATAAGAGACATCGGAGCGAAGCAGACCATGAAAAAGCTGCCCCGGAAAACACGGGAATTCCTGAGGCACAGGGCCGAGATCCTTGATGTGGCGCTTGAATTGTTCTCTGAGAAGGGTTTTCATAACGTCACCATGCAAGAGATTTCCAGGAAATCGGAGTTTTCGGTAGGGACGCTCTACAAGTTTTTTCCGAACAAAGAAGAACTTTACCGGGCCCTCTTTCTCGAAAAAGCAGAGGAATTCAATCTCGCCATGCAGGAAGCCTTGGAGAGAAACGATGATGAGATAACCGCCATCAGAAATTTCATTGAACAGCACATCAGGCTTTTCATGGAGAATCTGCGGTTCGTCCAGCTCTATCTGGCGGAAACGCGTGGTGCCAGATTCAACATTGGCATGGGCATGGAAAATGAAATCAGGGAAAAGCATCGAGCGTTCCTGGAAAAGCTGTCGGGAATTTTCAAGAGAGGCATTGAAAAGGGCCTCTTTGCGGACGTTGACCCGCATCTTCTAGCCTTAAGTCTTGAAGGGATCATACACGCGTTTCTGGTGAACCATCTGGAAGAACCGGAGAGTCATCCCTTTGATACGGATCTGATCATGAAACTGTTTTTTGGAAAAGTGCTGAAAACTGGGGTTGAAGGGAGCAGTACATATGACGGGACGTGAGAAAAAGCGGAAAGGAAAGTTGGGCCTGGTTATTGCCGTTATTGCCATCGTTTTGTTTGCCGGAATCGCAGCGCACAATTACTGGAAATTCAAGAATCGCAAGATGGAAACAGCAAGGAAAGAAGTTGTGGTCCCTGTGGAGACTGAGCCGGCGCGGATCATGAACCTGGATTGGGTTCTGGACCAGATGGGAGATGTTCGGCCGCTGCAAGAGGTGTATGTGAACCCGAAAATTGCCGGGAAGATTATTGAGAAGATCCTCGTGGAAAAGGGAGATTTTGTGAATAAAGGGACCCTCATTGCGGTCCTTGAGAAGGATATTATTCGCGCACAGATCAGGCAGGCGAGGGCGGATCTCCTTTCGGCTGAGGCGAGGTTGAAAGAAGTGGAGGCAAACCTTGCTGTGATCAGGAAAGATCGTGTGCGCATGAAAAAACTGGTGAAGAATCATGCTGTTTCCCAGCAGAAGCTGGATCAGATCGAGGCGCGTTTTGATGGCGCGCTGGCCTCAAGGAAACTGGCCATGGCACAGATCGAAAAGGCTCACTCAGCCCTGAACCTCCTGAATATTTTGTTGAAAGACCACGATGTCCGTGCGCCCATAGCAGGATATGTCTCTGCCCGGTATTTTGATGCAGGGAGTATGTCTGATACCAAGAAACCTATTGTGCGGATCTCGGATGAATCAATCATCAAGATTGTGAGCACGGTGACGGAGCAGGATTTTCCGCATATCCGGAAGGGTATGACGGCCGACATTCGCGTGGATGCATTTCCGGGGAAGATATTCAAGGGATCGGTGTCTGTTATCAACCCGACCCTTGATCCCGCAACCCGAACAGGGCAGATCGAAATCCATGTCCCCAACAAGGGTCTCCTGCTTCGTTCGGGCATGTATTGCCATGTCAGGCTTTATGTGGGGAGACGAAGTGGACTTGTCATATCAAAAGACGGGCTCAACAGGCTGCCCGGGACCGGAAGCTACTATTGCTTTGTGGTGGAGCGGAATAGGGCGGTCCTCAAGAATGTTGCGGTAGGGTTGCTGCAGGGAGACCGCGCGGAGATCACGAAAGGGCTGAAAGAAGGGGACCAGGTTGTCGTCAAGGGGAAAAACAGGCTGAAGGACGGCACCATGGTCAAGAGCCAGGAGTCAGGAGTCGTGAGTCAAGAGTCAGGAGTCGTGAGTCAAGAGTCAGGAGTCGTGAGTCAAGAGTCAGGAGTCAAGGATGAAGGCGGAATTGGGAATGAGGAAGGAGGAAAGGGAGGAGCGAAATGAGACTTCCTGAATTCTCCGTAAAACAACCCATCGCCAGCCTGATGCTTTTCCTGGCCCTCGCCATGATCGGGCTCTTCTCCCTGACCATGCTCAACGTGGACATGCTCCCGGACATCAGCCCGCCGGTGATTTCCATCCTGACTTCGTGGCCCGGCGCGAGCGCATCAGATGTGGAGACCGAGGTCACGGAGCCCATTGAGGATCAGGTGAACACGGTCAATAACCTGGATACCCTGACCTCCAAGTCTCTGGATAACCTGTCGCTGGTGGCGTGCAAGTTTGACTGGGGTACAGACCTGGACGTGGCGAGCAATGATATTCGGGACCAGCTGGAACTGGCCAAGCGGGACCTGCCCGAAGATACGGAAAGACCCATTCTCTTCAAGTTCAGCAGTGCCACGGCTCCTATCATGTTCATGACGGTGAGCGGCCCCAGGACTTGGCCCCGGTTGTACCACCTGGTGGACAAAAAAGTGGTCGACGGCCTCAAGAGGGTCCCGGGCGTCGGGGCGGTTATCGTGCATGGAGGCCTGAGGAGGCGGATCAATGTCTACTTTGACATGCAGAAAATTAAGGGCTATGGCATCCCCCTTTCCCGGATTAACCAGGTCCTGGCTTCGGAGAATCTGAATATCCCGGCAGGCAGTATAAAATCGGGAACAAAAGACTATTTTGTTCGATTGCCGGCCCGCTTCCGTTCAGCGAAAGAGATAGGAGAAACGGTCGTCGGGTATTTCCGAAAGCAGCCGGTCTATCTGAAAAATGTAGCCCGGGTGGAGGATGGTTATGAGCCGGAGGAACTGAACGGGTGGGGCGACGGCCTCCCTGCCATTGTTCTGATTCTTCAGAAGCAGACCGGTAAGAACACGGTGGAGGTGATCAGGCGGGTCAAGAAAAAACTCAAGGAGTTTGAGGAAACGCTCCCGCCGGACGTGAAGATTAATATTGTTATGGATTCTTCGGAAGATATCCTGACCTCGGTCAAGAATCTGCGGACCACCCTTTTTTACGGGATTTTCTTTGTGGTTCTGGTTACGGTGGTGTTCCTGCGGAGACTTCGGACCGCCTTTATCATTTTCTTCACCATACCGTTTTCTCTGATTGTGGCATTCATCTTTATTTATCTCTTTGGATATACCATAAACCTGGTTTCCCTTATGTCCCTGGCAATCGCGTCCGGAATGGTGGTGGACAACGGGATTGTGGTGCTGGAAAATATCATGCGCCACATTGAAAGGGGAGGGAGGATCAAGACAGCCGCCATGTTCGGGGCGAGCGAGATGGGCCTCGCCATCACTGCCTCCACCATGACCACGGTGGTTGTTTTTGTCCCGCTCATGTTCCTCACGGGCCTCGCAGGGATGATTTTCAAACAGCTGGGATTCGTACTCGTAATCACTCTCATGGCCTCCCTGCTGGTGGCCCTGATGTTGACCCCCATGCTTGCATCAAAATTGATTACGGCGACCCCCGAGACCCTGAAAAAGCGCAAGGGAATCATCGGGAGGCTTTATGCGTGGTCGGAAGGAATCTTCGAAGCCGTGGAGGTCCTCTATACCAGCATCCTGGAGTGGGCGCTCGGGCACAGGAAGACCGTGGTCCTCCTGGCCGCGACGATCTTCCTGAGCAGTGTATCCCTTGTCCCTTTCCTTTCCACCTCCTTTTTCCCCAAGGTGGATACGGGAGACGTGAGTATCCGTTTTCGTCTGCCGGAAGGATCACGCATCGAAGAGACCAATCATGTCATGAATGCGATTCTGAAAAATATAGATGAGGTGGTCAGGCCTGAGGAGATGCGCCACTCCTACGGCTTTGACGGCGAATCCAAGAAGGGTATCGGTGTGGCCCTGGGCTTTGACCAGGGACCGAACGTGGGGAGCATCGGGTTCAAGCTGGTGGATCGGGATAGGAGAACCCGTTCAGCCGAAGATATTGCCGCCAGGCTGCGGGCCAAAATTAATACGATTCCCGGTATCAGCAAGATCCAGGTGCGGGCCGAAAACGCCATTACCTCTATCCTGATGGGGGGAGGGAAACCCATATCCCTTGAAATTCAGGGCCCGGATTTGGGTCAGAACATGCAGTTCGCCCGGAAAGTAAAATCCCTCATGGAGGGGATTCCCGGACTGGTGGATATTGATATCACCCAGAAAGACCCGAGACCGGAATTGTGGGTACAGGTGAACAGGGAGAAGGCCTCTGACCTGGGCCTCAATATCGCCATGATCGCGGGGGCCCTGCGCAATTATTTTTACGGGGTGGAAGCGACAAAGTTCCGGGACGCGGGAGACAACTATGATATTTTTACCCGCTTTACGGAAAGGGACAAGAACAGGCTCCGGAATCTCCCGGATGTTCCCCTCTTCACCCCGGACGGACGGATGATCAAGCTGAAAAACGTGGCAAGCATTGTAGAGGGTGAAGGTCCTATCGAGATTGAACGGAAAGACAGGCAGAAAATTGTGAAGGTGGAGGCGGATACCTATCAGCGGTCTCTCGGGGCGGTCACCACAGATCTGAGAAAAAAGCTGGCGGAGATCGGGGTGCCCCCCGGCATGTCAACAAGGTTCGGGGGTGACGTCAAGGAGCAGAAAAAGGCATTCAGGGATCTGACTATCCTGCTGATCATGGGAGTTATCCTCGTCTACATGATTATGGCCTCCCTTTTCGGCAGCCTGAGGGACCCTTTTATTATCATGTTTTCTGTTCCATTTGCCTTCAGCGGTGTCCTCTATGCCTTTTACTTTACCGGGACTACCTTGGGGATCATGTCATTCATGGGAGTGGTGATGCTTATGGGGATCGTGGTCAACAATGCGATTGTACTGGTGGACTACATTCATCTGCTTCAAAAACGGGGAGAACCTCTGTTTGAGGCAGTCACACGGGCGGGCAGAAATCGCTTGCGGCCTGTCCTGATGACCACCATGACCACCTTCTTCGGAATGCTGCCCATGGCGGTTTCTGAAAAGGTGGGTGCAGAAGCATGGAACCCGCTCGGGGTTACCATGCTCGGAGGCCTATCCGTTTCCACGCTTGTGACGCTGGTCCTCGTCCCCACGATTTACTATATGTTTGAGAGAAGAAAGATGCGTCATGAGTCAGGAGTCATGGGTTGGGAGTCGGAAGGAGAACGCTGATGAAGATGTTCATGGTCATCTATGATGTCGATCACGATGAAGAAGTGATGGAAACACTTTCCCGATGCTGTATTATGGGGTATACAAAGTGGGTGCGTGTTCTTGGAAAAGGACCCCGTTCCGACCCGAAGCTGGATGACGCGGTATGGCCCGGATTCAATTGTGTGGTAATGATGGGAGTGGAAGAGGAAATGGAAAGAGAGGTTTTTGGTGCCCTGCAGTCACTGCACGAGGAGATGGAAGGCAGAGCAATGAAGGTATTTAGTTGGCCGCTGGAAAAAGTGTTATAGGAGGGTTGATAATGAATGTGAGAGGGCGTTTCTTGGGGACAGTGATAGTGCTTTTCTTTTGTATCATGTGTTGTATGTCCTTTGCCGCTTTTGCACTGGAAACGGGTACCTATACGCTGAGGAAAAGCATTGAAGAGGCCTTTTCAAATAACTGGTCGCTCAAGGCGAAGGCCGAAAAGATCACCCAGTCTGAACAGGTAAAAAAGCAGGCAAGGGCTGAGTTTTTTCCGAAGTTGAGTACGTCTTACGGGTACACACGGCTGAGTGAAACGCCGACCATCGATTTTGAACTCCCGCCGCCGGCTCCGGGAAGCAGCGAGTTTCCTGTCGGTACCAGGGACAACTACCAGTGGAAGGGTACCGTCACGCAGCCTCTTTTTACCGGGTTTGCGCTCCTCAGTTCCTATGACCTGGCAAAGCTGGGGATTGATCAGTCCAGGATAGAACTGAGCCTTGAAAAACTGAACCTTGCGCTTCAGGTGAAGGAGGCATACTTCGCCATTCTCAAGGCCGATAAGGCCCTGGATGTGGCACAAAAGGCCGTTGCGGCGCTGGAGTCACACGTGAAGGTGGCCCAGAATTTCTATGATGTGGGGATGATTCCAGTCAATGAGTTCTTGAAGGCAGAAGTGGAACTCTCTAATGCCCAGCACGACCTTGTCCGAGCCCAGAGCGGTGCGCGTCTGGCGCGGGCTTCTTTTAATACTGTATTGTCGAGACCCATAGAGGCTCCGGTGGAAGTGGAGGATATTCTTTTCTATAAGGCAGTGGCATGTGCACTTCAGGACTACCTCCCGAAGGCACTGAAAAATCGTCCCGAGATAAAGGCGATTGACCTGGCAATTCAACAGACGGATCAGCAAATCCGGCTGGCCAAGAGCAAGAATTACCCCGAGATTGCGTTTACCTACGATTACATCAAGGAAGGGGATGATATGGGTGTTTCAGGAGATGAATATCACGATGCCAGTCGTTGGGAAGCTACTGTCGGCCTGTCATGGACCTTCTGGGAATGGGGAAAAACCCATTACGCGGTGAGGGAAAAACAGAGCCTGAAAAAACAGCTTCTCCATCAGAAAAGGGCACTTGAAGATGGTATTCTCCTGGATGTAAAAAATGCCATATTGGACCTTGAGGTGGCCAGAAAGGATATTCCCACCACGAAAAAGGCCGTAGAACAGGCGGAAGAGAATTTGCGGGTGAGCGAGGAACGCTACAAGGTGCAAGCCACCACCTCCACCGAGGTCCTGGACGCGCAGACACTGCTCACCCAGGCACGGTCAAATTATTATGATGCCCTCTATGATCACAACCTGGCCAAGGCCAGACTGAAAAGAGCCATCGGCGAATACTAATGAGAATGCCCCCACCTTCTCCCCATTGAAAATTTCGTCCGGGCATCAGCAGGAAAGCCTTTGATCCCAAAGGAGCTATATTTCGATCAATTTTAATGATTTTGGACCATTTTCAACTCTTGCCGGTTCCTCCCAGCAATTATATAGTAAAGCTTAATACTTTCTGTATAGTTATCATAAACGATTGCCAGTTAATATATTAAAAATACAAAAGAATATGGAAGTATAAACTGATATCATAATAAATTATTCATTTTTTTAATATTGACAGATCTAATCTTCTTGAATAAACTAAGTGCGCTTTTTGAGCTTGAGTCCACCCGTGCGAAAAATAGGTTACACCTATGAAAATCAGCGAACTGACACAACGAACAGGGGTCCCCAAGCAGACTATCCACTATTATATCCGGGAAGGCGTTCTTCGCAAACCGAGAAAAACAGGGAAGAACACGGCAGATTATAATGAGGGTTATGTAGAACAGATCAAGATTATAAAGGCTTTGCAGGACAACTATTTTCTCCCTCTCTCCGTCATCAAGAAGATTCTCAAGCAGTTAAAAAAACTGAGCACATCGGAAAAATCCGCCTTTTACCTTTTAAGTGATTACTTCAGGCCTCTTGACAGACTCGTGACTACCGAGATAACGGGCAGAGAAACCTTTCGGAAGGTGACGGGTCTCGGTCGACAATATCTTGACATGTACGAAAAATGGGGAGTCATCACCCCGGAAGAACGTGATGGCGATCTGGTCTACTCCCAAGACGATGTCATTATCGGCAAGTTGATTGTTAACATGGACCAGCTCGGATTCGGCCCGAAGGACGGCACGGACCCGGAGGACCTGAGGCGCATCGCTGATTTTGTCCGGGGATACGTAGTAGATACTCAAAAAGCGTACTACGAGCCCCAAATAAAGCCGCTTTCTTCAGAGGATTTTCTCAATCGTGGCAGTAAATTTACCGAAGTAATGAGCCTCTTTTTCTACCACTTGTACCGCAAGCTCTTCCGAGAAAATTATGCTCGCCTGCGCAAATCAATTGAAAAAGATACCTCAAGTCCACGGGAAGAAAGCCCGTCAAAAACGCAACCTTGACATGACGCTCCAAGTGAAAGGAGGTGAAACAATTCTGTGATCATCGGTGTTCGTACCGGATTTTTAACCTTCACTTTTCATCGTTCAGGTTTAAAGGAGGTAAAAATGAAAAAATCAAAGTTTTTCCTAGGAGTTATCGTGTTCTGTCTTCTAAGTCTATTGGCATTGCCACAGGCCATGGCGGTCAACGCCAAATTCGATCTAAGCAAATTTTCTGACATGTCCGATTTTGATCCCAGTAACCCCGTAATCCCTACAGGAGATACCATCAAAATTGCCCTTGTCGCTTCCTTTTCCGGACCTGCTGCTTCTGTAGGGCCACTATACTGGGCAGCCGCCCTTTGGGCCATTCAAGACATCAACAAGAGGGGCGGCATTGTGGTAGATGGAAAGAGAAAAAAGATAGAGCTTATCAAGGCGGACCACCAATCCAAGCCCGCTATCACAAAGAAAGTCTGTGAAAGGATGATTCTGCAGGAGAAGGTTGATTTTTTGATAGGGACTAACGGTAGCAACAATATGAAGATTATTAATCAGGTGGCGAATAAATACAAGGTTATCGCAATGGACTTTATTGCCCTATCGGACGAGCTTTATGATGCGGATAACTTTACGCGATATTCGTTCATGACGTGTTTTTCGACCTCGCAAATCGGGCGAGCTGTAGCCTACTATTACGGACAGATACGAAAAAAGGAAACAAAATTTTACGTCCTGTGCCAGGATTATCTTTTCGGTCACTCCCTCGCAGACGGTTTCCTAAAGGGCATGAAAGAATACTATCCTAGTGCCAAGATTGTGGGCGAGGATTACCACAAGCTCTTTCTCACCGATTTTGCACCGTACCTTACCAAGATCAAGGCTTCCGGTGCCGAGGTCATCTATACAGGCGACTGGATCCCGGATGCTGCGAACCTTGTTAAGCAGGCCCGGCAGATGGGTATTAATTTGCCTTTTGCCCACCTGTTTCTTGACGACCCCATCTTCCTAACCGAAATCGGCATCGAGAAATCAAAAGGGTTGGTCAAGGTCTCCCAGTTTGGTCAAACCAATCCTACATTCAAAAACGACGGATATATCAGATATGTTAAGGCTTGGAATGATCAGTGGAAAAAGTGGCCAGCACCATACAATACAGTGCGTTACAAGTGGCCAACGGGCAGCACTCTCGGTTCAGTTACCCAGCAGGTTTACTGGCTGCTCAGCGTCGTAGAAAGAGCTGGCAGCACGGATCCTGAAAAAATCATAAGAGTCTGGGAAGGGGACAGTTACGAGATGGCCAATGGGAAAATCATCTCCATGAGGGCCTGTGATCATAAGGCGATTCAGGACCTTCATATCTTTGAACAGGTCCCGCCGTCTGAGCAGAAACAATCTATGAACATCCCGCCCTACAGATGGTTTGATAACTGCTCCTTTGATGGGCCGGTCGCTGTAGTCCCGGCCGATAAGATCATGCCGTGGATGGATCCTAAACTGGAGCGGTGTAAATAACGGTTGGATTGATACCTGAATTTTGCATGAAACCGCTCTGAGGACACTGACCGATTTCAAGACAAGCGTTATAATTGGTTCTGCTCGACTCCTGGAAAACTCGGAATTTAACCATATGGGATTGGAAGCACTATT
>Ga0164318_10001687_pt1 | contig 19919 bp, 16 predicted proteins | sample GuaBasSedimGuay9_FD_113734 | JGI IMG/M metagenome (GOLD analysis project Ga0164318, IMG submission 113734) | Subseafloor sediment microbial communities from Guaymas Basin, Gulf of California, Mexico - Guay9, Core 4571-4, 0-3 cm | ecosystem: Environmental > Aquatic > Marine > Hydrothermal vents... | reverse complement strand
GGGGTTCAGGTCGGGGGGCATGTCAAGATACATGTAGCAGAGGATCGGATGGCCCTCGGCCATGGCCTGATAGAGGTCAGCGAACCTCATATCGAACCTGGGGCTGGGATTGCGCTCATCATCGCTCCAGTCATACATGAACCCCCCATATCCGAGGGGCCTCTCGCGATAACCTTTCTGGGAAGTGAAGAAGTTGGAAGAGTAATGCGCGGCCCTTATGAGCTCCTCGACATCGGCCACACCGGAGCCCAGTATGCCCTTTGTGACATTCCTGATATCCTGCTGCATGATGTAGGGGCCGTGGTCGTCGAACACCATGGAGAGGGCTGCCTCACCGGTAAGGTCCTGGGACACCGCCATATGGTACGGGACCGCATTGCTGAGGTTGATCCTCGAAGGGAGCGCCCTGGTCGGGGTATCACCCTCCGCATCATCCGATATCATGGCCTGGACCGATAGAGCGAGCAGCAATACCGCAAGGGCCAATACCACGAACCTGCGATGCGATAGATCAACCATTGTTCCACCTCGAATAGACCGGGCCGTTTTCCCGCAGCCCAGACGAGAGGGCATTGATGGAGCTTATTATAATGTTTATGGAAAGGACCTCTACAAGGGCTGGTACCGCCGTGTCGGGCAAATGGTATAAACCCGGAGGAGGTTTGACCGGGCATGTCCTCCAAGGATGGGGCAAGAATCGAAAGGGACAGCCTCGGAGAGAGGGAGCTCCCTCCCGATGTCTATTACGGGATACAGACCCTAAGGGCCTCGGAGAACTTCCGGGTTTCCGGCCTCCACAACCATCCCTACCTTATCGATGCATACGCCTCCATCAAGGAGGCTGCCGCACTGACCAACATGGAGGTTGGCTGGCTGGATGAGACCAAGGGGAAGGTCATCGTCCGGGCGGCAAGGGAGATCAGGGAGGGACGGTTCAGGGACCAGTTCATCGTTGACAGGTTCCAGGCAGGTGCGGGAACGTCGATGAACATGAACGTCAACGAGGTGATCGCGAACAGGGCCCTCGAGCTCCTGGGTGAACCCAGAGGATCCTACGATATAATCTCACCCAATGACCATGTCAACATGGCCCAGTCCACCAACGACACCTTCCCCACGGCCATGCATCTCTCGGTCCACAGAATGACAAGGGAACTCGTGGAGGTGCTGCGCTCCCTGGCCGATTCGTTCGCCAGGAAAGGTGTGGAGTTCAGGGATGTGATCAAAACAGGAAGGACGCATCTCCAGGATGCGATGCCCGTGACCCTGGGCGGGGAGTTCAAGGCCTACGGTCTCGCCCTGGAGAGGGTGGCGGGCGAGATGGAGGACAGGAGCGAGAAGCTCCTTGACCTGCCCCTCGGCGGAACGGCCACCGGTACCGGCATCAACACGCATCCGGACTACAGGTCCAAGGTTCTGAAGCATCTGTCCGAAATATGGGGGATCCCCCTCAGGGCCAATCCTTCCCCTCACGAGGCAATGCAGTCCACGACAAGGATAGTTGCGGTATCATCGTCCTACAAGGAGCTGGCGGTGGAGCTCGGTAGGATCTCCAATGATCTGAGACTCCTCTCTTCAGGCCCCACGAGCGGTTTCTCGGAGATAACCCTCCCGGCCGTTCAACCGGGCTCGTCCATCATGCCGGGAAAGGTAAATCCCGTTCTTCCCGAATGCATGAACATGATATGCTTCGTCATAATCGGGAACGATGTTGCCATCACCCAGGCGGCAGGAGCGGGACAGCTCGAGCTCAACGTCATGATGCCCATCATGGGGAACCTCATACTCAGATCGGCGGAATATCTGGTCAATTTCATTCCAATCTTCGAGAAGAGGTGCATAGACGGGATCGAAGTTGACAGGGACGCCCTGGGAAGAAAAGCGATGGCAAATCCGGTCCTTGCGACGCTTCTGAACCGCAAGCTTGGCTATCTGAAGGCCGCCGAGGTTGCCAAGGAAGCGATGGAGAGAAAGAGGTCGGTGATAGATATCGTTGTCGAGAAGGGTCTTCTCACAAAGGAGGAGGCTGGAAGGATGTTCGAGAGATCCTCCCTCATCGGCCCCTACGACGGGAGCTCAGAGGAGGGAGAAAAGGGCATCGATTGACCAGAACGTGAAGGATGATATGACAGGTACCATCACGTTGTCGTCCATCAGGATCCTTACCGGCCACCTGACGGACTCCGCCGCACCGGCCGAGACCCCGACAACGAGACCCGTCCATGGGCCGAATACAGGAGATACCACTGCAAAGGATACGAGGATGAAGGTCGCGGTCCCCATCCAGGTCTTGTTCCTGTTCCATGGAAGGGTGGGACCTCCGAGAAGGGAACCCGTGATGCATGCGAGAGGGTCCCCGAACGTCAGGGCCATCACCGCAGCCGTGGCGATATCACGGGGAAACAGGAACCAGACAAGGACCGCTCCGAAAAAGAACGTTAGAGGACCCTCCCCCGGAACCCTGTCCGTCCTCTTCTCGTACCTGTCAAGGAACCAGGTGATCACCGGGAGCTTCCTTCTCTCCTGAATGAAGCTGATAATTGTCCCAATGGCAAGGACAGCAAGGAAGAACCATCTGAGCTCCCGGAAGGAGAACATCGATATGATGAAGACAGCTCCGATAAGAAGATGGAACACCTTCCGGTGGGGCATGAAGCTTTTCTTCATCCCCGGAGCTTCCCAGGGGGCCATGCCCCTGTATGGACCATCCACTGATTAAATGATGCGCATCGTCCCCCTTCCAGAACTTGCGGAATGGACCCTGGTCGGGAGCCTGCCCCGACAAAGGGGGATCGACAGCCTGTAAATCCTGTGAACGGGTGAGAAAACAACACGATCACGTCCGTACCGGTTCGGCAGCTGCGGAAAGAATCCCAAAATCGATGCCGCAGGAACAATCACACATCGGAACGGCCGGGAGAGAGCACGGCGGCTGCCGGCAGCCCGGGGATCAGACATCCCGATCCGGACATCGAAGCCCGACCATCCGGTTCGGTCACAAGGGATCCCCCGGTGATTTTACAGAATTAGACTGCCGGATGCCTCAGCAATGATTAACGAAAAGAAAGTGTGAAAGGGTTAGTGAAAGAACAAATCAGAGGGGATGGGATGCACTCTGTATTCTCCTAACCCTTTCCGGGCAAACAGCGACCTACAAGGGGGTATATCTTCACAAATCCCAACTTGAGGTCGGGAACAATAAAGTGGACTGGCACATATATATAGGTTTTCACCATTTCGCCCGGTTTATACACGTCAGCACCGTGCTGTTTGTATATCTGTTCCACGGACCTCATGGCCGTCTTCCGGGGCGCTTCGGAACCTGGCGCCCGGAGCGGGATCCATTGTTTTCCACGCCTCTTCCATTCTCCCCGAGATAGCGGAAGGTCGAATACCCCCTGGTGAAGGTAGTAAGGGCCCCCCCTACGAGCAGGATCCCCATCAGGACCTCCATCGGGATTATGTTCCTTCCCATTATCATTATGCCGGAGGCGTCGAAGAAGGCCCTGAGAATGAACTGAAAGGGAAGAACGAACATCATCAGCACCATCCTGTCAGCACGGCCCATTATACCGCTGTAATTCCTTCCGGCTCCCACAGCCTGGGACTGCGTTCCCATGTAGGATGAGAGGAGCACGAAGATTACCGAAACGAAGCCGAAGGTGGTATTGCAGTAAGGCGAGAGTGCGACCCCCAGCAGGATGGCGACATCCGAGAGGCGGTCGAAGGTATGGTCGAGGAAATCGCCGACGGGAGATTCGGTCCCTGCCATCCTTGCGACCCTTCCGTCGATCGTGTCGGCGATGGCGTTCAGCCCTATGAACGCAAGCGAAAGGAACAGCGCCCAATCCCATCTGCCCTCGGGAAGCCACCGACCGGAAAGGGCAAGTGATGCTCCCGCAAGCACCGCGAACAGCAGGGATGAGAATGATATGATGTTGGGGTTCACGTTGATGAGGGCCCTGGAAAGGGGATCGAAGAAGAGATCGAGCCTCTGTCTGTAACCTTCTAGTACCATCTTGAATGCGCCTCCAACCAATCTACACTGCCGGGCCTGAAGGGTGATATGACTTCAATCTTTTTATCTCTTCTACCCTCTATCATTCTCTCCACCCAGTCCGCGGCTTCCTCCACGGTCAGGGAGCCCACATCCCTCTCCACGACCAGCTTTCCATCTCCCTCGAGCAGCATTTTCCAATCGGATCCACCCTGGGCTTTCTCCTCCTCCATGCTCCGGATCAGCGTGTATCCAACAGCTTCCGCAATGACGTTTTCCCTGACCTTGTCATGCGGATAGCTCCGCTTCTCCAGGCGCTGCCCAACAACCCATGGAGGGGCCCTCAGCACTATCACAAGCCCCGCGGGTGCCAGATACGAGAGATGACCGTCGAGTACCACATCCCCTTCCTTCCCCTGAAGACAGAGAAACGAGCTCCGGAGTTCATCCGGATCCGCGATGTACTCGTCCGCATCGCTGTCATACCTTTCGAAGCATCCAAGCTCCCGGATCAGGTCCCTCTCCGAGAGGATCTCGTATCCCCTGCGCCGAAGCTCCCTTGCGGTGGAAGTCTTTCCGGTACCCGGGGTCCCGCACAGAGAGACCAGCATGTCATCCCGAGCCGCGATGTGGATAATATACCTTTTTCATATTCGATGAAATCACTTTGAGTCATATTGAACACGAATGTCAATTCTCAGGTTCTCCGGTTGAGGGTCTTTCCCCCGATTCGGACCCGGCAAACTGCCTTTATGGCCCTTTCCCACAACCGCCAAGCAGCCACATCCAGAGTGATGAGTTCTCGATACCTTCCTCCATTTCCGTTCCTTCCATGGAAAGTATCAGCTTACTCGAACTTCCAAGCTCTTCCTCGGCCTCCATCAGTGCCTTGATCTCTCTTTTCCCGGTTCCGCTGTCCTTCATATCCCAGCATACCTGGATCAACTGTTTCTCATCGCCATCGACCACGACGAAATCGACTTCTCCTCTGCCCTTCCAGTAATAGATATTCTCTTTCGGATACCTTCTCAACAGCTCCATGGCAACGATGTTCTCTGCAATGGAATCAGTATCCAGTCTCCTGGGGCTCTTGACCGACCTTATCATACCCGTATCGATGCAGTACAATTTCTTCGGATACTGTTCGATATCCTTTGCCTTGTATGATAATATGGGAATGAAAGTGAAATTAATGAATGACGATTCACACCCTTTTCCATCAATCTCCTGATCATCTGCCTGCAGAGATATGTCTTGCCACTCCTTCTGACCCCTGTGACCGCAACGATTGTCGAGGGGACCTTCAGATAGTCCTCGAAACGATCCAGATATTCTTCTATTGGATATCCGGTATCGAGCTCCCTTTCCCAGAAGTTGAAAGGAGATATTATTTCCATCAATTCGGGCCGTATCATCCACCATACTAAATGATTATATATTGGAGATCTCTCCATTAGTGATCATTGAACGGTTTTTTGATATGGCAACATTTTGACCGGACCGCAACGGTTTCCATTGGGTGACTGTGATCCCTGCTCTGTTACATGAATCTCAAACGGATTACTGTTCAAAAGAATCTCTCCATAGAGCCTATGGTCAAAAATACTCGTGATAATTCAATGGTCAATAATAAAATAGAGTATATGTTCTCTTTGCGATATTGACGACTTGTGTGGGAAAGATTTAAGAGCCCACCCAATGTTGGAACGCACAACGCTGAAGAGGACCTCACATGAACCCGAGGAAAGGAGGATACATGAATTCCGCCCATATCATGGTGCTTCTCATCTTATTCCAGGTCTTCCTGTCCAGCGTGGCATTGACCGCGGGTGGAGGACCCTCGAGAGGCCCCGGATCGGACATCACGGTCACGGCGATCACATCCCATACGGACGGAGAGGTGGTCAGCCTCTCCCCGCAAAGGTTCTCGGCCTCCCTGTCCAACACGGGTTCCATCGATTACGGAGAGGATGTGAACGTCACCCTGACAATATCCTACCCCGCGAATGACACGGCGAACATGACGGAAGTTCACAACGAGACTATCGAGACGGGAAGAATACTCGAAGAGGTCGGCAACAGCACCCTGGTCGAGTTCTCCCCGTGGACCCCGATCAACGAAGGATATTTCCTCGTGGAGGTGACCGCGGACGTTACCGATGATCATCCCGACAACGACACCCTGTCCATCACCATCCTTGCAACGGCCGAACAGCTCGACGATGTGAAGGTGACGATAGCACCGGGCAGCCCGAAGATACAGAAGATCAAGAGGGGCGAGAACACCAAGATGGCGGGTTACGAACCCTACGTCTTCAGGGTGGAGAACACGGGGATGAGGAACGATACCTTCGGGATCACCATCGACTCCGCATGGGTGATGCCCGGATGGGACGATACCACGAGGGAGCTCGCCCCCGGGGAGTTCGACCTGATCAGGGTGGATGTGGAGGTTCCGATCGATGCAAGCCCCATCTCTTTCGATGTTCTCATATTCACAGCGATCTCCGGGAACAATGCGAGCATGAAGGACTCGGAGAACGTGACGACATCCATTCCCATCAAGGAGGGGGTGGAGGTTTCGGTCATATCCCAGGACCCCCAGGTAGGATATCCGGGCGGACCGCCCGTGGAGTTCTCGTTCATGGTGAGGAACACCGGTGATTGGGCCACCTCTTACACATTGACCGTCACCTCGAGACCGTCCACATGGAAGGCCGAGCTCCTCTCCATCCCGCAGACGGATACAATACCTGTGGGGTCCTTCGTGATAGCCTATGCACGGATCGTTCTCCCGACCCTTGTACCGGAGACCATGGATCAGGACCGTACCGAGGAGGGGCAGACGGGAGCGTTGATCATGACCGCTACCAGCCCAAGCGGGGTGGCGGACTCGGCGGAAGGCACCGTTGACGTGGGCCTCGTCCACACCGTGCAGATGGAGGTGGATCCGGAGAACCTCACCATTCCCTTCACGGAGGAGATGAAGAGCTCGCCGCAGTTCATCAATATCACGGTAAGGGTGAGGTCCATAAACAACAACAGGGCGGATCCGGGAGCGGAGATGGAGGTGAACCTCTCCACACCGGACGGACCGTCCGGGGTGCGTTTCAAACCCATATGGTCCGGTGCATTCAACGAGACCCTCTCTGCAACATGGAGCGCATCTCCCCCTGCCGGGACCATCCACCTGAGCTCCGGAGAATGGAGCCAGGGCCAGTTCGTACGGGTCATAGGACCCCCCTTCCCGTTCCAGGGGACGGCCATCGTTGGCATCACCGCCACCCCCGAACTCACCGAGGAGAGGCAGGGACTTGCAATACCCGCTTCAAGGGATGCCACCATACATATAGGGCCGTATCTCGATCACGGCATCGAGCCTCCGAGAACGGAGTTCTTCGACGACCCCGAGCTGGACATCGATGACGACCGGGACAGGAACGGGATCGAGGACTGGAGGGAGGGAGCTCCCGGAGAGACGCTCCTGCTCCCGTTCAACGTGACCAACCGGGGGAACGGATGGGACAGATACCTGATACTGGGAGATGCCATCCCGGTGGAACCGACGACGCTGCTGCCGGACGACTGGAAGATGGACCTTCCCACCACAACGAGAACGCTTATCCCCTTCAACTTCGCACCGGCAAGGCCGGACCATTCCCAGCTCGTATGGGTGGAGGTCACGATACCCGACGGGGCACCCATCGGCGAAAGCGCCGTCATAAAGGTGGGAGCCGCATCCAAGATAACCTTCGATGAACAGGGGGGCAGCCCCGCATACAAATGGGCGGAGGTAACGGTACATGTTCTCCAGGGTTTCGGGGTGGACATCGAACCGGAGCAGAGCTCCCGGTCGGCCGAGCCCCTTGAAACGGTGGCATACAGACTCAACGTGACGAATACCGGCAACGGCATCGACCTGGTGAGGTTCAGAATAGAGAGCCCGGACATCGAGGGATGGAACATAACGTTCGATATACAGGAGATGAAGCTCGTCCCCCTGGAAAGGAGGACTCTCACGATACGGGTAACCCCCGATCTCGATGCCGTGAAGGACGACATCCTGGCCCTGAAGGTCAGGGGCCAATCCACCATTTCGGAGGATGCCTTCGACGATGTCTGGGTGAACACGACCGTGAGATATCGGGGCGGTGTTCGGCTGGAACTCCTGGATACGCCGTCGCTCATATGGAGATACCCCGGTGAGACGGCAACCTTCCTTGTCGAGCTCACGAACAAGGGGAACGGAAACGACACCTTCGACCTGTCCCTCGATGTCGAGAATCCCACCTGGGGGGCCAGTATTGACTCCGAAGAACGGGGAGGGTCGGTCGATATCCCCCGGGGGGAGAAGAGGCAGTTACGGATCAACATCACACTGCCATCCCTTGATACGCTCAGAAACGAGGAGGAACTCTACGAGAAGGGTATAAACGCCCTCAACAAGGTATCGACGATCCTGTCCGCAGAACCCAGAGAAGACCCCGGGACGGGGGGCAGGATCAACCTGACCGTGGGGGTACTTCAGGATCACAGGGCCTCCGTGGTGATCGCTCCAGGGGAGAACACTGTGAAGGAGGTCCTTGTCGGCGAGAGCGTGAAATTCATGCTTCTTCTGCAGAACAGGGGAAACGGCGAGGATAGGATATCCGCCATTCCCCATTCGCCTTCGGGCTCCGTCAGACATCTCTCATGGGTGGACCTGGACGGCGGACCGTACACCCTGAGACCCTTCTCGATCGTTTACCTGAACCTCAGCATCACCCCGGCCATACTGGACAAACCATTGTGGGACGAGCGTGTCGATATGGACGTGGAGGCTGTCGCGGGCGACAACCTCACCTACAGACGGGTGAACCTCTCGGCAATGATCACCCTGGCAAGGAAGATCGCGGACTACATCGATGTGGACCTCGGGGATACGGTCTATGTACCGATCAGGATATGCAACATGCCGGATCCGGGAGAGGACCCGGTCCTGGAGCTCCCCCATCAGAGGACATACACGGTGTCCTCCATGCTCTCCAGGTCAGGGACCTACAGCGAGGGCTGGGCGATACCAGAGAAGGAGATGAACGTTACCCTGACCGGCTACTACCAGCTGGAGGATGTCATGATCCCCGTCAGAGGCCCCCCGGAGCTCCTCGTGAGCGCCCCCACTGCACTGGTCTCGGTGGACGTGTCAGACATCACCGCCGGCCTGGAGAAGAGCGTTTCACTGCAGGCGTTCCTCCGGGCGGTCTACTTCGACGTTGAGATAGATCGGGAAAAGACCAGGTTCCAGAACCTGTTCGAGGGGGGAAGAGGCCGTGCATATCTGACTATCGTCGCCACGGGCAACAGGGGTCAGGACACCATACCGGTCCTCGTGAAGCTTGACGGGGAGATAGTGGGTTCGATGGACGCCGGACCCGCGAATCCCCAGGACTATTACAGCGCGGAGCTTCCGGCAGGGGGAGGATCCCAGGAGATGATCCTCGAGATAGAGTTCGACCTGCCCGGTCTCAAATGGTACGAGAAGGGGAGGAAAATGGACCTCCAGGTGGTCTTTGACCCGGACGGCGTCATAAGGGAGAACAAGGCCCAGGGGGGAGGCGAGGCCGAGAACAACAACATCATGGAAAAGGAGTTCGCGATAAAGAACTACGTCCCGCATCCCGCCATCTGGGTGCTGGCGCTCATACTCCTGTTCCTCATGATGATCGCCGGGTTCATCGGATATTTCTTCACGGGCAGGAAGGAGAGCTGGTTCCTCGTCCTTCTGGGGGTGGGAGCCGCAGGGAGCTTCGGATTGATGTTCTTCATTCCCCTTGAGGAGGCACTGAGCATAGATACGGCAAACCGGATAGGCCTTGCGATAATACTCATCGATCTCGTATTCATCATGCCGATAATGATCTATCTCTTCACGAAGGCGGGCGATCCCTATATACTGCATCTCATCAACAGAAGGAGGGGGGATGATCCCATCGAGGGCATGAAGGCCACGTCCAGCATCGCGAAACCGCTCGCGATATCCCTCCTGGGGGGACTCCTCATGGTCTCGATACCGCTGCTGTTCTGGGTGATTCCATCCGAACTGGATAGGGGTATCGGAAGGGTGGTCGAGGTTCTCACCAGTGCCGATAACGGACTGCCGGTGCTCGTTCTCATACTTGTGATCCCCGTCATATCGGTCTCCCTCCAGGGAGGACTTCTGTTCATGAAAACCAGAGCACTCAAGAGGATCAACAGGACGTGGGATGATCTGGAGAGGCTGCGGGTCGAGATAGAGGGGGGATTCCTTTGAAACCGGCAGGAACCGACAATGCAAGGGAGATGCTCCTCAAGGCGGAGATGGCCCTGGCATCCGGAAGCTTCGTCCAGGCAGGCAGAATAGCCAGGAACGCTTCCGGTCTCCTCAACAGGACCCAGGAGCTTCACCGGAAGTTCATGAAACGGATGAAGAAGGCACTTTCGAGTATACTCGACATGGAGGAGAAGGGATACGATGTGACCGAGGCGCTCGGTGTCCTCGAGAAGGCCAAGGAAAAGGCAATGAAGGCCGAATACGACCGTGCCCTGCAGACAGTGGACCTCATCAAACCCGCCCTGGAGAGGGCGGCCTATCTCCCGTTCCCGCTGTTGAACAAGACGGTTGATATCATATCCACAATATTCTTCTCCGGCGGAAAGGTGTCGTATACCGTGAGAATAGAGAATCCCACCGAGGAACCGCTGGGCGAGATAATCATAAGACCCTACCTTTCCGAGGAGGATTTTCACGAGGTCCCGGAAAAACCGTTCGGCGTCATAGGCGGTATGGAATACAAGGAGTACACATTCTACCTGACCCCCAAGGAGGGGAGGGACTGGAACCTGGGCATAGGAAGGGAGGTTCTGATGGGAGAGGGGGTTACCATGAGAACCAAGCTCTCATCCAGAAGCGGGAACGCGAAATACCTTGTGGTTGTGGAGAACAACTCCGATCAGGTCCTAAGGGACATTCTGATATCCCCCCAGGTCCCGGAAGGTCTGATGTCCGAGCCCGCACACGGACTCATCGACTCGATAGAGCCTTTCTCGACGGGTTCGGTGACCTTCGATCTCTACCCGGCGGCCCTTGATACCGAGACCAGGAGATCTCTCAGGGAGAGGACCATTCCCCTTCCGGAGGAGGAAGAGGAGGAATTCGTCATAGAGGACGAAGGGGAGGAGGAGGAAGAGGAGCTGGAACTCGATCAGGACGAGTTCGATGTGGAGGTGAAGGATTTCACCCCCGTTCAGGAGAAATACAACCTGATAGAGATGGCCCCCGATAAGCTCCCCGAGGAAGTTGAACGCTCATTGATCAAAGGATCGAAGCACAGATCAGGATCGAAGAAAAAGAGGTGAAAACATGAGAAGAAAAATGAGAAAAGAGGATATCGGTGCGATAGGGATAGGCACGTTGATCGTATTCATCGCACTGATACTTGTGGCGGCCATTGCAGCTGCCGTGATCATAGGAACCGCAGAGGACCTGGAGGAAAGAGGGCAGGAAGCGGCCGGAGATGCCAAGAACGTGGTGAAGCAGACCCCCAGGATACTCAGGGCGGAGGGAGAGGTCGCGACCAGCGGTAATATCGACAACGTGGACATATACCTCGACTACATCGGCTCCGAGGGAGTGGACATGAGAAATGTGGTCCTCCATGTGATAGCCACACCCAACGGTGGAACAGCGGCAAGGGCGGACCTGACCCAGAACCTCAACCCCACGACCACGGCCACGGCCACCACTTTCGGAACAACGGAAATAGCGGACCCCCTCAACCACTGGGACCCCGCGGGAACGCCGCCGAGGTACATTCTCGGTGAGACCACCCAGCTGAGGGTCAGGATATCTCTCTCATCCGCGGCGACCGTTCTTCCCCCCGATTCGTCCCTCAGGATAGAGATAACGACCACCGACTCGGGCGGCAGGACCATTGACGAGTGGGAAACACCCTCCGCATATCCTTCCGGCGGCTGGGTCCTCCTTGAGGACTGATCCACGGAGGATGCTCCATGGCCAGGAAAAAGGCCGGAAAGGAGAAGGTCAAGATCGTCATGGAAGATGATGAGGACCTGACCGATATCAAGGGAGGGGAGGTGGAACGATACGAGGTCAGGATCGGGCCTCCCACGGTGAGCGGAAGGAAGGTGAAGGCCGTCAGGAGCCCCGACAGCGAGACAGGGGGACAGGTGTCCGCGGTCAGCAGCGGCAGGCAGGCGGTGCCCGTGGCCGCAGCAGGGGGGAGCTCCCAGCAGATATACAAGATAGAGGATGACCTCAGAAGGACACGGGATATCGTCGAGGATCTCCGGCATACCGTATCCGTCATGGAGGGGGAATTCAAGGATCTCAAGGGCGAGATGGAGAGGATGTCCTACCTCCTTCGGAGCCTGGAGGGACTTCGGAACACCATGAAGGACATAGAATCCACCGTCAGCGAGCTGTCCGGACTGTATGATATGATCTCGGCAAGCATCAACCCGTTCATTGACATACAGCCCATTCCCCCTTCCAACGGGAACGGTGTCCCCAGGGAGGCTCCGGGGAGCTCCACGGATGATGACGGAGCCTTCAGGGAGCTGTCCGAAATATTCGAGGAAGAGGAGGAGGAGGAACTGGAGGAGACAGAGGAATGGGAGGAGACCGATCTCCTTTCGGAAGAATGGGCGCTGCGGTGGACGAAATTCCTCATGCAGAAGGTGGGGAAGGAGGGGCTGGAAAAGACCCTGGACTACTACAGGAACCTCGGATGGATAGACGACGGGATCATAGAGAAGGTCCTTGATATCGCCAAGGGGACCGTCGGACCTTCCCGGAAGAGCGATACCGGAAAGATAAGATGGAAGATGGATGCCGAGGACCATGTGAAGTCGCTGGAGTTCATAAGGAGGATCAAGGAGAGGTGAGATGCCATGTCCGGGACAGGGACGGCAGCTGCCGCGGCCATACTCATGCTGGGGCTCGTAACGGGTCTTATCCTGGCCCAGCCTTCACTTGAAAGGGCCTCACAGGAGCTCAGATCCGCAAGGGAGGAATACTCCGACCTGACGCTCTCCACCCTGAACTCCGGACCGAAGATTAAATCGGCTGTATTCAACAACACCTCGGCCGTACTGAACATCACCATCACGAACGACGGAGCGGAAGTGACGGACCTGGATGGAATGGACATTCTGCTCAACGGAACGCTGATGACCTGGACCCCGGCGGAGAGATACCTGTTCCCGGACAGGGATGCCGTCGTTTCATTCTCGAACATCACGGATCCAAGATCCGTCATGATCGTGGACAGGTTCGGGCTCATGGACCACACGGAGGATATCCTCATTATCACGTAGAGGGATGGATCATGGCAGGCAGCGCGGTATCGGAACTGATTTTCTTCATCGCGGCCATTATGATATCGTCGGCCGTTGCGGTCACGCTGATAGATGTCATTGACAATTACAGCGAGAGCCTCGGAGACGAGGCCGCATTGCTGAGGGGAGAGATGGGCGCCGACATGAGAATGATCAACGATCCCATGTACGTGCCCTACAGCAACGGGACCCTCACGATCTATTTGAAGAACACCGGTACAAGCGATCTCTCCACTGAAGATCTCGTTGTCTCGGCCAACAGAACCGTAGGCTCCGGTTCGGGCATCACCGTTTCCCTAATGGATAATTCCTCCGTATGGTCACCCGGAAAGACCGTCAGCGTCTCCTTTTCCGTTCCCAATCTGACCGAAGGTGTGGACTACCACGGGTGGGCCTCGACTTCCGGTCTCACATCGGGAGGTGCCAGGAGAGGCACGGCAAGGGATGAATTCATTTTCCGCGTATGGGAGGTGTGACACATACCCAAAGGAGAGGGAACCGGCATACTCAGGTTCGATTTCGAGAGGGACGGACTCCACAGACACCTCGGGGGCGGCATACCCAAGGGAGCCCTTGTCGTGATATCGGGTACGGTAGGCAGCGGCAAATCCGCAATAGTGCAGAGGCTGATCTACGGCCTCATGCTCCATCATCACAGTGTCAACATCATTTCCACCGAACTCACCACCAAGGGCTTCATCGATCAGATGGAATCTCTTGACTATCCCGTCAAGAAGAACCTCATGGCGGGGGTTCTGGGATTCATACCGGTATTCCCCCTCATCGGAAGATCCAGAAAGAGGACGGATTTCCTGCAGAGATTGATGTCCACCCCGGGTCTGTACGAGAGAGAGGTCATCATCGTCGACACCTTCTCGGCACTCGTCAAGAACGATCTGGATGAGGACAATGCCCTGCAGACGATCTCCTTCTTCAAGAAGATAACCGGAAGGAACAGGACGGTGATACTGACCATAGACCCGGATGAACTGCCCGAGAGGATAATGGGACCCTTCAGATCGGTTGCGGACATACTGCTCGAACTCAAGACCGATGTGGTGGAGGGGGATGTGGAGCATATTCTGTATGTCACCAGATACTCCCAGGCCCAGGGACCCGTGAGCACCGCCGTGGGTTTCAGGATCGAACCCAGGGCAGGATTCATTGTGGATATCACCACGGTAGCATGACGGTGTGATGACATGGAACTTGACACGGCCCTCGAGAAGAACCCTCATCTGCGGGAATACCTTGAAAGGATATCAAGGGAGGGTGCTGCTCCCTCCTTCGTCCCCAGCCTCAGCGAGGATATGGCCTATCTGAAGAGGGTGAACATCATCTATCCCGTCGGCGACCCCATATTCATACACATATTGAGCACCGACGAGGGAGGGCGGGAGTACCGTGTCGTGGAGCCATCGCTGAACAAGGAGGAGTACTCCAGACTGGACAGGATCAAGGAGCGTATCCTGGAACTCGCTCCCACCCACACTCCCGATGAGGAAGCTCCCGAGGAGATGGAGAAGAGGATCGGGGAACTGTTCGAGAGTGTAACATACACGAAGGAAAGCAGGCAATCGTTCCTGGACCGCATAAGGGGAAAGGGAATACCAGTTGGTTCCGCAGAGAGGGGCAGGATGCTCTACAAGCTCAGGAGGGACCTGGTCCGGGGCGGCCTCATAGAGCCCCTGCTAAGGGACCCTTACCTCGAGGATATCCACGCCGTGGGATTGAAGAATATATCCGTGGTGCACAAGGTCTTCGGGATGCTGAAGACCAATCTCAAATTCCCGTCCGAAAAGGAGCTCGACCTTTTCATAAGGTCCACCTCCGAGAGAATGGGTCGTCCGGTTACGGATGCCAGACCCATAGTGGACGGGGCCCTGCCCGACGGCTCCAGGATGAACATAATATACTCCGAGGACGTGTCAAAAGGAGGACCGTCGTTCACCATAAGAAAGTTCTTCGAGAAGCCCCCCACCATGCCCCAGCTTGTGAAGTGGGGCACATTCTCCACAAAGATGGCCGCCTACCTCTGGCTCTGCCTCGAATACGGAATGTCCGGGTTCGTCTCCGGAGAGACGGCCTCGGGCAAGACGACGACACTGAACGCCATGCTATCGTTCATCAACTTCAGGAAGAAGATCTACTCCGCTGAGGATACACCGGAGGTCGTTGTCCCGCACGAGGTGTGGCAGAGGCTCATCACGAGGGAGACGGTTTTCGACGAGGCCAAGGTGGAGCTCTTCGACCTTGTAAAGACGGCGCTGCGGTCCAGACCGGATTACATAATCGTGGGGGAGGTCAGGGGGAAGGAGGGTTCCGCAGCCTTTCAGGCGATGCAGACGGGGCATGCCGTTCTCTCAACCTTCCACGCATCCTCCATCGCGAAGATGATACAGAGGTTCACGGGGGAGCCCATCAACGTTCCCATCAGGTTCATAGACAACATGAACCTTGCCCTGTTCCAGGAGATAATATACGACGAGGGCAGGATACTGAGAAGATGCTCCGCAATCGAGGAGATAATCAAGTATTCCAAGGAAAAGGGCGGGGTGCTGACCAGGACCATATTCGAATGGGACCCGGTCCGGGACAGACATTACTTCACGGGGATGTACAATTCCTACATCCTGGAACACAAGATAGCTCCGAAGATGGGGCTCGAGTTCTCCAAGGACATATACATCGAGCTCGACCGGAGGGAGAGGGTGATAAGGTCCATGGTAGAGAGAGGCATACTGGGGTACGATGAGGTGAACACCATTTTCAGAAAGTATTCGGAAGGGGGATGGGAGGCCATCCCCAAGGAACTAAGGGGTTGATGAACGGATGAGGGCGTTCACCCTTGCATACAGGGACCTCGGAACGGACCCGAAGGTCTGGATGCTCACAAGGGTCATACCCGTGGGTATGGCGGCGGTCCTCATTGCCGCGATCCTCATCATCATGTTTCCGTCAATATTCCTTTCGGGCAGCGGTTTTACCCTTCTGCTGCTCCTCATACTGTTCCTTTCGCTTTCCGCACTTCTGTGGCCCTTCGTACAGAGAGAGAGGAAGAAGCAGGAGCTTGACGATGAGCTCCACCTGTTCATAATCAGGATAGCGGTGCTTTCCCTATCCTCCTCCACGAGATCCTCCATCTTCGAGATAGCTACCAAGGAGAGGTCCACCAAACACGTAATCAGGGAGCTGGATAAGGTAAGGTCGCTTGCAAAGAAGTGGAACATCTCGCTGCCCCGGTCCCTCAGGATAGTGGCAAAACAGACCCCTTCGGCCAAATTCGGGGATTTCCTCGAGAGAATGGCATACGCCATAGAATCGGACGAGGATCCCAAGGTGTTCTTCCAGAACGAGCAGGAGGCTGCCGTGGAAGAGTTCAGATCCAGGTACACCACGACACTTGACAGACTGGAGGTGGTGAGGGAGGTCTACATCTCCATGGTCACGGTCACCATGTTCCTCAACGTGATGCTGGTCGTGCTCTCGATACTTGTAGGTATCAACCACTACCTGATGAGCTTCCTCATAGTATTCATCTTCATAGTCGTCGAGATGGTTCTCTGGCTGGTGATCACAAATGTGCTTCCCAACGAGAGCATATGGTATGATCCGAAACCCCTTCCCCTGGATTCTCCCTTTCGCAGGAGGATGAGGTTCTCGCTCGTTCTGGGCCTGGTCCTTTCACTCTTCCTTGCCCTCACTCTTCCCTTTCTCATCACCGGATGGGACATGATAATCCTCTATCTATCCGTCGTTTCCACACCGCTTTTGATCCCCGGATACGTCGTGATGAGGGAGGAGGGCATCATCATCAGACGTGACGAGGCTTTCGGTGCCTTCATCAGGACCATAGGGTCCACCTCCGAATCCAAGGGTGGAGCTCCGAGCCAGGGGTTGAAGAGGATCAGATGGCACGATTTCGGGGCCCTCACGGAACAGGTCAGAAACCTGTACGACAGATTGAATCTCAGGATCGACTCGGAGAAGGCATGGGATCTGTTCGGCAGGGAGACCAGGTCCGAGCTGATATCGCAGTTCCTCAACACCTACCACGAGGGGATCTCCGCCGGGGGAAGCCCCAAGGAGGTGTCCAGCCTCATCTCGGGACATTTCACGACGCTTTCGTCACTAAGGAATAGAAGGTATCTCATGGCGGACAACTTCGCCGCGATACTCTACGGTCTCACGGTTTTCATTTCCGGTGGGATGTTCATGATATACCGGGTGGTCCTCGAGATACTTTCGAGACTGGGGAGCCTCCAGACGACCACCGAGGAGGTGGAGAGCTTCCAGCCCCTGGTGCTCCTGAAGGACGTATCGGGGCTTGAAGTGGTGATGCTTGCGGCCATAGTCGCGGTCATTCTGCTGCATGTTGGATTCTCATCGGACGCGATAAGGAGGTTCAAGGGAGGTCATCCATTGACCATAATGGTCCACTTCCCCCTGCTTCTGTGGACAGCTTCCGTTTCCGGGTACCTGGCACAATGGGGAGTCGAGAGGATCCTTTGAACAGGTTCACGGGAGGAACCTTCGACCCGAAAAAACAGGGTCCGATCGAGATAGTTTTCATGGGCGGAAAATGTAATTCTGTTCTGCTCATGTACTAGAAACCTTAAATAAGTCCCGGACGAATTGTAATTTGCAGAGAAAATGGCACATGCTCCCGGGCAACGGGAGCTCAACATGATTGATGTGTCGCATGTTACCGTTAGGTATGTACTGAAGCTCCGGGATCGAACACAGGGACCTTGGACCCCTCAAGGACCCCGATCACTGTAAATTATATTTGTAGTATTTTTTATGATTATAGTGGTATTTTGTTTAATTATTGCACTATCAACTTTATATACCTCTCCCGTGAAATGCATACCCACAACCGATAAGGAGGTGCAGGAAATGAAAACGCTTTCGACCATACTCGCTATCACCCTCGGACTCGCTGCATTTGCGGGGCTGGGGATGGCACTTAACCCCCTCCAGGGGGATGATTGGGCCCTTGACCCGGACATGGACGGGTTGAACAACAGGGACGAGTTCCTTGCCGGTTCGGATCCCAACAACTGGGATACGGACGGGGACGGACTCCCCGACGGATGGGAGGTGGACAATTCTCTTGATCCCACCGATCCGCTCGATGCGGAGGATGACAATGACTACTTCGGAGGAGAGGAATACGCCTCATACTCGCAGGTGGAGCCCCCCTACGACAACTACGATGAATTCTACAGACTTGCATACGTGGATACGGAAACGGGAAGGAACGTATACATTCCAACCGATCCCAACAATCCGGATACGGATGGAGACGGCATACTCGACCCCGACGATGCGAACCCGTGGGTCTTCGGAGAACCTCCGATAGATCCTTCGGACATCGGGAATCCGACTCCCCCGAAGCCAAACCCCGGTCCACCCATCCCTCCGGATGCCAAGGACACCGACAGGGACGGTCTGCCGGACCTTCTGGAATTCACACTCGGAACGGACCCCTACAATCCCGACACCGATGGAGACGGACTCCTTGACCCGGCCGAGCTGAGGCTGAATCTCGATCCCAACGACTGGGATACGGACAATGACCTTCTCATCGACGGCGTGGAGGAGGGTCAGGGAGGGTCAACGGACGGACACCTGACCGATACGGACAATGACGGACTCTGATCGTTTGTTAGAATACCGCTCCGGACAGGTCCGGAGCCCCATGCCCTCATACCATCGTGTATGAGGGCTTATTCCTTTTTTTCAATCTTTTCTGACAAGGTCCATCAACACCAGTTCGGAATATGTTCCCACCCTCATCGGAGGACCCCAGGTACCCGTTCCCTGACACACGTAAAGATGGGACCCGTTCATCTCGTGAAGGCCCCTGTCACCTTCCGCGAAGATTGCCCTGGTTACAAGATTGAAGGGCCATATCTGCCCGGCATGAGTATGACCCGAGAGCATGAGGTTCACCCCCTTTCCCGCAACCTCGGAGAAGAACAGGGGTTGATGGGAAACGAGAATTCTGCCATTTCCCCCGGGGGAGCTTTCCACCAGTTCATGGAGCTTCTCCCGGTATCTCCCGATATCTCCGAAAGAGGTCGGGTCGCCTATCCCGATGAGTACGAGACCGGTTCTCTCATCACGGACCCATCGGTTCTCGAGAAGGGTCATCCCCATGGACGACATCCATTCCAGTGATTCCCGGTACCCATTGTAGAACTCGTGATTGCCGGAAACCGCCAGGACCGGAGCCGTGGAACAGAGCTCCCTAACGAAGGGCTCGAACCTTTCCAGATTCCGCGGATGGGTATCCAGAAGGTCGCCTGCGATGATTATCAGGTCCGGCCGGTATTCCTTCAGGGAGCCTGCTACAGCATCCAGCCTTCTCTTTCCGACAAGCAGCCCCAGATGAAGGTCGGAGATCAATGCGAGCCTCACCCTTTCCTTCTCCCCTTCCGGGAAGGGGATGGTTATGCGGGTCCTTCTGAGAAATCTTGCATTCAGGAGACCGTAGAGCATCACCGCCGAGATGAGAACGGGTACCAGGACCCTTACGGTC